>JACCDO012353122.1_pt1 | contig 67874 bp, 39 predicted proteins | sample 7446101 | NCBI WGS metagenome assembly JACCDO01 (sample SAMN15323440, study PRJNA562643) | freshwater metagenome | isolation source: river surface water | place: USA:Blue River Watershed | collected 2017-08-16 | reverse complement strand
TTGTTGATGAATCACAAAATGCAACTATTCATGAATTAAAGACAATTATTACTAGAACTGGACAAAATTCTAAGATTGTGTTATTAGGTGATACAGATCAAGTGGATTTACCATATGTTGATAAATTTAGTAATGGTTTAACAATTGTAATTGAAAAGATGAAAGAAACATCATTACACGGACATATTCATTTAGATAGAGGATATCGTTCAGATTTAGCTTCTTTGGCTGCAAATTTATTATAATGTAATATAATTCTTATAATTTAAATAATTAATTTAAAAACAAAGGAAATTAATTATGTCAATTGTAGATTTACATAGATATTCAAAGACATATCCACTTATTAGATTAAAACCTAGATATGCAACCATTGGTGGTGAAATAACAGGAACAAATTGTTGTGATCAAATTGATGGAATGCAAAATGATATTTTAGAATTAGATAATCGATTAAGTAATGTAGAAAATGCAATGCATTTTGGTCTATTCGCCCAGGATAATGATGATGTAATTTATCCTGACATTATTAATCACGCTATTAATACAGGCCCATTCTTTTTAGAATTAAATACAATACCTACTGAACAACTTTTACCATATAATATTGATATAAATTTTGATGAGCAGCATCTATTTTTTAACAATTCAAAAAAAGATGTTGTATTTGGAAATGGAAAGTATCATTATTCTGATAGACATTGGCAAATTGATTATTCTACTTTCGACATTACTTTCATGGGAATTTTCCCTGATGATTTATATTAATTTAAAAAAGGAACAAAATGAGCAATATTATACCAAATGGTAATAAAATACATTCTTTAGGCACAAATGAAATTAAATGGAATGAATTATGGATTGGTTCAATCGATGTCGATGAAAAAATAAATTCAATTATTTATAATTTAGATATAAATGAACTTGCTAATATAAAATATGATTCATTTAAAGTCAGAGGTCATATTCGAATAAATCAAGGCGATTATTTTTTAAAAGATTTTATTAATAATAATTTATTATTAAATCTGGCTGAAGAATTAAAAAACATTCAAGATGATATTATTTCTATAGGCGTTAATAATTCACCAGGTTTTATACAACAAATTAATTCAATAGGTATAGAACATCCTACGCAATATAATAATATTGATAAAATTATAACATTATATACAGACAATATTAATGAATTAGATAACGATCCGGATGTGCCACATTTATGGTGGACTCAAAGTAGATTTAATAATGAATTTATAAAAAAATCAATAACCAATCTGTTAGATTATAATGATTTATTAACAACTAATAATTTAAATAACGGTTCTCAATTACACATAAATGATATATCTCGTAATATTCCAATTGTAATTAATGGTAAAATACCTACGATTTTTTTGCCAGATTATCTTGTGGAACCTTTTACAATACAAAATAAAACTTTAAAAGTAGGTACTGTTTTTGAAAAGGATAATTATGAAAATTTATTTGAAGGATTATTTTGGAAAATATTTGATAATAATCAACCTGAATTAAATGATTATCTTTACATATACGATGGTAATCAATGGCTGCAACTTTCACAATCTATTAATCAGCAAGAAATAATTAAAACAATTAATACACCTCAGATATTGCAAATAGATAATAATAAAAATTTAACTGGTTTAAATATTTCAAAAATAAGTGAATATAATAATCCTGATTTTAAAACTGCCAAGAATATTTATTTTTCTAGACAAAGATTATTTGATTCAATTATTTCGCCTGATAATTCATTATTAATTGTAAAGGAACAAAATACAAATAAGACAAAAATTTCATTATTAGGTTTTACGCCTATTTCTTCTTTAAAACAAGTTCACGAATCGTTAGGATTCTCAGTTGTACCGAATCAAACCAGTGATCGAGCTGCAGATTTAACGAAAACTAATACAGCGACACTTATTAAAAATAATGGTACAACGTTGAGCACGGGTTCATATTATTTAGTTAATACACGTTCTATAAACCAATCATTTGTAGGAAGAACATGGCAAGGTATTGATTATTTATTTTCAGATAACTATTGGCTAATTAATGGTTTATTTGACAGTATTTTTGGTCGTTTGAATTCAACATTATTATCAGTAAATTCAACAATACCACACTCTGATACCATTACTATAACAGCTAGATCGAGTATTTCTCAAGGAGTCTTCCCAGATTATTCTGTATGTTTTAACGTAGTTGATGAGTGTATTAATGATATTTCTAATTCAATTAGAAATGAAATTTTAAATATGATTATTGGTATTACTGATTTTTAAATATATATAAATAAATCTTTAAAAGGAATTTTTATATAAATGAGTAATTTTAGACCTGATTTTAATAAACAACATACCCTGGGCAAACCTCCAACTGATTTAAACGATTTATCAACGGCGATAAGATGGAAAGATTTGTGGGTTGGGGCAATAGATGCTGATGAAAAAATAAATATTAATACAAATGAATTACCTGATGAACAAGGTGAATTATCATTGGACGCTATAACAACATCAGGTAATATTAGACAAACTGATGGATATTTATTTATTCCTGAATGGCAAAATAGAACAAATTTAATAAATGTAGCTGAAGAGATAAAAAATTTAAAAGAAGATTTATTAAATATAAATCCCAATAATAATAATTTAGATTCAATTCAAGGTATCAATTTAATAGATATCAGCAATGAGCAACAATACGATGCAACAAATAAAATAATTACAATATATACTGATGATATTCCTGAAGTGGCAGGTAATCCAAATGCTCCGTTAGAAGGAGAACCACATTTATGGTGGACTCAAAATAGATTTGATGCCGCTTTTAATCTTAAAAATTCAACAGATTTAAATGACTCAAATCAATTATTAAGGGTTAGTCAACTTAATGATGGAACTTCACAAGAAATAAACGATGTTAATAAAATAATTCCTCAATTAAACGTTGAAAAAAAAATACCTTTAGAATTTTTACCTGAAAATGTAAATCAAAACGTTCAAGTATCAAAAGTATATTCAGGTACTGATGCTGCACGTATTTTAGCAGCAAATAATCCATCAAATTTAATAGAAGGCGATATATGGAAAACTATCGATCAGCAGCAATTAAGTTATATTTGGATTACAAATCCTAATGCACAGTGGGCACAATTAACACAACCTATATCTTTTGATTATATTAAATCAATTAATCAGGATTTACCCGATCCATCAACAAATGCGCAATTTGTAAGGCCAAATCTTCCATCATTAGATCCAAATGGTCAAGGAAATGTAGTACTAAAAACTAATAATATTCCTGAACCTGTCGGCTTAGTCGAAGCTTCTTCTTTGATGTATTTTTCACGTGACAGAGTAAAAAATTCAATAATATCAGGTGATGATTATATCACCATAGGACAAGATAATATTACAAAACAAACTCAAATTTCATTTAATTTAAACGCTTTACAACAAAGCAATATATCTTTTCAAGATATTTATAATTCAATAAATGTTGACGGTACAATTATTACAAAAAATTTTAATGCACAAACGCAAAAAATAGATATTAAATTTAATGTTGAAAATTTTTTAAAATTATTTTCAAATTCAAACACAATTAATACAACTTTAATTCCTAATCCTATTCCTGAATTAGCAGCTGTTGCATCCAAAGCTGTTTCTTTAAATGCTAATATTCCAACGATAACAAACTATGTTAAACAAAATTTGATTACAATAAAAAATATACTACAACCATTAAATGCTGTTTTTTCTTTAGGCACATTTACGCCTGTTAAGCCTAATGGTTTTGTATTTACTAGATTAGCAAAAGGTTCATACATATTAGATAAAACTGCTGCCCATGATGCAGATGCAGGTACAATTTTAGTATTAAAAGCAATTGACGGTTTAGTGAATATTGAGCAAAAAAGATATTCCATTAATGGGGCACCATTATTATCAAATAATATTATTTTAAATGTGTCTGATCCTGCACAGGTATATCAACGTGTAATAACAACCAATAATCAAAATAATGGCTGTGCATGGGTTAGAATATTTTAGAATTTCTATACAAGATTTTTTGATTTTATTATTTTAAAAAATATTTAATAAATAAATAATAAAAGGAAATTTTAATGGTTGCTTCACTTAATCCTAGCTTCGATTTAGGAAATGATTTAGGTAAAATTGATAAAAGATGGAATTATTTTTATATTGGAGAAATATTTTCAAAGAAAGTGAATGTTAAATCAGGAGGCTTAATTGTTGAAGCTTCGCCAGGTGAAGATCCCTCATTGAACGCCGTTCATTTTAATAACAATAATATCTATATTAGGTATAATAGAAATGTAAAATTAAACGCGACAGGAAATGGTGGTAATGAACTTAATTCAATTTTAGATAATATCGATGATGATTTACAATATATATCGGATGACTTAAATTTTGTTAAAGTAAAAGCATTTAGACAGATAGAAGATCCATACTGGAATGACCCAAGAGGAATAGATAATTTTAATGAAATAGACCCTGCATCTTTTCATAAGACAGATAACTCTGATGAATCATATCCTTTAAAAGACGGAGAAGTCTTTTTAGATTTACAAAATAGGAATTTACTATTTTTTGTATCAGATATTACTCCATATCAAGACGCAAAACAATTTTCTATCAATAATCCTGACATAGACCCTGCAAATATACCAAATTACTGTGCATATATTCAACCTTCTACTTGGGAAAACGCTAATCGTCTTGAAGGTTTTTTAGTTTTATCTTTAGGTTTTAATAAAGATGATTTTGCAACCCAAGTTTTTGTTACTAGTACTGTAAATAGTGCAATAACACTAGCAATCTCAAGTTTAATTGATGGTGCACCTGAGGCTTTAGATACTTTAAAAGAAATAGCAGAAGCAATTGGTAATAATCCTGACGCTTGGGAAGCTTTAAATACTTTAATTAATGTTTTAAATGCTGATACTTATAGAAAAAATGAAACATATACGCAGGTTCAAGTAAATAATTTATTGGATGAATTGAAGTTAAATTCATCAACAAAACCTTGGGATTATATTGTAGGAGGTGATAGTGAACATGGCGAGTTTGATAATATATCAAATGTATATATCGATATTTCTGATCTAAATAATCTCGGCCCAGAACAACCAATATCTAATATTAAAACTATTCTTATTAAACCAGACGTACTTGACGGTGGTTTATATAATTCTGAATCAGAGACATTACAAATATCGATAGGAAACATTTGTCATCAGTCATTATTTAAAGATGCAAATAATTATATAAAATTTAAAAAAATCGAAGTTGATATTTCTAATTCTATTTATGAAAATAGCGAAATTATATTTGAAAATTTACAATTAGAACAAATAAAAATTTTAGATACTAATGATTCGCAAAGAACATATACAATAAAAATAATAAATTCAGTAATTACTAATTCAACAGATTCTAAATTGATTATAAATGATGAAGATGGTAATCCAAATGTAAAAATAGAAATCATTAATTCTAAAATTAAGAATAATTTTAATAATAATGCACTTTTTATTAAAAAAGGCAAAGTTTTAATTGAAAATTCTGAAGTATCTTATCTTAATGAAAATAATGGGACAGATGTAATTAGTATATGGCAACATAATGAAAATGAAGAAACTACCTATTGTGAAATAAATAATTCAAAGATATATGGTGTATGTCAAGTTAATAATTCTGCTAAATTAAAAATTAGAAATTCTTTAATTTTAAATGTTTCAGATACATATAATGGTCCATTGTTATATTCTTCAGACACTGATTCTATTTTAGATTTGCAAGAAGTTCATTTTTTAAAAAAATATAATCAAGACAGCGCAGATATTCATATTGCAGGTCCAGGAAAATGTTATGTAGATCATAATATTTATGAAATTTCTTTTTTGAAAGATGAAAATGGAGATCTGGTATTAGATAGCGATGGTAAACCTTTTGCGCGAGAAGTCGGATTTGAATCATTATTAAATGGCGGTAAAGGTATTACGACTGAATTTTTTTATAAACCTCTTGGATATAGTTTATTTTTTTATGATGATGAAAGAGCTCGAGATGCAATTGCAATATCTTTAAATTCATCTTATTTAAACGAACAAACAACATCAGGACAAGAAGATTTTACTTTTCAAAATGAACAAGGATATGCAAATTATCCTCATAATCCTAAAGGAATTGAATTTAAACATTATGAAAATAAAAATAAAATTGGTTTAGATATATCACTTGTGGATGTTCATGATTTAACAAAAGGTGATCAAATTGCCTTTAAAGATGAAGAAAATAATTTTACTGTACAACAACACTTCATTCAAGGATTTAAATCATATAATAATGTTAATATTGGTGATCCTGATTTAGACGAAAATAACGATGTTCGTATTTCAAATGTTTCTATAAAATCTCAAGGTTTAAATGATAATGATTTACCTAATTTATTTGAACTTAAAGGTGATTTTATAGAAATTTCAAGAAATGACAATTTACAACAATATAATTTTGATTCACAACAAAATATTGATTTAATTTACGATTCTGATAATTCAACACCTTTGACAGATCCTCCATCATATAAATATTTACCTACATTTAGATTTAATGATAATATCTGGACATCTATTAAAGATCCTGAATTTCCATTAAATATTGCAAATAAAAATTATGTTGATGCAGAAATTTTAGATATTTTTACCAGATTAAATAATTTAAAGTTAGACGACATTATTGATGTGAATACAACTGGGTGGTTAAGAAATCTAACAGGTGGTATTTTAGTAGATGATGAAGGTAATAAGCGTAAATCTACAACACAAAATGGTATGATTTTATCATATGGACCACATGAACTAAATGATTTGGATTATTCACCTGGAAAAATGGAAGATTGGCATCCAAAATTTATTAATGCACGTCCTGCTTTTAAATTAGAAATTCCTGGTCAAAATGATCAACCTCCTCAACCTCCAGGCGCTCCAATTAATAATACACCTTTTGTTGGAACATATTCATTAGATAATATTCAAAACACTTATTATTCAATACATAATCAAGATTGGTATGATATTATCTATAATACAGATTCAGTTTTTCGTTTAAGGGGTATTAATCCTCTTGATACAACGAAAACTGGTCATATTGAAAACGGTGTAGGATCTAGTAATAATGATTATTGGAATGCAAATGAATATTCTTTATTTTGGAATGGTGACACAACAAATCAAAAGTCAGGTAATCAAAAATTACATCCTGATTTAGATAATGATGAACCAGTTCATACAGCACAAGAATTTGATGGTAATGGTGAATATTCTCCTGTCCCAATTCAAAGTAAAATTAGATTAGCTAAAAATTATACTTATCATGACACTGACAGCTCTTTACAACATGATGGATCAGGTAAAGTATATATTGCAAAAACAAATGAAGTAAAATTTGGTAATCAATCAGGTTCATATACATATAATGCCAGAAATCGATTAGGTAATTCTGTAACAATTGTTGATAATCATCATACACCTACAGATATAGGATATGCCGTTAGCCCTGAGGATTTATTTGCAGCTTATGCCCGCAGAGATATGACAAATCTGACACGAGCTGCATTAGGTGCAACAAATGGAGGTTTAATATTACGTCATGAAGATGAAGTAAACTATGCTAGATGGAATTTAGGTTTTAAAACAAATTTTGATGAAAATTCAGATTCAGTTTATTTAAAATATGATCGAGCAAGTGATGAATATCTTTCAACCGATGCAACATTTCAATATTATCAATATACACAAATATTACCTGAATCTGAAATTAGTATCGTTAATTCTGCATTAGACCCAGAATTAACCCCATGGAATCCTTTAATTGCAAATTTAAATAGATATTATATGGTAACATGTGATACAGATGTAAATAATCGAAATTTAATAATTCTTCCTTCAATTACTTCAAATACATCAGGTCGTTCAATTGTTATAAAAAAAGAAAACGCAGATGGCAAATTAATTATTCGTACAAATGGTTCTGAACGTTTATTATTGCAAGATGGCGAGACTATTGTACCTGATAATGGAATTGTTCAAATTGATATTGATAATATGGGGCATGTAATAAAATTCATGTCAAATGGTAATTCAAACGATCCATATTGGATTGTTGAAGGATTTTATGGAAATGGTGGCGTAGGATTTGATGTAGAAGCCAATAAAGAAGTAATACAAGACGTAATTGTTGCGCCATTATTTATTCATGATCCAACAACTCATGTAACACATGATGATGCTATTTCTTTTGTTTATGACGCTGCTGCAGATGCAAATGATAGAATTATTGCAAAAATTAATTTTGCAACTCAACAAGAAGTAGATGATGGTACATTAACAAATAAACCTATCGCTCCTAACACATATAAAACAAATCTAGACAATAGACTAACTGATTATACATTATTAAGTAATTTTACAGGATTATTTAATACTAATGTTAACACTAGTGATACTTTAACTACAAAAATTAATTCACAAATTGACACAAAAATAGCAGGAAAAGTTGATAGTGCAGAATTAGGTGACGCAGCATTTAAAAATGTCGGTTTTAATATAGATGAATTACCAGAAATCGGTACTGATTTAATTGCTAATCAATTTGTTATAACAGATGCAAATAAAAAGTTGAAAACTGGAACAATACAATCAACTGAAAATGTGTTAGGTTTAATTTATTTAGCAACACAAACTGACGTTGATAATGGAACTGGCGATGACGCTGTTACACCTTTAAAATTATTAACAGCATTGGATAATGATTCTATATTAAGACAAAAAATTATAGATGTTGCTAGCGCTTCATATTCTTATTTTAAATTGACAGGTAGCGCAGCAGGTGCTATACCACCAGCATTACCTGAATTTGATTTATCGACTGCTAAATATTATTCAATTGAGACTGATAATTCAGGACAAGTTACATTAAATTTACCTGCAATTTCTACTGATGCTGTTGAAGGTGCAATAATTAGAATAAAATTTAAAAAAATGTTAAGTGGATTTAATGTTAAGATAAAACCAAACGGTTCAGATAAAATAGATGGTTATGAAGAATGGATATTGGAACACCAAGGACAATCAATAGAACTTGTATCTGATGGTATAAGTGAATGGGAGATAAACTAAAATGGCTTTTAATGAAACTAAAGTAAATGGTAAATATGGAACAAATATTGTATTAACAACAGATGACGTTTCAGATTCACAAGCTCATCCTTACGCTACTTATGAGAGGGTTCAACCTGTAATTAATGAAGAAAGATTTAATTCAAATCCTTCATATCAAGATAAACATTTTTATACGGTTGGTTCAATAGCTGTTAAAACTACAGATTTGTTGTATTGGAAAATATTATATCCTACAAAAATTATTAAAATAATAGCACAAGTAGGAACTGCACCAACAGGTGATAATATTACATTAAATATTAAAAGAAAAAGAATTGATGATGGTGATATTACTATTACAACAATTAAAACTTTAACAATTTTACAAAATCAAACAAATGCAGAATCTGAAATTAATGAATTATACACATTAGACGGAAATGACTTTATTGGAATAGAGGTTTCAACTATCGGTTCTACAATCGCTGGTAGCGATTTAGTCGTTTCTTTTAAGTATTTTTCTACAGGCGTTTAATAATTTAATGATATTTATAAAATAAAATAAAATAAGGATTTTATAAATATTATGATTATAGCCGAAAAAGATATTCTTTTTTTAATTGATAAAGATAAAAATGAATATTATTACAAACTTACTTATGAATTAAACGAAGAATTAAATATTCATTTCTTAAGGGTAAAAAGAAGTGACGATCCATCTTACAATGTTATTCAATATTACGATCCTTCAACTCAGTTACATTGGGCAAGTGCGACAGAGGCCTTTAATTATATTGAACAAGGTATTCAATTTATAGATTTAAGTCTTATTGATACAACAGGCGAGGTACTTTAAATGACAATTTTAAAAAGTTTTAAAACAACAAGCTTCGTAATGCAAGCACCTATTGTATCAACAGCTAATCATACAAGAACATATGTGTTAAATCCTGTAAATAATAGATTATTAATTGAAAGTCCAAATCAGGATTTTTTATATATTAATAATAACGCCTATGACTATTTAACATTTGTAAATGATTGGGAAGCTGAACCGACAGTTATTAATAATTTTAAAACAATTAGTGACGCTTCTAAAAATTGGTTTTCTTCTCCTAAAGGCGTTGATTCTAGTGATAATTACCATTGGCCTTATTATCATTCTTTACAACAAAGTTTATTAATGACAACTAGATTAAGTATGTCAAAAAACTTAAATCCAATAACTAGTGCTATAGCAGGTATTGCATCTTATTCTCCTTCTCCTACGAATATGGAAGGATATTATTATTCCCTAGATAAGGCCACATATTATAAAAATGCAATTATTTCAAAACAATTTTTAAATTCGAACGATTGTTTATTAATAGATTGCACTTTGCCTAATATTAGTGGTAATAATGGAGGATTTAAAGCTACTAATTTTTTATTTGTAAAAGGGAATGAATTATATAATAATGCTAATACTTCTTCAATAGGTAAAACTGCGAATGCTTTACCAGATATATTTAACTCATATATACCTGTTGCATACAATGAAAGCCTCAAGAAAATATATTGTTTATTTGAGGCGTATACAAATAGTGCAACCTTATCTAACACAAGTATTTTAAGCACATCTCAAATAAAGGTTTTTAATTATGACTTTTTAGTTGATGAAACTGTTTCATTAAGTTTACAAACATCTACAAATTGGGGGGGTCCTACAGGTCTAAATCAGGCGTATATAGGAACTGCTGGACAAAAAGATTATTCATTGGCCTATAATTCAGGGACAGCAGTTCAAGCTGCGTTTAGTAAAGTTCTAGCCACAGCTGCAGGAACAAACCACTCAGCATATATGGGAAAAGACAATAGTGGTAGTGTGTATTTTTTATCTACATTTAATAATATGAGAACTACCTGGAATGTCGCTGTTACACCAACAGATTTTAATCTTTCAATTTTTTCTATTAAATATGATGGTAGCACAACAGCACAAGTTTTAAATACAGATACATATCGTGCTTCGCCTAATCATAGAATAAATAGAACTGGGTGGTATGATGCAAAAGCTGGTTCTTGTTTAACTTATTGTAATATAGCATCTAAATTTGAAAATTCACCATTAACTGGTGAATCTAATATTTATTATTCATATATTCCGGCATATGCAGATCTTGCAACAACATTTTCTGCCACTTGCTCTCCTACAACAACATATTTTACGCCTATTTTAGTAAAATGGAATAAGGCCAATGACCCATTTAGTGCTCAAGTTGCTGCGACAATTAAAGATTGTAATATTAGTTATCCAACAGATAAAACCTGGTTTGACTATGGTAATGTATATAATACAACTACTGCAAATAATGTTCCGATTAATTCTTCACAAGTTAAAAGAAATTCTCAATGTTTTATTACAAAATTAAATGATGTATATTATTTAAATCATATTCAATGCTTAGGATATAAAGGTTCATATGACTTTGGAAGTAATAATAATTTGAAATATAGAATTGTAACATATACAATTGGTAGTACTAGTTGGGAAAATTTAACATTTCATAGTTCTTCACAATTGGATAGTGATGTTTTAAGTTTCTTACCAATTGATGAAACATGGTTTACAAAAATTATGTGTTTACATGACCAATCTATATGTTTTTATTCATTTAATCCGTCAGCAGGTTGGACACTTACATACAAAGAAATTGGTTCATTTAGACAAGTAACAAGAGATCAGTTAAATAGAGTTTGGGCTTATTCTGTAACAAATGATGATATTTTAGATTCTGATAAATCTTCAATGGCAGCAATTGCAAATCAATATGCTGCAGGGGCAGATATTACAGGTTCATTTGAAGTAAAATTACATTTAATTTCTGAATCATTATCAAATGTTGTATCTGTTCGTTTTGAAGATAATACACAAACATATAATGGCGTTGATATAAATAGTAATGTTTATGTATCTGTATTTGATGAAACCGGCACAAGAATTGCGGCAAATGTGCAATTAGTGTTAGAAGGAACTAATACTGTTTTTGTTTTAGCTGACAATTCAACATCTTATACCAAAAATGTAACATCTTTACAGGCTAGTGATTTAGCTGTACCTATTAAAATTAAAGGTGCCGGTTATGCTAATGTTTATGCAAATGTGATTTTTTAATTATTTTATTTGTTTTATATTTATAATTATTTTAAAATTATAAGTGAAATTAAAACATGACAAAAATAAAAGAATCTGAATTTTATTTTCAATCAATCAATTTATATAATCGATTTATCAATGATAATTATACAAACAATCCTGTTGTTTTTGATGCAAATACACCAGGATTTTTATTTGCAAATAATGAAAATCTTTTATCAAATGTAATGATTGAAAATCCAAGTCAATCAAAGAATGAATTGATTTTTGGAATAAATGATATTAGAGATAAAGACAATTTAATATATAAACATTCAAAAAAATTTTTAGGATTTAATTTTTTAAAAAGAAATGAATCAACAAACGTTGATACTTTAAATTATAATTCTAATGAATGGACTCGTTTTAATTCTATTTTTACAAATAAATTATTAACAACTCGTTTGTCAACAAGTAAATGCAATGTAATGTTTAAAACCTATTGGGCAAGTGTTAAAAGAATGAATGATTTAACAGGCGCAAATGCGACGGCAATTAATCAATATGTCAGTATTCAAGTTCCAAGAGATATTACAAATGATCATCATTATTTGTTTTCATTAGATTCATCATATAAAAATGCTGGTTTGCTAACAGTATTAAATGATTCTGAAAATAATCAAAAATATATTTTAATGACAGATACATCATCTGCACATGGTCTGTGGGATAACATGCCAAAATATAATAATCAATCTCTTTTTGTTTATAAAGGAGATGATTTAAATATTGACACATATCAATCTTCTTTTTCTAATAATACAATAAATACTGGAGATATTTTAAAAAATACTTTTACTTCAACTAATACAATACCTAATAATCAATTAACATATTTATTTACTGATTTTACAAATAGAGCAATCTACTTTTTAAAAACATCTCAATTTAAAAGTACAGCAGCTTCTCCTGCAGTGTATATATATAGAAATTTTAGTTATACAACCATTTTAAAAGCAACATGGACATCTAATGAAACAATTTTAAATGCTAAATTTGCAACAAATACTTTACAAAATTGGGAAAATATTACAACATCAGCAAACTTTCAGGCGTCTAGCTTTGGCGCGACAGGTCAATTAGGTGCGTTATGTGATGCGAGATATTTTACAAAATATTTAGGTTATTTAGGTCAAGATTTTACTGGTAAAAATTATTTTTTATATATTAACGAAGGTATTACAAGAGATGGTTCTACTAACTCAACTAATGTTGAAAATGTCATTGATAATCTTTCATCTACTATTAAAAACTCATGGGCAACAAAAGTATTTAAAGAAGATCCTGTTACTTCGACTTTAACTGATGTTGCTGCAATTAACTATTCTTATACTTCAATGCCTTATGAAGTAGCAAATACTGCCAGAAATATTGCAATTACATCAACCACATCTGTAGCATTAACAAAAAGTAAAAATAATACATTTAATTTAACAAATCTCAATGTTATATATTATGCGCCAACTGGGCCTATAACTGATGATATTTTTAGAATTGAACATTTAGGATCGGTTGGATCATTTAAATTACAAGTATCTGCAACAAATACAACATATTTATTAGGATCTGCAACAACGGCGATTACTGCTGCATCTAATCCTAGAGTTTTTACATTTAAATATAATGGAACAAATTGGGTTCAAATGACAGATTTAGGTTATTTTCCGATTCAAGGCACACATAATTGGAATGAGCCAAGAACAGGAACTGTTTCGACATATCTGTCTGTTCCTTCTAAAGTAACAGTAAATCCTAATAATTCCAATTTACATTATTTTTATAGTCCTGCATATACAAATACTAATTTTTCATATTCAAAAGTTACATCTTCATTATCAGCATATACACCAATTTTATATATATGGGATAAATCATTGACATCAACAGCTGCTATTTCTATTTTAGATTGTAATATTTCTTATCCGGTTGGTAATGATTGGTTTTCATATTCAAATACGCATACAGAAGGATATAATAAAGGAATATCAACTGAATATTATTTTAATTTTGAAACTAATGGTAAATTACGTGAATCACATGATAATTCTCAATTATATAAATTTTTTCATCATAATTTTATAACAAAAGTAGGAAATAGATATTTTTTGAATCATTGCATTTTTTATGGTACTAATTATAACGCAGATCTGTTAGTTGATAATTCAAATAGTCCTATTAATAGTTTACAAAAATGTCGTCGTATTGTATCTTATGAAATTGATACTTCAAATTGGCGTAATTTAACATATCATAGTTATTACGAATTTGATGAAACACAAATAGGTTTTTTGTCATTGGATGAAGATAATTTCACAAAAATTTTAGTAAATTGTAAAAACAGTGTGAAAATTTTAGATTTTGACGAAAATAATGGATGGTTTTTATCAGCTAATTATTCTGGTAATTTTGTTCAAATTACACGTGACAGTAATAATAATATTTGGGCTGTAAAATGTAATATTAATTTGCAAGAAAAATTATATGAAAATTTAATTTCCAATTTAGTAACAAATAAAGTTGTTTTTGAATTGCATAAATTAAATGAAACTGACACATCTTCAATTATTAATGACGGTTATAAAATTGAAATAAATGAAGAAAAAGGTGACAATATCTTTTATCAATCTACAATAGATAATGGCATCAATATTATGATTAAAAAATTAAAAGTTTCAATTTATGATGTAAATAATACAAGAATCGTTTCAAATTTAAATTTGCAAATACAAGGAGCAAATGGAAAAGTTTTATTTAATGATAATGGGCTAGACAATATTTCAATTACAACATCACAATTAGATGACACTGAAGTTGAAATTATTATAACAGATAGCACTCATTTTTATATTGTTCCAAGCTTGGATATTATTATTTAATTAAAAATTTTATGTTATAAATAATTAAATTTAAAAGACAGGAAAAAAATGTTATCAGCGTCATTGCCTTTTAAATTTTTTCAATCGAAAAATAAAGAATCTTTTGAAGTAAAAAATGGTAAAATATTTGGAAAAAAGTTGAAATTTATTCAAATACACTCAAATACAGATTTTTTATTAACAATAAATAAATTAGGAATACAGGATAATCCTCTTTACATTTCTGAACAATATACGTCCGACTTGCAAAAACTAATCACTTCATCTGATTCATTAGAAGTTTTAGAAGAAATTATACCTGCACCAACAGCGCATACATTATATAATCAGTTTTATTTAACAAATTTAGATTTTTATGCAGTTAAAAATGAAAATTTTAATGATAACAATCAAGACCCTTTTATAATTGAAGAAATTAATGGCTTTTTAGTAGATATAAATGTTAACAATTATATACAACCGGCTCAAGAAAATTCTATTTCTCAAAATGTAAATAAAGGTAAAACAAATATGGTTGTAGATCAACTATACGTTACAAATAAATATGATAATCTTAATTTAAAAGTCGTAGAAGCTGGTGGATATAATTATGTAAAAAATGAAAAAGTTTCAGTAACAGATCAAAATAACAATGGTGGTGGTACTGGGTCAACTGGACAATATAAGGAATTTTGGGCATAATAATTTTTAATTTTTTTATTAAATTTTAATAATTAAAATAAAAAGAAAGTTTTTATATGACAAAAAATTTAATAAAAATAGATGATTTTAATTTTTCATTTGCAAATAGAACAATTGATAATGACACAGTCAGTTTGGAATTTGGACATGGTTATATGTTTTATGATGATGCTAATTTATTAGGAAATATATTAGTAGAAAACCCTGAAAATCATGAATTATTTATTTCTAGAAATACTAAAATTACAAAGTCGGATCAATCTTTTTCTCATATCATTAAAACGAAAGACAATATAAAATTATTTGATTATAAAAAAAATACATCTGGACATCAAAGTGAATTATATACTTTTAATGTTTATAATAATTTATATTCATTATCAAATAACGTTTTTTCTAATAAATTATTAACAAATGGAAAATCAATTAATAAAATTTCAACATATGATATGCCTTACGATATAAGAGAACGTCAAACTTATAACACATACTTTCATAAAAATTCAAATGCAGATTATTCTCATTTGTTTTGTCTTGATAAAAATATTTCAAAAAAATTAGGTTTATTAAATATTATTGAAAATCCAAATGATTTAAATGAAAAATATACATTATATATTGAGCAATCTCATGCGTCTACAAATGGATATGCAGATTGGGTATCTGGCTTAAACTTTAATTATCATAGTATATATTCATTAGTTCTATACAAAGGTAAAAATTTAAATATTGACGCAAGTAATGAATTAAATACAAAGTTAATACCTTTAGAAAATAATCATTATTATACCGCGGGTGGTAATACGCAATATACAAATACAAATATTTCAGTAGCAACAAACCCTCAAACAATTACTGCAACCGAAACAAATAGAGGAACAAATTATACAAAGATAACTTATACTGGAACTACATTAAATAAAGAATTTATTTTAAGCGCTATTGCAACTAATGGTGTGAAAATTTTATTTGTATTAGACCCTACTTCAACAGGTTCTTTTTTTGTGACATATAATGGTGTTAGATTATCAAATGTAATCGATCAATCTTCAACAATTAAATTAGCCTTATTTGAATGGAGTAATTTAGGTTGGTATAATATAACATCATTATATAAAGATAATTCATTAAATCCAGTAAATAATATAAATGCATTTCAATTTAGCAATTTTAGTTATATAACAACTGACTTTGTCAACAAAAAAATGATTTTTATTAAACATGACATGCCCAGTGTCAGAGCAATTAGCGGTATAACATCTACTTACTCGCCATCATATGTGTCAGAATTAAATGATAATACACAATGGAATAATAATTTTAATACACCTGTGAATATGTATTTCAATACAAATTTATTTAACGATGTAAAAGTACCATATCAAGTAACATGTGCTAATTACGATGATTCGACTAGATCTCAAAAAAATGGTAATAGTAATATTCTTCAACAAAGAATTGGGGATGGTTTAAGAGGCTATTCAAAAACAGATTCTAGGGTTGGCATTAATTATATGGGTTATTTGGGACAAGATAATTTATTACAACATTATTATTTAAATATATCTAACTCTGGCATCTCTGGTAACACTAGTTCTATTAAACAATATTATTCAACAAACATTTTAAGAGATTTTAATAAAAATTTAAAATTTAAAAATATTCCTTTAAATCCTACAACAACATCTCAAAATAAAACAATAAGTGCAGTAATTGATAATTATATCATGACAGTTTCATTAAGCGATATTACAGAATACAATATTATATCAACAGCAGCAACGGGTTTTACATGGGCATCAATTCAACAACAATTTACGAATTCAGACATTGGAAAAGTTATTCGTTTTAATATTACTAAAACAGCAGGTACTTATAATACATTTTCATTGTTATTTAATCCTTTACATGATATAACATTTAAAAATTTTGTAATGGCAATGACCACAAGTGGATATGATAATTATAATACTGTGAAAGATAATAAACAAATATATCCTTATAAACATCCCACAGCAGATTCAGTTCAAAATTATCATGGTGTGTTATTAGATTCAGGTGTTTATTCTTTTGAAATGATTATAACTGACGTAAATAAAGCTGAAATTTATAATCTGAATAATTTGCATGAATGTGTAACGTTAAATTATAACACATTTCGTACATATGACAATCCAAAAGTTACTAATGTTACAACTGCATTGGCTGCCACTAATCAATTACCGTCAGTTTGGAAAAATTATACTTATTCATTAGCAAATGTAGGATATATTTATTGGACGCCACTGAACCCGCTAGTAGGTGATAGATTTAAAATATCACATATCGCAGGTGCTGGAACGTTTAAAGTTCAGTATAGAAATATTACAACAGTTACTCAGGTTTTTGATTTAACACCTTTAATATCAAATGCTTCTGCACAAAAGACATATGTATTTGAGTGGAGAGGAACGCAATGGATTCAAGTAACTGATTCTAATGATATACCAGGTAATAATTTAAATTCACAAGATTTTAAGATATTAAAAAATTGGACAAATACATTTGCAGGTAATTCTATGTCATATTTGCCTATTCCAAGTAAGGTTGAAGTGAATCAATCAAATAACGATTTATATCATTTTTATGTGCCAGCATATTCTACTGGTAATTCTGTTTATGATTTTATGAAAGTTTCAAATTATTTTTCACCAATAATTTATAATTGGAATAAATCAGTTTATGATGACAATCCTTTTGAAATTTTAGATTGTAATATTTCTTATCCAGATGGAACTGATTGGTTTACGTATGGATGTTTACATAATGAAATTGCTCAATCAAAAACGGCTATAGCAAGTAATTCTTTAGACTCGACAAGTTTATCATATACAAATGCTTTACATGATAATGGTCAATTATATAAATATATAAATCATAATTTTATAACAAAAATAGGAAATAGATACTTTTTGAATCATTGTATTTTCTATGGCACTAATAGAAATGCCGATCTTCTAGTTGATAATTCTACACTGAATCCTTTAACAACTGAACAAGTTGCTAAATGTCGACGTATTATTACTTATGAAATTGACACTTCAAATTGGCGTAATTTAACATATCAAAATTACTATGAATTCGATGAAACACAGATCGCTTTTTTAGCATTGGACGAAGATAATTTTACAAAAATTTTGGTAAATAAAAGAAATTCTTTAGAAATATTAACAGCTAGAATAAATATTGAAACCGATAAATTTAATTGGATTTCTAAACAGAAAGAAACTGGTAATTTTGTTCAAATAGCGTTGGATAATCAAAAAAATATTTGGTTGTGTACATGTGATATCGATTTGGATGAAACACATTTTGGAAGTCAAGATGTCACATTATTTAATAATTCATGGACAAAACCAATAGTATTCTCATTATATAAATTAATTGATAATTCTGATTATATTAAAAAATATACTTTATCTGTTACGTCTTTATTAAATTTTCAATATTCTTATATTGGCGAAGAAATAAATGATACATTATATGTTGACATTTATGATGAAAATAACGAGAAAGTAAGCAATATAAATTATGCATTATTTTTACATGAAGGTATAGAAGGAATAACATTTGAAAACGATTTAAGATATATTGATAATGAAAATTATTCAGGCATTACAAAAGAACATACTTTAAAAATAAACGCTGCAAGTAAAGTAAAATTAGAAGGTAAAATTTTGCTACAACAATAGTAATTTATATATTTAATATAAAAACATACGGGATTTATATTAAATGACGATTAGAAAAAGAATTACTCCTAGCTTATATAATATACAAGATTTAGGAGCAAATACCGACAAGTTTGAAAATGTTTATACACAAAATTTATTTGCTGATAATATTGAAGTAACAGATCAAACTGTCAATTCATTAACTATCAATAATTTAACAGTAAATAATTTAATTGATGGTAATGAAAATCCTACAATATTTGATATTATCTCAAATAAGGCGCATAAATTCGATGTATCAAAAAACATTATTTTTCAAGGCGCATTTAGTGGTAGTTTGAATACTGATTTTGAAGATAATTCTTTTACTGTTGATACATATCTTAATTTACAAAATTTAACAGCTTCTATTGGCCAGGTTTTAAATGAAGATTTATTAAATTTAGAGAAGTATAATATTTTAATTTCAAATTTAGGGTTTAGTTCGGTTGAAAATATAAGTGATAATTTGTTGCTAGATATCACAAATTCAGCAAATAATACATTAGGTAAATATATTTTAAATATAAATGATTCAGTTGAATTTTTAAATGATCAATTGGGACAAATAAATGGTATTGCAACTTTAGATAATACTGGTAAAATTCCATTATCTCAAATTCCAACAATTAGTTTTTCAAATACTTATGTTGTTACTGACATAACTGAACGTGATCAATTATCTGTTGAAGAAGGAGATATTGCAATATTATCATCTACTAATAATGCATATATGTGGAATGGTGTTGACTGGATTCCAATTGAAAATAATATTTCATTAAATTTACAACAAGGCCAAATTGCATTTTCTAATAATAATTCAATTGAAGGTAATAATAGATTAAAATTTGATATATTAAATAATTTATCAGATGAAAGTTTAATAATTGGTTCATTACCTAATTTTGAAACAACAATTAAAACAAACTTAAGTATTGTTGAAGAGTATAATGGAACATTTGCTACAATCACCGCACAAAATAAAAGTAACGGTGATATGGCAAGTTCAAATATTTATTTAAAAGATGAATCTGCATCAGAGATATCTGGTTATTCAGTATTTGGAATGAATAATCAAAATTATAACTCTGGGGTTAATTATATTACAGAACGTCAAGGCACAACATATATTGCAAGTTCAGATGGTGATTTATCTTTGGCAGCTAATTTTAATGGAAATCAAAGATCTGGCTCTATTCATTTAGGCTATAATGATGCAACAAAAGCTATTTCTATTACAAATGCTGGGGCGATTTCTGTAGGTACAACCTTCGATGCAGCTTCACAAACATATACATATCATGAAGGAAATGAAGGTGATGTACTAGTTTCAGGTGGAAGTCAGGACAGTGTATCTTGGATATCAACAGATACGCTATTAAATAATGTTAAATGGATTAAACAAAGTTTTACATTTAATGATATTCACACTGAAAATGGTTCACAATATATCTTAGCGTCAAATGATATTCAAAAAATTTCTAATATACCTCAATTAAAAGTAATATTAAACGGCATAGAATTAAATGATACAGAATATTCAGTACCTGAGTTGCCGAAGAATAGAATTAATTTAAATCTTTCTGAAGGTATTATTGAAAATGGTGATATTATTAAAGTCTGGTATATCAAAATATAAATATTTTAAAATATTTCAAAACAAAATTATAAATATAATAAAAAATAGAGGAAAAATTTATGTCTCAAATTAAAGGTAAACAAATTGCAACTGGAACAGTTGCTCTTACAAAACTTGAATCATCATCTACAGATAATGGTAAATTAATCGTTACATCTAGCGGTATACCTGCATATGTTGCATTATCACAAGACGCAACACTCGCTGCAAATGGTGCGATTACAATTGCAAATAATGCAATTACATCAGATAAAATCAACGCTAACGCTGTAACTCTTGCAAAATTAAATGCCGATGTAATTAGTTCAGATACTTCATTACCATCAGGCGATAATTCAAAATTACCAACTGTACAAGCTGTTAGAACATATGTCGATAGTGTCGCAACAGGTTTAGATGTAAAGAAGAGTGTTAGAGTTGCTTCAACTGCCGATGTTGGTACTCTTTCTACCCCTACTTTATCAACAGGCGCATTAGTTATTGATAATGTTACAGTTGTTGAAGGTAATCGCGTTTTATTGAAAGATCAAGATCCAGCATCAGAAAACGGTATTTATGTCGTTGGCGCTAGCCCAACATTTGCTCTGACAAGAGCAACTGATTCAGATAATTCACCTGCAGGTGAAGTAACATCTGGTATGTTTACATTTGTTGAACAAGGTGATACAAATGCTGCAACAGGGTGGGTACTATCAACATCTGGTTCAATTACATTAGATTCAACTTCTTTGACATTTACACAATTCTCTGGCGGTACAGCATATACTGCAGGCGAAGGTATTGCACTAGCAGGTCAATCTTTTAGCTTGGATCTTAATGAATTATCAGCGCCATCAGGTGGCGTTAGTGTTGCAAATGACTCTGTTGCGATTATTGATGCTTCTGCAACAAATGCAAGTAAAAAAGCAACAATTTCAAGTATTGTATCTGCTATGGCAGGTTCAGGTCTTAGTGCATCAAATGGTCAATTATCTGTATCAGCTGGCGCAGGTTCTTTTGTTATTTTCGAAACAACATCTTCTGCACTAACAGCATCAGGTGATGGTAATGTTGTCGGGTCAGATACAGGTTTAACAATTGGACAAACACCTGCAGCAGGTGGTACAATTCAAGTATTTGTAAATGGTATTAAACAAAAAGTATCATTTGATGATAAAACTGGCGATTGTTGGTTTACAGCCACTAATACAGCAAATGCAGATCAACAAGCTTATTCTTCATTAACATCTACATCTCGTTTAAGATGGTCTGAAACCAATGCAGGCTTCCCAATTGAATCAGGTGATGTTGTGACAATCGTAGGCATGAAGTAATTTTAATTTTTAAAATTTAATTTATTTATTAATGTTGATATATTTATTATTTAGAATAATAAAGGTTTTTTTATAAATGACACAGATAAAAACTAAACAAATATCTGATAAGTCGACTGCTTTAGTTGAAATAGCCGGTACACAAACAATAACTGGTAATAAAACCTTAAGCGGTACAACGACAGTTTCAGGAAGTATATCTTTAGGATCATCAGCAACTGCAACAACACAGTCTTCAAATGATAATTCAACAAAGGTTGCAACTACTGCATTTGTAACAACTGCTGTATCTGGTGTAAGTGGGGGATCAGCTGCGACAAATATTCAAACTGTATCAACAACATCTTCTATTACATTAACAAATGCTGATACACTTATCAGATGTACTAATTCATCATCGACAATAACACTCACATTGCCTGATGGTTCGAGTGTTCCAGGGTATCGATTGACAATTAAAAGATGTAGTGGTGGACAAATTGATATTGGCACTTCTACTGCACAAATATTTTTAGATTCAACAACTTTAATTGGAACAACTACAAAGTTAAGTTTACTTAGCGCCGGTCAGACATGGACACTAATTGCACACTCATCAGGATGGGATGTGGTTTAATAAAAGGAGAAATAAAAATGACATTTTACGCAGGATTAACTTATTTAACATCGCAAACGGGTGGTCAAACATCATCAAAAAATTATCAACAGCCAAGTCATTATATATCAGCAACTCAATCTGGCTGGGATATATTAATTCCTAATAGTGTTTATATTCCAACATTTATTAATTCAAACAATTCTGTATTACCATCTGCTATAACATCATATTCTGGTGATTATTCGAACTATGTGATTGTCAATAATAGTTCGAATAATTGGGCTTTAACACTTCCTCTAGGCGTTGGTGGAGGAACAACTGCGTGGAGGACAGGAACGTTTCAAATAACAATAAAAAAGACTGGTTCCGGTACATTGACGATTCAAACACCCGCTGATACCGCGGGTACAAGAGTTAGAGGAATTAATACAACATCAAATAAAAGTTATACGTTATCAAGTAGTTCTGCACAATCGATAACATTATTATACACTGCAGGATATTCAGATACTGGTAGCTCTGATTCAACAGCTGAAATATGGCATATACTTTAGGAATAACATGACATTTTCATCAAAAAATATAGTAGCCAATAGATATGGCACAGCAACAACGTTAACTACAACTACTGGTAGTTCTACACAAAGATATAACATGCCATCAACATATGGTGGATTTTCAACGTCTGGCGGTGGATCATTGTTTTATTATACATTAAATTACGGATCAGGTAATTCAATAAAGTGGATAAATAATTCAGCGTCATTAACATTACCATCAACAAATACATCATATTCAGGTGGTATGAATAAAATAATTGTTAATAATAGCGCTAATAATTGGACTTTAACACTTCCTTTGGGCGTTGGTGGCGGAACATCAACATGGATATCAGGAACGTTTCAAATAACAATAAAAAAGACTGGTTCCGGTACATTGACGATTCAAACACCGTCAGATACAGCAGGTACAAGAGTTAGAGGAATTAATACAACATCAAATAAAAGTTATACATTATCTAGCAGTTCTGCGCAATCTGTAACTTTAGTATATACTGCAGAATATTCAGATACTGGTAATGCAGAATCAACAGCAGAAATATGGTATGTTATTAATGATACTGTTTTAAATCCTGTTAATGTAAATGGTAGTATTTTATTTGATGGTACTACATCTAGATATTTAACATTGGCAGCAAATGATAATCAACTTAATTTTAGGACAGGCGATTTTACAGTTGAATGGTGGCAATATCAAACTGATTCTAATAATGCACCTAGAATTTTTTCAATGGGGACATATCCTACTGCAACAATTGGTGTATCAATAGAAGGTGGAACTTTTTATTTTTGGATTAATGGCGCAGCAAATAGTTTTGGATCTGTGGGTACTTATAAAAATGTATTTACTCATTTCGCGGTTACAAGATCTGGCTCAACAATTCGTGTTTTTAAAAACGGAACTCAATTAGGTTCAAATCTTACCTCATCTTATGATTTTAATGATACTACGAATAATTTGAGAATAGGTAACGAACAATCATTAACAAACGCTGCTGCATTTGGCGGTAATTTAAAAGGATTCCATTGGGTAAAAGGAGCCGCTTTATATACTTCAAATTTTACCCCTAATTATAATTCCATAACACCTACAGCAAATACACATTTATTATTAAATGTTACAAATTCAACTGATTTCGTAACAGACACTAGTGGATTGAATAAAACAGTAACAAATACTGGTTGTACATTTTCTTCAATTACACATCCTTTTTATTAAAAAATGTAAAATTATATTAATTGTGATATAATATTTTTATTTAATTTTAATTTAAAGGATTTTCTATGACTGTTTTATTAAAAGAGCATGTTTCTTACTCTGAGGTTAAAGTGTGGAAAGAGTGTTCTTGGCGACATAAATTATTGTATATTGATAAAATACAAACGTTTGAAGAAAGCCCTCATTTATATTATGGTTCTATTGTGCATGATGGTGTGGAACATTTTTTAAAAACTAAAGAATTAAAATTGGATGAGATGACCCAAAAATTGCGATCCGAGTGGGATCGTGTAGGGTTTGATGGTGAATGGCGTGAGCAACAGGAATTAAAGAATAAAGATTATGTGCATATACCTTTTGAAAAATGGTTAAAGTGGGCGCAGAATAGTTTGAATGCTTTGCCTTTATGGATGGATGAGAATTTTCCTAATTGGGAAACTGTATCTGCAGAAGAGATGCTATATGAAGAATTGCAAGATTTGCCTTTGAAATTTAAAGGATATATTGATTGTATTATTAAAGTGCCACAAAAAGGTGATAAATGGAAATATTATATTTTGGATTGGAAGACTGCGTCAGCAAGAGGATGGGATTATGAAAAGCAACAAGACTTTTTAACTCATATGCAATTGTTATTATATAAACATTTCTGGATGACAAAAAATAATTTAACATCTCGTGAAGTGCAATGTGCATTTGTATTATTAAAAAAAGTTGAGAAAGTTGAAAAAGTTTGTCAAATGGTATCGATTAGTTCTGGTCCTAAGAGTATGGAAGAGGCGTTAAAGGTTGTACGTTCTATGATAAAGGGGATTACAAAAACTAATCCTTTACCATTAAAAAATAAAACTTCATGTCAATGGTGTCCTTTTTTAAATACAGAATATTGTAAATAATTAAAAGCTTTTTCTTTTTTAATTATAATATTAAAAATTATGGAATGACGTGAAAAAGATGGGATATATTATATTAATTTTATGTATATTATTAGCGATCGTGGTTTACTTTTGTTTTAAGTTTGCAATGATTATAATTAACGTGCAAGAAGTGATTGAAGAGAGTTTAGACGTTTTGGACGAAAAGTATGCCAAGATCTCAGAAATATTAAATATACCAATATTTTTTGATTCGAAAGAGGTTCGTGATGTATTATTTGAAATAAAAGGTGTGAGAGATTCAATTTTAACTATTGCTCAGAGACTTACAAATCAAGAAATAATTGAAGAAGAATTTGAGGTAGAAAACGATGATCAACAAGAAATCAAAAAATGATGAATTTGAGACATCAAATCAAACAGATGTTAAAAAAATTATTAAAAGCAAGATAGCAGTTGAAAAAAAGCCGAAAAAAGAAAAAGAAGATCAGTATTTTTCGAAAGAAACCCAAGAAAAATTAGAGGAATATAAACTTGCTCAAACTAATGATGAACGTTGGGTTATTTATTTAACTGATATTAAACCTGCATTTGAAATGCTTGTTGATAAATTAGTATCTGTATATGGATTTAAATCATTTGATGATGAAATGGAGACAATGAAAGCCGATTGTGTCTTTTTTTTATGGGAAACTATTCAAAAATGGGATGGCTCGAAAGGGAAAAAAGCTTTTTCTTATTTTAATGTAGTTGCTAAAAACTGGTTAATTGCTAGATCTCGTAAAAATTATTTGCAATTTAAAAGAACAGTTGTAATTGATGATGGAAATACAAATTATACCCCGAATACTCAACCAAAAGAAGAAAAAGTTACTCAAAAAAAGTATCCTAAGATAAATTTATCAACATATATGATTGATGAAGCATCAAATCCTGAAGAACAGATGATTGCAGAGGAACGTCAGCAACAAGTATATGACACTATTGATTATATGTGTAAAATGATTACTGATCATCGTGAAAAGAAGTGTATTGAAGCAATAAAAGTCGTATTCGAGAACATTGATAGCTTAGATTTTTTAAATAAAAGGGCTGTTTTAGTATATTTAAGAGAAATTTCTGGTTTAAATAATGCTGAATTGAGCTCGGCCTTATCTTCTATTCGAAAAGTATATAAACAAATTAATAAAGATGTAGAAGAAGATTTATTTGATTTATTTTAATTTAATTATAAGTAATATTATATAATATTTTATTGAAAGTAATTAAAAATGAGTGATTCTATTGAGGTTTATACTAAAAAACTTGAAGAACAAGAGAAAAAGTATAGTAAATTACAAAACTTTTCTGATATTTTAGATAATTTATCATCGACTGAAGATAAAAAAAAATTATTATGGAAAGAAATATATGAAAATGCCTTAGAAGATCGAGAAAAGGCTAAAATTTTATTTAATGATTGTTATCAATCAATGTCGGCTGCAACAATATCTGATCATGTGAGTGCCGGGCAAGTCATGTCTAAATATCTGGAAAGAATGTCAAAATCAAATGATCAGATTTTGAAATTGGTTGAATTAATTGCAAGAGAAGAAGAAAAACAAGAAGTTGTATCTGAGGAAGAATTATTTTTAAAGATTCAAGGTGGTAGATAATGTTTAAAAGAGCGATCGTTTTAGATATTATTTCACATCCAGGTTTATTAAATGAACAAATAATTAATAAATTCGTTGATGAAAAAAGTGTTTTTAAATTGTCTAATTTAAAAAATAAAGAATTTCTTAAAATGTTGCCTGCCAATAGTATTATTGGTTCTTTTGTTCATAATAAAAGCATCTTTGTTGCATTACCATTTTTTTCATCTCATATGAGTTTGCCTATAAAATTGCAAGAAGAAGTATGGATTTATGAAGACACGACTGCTTCAAAAGATTTTGAAAGTGAATATTATTGGTTATCTAGGATCCATGGCACTAATTTTTATGAAGATGTTAATTATACTCACGCTGATCGTAAATATTTAAGAAACTATACTTTTGAAAAAAGCTTTAAAGATAAATCGACTAATTTACAATCTGCTCCGGTTGCTTTATTTAATAATGGTCCTGTTAGAGTTAACTCAAATGCTTCATCAGGCGATTTATTATTAGAGAATAGAGATAAAAAAATTAAAAGTAATTTAAATTTATCAACAAAACATTTATTTGAAGATGTACCTAGAGCAATTAAAAGTCCTGGTGATTATATTATTCAAGGTTCTAATAATACATTAATTAGATTAGGTACAAATCATATTAGAAAATCATATGACAATTATCTTGAGACATATAATAATAGTATATTTTTTAACGAACCCACACCATATTCAGGGACAATAGATTTAGTGGCAGGCCGAGCTTCTTTATCACAAAGTTTTGCAGTTGAAAAGAAAAGTGTAGATTACATTAAAGATCAACGAAGTATTTTTTCAAAAAACATTTCTACTAAAGCCTATAAAAATTCTCAATTAGTTATGTATAATGAATTTGAAAAAACTGAAAATTTAAAAGATAGTGAATTTTATTTAGGCACTCGTAATATTAATTTATCTGAAGGGGATCCAGATTTTTTAACAGATACTAGTCGTATTTTAATTAGTGAATATTTAAATGGTGATGAATTATTAAATTATTCTAATATCAGTAATTTAAACACTATTTCACGTGATGGAAAACAAAAGAATGTTTTAAATGATAAAACGAGAGGATATATTATTGCAAAATCCGATGAAATTCGTTTAGTAGCCAGAGGTGATGTAATTACCAAGGGTCGTGATGTAATAAATCAACTTGAATATTCAAATCAATTTGAAGAAGCGGGATCGATTAGATTAATTAAAGAAGGTGATTTTTCAAATGCAGGATATATTATAATCGATTCAACAGGAAATGTATCGATAGACGGTCCAGCAATTGTTTTAGGTGATAAAATACGAGAAAAAGAGAATGGAAAAGGTGATAGTATTTATTTAGGAAATGATGCGAATGAACCAGGTGTGTTAGGGTATATGTTAAAAAATAAATTAGAAAATTTTATGGATGAAACAATTCGTGCCTTAAATATTATTGGTCTGTGTTTAAAAGATTTGTCTACCCATAATCATTCTTTTACTGGGGTTGCGCCAGGATCACCTGGCAGTACTACACTTATTGCTCCTCCTATGAGTAATTTTATTAATAATACAAATTTTGGATTGATTCAAGGTGCAGATTCGAACGCAACAGAACGTGCTGGAAGTCCTGATGATATTAATGGCAATTATGGGAAAATAGGAACTATTAATGCTTCATCTGTAGCGTTACAAGATAAAATTAATGGTATAGCCGAAATTAGAGAATCTTTATCTGACATTTTAAGTAAAATGGTAAAAACTTTGTGAGCGTTCATAATTATGATAATAATCCTGATAATCTTTCTTTAATTAGAACTCAATCGGAGGAGTGTTATGAAATTTCAAAAAAAATATAATTTTAATTCTGGAGGTAATACTCGAGAAGATGTTGAAAATACCTTAAAAGATATTGCATCAAAAGAGGTTGATTTACCTTTAAGTATTAAAACGCCTTTAGAAATTTCTAATAAAGATGATTTATTTAAAATGCATTATAATTTAGGTGACGTGTTGGATGATCAAATTAAAAATTTAATTTATACTGAGCCTGGAGAAAGATTATGTTTTCCTGACATTGGAACTAGTTTAAAGAATGTAATTTCACAAAATGAAGATTTAAATTTAATAATTGACAATATTAGCAATCAGATTAAATCAGTAATTACAAAGTATATGTCAGGTATTATTTTGAATAGTGTATCTGCTGCGTATAATAAAATAGAATTAGATAAATATAATGTCCCTGTTGTAATTGTGACAGTTGACTATTCTTTTTATGAAAAAGTGTCAGTATATAATAACAATATTAATTCAGGATTATTTAATACTGTCAAAAGAAATGCTATAACACAAATAAAAATAGGATTAAACAATTAAGGAAAATATAAATGTCAAGTAATAATACAAATATTAATCAAAGTATTCTAAATGAAAAAGCTTTAAAACGTAATTATTTAACAAAAGGTTTTGAAGAATTTCGTGTAGAATTATTAAACTACGCTCGTAATTATTTTCCTGATAAAATTCAAGATTTTACTGAAGCATCATTAGGCGGTATGTTATTGGATTTTGCAGCAATTGTAGGTGATAGTTTATCATTTTATATGGATCATCAATTTAATGAATTAAATCCTGATACAGCAGTTGAACGTAAAAATATTGAAAATCATATTAAACGAGCAGGTATTAAAGCAGCGCCTTCATCACCTTCTATTGTTGAAGTAACATTTGAATTGAAAGTAGAATTATTGCCAAATTCAGAGAATATTAATACATTACAATTACCTAAAATTTTAAAAAATTTAAAGTTATCAAGTAGTAAAGATATTAATTTTTATTTATTGCAAGATGTAGATTTTAATAAAGATTATATTGTAAAAACTATAGAAGTTGAAACGAATATTCCTTATGCAATATTACAAAAAAAAGCGCTAGCAGTATCTGGTAATAAGGAAACTTTTGTAGTAAATATTAATAATAATACGCAATTTCCAATCATAACTTTACCAAATAGAAATATTACAATGATTGAAAGCGTAATAGATGATTTAAATAATGAATATTATGAAGTAGAATTTTTAACGCAAGATACAGTTTATAAAGCAAATACCATTAATGAAGCTGGTGATAAATATTATGAAGTAATACCTGCACCATATCGATTTGTACGTGAAGATCAATTGACATCTGGTATTACGACCCTTAGATTTGGATCTGGAAATAGAGATTCAATTATGCAACCTTCATTAATTCAAGATCCTACAAAGTCAGTTTTGTCATTATACGGTCGTAATTATTTTCCAAAATTTAGCTTTGATCCAAGCTCTTTGTTAAAAACGAATAGTTTAGGTATAGCGCCAAGTGGAAACGTATATATTACATATTCTTATGGAGGAGGTTTAAATCATAATGTTCCTTCCTTCTCAATTAATAGAATTTCTGATTTTACAAATATTATTTTTAATGAAAATACGTCTGCAATCGATCAAGAATTTATTATAAATAATATTGCTGTATTTAATGAAAATCCTAGCGTCGGTGGATTAAATGGTTTGACTTTTCAACAATTACAAGGTCAATTAAGTAATGCAGTTAAAATGCAAAATCGTATTGTAAATTATCAAGATTTATTGTCAAAAATTTATTCTATGCCATCTTCTTTCGGTAAAGTTGCAAAAATAGCTTTAGAAGATGATCCAAACAATGTTTATGCTAAAAATTTATATGTATTATGCGTTGATGAAAATGAAAAATTAACATTCGCTTCTGATGTTTTAAAGAAAAATTTAAGTAATTATTTAAATGAATTTAGATTAATTGGCGACAGTTTTAATATTTTAGATTCTAAAATTTTTAATATTCAAACTGAAATAAAAATTCGTATTAAAGAAGGATCTGATCCTAATTTAATTAGTAATAATGTAAAAGCTAGATTACAAAACTTTTTTATTACAAAAAAATTTGAAATAAATCAACCTATTATTTTAGATGAAATTTATAATATTGTAATTAATACAAATGGCGTATATTCTATTGCTAATAATAAATTAAATTTTATTAAGCAAATTAAAGGTATAGTACCAGTTAGTATTATAGATCAAAGTAAATATCCAAATGGTTTAATTTACTCAAATGAAACAATTAATATTCAACAACAAATTTATAAAGATGTTTTATATCCTACTAAAGGTGGAATTTTTGAATTAAAATTTTTAGATACTGATATTATTGTACAAGTTGTGGTCTAATTAATTCCTATTTTATAATTAATTTAAAAATAATAATAGTAGGAAATTTTAAATGTATATTATTTATCCCATTCAAAAGGACACATATATTACTAATAAAAAATTAAAAGAAGCAGATGGCAAAAACGCAAATTTTGGTAAAGCCGCGACATTAGATTTATATAAAACTTACAATGAAAATGTAGAAATAAACTCAAATTGTTTATTTAGATTAAATAATATACCTATTCAAAATGAAATAATTGAATTTGAAAATACATTTAATCAAACTATACAAATAAAAATCGATAGAAATGTAAATTCAGATGATGTTATAAATGGAACTAAAATTAATAATCAATATATTATAGGCATTGCAGATTTAAATTTAATTTCTGATATTGTTTCACATATTAAAAATGTGTTAGATAATATAGAATTAGGTATTAACATTTATATTCACGCATTAACAGGATTAATTTCATTTGAACAACAAACAAAAGGTATTGTTGGTGATAAAAATTTAACTTTACAAGAAAATAGTAAATTTGAATTATTAAGAGATTTTTCAAGAGTTGAAGAATCGATATTATTGTTAAAAGCTAATTTACCAGCTGATAATGAATATTTCTCATATTCAGTTGTTAAAAATAATGTAAAAGTCTATTTGGAATTACATGACATTACAACTTCATTAAGTAAACCAAGAGATTATACAGTTGAAGCTTTACCATTAACTAAAGAATTTAATGAAGGTTTAGGACGTGATGTCTATGCATTAACAGATATTGATACTGCTAATTGGATTTATTGTAATTATAATGGCAATACAAATGAAAAAATAGAATGGGAAACAGCGGGACAAATAGGATTAATTGAAGGTACAGATCCAGATAATTGTGATTTATTAACATATATTGACGATTATAACTTTAAAACAGATCAAAAATGTCAATCATATATTGCAGAAGGTGATGAAAATATTATTATTGATATTTCCCCTATTTATGAAAAATTTTGGAATAATGTAATGCCTGATAAAGGCGTTGCTGTTAAATTTATTAATGAAATATTATGGGATAATGAAACTTATTTTGCCAAAAGATTAGGAACTAAAAATTTAAGAAATAGACATTTACGTTCATGCTTAAAAATTTTAATTGATGATGAAAGTTATAATATTCCAATTTCTCAATCTTTTTATTTTAATGATAATGTAAAAATATTTTTATATAACAAAAAAGGCAATAAATTAAGAAATATTCAAAAATTACAAAACGGTCAAATTGTTGATATATCAACTGGCGTAGATAATGATGGATCAGGTGATATTAGATTAAAAGTTGAAAGTATCGCACGTGATATAAATAATGATCCATTACTTAGTCAAGCTGGTTGGAATGTTAAACAAGCGAAAGATATTAGAGGAAATAATATAGTTGGAACTTATTACACAGATCAATTTAATATTAATACTTTTTTAAATACAGATTTAAATGTTTATATGATTGAAAATAATATTGATTCAATGGATTTCATATTTACTTGGTATTGGGCTGATAATGAAACGATTATTTATCAGGACACAAAAACATTTTATAACGATACATTAACAACCCAAAACAGTTTTAAACGTTTGAGAGCATCTGTCAAATTATACTCTCCCGATTTAGGTATGATGGATGAAATACATAAAGTAGCTGTGACATTTTTTGATTTAGATGGTCAATACGATTATATAAAAGTCAAAAGGGCATTACAAGGATTAGACGTAGGTGACGTTTTTTATGAAGTAGTTGATTATGATACTAACGAAGTATTAATACCTTCAACTGATGAGCTTAATGCAACGAAATGTATTAAAGAGAAAGATTATTATTGGTTTCCTTTCTTTAATTCAGCTGTATTTTACGGAAGAAGAATTCAATTTATTTTTAAATTAAAGCAACAAGAACAAAATAATCTAGTAGTGAATGCAAATGAAGTATTCAGGGTAGGTAATAATGGGTAATTTATTTAAACAAAAAACAACTATCGATCAAAAATATTTAATTGATAAAAATAAAAGAATCGGTGATTCTTCTAATTGGACACAAACGTCTGTAGATAACTATAATCAATCAAAATTTGAAAGATTTGATACATATAATGGTTTATTTAATACACAACAATTTTTAGATTCAATTGATTTTAATGATTTTTCAAAACATTGTTTTTTTAATTCAGCTGTATCTAAAGTAGAATATGTTTTTAATCAAATTTATGATGATTTCCCAGTCGATGGAGAAAAAAACGAAGTAAATGATTTTTTAAATAACTTGGATGGATTTGGAAGATATGTTTATAATCAAATGGATAAAAATATCGGTTATTTAAAATTTAATGATTCATATATTGAAGTGCAAAACAAATCAGGTTATTTAACTTCTTTTAATCGAAATGAAAAAATTATTTCAAAATTATCAAAAGCGCAATTAAATCCTATGAAAAATTCATTTGCATTTGATTTTAGATTAAATATTATTTATGATCCTGCACAATCATTAACAAATCAAGTAATATTTCAATATTTGGATAAAACTAATCAAAATAAAAATGGTTTTACATTATTTTTAAAAGAATTTAGAAATATAAACGGTATAATTTTTGCAGATTTAGTATTTCATATGAGTAATGTTACAAATAATAGTAAATTGGCTGCAAAATTTTCTGTAAATGTTAATTCATGGCAGCATGTTTCTATTTCAATTAACAATAATTTAAATAATATTACAAATTCAAAACAAATTAAAATTTGGATTAATACTTTTTTACAAAATATTAATGATAAAATAGAACAATTTAATATTACTGATAGTTTTGAAATTAATAATTCAATTAATTTTTATTTTGGTAAAGGCGAATCTCATACAATTACTGATAATAATGGTACTTATAATCTAGGTAACTCATCTAATTATTTTTATGGATATATTGACGAGTTTCGATTTTTACATCAAGCCATAGATGAAAATTGGATTATAAAATATAAAGATGAAAATATTTATGCTCAGGATACTTTAAAACTATATTTTAAATTTAATGAACCAAATGGAATATATGAAAAAAATATGTTTTGTTTTGACTCAAGTGGTAATTCATTACATTCTAGAATACAATTAAAAAATCCAGGAAACGATATATTGAATATTAGACAGACAATATCAAATTTAAGATATAATCCACAAAATATAACACAACCTAAACCATCTTTGAAATTTGAAAAAGAAGAATTTAATCCTTGTTTAATGCCTACTTTTACAAAAAATTTAAATTTAAATCATAATTTATTAACAGATGCAAAAGATTATGATTTATTTAATCCTAATTTAATTTTTAAATTATTTCCAAAACATTATTTTGAAAAAGGCGCAGTCTTCGAAGGATTATCAGAATCCTTTAAATCTGATTCAGCTACAACTTATTATATTTTTGATGTTAATTCAACAGACACCGATAATTTAAATTATCCTGGTCAACAAAGAATTGAAGGCGTACAAACATTTGCTAAACTTTTATTAATTTGGGCTAAATTTTTTGATGAAATTAAGATTTATTTAGACATTATGCCAAGATTAATTAATATTGATTATAATAATATTGATTTAAATAACGCAGATAATGCAATTAATTTTTTTATTCCGTTAATGGCTAAAAATGCAGGTTTTCAGTTTAAAGAAATTATGAATTCTCCTACTTCAAAGATTTTAGATGGTTATATTATTGGATCAGACGGGGTTGATAAAAGTGAATTCACATTAAGATTTGTACAAAATGAATTATGGAAAAGAATTTTAATTAATTCTAGAGATATGTTACAATCAAAAGGTACTAAAAATGCAATTAGATCGATTTTTAATGCAATTGGTGTAATCCCAGAAAACTATTATCGCTTTAGAGAATATGGGCAGTCTAATAAAAAATTTATTGAATATTCATTATTACAAAAAACTAAAAATATTAAATTTATTAATTTTTTTAATACTAATAATAATTTACAATTAAATTTAAATTTAAATTATTTATCACAAAAAATATCTTATATTAACGATTCTTATTCAATTGAATTTTTTATTCATTATCCTTTTTTGTTTTTGAATAATATTATAAATGACACTTTATTCTCATTAAAAAATACTGACAATATTGATATTTTAAAAATTAAATTTGAAAAAACTCAACAAAATGATTTAGGAATATTAAATGCTGTTTTTTATAAACTTGACGGAACAGAAAGAATTATACCTTTATCAAATATTAATTTATTAAATAATCGTATATCACATATTTCATTATTAGTAGATAATCAGCGATCAGATTTAACAAAAATAACATTTAATTTGCAATATTGCTCGAATAACTCTAATTTATTAACAAATTCTTTAACAATTTTTAAATTAGGAAATGATTTAAGATTATTGGATAGTAATCTTGTTCAAACTAAAAAAATAGAAATAGGCAATAATTTTAAAGGACAAATTTCTAATTTAAAAATTTGGAAAAATTTATTATCAAATAATGATCTAAAAATGCATGCATTAGATATTCAATCATTATGTAATCACGAATTACAAATTTTAAAATTTAAAAAAATATCAGATGTATTATTATTAGATTTGTCGTTGCAAGATGATGATTTTTATACATACAATTCTGATATTTTGCCTATAGATTTTAGTGAAAATAGTGAATTACCTTCTGTTAATAATCAAATGATATATCCTTTTAAATTACAAGGTATTAATAGTATTTTACCTAATAAAAATTTAACATTTAATACAATTGTTTGTTATGAAAATGATTTTAAATTTGATGAACCAAATGTTGATAATAAAGTGAATATTTTAAGTTTACAAGATATCGATTTAACTAATCGAGATAATATACAAAAAACACCTATTTATGAAATAAATTATGATAAACAAAAAAAGAATGATGTTAGATTTTCGATTGAAATGTCTAATGTAAAACATTTGAATGAAGATATTGGTAAATTATTTGATTCAATTGACTTTTTTGCAGATATTATTTCAGATTTTAGTTCGCTAAATGATTCTGTATATAATAAATTTGAAAAGTTTGCAGATTTTTATTTTCAACGCATTAAGAGTTCTACACTCCAAATGACTCCTTTATATGATTTATATCAAATTTTTGATAATGTTTTAACTGAAATGTTGTCAGAATTTATTTCTAGCCGAGTAAAATTTAATAACAATGTTTATGTAATTGAATCACATGCTTTGGAAAGACATAAATTTTATTACAAATTTTTGGAAAGTCATATTGTAATGAAAGGTGACATGACTCAATCAAATTATAAGAATTCGCGAAAGTCTTTTAACTATTTGAAGTTAGAAGGCAGAAGATTATTACAGTAAAATAATATTTTTTAATATTTAAAATATATTAAAAAAGGTCGCATGAATGATTATAATTAATATTGAACCTAATACAATTACACCTTTTGTAGATTCGGATCAAACACAAATTAATTTTCAAGTTGAAAGCAATTATTATATTCCGTATACTAATTTAGATAATCCTAATAATACGAAAAAACCCCTCCAGATAACTACTAGAATTACTCAGATTAATCCTACAACACAAGATAGATATACTTATGGTTTTTCACTTAAGTTATCACCAGAGATAAACGAGATAACACAACCTTCTTCAAAGTTTTTTAGTAATTTTAGAGATGATGAAAATTTTAATAATTATATTTCTAATAAAAAAGATCCAATAATTACCGAAGTAGAAGAAAGAATATTCGGAGATATTGATGATATATTTTTATCAGTTGATAATTTAATTCAATTAAATTTAAATAACAAATGGGATGAACAATATAAAATTAATTATCGAATTATCAAAAATTTATTAAATGAAGAATATTATCCAAAAAATTCATCAATTCGTAATTTAAATAATCATAATTTAAGAGGAATTAATGAAGATTTTAAAATGAAATTTCCTAATAATTATATGAAAGGACCATTTAATGAAGTTTTTAATGATTATTGTTTACCAGTCATTTATAATAATACAAATAATGCTTGGGAAAGTATTAGTACTTTAAAATTATTAAATAATTATTGGGAAAGCATTTTATTAGATTTAAATGATCCTGAAAGACAATCATTTATTTTTAAAATATTATATCCAATTCATACAAATTCTGATTTACATAATTTTTATTTTGGCGGATATTTAGAACCATTTTCAATTAGAAGTATTATCGAACATAAAAAGCAATTAAAAGACGAATTAAATGGATTAAAATGTTCAATAGTTTCTGGTGGAACTAATTCAAAAAATGTTGATAATATTATTGATAATTATATAAATTATAATATTTATAAAACTACCCATAATACAGCAAATAACGCGTTTTTCTATTCAAATGATATATTTTCAGACGTGCAAGATTTATCATTTCAAAAATATCGTTTTGATACAATTAGACATAATACTGAAACAAATTCTATATTTGATTTGAATGGAAATATTACAAATCAAAAATCTGTTATTATAACAGAATTAACAAATGATGATAAATATCCTTTATGGCGTAAAAATATTAATATAGGTTATTTAAATGAAAGTGAGCATATTAATCCTATATTTGTTTTCAACGATAATAATAGTAATCTTTCTTTTCACTCAAATTTTTATAATAATCTATATCCTGCTGGATTAACTGATCGAGAAAGCATTATAGAAAAACTTATTTCAAATCTTTTTAATAAAAAAAATATACTACTCTCTACTACTGATATACAATATTCTTCACATGGATTAGATCTAGATAAAAGTATCAATCAAATTGGAAGAGATTCAAAAACATATGCAGGGTTAAAGGAATAAAAAACATGGCAAGAATTAAAAAAATATTTAATGGCACAACTTTTGAATTAACAACCCCAAAGTCAGGTAATTCATTATTAAATGAAAAAACCCGAATGATTAAACAAGATTCAGAGCAAGTAACATCACCGCACATTTTAAACGGTTTTAATATTAATAATTTAATAATTAATCATGCATATAATGATAATAATACGATTAATTTTAATAATAATATTAATTTATTAAATAGCACTTCTCAAAGATTAAATATTTCACAACAAATAGCAACTCCTTCTACCTTGCCAGCACAATTAAATAATGATTCGAATTTATTAATTATTGATAAACAAAATCCGGTATTAGAAAAGTTTTTAACGAAAGGGAATTCTGTTACAACAAAATTTAGCGCTTTTATTGATAGAGAATATATTGAAAATAATACTTCTAATCAGGATTTTATTAAAGGTGAAGGACAATATCAATTTTTAGATAGTAATTTATATGAAGAAATATCAATTGATATTGAGTTAGATACACCTGTAGATACAATTTTACAAAATACAGCATTTTTTCAGCAAAATGATCCTGATAGAAATGTAAAAGAAGATTATTATTTTACGGCTTGGCCTAATTCTCCATATACATTTCGAAAAACAACGCAAACATATTCACGTTTAAATACACCTTTTGTTATTTATAATTTTAAAAATGCGTGTTGGGAATATAGAGGTATTCCAAATCCATATCAATACTATAGCTCAGTTTATTCTGAACCTTTTTCAATAAATGATCGTAGAAGAGAGTTAAAAATATTACCTACTGATCCTACGAGTAATGATGATTTTCAAGATTTCTATTGTTTTTTTGATAAATATTTACTAGGAAATTTACCACTTACAAACAGTCCTATAAATTATTTAAAATCAGGTTTGGATTTTGTCAATTTGAATAAACAACTTTCAAATCTTTCTTTACCTAGTTCGCAGTTTGGTTTTCCACATTATCCAAAATTTCATGCGTTTAATGATAATATATTAAATATGTCAAAATACTTATCAAAAGATATAATTATTGATCGTGTGTCAGTGAATTTAGATGTTGATTTACAATCAGAGTTTGATGACGATCAAGATCTAGAAGATATTTCAATTACATCAGGTATAAATTGCTCATTAAATTTTTTTATTGTCAATCAACATAAAATAAAAAATTCTAGCGATGAATATAATTATAAAACTTTTAAAACATTAAGATCTAAAAATATTAATTCTTCATTGCCTATTAAACCTTTTAAAAATGTTAAAAATTTAAAAAAAGATTTTTATGATTATTTTCCTACATTTGATAAAAAAGAATTTTATAAAACTTTTAATTCTATCGTTGACGAAAATCTAGAAATATATAAAAATGTAAACAGAATATTTATTACAAAAAATTTAAATTATAATGATTTAATTGATTTTAATAATTTGTCAAATGTGTTAATTGTAAATGAAACACCGTTTCTTAATAATACCTCTTTTGAAAATATATCAAGTACACCAATATTAGATTCTGTTCATCATGAAATAATTTCATTTGGAAATGTTGACTTTTATTCTAAAGGAAAAGGTAATAATGTTAATATTGATTATGAAATAGTAAAAACTAAAATAAAAAATAATTGTGATAAATTTATTGATACTGATCTCATTTATCAAACTTATCCACAATCAACTAATAATTTATCAAAACATATATTGGATTATAGTGGTAATATTAATATTAACTCTTATATTAAAAAGAATTCAAGTATTTTAGGTTTATTAACGAAAACAACATCAGGGTTATCTTCACATATTTTAAATTATCAAATAGAATTAAATGATTCATTAAATAATTTCTATCAAAAACCATCGCAATTTATAGATCAATCATTGTTATTATATTCATATGATAATAATGATAGTTTAACAAATGACATGTTAACAAAACAAACAGGCAGAAATGTAATAAATGGATATTCTGAATTAACTAATAATCTTTCTACACAATCAATTGTGACTTTTCCTTTTGATTTAGATAAAAATACAACTGATTCTATTTCATTACCTATTGATAAATGGGCTGCATTAAAAATGAATAAATCTGTCAATATAGAATTAAAGAAAGAAAATAATTTTTCACCTTACGTTTTAAAACCGACTGATAATATTTATTTTGCATTATCAATTTCACCTACATTATCTCCTAAAATTTTTAAACAATTATTAAAGATAAAAAAAGGAAAAGTTAAATTTACATTACACGGATATACTCAAAAAAATAATTTAAAAATCTATGAAAAAAATGAATGTAATTTAAATCAACGTAATTTAAGTTCAGTTATTATTGGTAATAATGATGAAATAACAAATGAATATTTAACTGATTATTCTTATAATACTATTTTCAATATTTATGATCGAAACTATACTGGTATATTTAAAAATCTATCACAACTTCCGTTTGATATATCTGAAAATGTAACAACAATTTCAGATGAAATTGATTTTTCAACAATTAATGATATTAACAATAATCCAATTGATTTAAAAGATGTCATTTTTAATGAAGAGGGTAAATGGAAAAATAACGTAGTAATTAAAAATAAAACTAAGAATATCACACAAAACAATTTTCTCTCTTTAAAATATACTGTTCTTTGTCTAAACTTAAAAGATTATGCTGATGATAATGCAATTAATTTAACAGCAGCAGATTTAACAGATATTCAATTTGCAATTAAACATGAATCTATTGGACAATATTTTAAAATAAAAGTAATAAATTTTAATGGATCAACGCAGTGGATACTATCTAACAATATTTACGATGATACAACAGTCGGTTATTCTTTAAATGAATTATATACATTTAAATGGAATTCAATTAAAAATAATTTTGAAAGAATTATTGATCGCAAGATATCGAATGATGAAACATATTTGTCGCAATTTTTAGATAATTTATCAAATCCTACACACGATATATTAATGGATATAGGTTCAAAACAATTAATGGGAAATACTTATATACCATATTATTGTATGAATAATAATTCAGATGAATTCATATATGATGATCAAGAAACATCAAAATATATAGGACAATTATTAATAACTTTATTTAATAATCAAAATATTAATTTTGATCTTGGAAAAGCTTATAGTATAGCTAAAGAAATATGTTTTTATAAAAAACAAAAAAGAGAAGAGACACTTAGTTTATTAAATTTTATACCTTCATTAAGTGATAAAAAATATTTAAATTATTATGTAAATACAAAAAAATATGGGCAGTATAATAATATTGTGCAGCAAAGACCTTATACTACTACAGTTAAAAATTTAACAGATAAAATTGACTATGTAATAGAACAAAAATTTATTAATTCTGATACAGGCGCAGAGATTACTAATTTAAATAATGTTTCTGTTAGAAATAAATCAAAATATTTAAATTTAATAGACGCAGGATATAAATCAATTTCCAATGATGGTACCATTGTTCGTTGGGATGCAATTGATTTTTATAACCGTGTGCATGTTTCATTTAATGATGAAAACGTTGTGTAGTTTTATAAAATAATTTAAAAAAATCTGAAAATTATTATTTTTGATAAATATAAAAATAAAATATATGAGATAATAATGTCAGGAATACTTGATAAAAAGCAAAGATTAATTGATTTTATATTGACAGCTGATGGATATAAACAAATTGAAAATGGAGATTTAAGATTTGTTTATGCTACATTAACAGATAATGAAGCAATTTATGATTTAAAACAAGGTGAATATAACGTTGCAGATTTAGATGCTATGCCGTTTTTTTTTGAATCTAACAGCAGTTTTTTTGATAAGTTAAATACCGAATTAGATTTACGACAAACTGCTAGTTTTGAATTAAGAACAGAGATTAATGGTAATTATATTGATTTAAGAAATAATGAGTATAAAAATATTGTATCGGCTCCTGTTGAAACAGTATTTGATAAAGTCTCGACATCATTAACTAATAATTTAATAAATCAAAAAATAATTTTAACAGAAAATTATTTTAATTTAAATCAACAGACAAAAAATATAAATAAAATTTCATTATATGTTAGTAAAATAAATGATGAATTTATTTCATTAGATAATGAAATTAATCAAAGCAATAATTTATTTCAAATAAATTTACATGCAATTAACAATAATTTAAATGATTATTTTACTTTAGTAAATCAAAATAGCGTAAATTTATTAAAAACATCAATGATAGAAGATGATAGATTTCAAAATAAAATCAATTATCTTTTTTTACCACCTTCAAATATGAATTTAGATGTGATTACTAAAAATAATAAAATTTTTAATTTTTATAATTTAGCGCAAGATACAAGAAAAAAACATAAAATTTTATTTAAAAATCTTAAATCTAATTTATTAAATGAATCAACGCAATTAATAAATTTTAAAGATTTTAATGGCTCAATTAATGATTCAATTATAGCAGCGATAAATATCTTAGAAAATCCTGATTTTAAAATCGCAAATATAGAATTATCATTTGAAGAACAAGAAGTTGATTCAGAATTTATTTTAAATTTAGTTGAAATGTCAACTCTTGATAATGATGATGTGGGTTTTAATAAATTGTTATTTATAAATCATGGCGAAATATTTGATATAAACAAACAAAAAAATGTTCAAGTTTATTCAGCTGGTAAATTATATTCATCTAAAAACAAGATTGATTTAGATAATAATTTTAATAATAATTTGAATAATGGCGGTTATATTATAGAAGATAATTATTTATTTGTAAATTTATTTACAATTGTAATAGAATAAGGAAATATATGTTAAAAAAGTTAGGAAATATTTTTAAAAGTAATTTACCGATTGTAAGTGAAGAATATACTGCTATTGAAAACGGACTAAATATAACAAATTATACTAGATATACAAACAATGCTAATATTTTTAGAACTTTTATTAAAATCGACGCCGAAAAGGCAAAGCAATTAAATCTAAGTTATTTTAAAACAGCAACGATTAATTATACAAACAACAGTAGATTTTCAATAGAAAACCTAGGATATACAAAGTTATTAGAAAGAAATCAATATCAAAATATTGATTTGAATAATTTTGTTTATAATAATCTTGTTTATAATAATCAAAATATTGATACTGGATTAAATTTAATTAATCAAAATATTTTAGGAAGAAATTTAAATTTATCTGATCTTCATAACAAACTTAGTATTCAAAATTTTGCGAGCCGTCAGTCATTTAATTACAGTTTTGGTTTAACATTATTAAGTAATTTAAATATATCTGATAATCAAGACTTATTTTTTGAATTAAATTATAATACAACTGCTGATGTTGCTGGTCAATATGATTTAATTATTTACGCGATGGATATAAACGATCAAATTATTGATGTTAAAAAAATTTCCAATTTTAATCCTTCATTTGTAAGATGGAATATTGATCGTACAACTTTTTTATATGATACTGATAATATTGATTATAGCAAATTATTTGGAATAAATTTTAATTCTTCATTCGTATTTAATAATTTTAGACGAGAATTTTCTTTATTTCAAACGCAAAATTTTAAATCAATTAAAAGTTCATTAGGCTTTTCTCCAATTGAATCAATTTCAATTCAGGAAAATACAAATTTGATAGAAATTCAAAATAATAATATTCAAGTTAATACTGCTTTTCAAAATACAGATTCAATTAAAATTACATGTAACGAAAATTTAAATTTAATTAGTGTTCCTTTTGCTGTGACATATAAGTTATTTATGAAAGTAACAGGTAGGAATAGTTATATTATTAAAAATTTTTCACAAACAGTTACAAATCCTACAGCAATTTCAACAATAAATATTCAAAATATTTTAAATACCAGTTTAAACAATACAAAGATTACTTATTTAACAAATCTTAATACAATAAAAATAGAATTAAGTTTATTAAAAAGCGCATTTAATAATGAAAGTTTTAATCCTGTTTTAGCTAATATTTTTATTAATAATGAAAATAATCATGATTTTATATCTGAATGTTTTTCAAATATTCCAATAGGTAATAATTTAAATGATTTAAATTTAAGTGGAATTGCATTAAAAAATATAGTTATATCATCTAAAAATCAGAACGAAAATAACTATATTTTTTATTTAAGAAATATTTTAATAAATCCCTTGACAATTAATTTTGTATTTAGACAAAATTTTCAAAAATATTATCAGTCATTTAATATTGAAACAATTTATGAAAAAACTGATTATAATCAGTCTTTAACTATTCGAAATAATTCAATTAATATTAAACAATTTTCAAATTTAGATATTGGTTATAATTTAAAAATTAAAAATTTTAAAAATTCAAATACTAATTTAAATCGATTCTTAACATTAAATTATGAAAATATATTTTTACAAGAATTACAAGATGGAACAACTCAATTAAATTCTAATTTTGAGAATAATATTTTTGTAATTATTAAAAAATCAATTTATCAAGAATCAGAACACATTAAAGATAAATATTATATCTTTAATAAAGACATTTTTCAAAATATTAATTTATCACTAAATGTTGATTTAAATTTAGATTTAAATTTTAAAGATGATATAGTTATTAATTCATTATTTTTTAAAGAATTTGAATATGATAATGTAGATACAACAAAAAATGTTAGATATACATTTGATGCAAGAATTATGATTATTCCATTAGGCTTTTTTATTACAAATACTGAATATACTACTAAAAAAAGAATTAAAGAATTATTATCGATCGGAAATAATCAATTACCTATTCCAAGTCAAGGGCAAATTGATGAAATATATTTTATTCTAAAAAATATTAATGAAAATAAATTTTCAAGTTTAAATCAAGTATTTTTATATAAATTGTATCAATCTTATTGTCTAAAAGAAACACAAGCATCAAATGAGATAATTCTAGATACACGTCAAAATATACAATTAAATTTAAATGAATTATTTTTAACACAAATATCTGCTGATATTATTCAATCAAATAATCAACAGACTAAAACATTAAATTTTACATTAAATTTTAATATAAAAATGAAAGAATCAGATGATAACATGTTTAATTTATTAATTAATGAGATCACTTCATATTTTCAAGAAATATATTTTAAATATAATAGAGAATATATTAATTTAATTAATATTATTCCACAATTTACAAGTTATGAATTATTAGCAGAATTTCAAAATATAAATATTCAAACAACTATTACTACAAGTTCATTACAATTAAAATTATCATTAAATATTTCACCTGAATTATTAAGATTTTTTTCATTAGCAAAAAATAAATCACAAAATGATTTTACGCCGTATCCTTATAATTTTTTAAATCAAAATTTATATTTTAAATTAAATATTCCTGAGTCTATCTCTAAAAACGTTGTTAATAATAATTTAAATATTACTGACACAATAAATTTCAGAAATGTGTTAAATCAATATGCTTTAATTGATTTTTATTCTTTATTAAATTAAAAAATTTATTACTGGTATTTTTTTGATAAATTTTATAAACCGATAAATATAAATAAAGTTTTGTGAGTAAATATAATGGCAATCTTTAAAAAAGATTTGGAAAATATTAGTTTTTTAAATGAAAAAAATAGTAAAGTTAATGTTAGATCAGAATTGTTACAGTTTATTAATTATCAAAATGAATCTAGCGATTATGACTATTCTGATCTTAAATTTGAACTTGATATTAATTTTAAACAACAATTTGATTTAAATAAAAATATATTTAGAGATATTTCCCAAAAAACAATTGACAATAAAAATTTTGGTAAACTGACAAATCTTTTTGGAAAATTTAAAGATTTAAATCAAAATATTTTTATTAATCTTGAAAGAGCTATTCATGAAATTAAAGTTGAAAATGATTTATTTCTTACTGAAATGTCACGTGTTTCAAACTCAATTAAACATTCTAAAAAAAATCGATTTGATTTATTACATTCATTTTTTTTAAATAGCTTTACAAATGATGATGCAACCAATGATTCATTATTAGCATCTGACTCTTCTTTATATAGTACATTTAAAAATTTAGAAATATTAGAATTTACAGAAAATAATTTAAATAATACAGATAATTTATTAAGCAATTTATATAATAAAATCGTTAAAGATCCAATATTGTTTATGAAAACATATGCCGGATTTAATTTCTTGGAAATAGAAAAAGGATTAAATAATAGTATTATAAAAAATCATAATAAACCTTTGTCTTTAATCGCTATAGCTACAGCTATTAATAATATTATTAATAATTCTTTCGATTATTCTTCATGTAATTCTTTATTTAAAGGCATTTATACTAATGATGAATTAAATTCAAAAATTAATCCTTTACAGTTCACGTCAACTGCTATTATTGAAAGTGATATTAACAAAGAGATGTTGCCAATTAAGTATGTCGACGAATATTCACAAATTAATAATGCAAATATATCTAATTTGATTCATAGTTATAATGAATCTTTAAATGATTCAAATGTAAAAAGTATTAAATCTAATAATGAGTTTATACAAAACAATATTTCTGGTTTTGAAAATTTTTTAAGTAGTCAAAAAGAAATATCTGATTTTAACTTATCTGCAAATATGAATAATCCTACATTACAAGATCAAATTAATCAGAATACTTCTTTAAAATTACCAACTGAATTATTATTAAATGTAATTGTCACAAAAAATCCTAAAAATATTGATTATATTACACTTAATAATTACGATATATTTCAATTTCATGAAGGTTTAAATTTAATTGCAAATCATGTTAATTCACATCAAGTTAAATTAATGTATGGCGTCGTTAAAAAAATAAATGGACAGCCTGATTACTCTAATATTAAATATAGAGCTGTAATTAATCCTAATAAAAAAGGCATTTTAAATTTTCATTTTGAAGATTCAGAAGATTTTGCTGCTAGCATTATTAAAACTCGTTTAATATGCAATAATGTCGTTAAAAAATATAAAAAATATTCTATTAATAACGGAAAAGATGCTGCAGATTATAACAGCTTAAATAAAATTAATTTATTTTTAAGTAAACAGATAAATGCACGTAAGAAAATCGAAAAAGATATTAATAGTAATAATTTAATCGATGCAATTTCAAAAATAAAAGAAACAAATAGCATAAATATTGTAGATGTATTTAACACATCAGAAAATATCTCAGGCATTTTTTCACAAAAACAAAATAAAATCAATCAAGATTTAATTATAATTAATAACTCTTCTATTTTAGGAGAAATGAATGCAGATGATTTTATTGCAAATAATTTAGAAAATGTAATAAATTTAAATCGTGAAATAGATAATATTAAAATTAACACAGAAGATTTATTAAGTAATGATATCAAAGAAAATTTAAAACAAAAATATACTAGTATTAAAAATTTTGTTGAAGATTATTATCAAACTAATGATGTCTTTATAAATTCATCTAGCTTTTTTCAAAAATTAAAAAAAATATCCAGCGATAATATTAAATGGCATCTTAAAAAGAAATCTATGACAAAACAATCATCAGATCGAGCTGACGTTTTAAATAATGCATCGATTTTATGGTTATTTAATGATGCATGTAAAGAAATGTCGCAAGAAAAAAAAGAATATTTCCAAGATGAGTTTGTCAAGCTTTTAATTAGTTATTCAATGATTAATAGTAATAGAACAATCGAACAATCTTTTAAATCTGGATATTCGAATTATGCAAATGATGTATTAATTAATCATGGACCTTCAAATGAATCGATTATGGAAATTGCACCATTTTTCAGTTTTTTTACAAACGAGCAACAAAATGCGACTAAAAAGGAAACCCGTACTAAAAATATCTCTTTATTTTATAAAGAACCATATAATTCAACTTCAACATATTATAATGAATATTATAATATAACTGACAGTATTTTCGAAACAAATGGTAAAAGCATGCATTTTTTATCAATTCCAGCACTTTTACTTGAAGATGATAAAAGTTTGGAAGAATATACTGGACATAGATTAATTAGTGACATATCATCTCTTATTTCAACGTCAATAAAAGCAAGTCAATTAAAAAGAAATATTTCATTATCAGGTTTTAATAAATATATAATTCGTAATGATGAGAATATTATAGCTAATACTCCTATGCAGAATAAAGAATATTATTTTGTACCGCAGTTAACTAAAAGATTAAATTTAAACAATAATATCACAGAATATTATTTATATAATACAGCTTTTTCACAGGAATTTTATTCTGATTTACAAAACAATGATAGTACATATGACATATATCAAATATTAATGAATAGTAATAATGGGCAGGCGCTTGATAAGGTTACATATAAATTTACAGTGAAAAATGATTTTTTAAATGTTATAAATTTTTTGAATAATACTGTTGAATCAGACGCGTTACAAAATAATGTCTTTTATCAAATTATAACATTATTTAATAAAATTATATTAAAAACAAAGTTAGATATAAATTATAATAATTTTGATGGATTATTATCTCAATTGAATACTAATATACAAAGTGTATTAGATTTAAAATTTATGATTAAAAATAGTTTAAGATTAATTTCTTCTATTTATTGCAAAATGTTTAATAATTTACAGTCATATACAAATCTAGCTGATCGTATTTCTGACAGTAATTTTTTTAATACTAATGATGTGAATTATCAATATTCTTTAAATTCTTCTGTTACAGATCGTGACAGACAATACGATGATAATCTTCCTAGCTATTCTAAAGATTTGCAAGAATCGATTAATCAATTTCTAATACCTCAACATCATTCACGTATTCCACTTAAATATTATGATCAATATAACAGTTTTGCAAGTAAAAAATTTGTATATTTTTTAAATGAAGTATTAGGTATTGAAGAACATGAAATAGAAATAATTATGGAAAAATTATTATCAAAAAACATAACATTCAATAACGATGATCAAAAAAATACAATTAAAACTAGATATCAAAGAATACAAAACACAAGAGGCGGTTCTAACCCAGAAGAATGGGAAAAAATAGCCGAAACGATGGTTAATCCTTTTGAAATTTTTAATTTATATAGTACTAAGTTGTTTTCAATAATCCCAGGTGTAAATAATCGCGGTATTAATAGCAGTTACTATTTTTATGCAAATAATTTAAATTTAAGCACCATTAATTTAATATTAGGTGTTAATCCTAATAAATTTGACGATATATTAAATGCTTTAGAATTAAACGAACAAACACTTTCAAATATTAAATTACAAAATCAAAGCAATCTGACAAGTATTTACGTAGGAGAAAACAGGATTGTGTCATTTTTCTATCAAGATACTCGTCTTCAATCCGATACTCCAAGATCGAATTTAGTTAAAATTTCTTTACAAGATCAAGTTACTGCAAACGTTTCAAATGTTTCAAATAATTATACATTTAATAAAAAAAATTATGATTATAATCCTGTTTTAAATACACATGATTTATTTAATACTATTATTGATAATTCTTTTCAAATATCTTTGAATTATGATAATTATTTTGATAATGTTTTAATGCAACGTTCATCTGGATTAAATGAGAGTTATTCTTATAATGAAAATTTTTTGAATGTTAAAAATATACTGCCATGGGTAGCGACATCAACGCCTGTATATGAAATGCAAAGAAATTTAAATGTCAGAAATTCTTTTACATCTTATATTAATCAAGATTTACCTTTTTTTATTTTAAATAAAAAATATGTTGATATTAATTTAAACTGGTATAATCATATAATGCATGGTTTAATTACAAATGATTTAGGATTATCAATGTCGTTTGATTTATTATTATATTATTATCAAAATTTTATAAAAGATATCGACAATAATTTTAAAAGATTAGATAATTTAAGAAAACAAAAAATGAATATAAATCAATATAGTTTGGATATATTAAATGTAAAAAATAATATATCTAATTATAGAAATTTAGATAATGAATTATTAGAATTGACGACTGATAATGTAAAAATACAGGAAAGTTATTTAAGTAGTTTAATTAAATATAAATCTTTGTCGAACATTATTAATTCAACAATTGCAAGTAAACTATTTTTTGGAGTATCTGGATTAAATACATTCATTGAAAATATCGTTACAATTAATAATCAAAATGAAAATGGTAATTTATTCATGAATTATTTTGATGATTTTTATATTAAGGATTTATGGCATTCATATAATACATTATCTGATGAAGAGTTTAAAAATAAAATTAATAAAAATTATCAAATTATTAATAATCAAAATTGGATAGTGCCAACACAATCAGAATTATTAGTAGGTTCTCATTTATTAACAGTTGGTATTAATAATGATTATAAATTAGACAAAGATGATATTATTGTGATTAAGGTAGAAATGACAGATCATGATTTTCCTGATATTATTTGGGAACCAAAAATCTTTGAATATTGTGCGAGTTTTGATGACTTGCATAATGTCTTTTTTCAACATAGAGATGAATTAAAAACCGATAATCTGGAAGATATTACCAATGCGAATCCTCCTATTCAAATTAATTCATGTTATATAACATATAAATTAAACGATATTATTTTTGCAGCAGATGGTGTTAAAACTTTGAAAGATTCATTAATTAGAAAAAATAGAGTTGAAACGAATGGACTTGATTTAAACAATATTGGTTCAATTACATATCAAGGCGATCGATCATATTTAAATCCGATTGCATTTTATAATAAATATAATGATATTGAAGATATTTTAGTTAGTACAAATGAAAATTTTATTTTTTCTAAATTACCATTTGATTTTAATGAAAATTTATCAACTGAAGAATTAAATTTAATTAGAACTGAATTAATTAAGCGTTGTATACATAATCAAAAAATGAATTTACATTTTAAAAAAATGAATAAATTATTAAATGGTTTCGAACCAAACAAAGATTTTAGTTTAAAAGATAATCAATGGATGCATGATTCATTTGTATTAGACGAAATATATAATTTATTTATTGAAGATTTTAAAGGTGAAAATGATATTATTAAAGAAATGTATCCTTTTACATATGAAGAAATTTCAAATGCGGTTGTATTAAACGCATATAATTACGCTGGTTTAAATTTTCATAAGTTGCACTTCACAACAAATCATAAATTAAATGTATATTTTAACTTTTTTAATAAACTTACAAAAGCTTTATTACCTGATTTTATCACAATGTCAAAATATAATTTCCAAAAAGTTTATAATATGGCAATTAATCCTAAAGATTTTATTGTTACAGGATTGGATACGATATCGTCTAATTTTAGACCAAGTATGTCAGAATTGGAATTTCAAAAAATTATATATTTAAACGGAATAGATAATAAAATTATTGATGAAATTGGTACTGAACCTAATTTGGTTTTGCGTTTAATTTCTAATAAAACTGAACGAATAAAAGATAATATTAATTATTATCGTGTAATTAATAAAAAAAATAACAGTCAATATATACCTAAAAATGTATCATATCGTATTACAACTACTATTTTGGAGTAAAAATGAAAAATAATAAATTTGATTTAATAAATTATGATATTCCGAAATTTCAAGTGGATGTTAAATTTACATATCATAAATATGATGAAGAAACTGAGGATATTCATCCTATTACTGATTTTGATATTAATTTAAAAAGAGACAATATCAATATGTTTTTATCAAATAAGATTACAATTAATATACCTGATATTCAAGAACGACAAAATTTAAAATTTGATTCTAACATTTCTTTTTTGAATAATATTAATGCGAATATATTACAAAATATACAGAATTTTCGATATTTAAATTTAAATAAAACTGAAATTGAAAATATTAAGTTGATTGATTTTTTTAATTCTAATTTAAAATTTGATGATAAATCTATTTCGTTTATTTCAGGATTAGATGATAAGTTTAAAAAAAGAATTTTAGATGCTTATAATCTTAACGAAGATAAATATGAAAAATTAAATAAATTTAATCAAAGAAATGTAAATTATTCGACAAATTATCTAGCCGATATTATGCAAAATAAATTATCATCAAATTATGGATATGATTTTAAAAATGCTGAATTTTTATCAGATATTAATCAATTACAAACTGAACGAATTTATTCAGATTATTTATCTAAAAATATTTCAGTTTCAGAAAGTAATATTAATACATTATTTGCTTCAAAATTTTCTGATACTACTACTGATTTTCGAAATGAATATACACCTTTATTATTAAATTTTAAGGCTTTTGATATTACACCAATAATTGAAGATCAGGCAACTCTTAAAAATGAAACAGGTGTAGCTTTTGTTGGATTTTTAATAAAAAAGCATGTTAAAAATGAAAAAGGTGAGACTTTTTTAGATACAGCATCTCAATTTATTTATGTTGATGCTTATAATGATGCATCATTAAGTCAGATTGTAGTATATGATAATTTATTAAATTACGCTAATTCATATTCATATGAAGTGTCCCCAGTTTTTTATTTAAGTTTATATCGTTATTTTGGATATGAAGAATTTAGTTTTCCTTTAATTTCACATCATTTAATTTATAGTTCATCTCAAAATACAAATTTTATTAGAGCAGTTGATTATTATATCCCTGAACCTCCAAACGGTGTTCAGGTTAAGTTTAGAAGTAAAATATTTAAAGCTGAAATATCTTGGGAACATCCTAGTAATCCGCAAGGAGATGTTATAGGTTTTCAAATTTATCGTAGAACTAAATTAGAAGAATCATTTCAATTAATAAAAGTTTATTTAAAAAAAGATATGTCAAAATTTAAACATATGGAATTATTTTCAGATATTTTTCCTGATAATTTAATTAAAATATCTGAAAATAATTCATTATTGGATTTGTATGATTTTATCGATCATGACGTAGATTTAACAAAGGAAACATATATTTACGCAATTTGTTCAATTGATGCGCATGGATACGTATCAAATTATTCTACACAAGTAGGATTAAGATACTCAAAAATTTATAATTCATTAATAGTTGATCAAGTTAGTATGCAAAATGCGCCAAGAAGTTATCCTAATTTATATGTGCAAAGAAAATCACAGTTATTTAATAATGATGATTTAATTTTTGATTTTACACCTAATTTTAAAAACAAAGAAAAAATCAAGATTTATTTTACGCCAGATATTTTAAATTTAAAAGATACTATTAATAAAAATAATAAACTTATTAACGTTTTTAATATTAATAACAAATATCAACTATCTGTATCTCGTTTAAATGATTTGAGTTCAAAAGATATAAAATTTAAATTAAATTTACCATAAAATTATATTAGATATAATTAAAATTAAAAATAAAGGAAGTTATATGGGATTTTTAGATCATACAACTAATAATATTATTATTGATGCCGTATTAACTGAGCGTGGTCGTGAATTATTGGCACGTAATGATGGTTCATTTAAAATTGATGCATTTGCTTTTGGCGATGATGAAGTAGATTATTCTAATATTACAAAATACGGTTTAAATATTGGAAAAGAAAAAATTGAAAAAAATACTCCTATTTTTGAGGCACAAACTAATGAAAATTTTGCATTAAAGTATAATAATATTACATTGTCAAATGCTAATATTAGAATTTTATATATCCCACAATTACAGATTTATGATACAAGTGATGTTGTATTAAATTTAAATAATAACTCAAATAGCGTAGTTAGTCAAAGAATTAAAGTATTGTCAACAGTTCCTCCTGAATCGGGACAAACAGCAATCGATTCGAATTTAGCTGATTTAAATTTTTCAGTAAAAATGAATTCTGAATTATTAACCATTTATAATAGTGGTATTATTGATGCAAGTTATATTGACGAAGATGAAAATCTAATAAGAACATGGAAAAAATCAGGAACTCTTACAGAATCAGCAACAGCGCTTACAGGCGCGCAAGCTTTTTCATTAACAAATAGATACCTATTGGATATTAATATTGGTTTAATTGCTAATTTAAATAGTAAAACTTTTGAAAAATTTGGAACTTTAACTTCAACAACAATTGATAATGTAACAACAATATCTGGAACAATTAATACATACGTAGAGATTGTAGGATATAATTCTGGATCCAGAATATTAATACCTATTCAAATTAAATTAAATTAATAAAGGAAAATAAATATGGCAGCCAGATTAAAAACATTAGATCCAGCAGATAAAAAATCACAAGATAAGGCTCGTTTAAATCAATTAATAGATATTATTAGCGCAGATGTCAGTACATTAGAAAATCGTAGAACATATCCTGCATTTGTATCAGGAAATACTACTCCTGTTACTTCTTCATTATTTAATACTGTCTTTGATCAAGACCATACATTGCAAAGTTCAAATGCATTATTTGATATTAGTTTTGGCGTTTATGCTAAAACAAATAATGATGGTATAACAATTGAAGGTTCTTCATTAGTTACAGATTTAAATTTAAATGGTACAATCGATTCAGCGGGTAAATACATCTTTTCATCAACAACGTCAAATATGATGAGAGAAAAAATTAATATTTATCGTCAATATGCACAGATTTTATTAAGCGATAGTCAAGGTCTATTTCGAACACCTCATACAGAAATTTCATCTTCAACTAGTATTATTAGTCCTATCAAAGAAGCTTTATTTATTAATATTAAACGTCTTTTTAAACGTGACAATATTTCAAAAGGTACATTTGGTATGAAATTCTATAATAGAACTGGGGATAATACTTTATTAACAAAAGATATATCTAACGCTCGAGCAAATACATTATTTACATCTCCAAAAAGTACAGGTTTTGTAGGTAGATCTGAGGTAGGTACATCAGGTGTATTAACAAATCAAGTTACAATTTTAGATACAAACGCATCAGTATCATATGGAAGTACCCCTTCAGGTGAAGTATCAACATTAAAAATGTATTTAGCTGATCAATCTGTTGATTGTGGTTTAATTTTTTATGATATGGGTATAGTCGTATTAGATGTTGCAAAAGTTTTTAATTTAGATAATAGCGTAGCTGGTGTAATTAATTTTCCAGATACAACTTCATCAACAGTTTCATTTACATTATCTGGTGGTGATCAATCAGTTAATCTAGTTGCAGGTGAAAAAGCAATTGGAAATGTAGGTTCACCTGCAACATTAAAGAAATTTTTACAATTAGCAACTATTGATGATATTATTAAACATTTTTGTGAATCACGTTTTACAGATACTACAAATACAGCAATAACTTTTCAAAATGAAACAATTATTAATTCAACAATTTTCTTTTGTAGAGCAGCAGCTGATGATTTCAATTATAGCACAAACCCAAGTTATATTGATTCAACTGGTAAGTTAATTGTTGTGAATAATGTTGCGCAACAACCTTTTAGTTATATTACAACTGTTGGTTTATATAGTGCAACAGGCGATTTATTAGCTACAGCAAAATTAAGTCGACCTATTGAAAAAAATCCATCTAATGAATTAACGATTCGTGTTAGATTAGATTATTAATTTAAATTACAAATAATTTTGTTATTTTATAAAAATAAATAAGTATAATAAAAATAACAAAGGTTTATTGACAATGTCAATTATTAATCTAACTGATGCAACTAAAAATTTTGAAGAGATTAAATTATCTCCTCAAAAAAATTTTAAAATTAAATCAATATTTACAACAGATCATTATAATTTATTTGATGAAACAATTACTGATTCAAACTCAATAATTGCATTACATTATCCTTCTGATCATTTCACTTCATACGGTTTAACGCCATTATATTCATATAAAACAAACGTTTTAAAAGAAATAGGAAATGGTGGTAATAGTCAACTTGCTATTCCAAATGCAACATCGAATAGAAGCATTAATAATAATGTTTTTTCATCAATTAATTTAAGTAGTTTATCTAAAATCAGACCTGATATTGAACTTGATTCAAATGTTTATGGTGTAAAAAGTGAATTTGATTCGAACTATTTTGGTATAAAAAGATTACATCAGGAATTAAAACCATTTAGTCGTACATTAAATAAAAAAAGAATAATAAGAAATTTATATAATTCATATCATTGTTTAAAAGATGCAAAATTTTCTCAACAATTTCATTATGGTTTTTATAACTATAATTGTTTTAATTTTTTTAATATCCTACCAGGAGAGAAAATAAGTGCAGAATATAAAAATAATTTTAAAAATAAATCACATAAAAACGCTTTAATTTATACTAATACTGATTTAGCAAGTAATAATTTGTCAGCTAATCCAAAAATAAAATTAGGAATTAATAAAGATTTAACAATTAATTTTTGGATTAATCCTAAAAGAATGGCGATGATTGGAAAAAGATATAACCCTGGTTGTATTTTACATTTACCAAACATTATTTCAATTTATTTAATACCTGATGATACAGTAACTAATGTTAATAATCAAACAATTGAATTTAAAATTTTATGTAATTTAGGAAAATTTGCAAATATATTGCCTAATAATCCAAATATTTCTGAATCATTTAGTTATAATTTAATTTCAAATGATAATTTATCATTGAACACATGGTATAATATTTCCATAATTATTAATAATTACGATGTTAAATTATATGTTGATAATAATTTAACGCATTGGCAAAACAATATAAACAATACAAATATTTCAAATTTAGAATTTGAAAAATCTGCTGCGACAATTTTAACAATTGGTAATCGATTAAATAATGAAAATGAAAGTTTATGGATAAACAATAGTGAAAAATTAAAAAATTATTTTTTCAATAAGGAATCATTTAAAGAACAACATCTTAATGTAACTGAAATTAATCAAAATTCAGATGATAGTGTATTAGCCAATCAAGTTAATTGGAATATTGAAATATTTGATTTAAATTTAAATCAAAATGATTTTAATCACGCTTTACAATCTCAAGCTTTAAATGCAGAAATATATGGTTTAATGATTTTTAATAATGAAATTAATTTTAATCAACTCTTCAATTACGCTTATGGCGCTGAATCTGTTGTTAATAATGTATTTTTATCTTTTTATTTACCCTGTACATATATTTCTGATCTCATTAAACGTAAAGGTTATATTACATTAGGTGCGCGTGATGATATTGCCTATCGTTCAGTTGTTAATCCTTATTTTGCCCATAAAATTTATGGGCATGAATTATCGATAGAGAGCTTTTCATTAGATATTGTAAATTTACGTAAACCTTATATTTTAGGAATGAATGGCAAAGAATATATTGATGCCTTTTCAACATCTATTGACTATGATGATATTGTATTAAATGATAAAATAAACCTTATTAAGGATTATTTCGTGAATCATGATACACCTAATCAATCATTAAATAAAATCATGAATAGTAATATATCATTATTTGATAATAATTTTATAAATCAAAATTTTCAATTTGATAATATTGTATATCGAAATAATTTTATCTTACCATGTGATAATGGCAAAACGAAATTTAATATATCAGAAATATTTAAATTACAAAAAATAAAAGATTTAATAGGGAATAGTCTTAATACTTTCTATCATCAAAAAAATCCACATTTTGTAAAATTAGAAAGCTTATATCATTCAAATAATGAATATTCAGGTAATAATTTTTTATTCCTTTATACTACCTCAAATGATATAATTTATAATAGAATATATACAGATTCATTTGTAACACTCGCAGAAATACCAAATAAACCAACCAAAGATTCTTATTTAACTCAAACATTTTTTGATGAAAATAGTTTATGTAATATTCAATTAATCGCTTATAACACGATGACATCTCAAAATATGAATCGAGAATTAATGCAAAGTTTTTTTACCAAATTAAAAGCTTTTACAGATAACAAATATTTATTAAGTAATTCAATTTTTAAGAATATTGATAGTAATTATAACGCTTCATTAAATCCTCCAGAAAACATTGTGTGGACTTCAAAAGTATTTGATGAAAATAATGTAATTTCTTATTCAAAATATTTTAATTCACATTATAGTATTGAAGGTGATTTAGCAGAAACGCATAGTGTATTATTTGAAATTTCAAATGTTTTATATTCTTCAAAAATTAGACAAAAATTTATTGAAATTAATGATATTGATTTATCTGGAAGTGGTGGGGCTTTAAATATTACAATAAAAGATAATGGTCAAGGTTTAATGTATAGGGCAGATTGTAATGGTGAACATGCAACATGGGCACATATTGGACACGCTTTTTATTCTGACGGTTTCGTTAATGTTTTACATCCTGGTTTAAGTAATTTTGGAGAGAATAATTTTAATTTTAATTTAAAAGGTAAACATTCTTTGTATATAATGCAAGTTGATATTCCTGTTGAAAGAGGTGAATGCAATGTATCACAAAACAAATCTTATATTAAAGGATTAAAACCTTCATCTAATTTATCTGACTTAGAAGAAACAGATTTTGTATACTTAACTGGCGTCAATTTACATGATGAAAATTTAAATATTGTTGCTAAAGCAAAATTTTCTCAGCCTATTGTAAAAAGATTAAATGATCGTTATAATATTAGATTAAAGATGGATTTTTAAGAGATGATTTTAGGTTTAGATATTTCCTCGAGTATTGTAGGAATTGCAATTTTTAATGACGATAAAACTTTATATAATTTGAAATATGTCGATTTGCGTAAAATCGATAGTTTCTTTAAAAAAGCCGATTACGTTCGTGCTAAATTAGAAGATCTACGTTGTGAATTAAATAATGAAAAAATTACAATAATTTCAATTGAGGAATGTGCGCAATCATTTCGTAAAGGATTTTCATCAGCACAAACCCTTTCTACATTGGCCCGATTTAACGGAGTGATATCCCAGGTTGTATATGAGACATTCAAAGTTGAACCGTTATATTACAATGTCGTTTCATCACGCAAATCATTAGGAATAAAACTGGATAAGTCTGGTGAAATTGATACTAAAGAACAAATTGTATCATGGGTTAGTAGTCAAGAACCACAATGGACTTGGCCTACTAAAACTTTAACTCGAGGCAAAAACGCAGGTTCCACTATTCACGAAACTTTCTGTTATGACATGGCTGATGCTTATGTAATTGGAAAAGTAGCTTTATATGACAACGATAAAAACAAATCTTGAAAAATATCAATTTTTAAAACAAATATTACCTATTCACAAATATAATCATAATAAATTCGATATGGCTATTTGGTGCCCATTTTGCAATAATCCTAATCAACATAAATTAAAAATGATTTTAAATATTGATAAAGGCGTTTATCACTGTTGGGTTTGCAATTCAAAAGGTACCAGTATTCCTTGGGTTATTAAAAAAATTGCAAGTCAATATTATGATAAGTCATTAGAATATTTTCCAAATAAAAATCAAAATCAAAATGACAATGAATGGAAAGATATTTTAAATGGATTATCTGATAATCCTCAGGTTGATGTTATAACAGAATATGTAGTATTACCTACGGGTTTTGAGCTATGCGCATTAAATTTAAATTCAAAAGATCCCGATATTAGAGATGTTAGTAATTACTTATTAAAAAGAGGTTGTTCAGAACACAAAATGTGGATGTTACGTTTTGGAGTTTCAAAAGACAGTAATTATCATCGTATGTTAATTATACCTTCTTTTAATTCGAATGGTGATTTAAATTTTTATACATGCCGTAAAATTGACGCTAGTACATTTGATGGGTTTAAATATAAAAATTGTGAAGTTTCGAAAAAAAATATCATTTTTAATGAACTTTTAATTAACTGGCAATTGCCTTTAACATTAGTTGAAGGACCTTTAGACTTATTAAAAACAAATGATAATGCAACATGTTTATTAGGCAGTTCTTTACCGAAGGACGGAGCCCTATTTAAAAAAATAGTTGAGAATAAAACACCGATTGTTCTAGCTTTAGATCATGATGCACATAAAAAAGCTATTAAAATTGCACAAGATTTAATGTATTATGATATTGAAGTAAAAATGATGGATACATCTATTGCTAAAGATGTAGGTGATATGGATATAAATACTTTTAAAGAATATTATAATTTAGCTTGTAAAATCGAACAAGAAGATTTATTATTAAATAAAATACAAGTCATTTAATTTATTAAAATAATAGGATAATTTATATTATGAGTTTAAAGTGTTTACATATTGCAGATGTTCACTTTCGCGGTTTAAAAAGACATGATGAATATAAAAATGTTTTTACACAACTTTTCAAAAAAGCGAAAGAATTAAAACCTGATATTATTTTTATAGGAGGCGATATTGTTCATTCTAAAACACAAGGTATTTCACCTGAATTAATTAACATTTTAAATTGGTGGTTTACAAGTTTTGCTGCAATTGCCCCTACGCATATTATTCTTGGTAATCATGATGGATTGATTTTAAATCAGAATAGACTCGATGCAATTACACCAATTATTGAAGCTTTAAATAATCCAAATCTATTTTTATATAAAAAAAGCGGGATATATCCTACAGGTATAAAAGGATATAATTGGGCAGTTTTCAGTTGTTTTGATGAAGAAGGATGGGTAAATGTGCGCCCAGTTGATGGCGAGATCAACATAGCGACATTCCATGGCGCTGTTTATGGTTCACTAACAGATATTGATTGGGAATTACATGGTGATGTAGATTTAACATTCTTTAAAGATTATGATTTTACATTCTTAGGCGATATTCATAAACGTCAATTCTTGGATTTTGAACAAAGAATCGCGTATTCTGGTTCTACTATTCAACAAAATTACGGTGAAGAGTTAGAAAAAGGTTTTTTATTTTGGGAAATCAATTCTAAAATTGATTATAAAACAACATTTTATTCAATAGAAAATCCTCACCCTTTTGTGACTTTAGAATGGCAAGATAATTTAGATAAAACATTAGAATTATGTAATTCTTTTAAAAATGGCAGTCGTTTTCGTATAAAATCTAAATCGGTGCTAAATCAGAATGATATAAAATTAATTCAGACATATCTTCGAGATAAGAAAAAAGCCAAAGAAATTGTCTTTAAGCATGAAGGTGTTGAACAAAGTGTCAAACATTTAGAAGAAACTCGTAAAACATTTAATATCTGGGATAATGAAGCTAGATTAAAAATGTTAAAGAATTATTTTAAAGAAACTGTAACAGAAGTTCAATTATTAAAAATTAATCAAATGTTTATTGACGGATTAGATCACATGCCCGAAGATCAAAATCGAAGACCTAATCAATGGGAAATTTTAAATTTTGAATTTGATAATTTGTTTAGTTATGGTGAAGACAATGTTATAAATTTCGAAAATGCTAATGGAATTATTGGCATTTTTGGTAAAAATGCCGCAGGTAAGTCATCAATTCCAGGAAGTTTAATGTATACTTTATTCAATGGAACTGATCGCGGAGCTATGAAAAATTTACATGTTATTAATACTCGTAAAGAATCTGCATTAGCTAAAATGACTATTAATGTAAATCATCAAAAATATTTAATTGAACGTTCTACTAAAAAAATTCCAATTAAGAAGAAAAATGAGATCTATGCACCTACTGAATTATCATTACACAAGATTGCTGAAGATGGTACAATTGTTAATGAGAGTGATGAACAACGTAGAGAAACAGAAAAAGTTTTAAGAGAATTAATTGGAAATTCAGAAGAATTTTTAATGACTTCTTTTGCCTCACAAGGTAATATTAATGCTTTTATTAATGAAAAAAGTGGTTCACGTAAATATTATCTTTCAAAATTTATGAATTTGGATATTTTTGAAGAATTAAGTAAATTAGCGAAAGAAAAGATTAGTGAATTAAAAGGTAAACTTAAAGCTTTTCAAGAGAAAGATTGGAACAGTTTAAAAAAGAAATCATCTGATGAAATTGAATTAAATACTCATAAAATTTTAGATTTTCAAACAACGTTGTCTGATTTAAAATCAAAAGATGTTCAATTAAGAATTCAGTTAGAAAATTTCAAAAATAAAAATTCTAATTTTGAATTGATAAAAGAACTTGAAAATGAAATACAAATGTTTTTAAATAATGTAAAAAGTGCAGATGAATTAAAAAAGAAAACATTATTAGAAATTAATGAAATTTCAGTAAAAATTGATAAATTTCTGAAATTCTCTGAACAAGTTGATATTAATGAATTAAAAGCAGAAAAAGATCGTTTAACAAATTTACGATCTCAACTCACAATCGTTATGAGTCAAATCGCAGATAATCAAAAAGAAATTCAAAAGAAACGTGATGCACATCAACTCTTAACAAGCGTGCCTTGTGGTGATAGTTTCCCAACTTGTCGCTTTATTAAGAATGCTTATGCTGATTATCGTGATATTGGTAACGTTGAACAAAGAATGCAACAACTAACAGATACAGCTACAAGTTTAGGTCAAATCATTAAAGATATTGAACAAGCACAAATTCAAGCGAAAATAGAAAAATATGAAGAACATTTACGTAAAAATCAACAAAATATATTACAAAAAGAAAATCTAATACAACGCGTTGACACTTTAAATCAAAAATTATTACAAGATAATCAAAAAATTGAAAAATCGCAAGTTAAATTAAATGCGATAAAAAGTAATATTGATTTATCCGATGCTGATTTATTACAAAAATGTCAAATTGAATTAAATGATATTAAACGTGAGTTAGATGCAACAGAATCAGAATTAATCAGTATTCGTGGGCAAAATTCATATCTAAATAAAATGATAGAAAGTTATGAGCGTGAGGAACACATATACAATATCATTGTCGAAGAATGGAAATTACATGAATTATTTATTAATTGTGTATCAAGAAAAGGTTTACCAGCACAACTTATGAAAGAGATGTTACCTTCTTTAAATAAAGAAGTTAAAGAAATTTTATCAGGCGTGGTTGATTTTACAATTGATATTGAAATTCAAGATGATGATTTAGAAGTGTATCTTAACTATGGCGCCGATCAACGACGTATTATTGAATGTGCCTCAGGGATGGAGAAGATGATTAGTTCAATGGCTATTAGAGTTGGATTAATTAATATTAGTAATCTACCTAAGTCTAACATTTTTATCATTGATGAAGGTTTCGGTGCATTGGATGAAACAAATATTGAATCTTGTGTAAGATTATTAGAAAGCTTTAAAAAGTTCTTCAAGACTATTTTAATTATTTCACACGTAGATGCAATTAAAGATGTCGTAGATGATACATTAAATATAGAAAGCGACGGAAAAGACTCATATGTTAGATTTGAATAAGGAAAAATGGAAAGTAATTGATAAATCAGTTGAAGAATTTGAAAATGAATATATAAGAATTATTAGACCAATTAATGATGAAATAATACCCATTGATTGCCCATGCTGTTTAAAATTATTAAGTGACATTGATGATATTGAAGCGTATAAAAGGCATAAAATTTGCAAAACATGTGAATTAGATAATTGGGCTAAGCTATATAATAATAAATAAAAAATAAAAAGGAAATTTAAAAATGAAAAGTATATCTAATAGTCATGCATTAGGAAATTTAATTGACAATGTATATCATAATACAGGTGACGGTAGTAGAAAATTAAATTTAAAGTTATCAGGTAATATATTGACAGCTTCATATGAAACAATTGGCCAATGTGCTCGAGATGCTAGCTTACATCAACAAACTGATTCTTTAAAATATGAGGCCAATGATATTATTGGAAAAAAAATAGAAGAGATCAGAAAGGGTTTTAAAGAAAGTAATGGAAGCACAATTAAATTAACAAGATTAAATGAAAATAGCAATCACGAAGTCATGTCTACAAATTCTCAATCGCCAATTAGAAGAATTCGATTTATTTATACAGTACAATTTGAGGTACAAGATTAATCTGGTTTTATCATGTCAATTAAACAAAATCAAGTTAATGAAATTATTAAATGCGGTAAAGATCCTGCATATTTTATCAATAAATATTTAAAAATCGAACACCCACTCAAAGGTTTAATTCCTTTTGCAACGTATCCATTTCAGGATAAATGTTTAACTGATTTTAATGAACATCGTTTTAATATAATTCTAAAAAGTCGACAGTTGGGTATTTCAACAATTGTAGCTGCTTATGCTATTTGGCAGGCACTTTTTTATAAAAATAAGAATATTTTAATTATTGCAACTAAATTAGCTGTTGCGCAAAACTTTGTAAAAAAGGTTAAAGTTGCATTACAAGCTTTACCTCCTTGGTTAATGCTGTCACCTATCACTTCAAATAATAAACAACAAGTGGTATTAGGTAATGGTTCATCAATTAAGGCAATTCCTACATCAGAAGACGCAGGTCGTTCAGAAGCTTTATCTCTTTTAATCATCGATGAAGCAGCCTTTGTTAGAAATTTCGATGAATTATGGACTGGTCTTTATCCTACTTTGTCAACAGGTGGTAGAGCAATTATTTTATCAACACCTAATGGTGTAGGTGGTCAATATTATGATTTATGGATAGGTGCAGAACAACGTTCGAATGTTTTTAATCCAATTAAATTAAGTTGGGATGTACATCCTGAACGTGATCATGTATGGTTCGAAGAAGAAACAAAAAATATGACAACGAAACAAATCGCGCAAGAATTATTGTGCGATTTTGCAGCTTCTGGTGATACTTTCTTTCAAAATGATGATCTAGATTGGGTTAGAAGTCGATCAAAAGCGCCTCTTGAAATGACAGGACCAAATCAAGAAGTATGGGTATGGAAATATCCAAGAGAAGGTCATAAATATGTGTTATCAGCTGACGTTTCACGTGGAGATGGGGCTGATTCCAGTGTTTTTCATATTATTAATGTTAATACTCAATCTGTTGATGTTGAATATCGCGGTAAATTAACCCCGGATAATTTTTCACAATTGGTTTATGATTGGGCCAGACGTTATAATAAAGCTTTAGTTTGTCCTGAGAATAATACTTATGGATATATGGTGTTATCTAAATTAAATGATTTAGGGTATCAAAATTTTCATTTTGATAAAGAAAAAGATCGATATGATTTTAATTACTCAATGAATAAATCTGAATATATAGCTAAAGCTGGATTTAGTACTCAAAAAGATAGTCGCGCAAAGATTTTATCTAATTTAGAAGAAGTTGTTAGAAATAAACGTTATGAAATGCATTCTTTAAGGGCTTATGATGAATTTAAAACTTTTATTTGGTTAAATAATAGACCAGCTGCGATGAAAGATCATCATGATGATATTGTAATGTCATTAGCCATTGGTTTATGGATAGCTGATAAATTTGGAGCTCAGTTATCATCAACAGAGGCAACAACAGCTAATGAAATATTAAAAGGTATGAAAATTAATGCTAACTCTACTCATAATACAGTATTAAGTCCATATTATAATAATCAGATGAGTAAAACAATTAATCCATTTTTACCTGTTCCATTGACAGACAGTATAATTGATATAGGTGAATCAAAAAAGATTTCAGCATTAGGTGATTTTTCTTGGTTAGTACGTTAAAAAAAACGTAAATTTTATTTATAATATTATATAATATAAAAAACAAGTATTGAGATATTATTTATGGCTGAGAATGAAAGTTTATTTAAAAAACTGACGGATTTATTTCGATCAGGCCCAACAATTCGTAAAAAAATTAAAAACGGAAAAAAGGGAGATAGTCGTAGTCCTAGTAGTTTAGATTTATTTAAAAAAAATCATAGTGACGTGTATAATTCCACTATTTCTGCCTATGGTTCATATGATAGAATGGCTAGATATTCAGATTTTAGCGAAATGGAATCATGTGTGGCTGGTGATACATTAATTGCTACGCCTAATGGTTTTATTGAAATTCAAGAATTAGCAAAAAAATATTCTAATGATGAAACTTTTATTATTTATTCATATGATCATGAGAAAAAGCAAATAATTCCTGCATTAGGCAAACAGGCTAGAAAAACCATAACAGATCATGCATGGAAAATAACATTTGATTCAGGAAAAACTTTAATTGCAACTGCAGATCATCGTTTAATGTCAAGAGATGGCACATATATTGAAGTGCAAGATTTAAAACCTGGAATGTCAATGATGCCATTTTATCGTAAAAACTTTTTTAATGAAAAAGATGGATATCAATGGATTTATACGATGAATTATGATTCTTCAAAAATTAAAAATGGTTGGATATCTGAACATCGTTTAATTGCATCATGGATCGCACAACGAGAATTAGCTGATAATGAAGTCGTACATCATATTAATTTTGTTAAAAATGATAATAGACCTGAAAATTTACAAATTATGACTGAAGAAGATCATAAAAAATATCATGCTGAAATATTAAATGGTAAAAAATGGGATTATTCAGTAAATGCTGAATGGATTGAAAGTTTTAAACAAAAGCATTCAAAATTTATGAAAGAAAATAATCCTGCTACAAGACATGACATTACTTACGGTTTAATTTTAAATTTATGTGATTTACACGGATTTAATTTATATGAGTTATGTCGTAGATTAGATTGCGATCCATCACTTATTTATAGAAGAATTAAAGAGAAAGGTTTTAATTCTTTTGAAACATTCGCTAAAGCTTATAATCAAAATTGGAAAAATAATGGGCATGTCAATAATGGTAAAAAAAATCCTAGATACGATCATTCAATAAATTTTCAAATGATTTGTGATAATTTTAAATTAGGTATGAATTTAAATGAATTATCTAATGTTTTAAAAAAGTCTAAAGGTAAAATTGTCAATAGATTAAAAGAAAACGGATTTCAAACATTTAATGATTTTACAAATAATTTTTCAAATCACAAGGTAGAAAAAATAGAATATCATGGGATTATAGATTTATATGATTTAACTGTTGATGGATATAAAAATTATGCCACAGATAGTATTATTGTGCATAATACTCCGGAACTGTCAAGTGCATTAGATATTTATTCAGAAGAAACTGTTTCAGCTGATTCTAATGGCAAGGTCTTACATATTTATTCTGAAAATAGAAAAATCAAACAATTATTAGAAAATTTATTTT
>JACCDO010292524.1_pt1 | contig 67950 bp, 41 predicted proteins | sample 7446101 | NCBI WGS metagenome assembly JACCDO01 (sample SAMN15323440, study PRJNA562643) | freshwater metagenome | isolation source: river surface water | place: USA:Blue River Watershed | collected 2017-08-16 | reverse complement strand
GTACTGTTCCTGCGGAGACCGACATGAGCCCGACGATGGAGTGGACTGCGTCGCCGCTGCATAGTAAGTCGTTCAACGTAGTCCGAATAGGCAGCGCCGCGCCGATAGTCACTTCAGACATATACAAACGATTCTGCGCTCTAACCGCGCCGAATACGGCATTATACAAGTCAAGGTGTGACGATATGGCCCGCTTATTAGCGGTGACGATGTGTGCTCCGCCCGTGAGCCACGCAGGGTGCAACTGCGCCACTTCCTGGCTGGTACTCGCATCGATGATGATAGTATGCGGTGTGCTGCCAGACGAAACATGAGTATAAAACTTGTTCAAGTCAGTGGTTATTTTGTCCTGGTCATCCATCAAGAAATGGTCGACGTACTCCAGCGAGGCGAGTGATGTTGCTCGTCGGAGGGAGCCGCCATCCTTGGTGCTGGGCAAGTGTTCGGTCGCATTAAACGGTTGCTGCTGCATCTTCTTCTTCAGTGAGTCCTTCATATCCTCCCCTAAAAGCATGCCGCGCGAGTTCGCTATGCCGCGGATTTTCATATTCAAACCAAATCTCTCACCTAAAATGTGAATATTCTCTAACAAAGTGCGTAAGAATGCACTACCTACTCTTCCGACTCCCACTAACCCGATATTCAAGTCTAAGGAACTGAGCCAGAACGCCGAGTGCACCGCGCGCAGCGCCTTGGTGGCATCACTTGCATAGACGACAGCGGAGATATTGCGTTCATCACAACCTTGTGAAATACTTAAGACGTTCACCTTACTCGCACCTAAAGCCCCGAAGAAGAGCCCCGACACGCCGGGCATGTTGCTCATGCTCTCGCCCACCGCCGCGATGATGGAGCAGCCGTTGATTGTGCGGATTTTTGAGATTAAACCTTGTTTTAACTCATAAAAAAAAGCTTCTTCAATAGATTTCTTGGCTAATTCCGCCATGCTTTCCTTGGTGGCGAAGCAAATGCTGTGCTCGGAGGACGCCTGCGCGATGAACATAACGGATATATTGGCGGCTTTCAACGAGCCAAATAAACGATGCGCAATGCCAGGTACTCCGATCATGCCTGTTCCTTCTATGTTCAATAAGGCCACGTTATCCACCGTACTGAAGCCGCAGACACAGTTCTCGCGGATCATTTTCCCTTTGACCGGTGGCTCGTAGATGCGAGTGCCTTGGTGACTGGGCTCGAAGGTGTTGCGAATATAGATGGGTATTTGGTCAGTTATCGCGGGTGCCATAGTTTTTGGATGGATAACTTTAGCGCCGAAGTAAGCGAGCTCGATGGCCTCCGTGTAGGACACTTCGGGGATGATTTGAGCCTCGGGAACGCGTCGCGGATCAGCGGAATACACACCCGAAACGTCGGTCCAGATAGTGATACCGGTGGCTTTTAACATTTTCCCGAATATAGAAGCACTAAAATCGCTGCCGTCGCGCTTTAATGTAGTTGCTACGCCTTCTAAGGTAGAGGCAACATAACCGGTGATCATAAGGTGAGGCAAAGCGATGGACGAAGAGCAATTGATCTCTTTCATGCCGTAGTTACTGGTCTTGTAATCCTCAGCAGCCTTGGCGATGTATTGCTGTAATTTCTCTTCACTTTCTGTCCAATGAACTTGCGTGCCTAGATTATTCTCGCTGACTAATAGTACATCGCGTGCATTCAAAAAGACAAATGGTAATCCTGCTTGCCTCATAGCTGCAGTCATGATAGTCGCCGACCATATTTCTCCGTAACCAGAGACTAGTTCTAATATCTGTTCATGTGCCATTTTCATCAAGGTAACCGCCTTCAACAAGTCTCCGATATCCTTCAAGTCAGAGCTTATACCATCCAATATTTCTTGTGCTTTTGCTGGAATATTCTTCAAAATATCGCTAACACAAAGCTTATGCTTTTCGTGAATCATTTGTAACAATCTTTGGCTTTCTTCTACCTTGCCATTGGCTGCTGCATGGACTGAATCGAGCAGCAAATCGGTTACTTTGGGCTTGCCACCGATGGCAGAGACCACGACAGCAACTCGTTGCTCGTTCAATAATGGCCGTACAATTTCAATGCATTTTCTCATACAATCTGCAGAACCTACTGATGTGCCACCAAATTTATGCACAACCCAACGATTTGCATCCGTGAATGATGCCATTGTGTCCTATTGGGTCGGAGCGACACGCAATCGTTCCTTCTCACTTTCTCCGGCACGCGAGGTGATTATTACGTCATATTTGGGCCGGGACCGACAACATCGAACGAGTTTGAGCCGCAGCAAGAGAGCAGTTTCGGAGAGGAGTTCGCAGCCGACGGAGGAGCTGGGAGGTAAGACGGCTTGACCCACTTTATTTCCTCTTTTTCCTTTTGGTGCTTTGAGTTGGGTGTGGAACCGATGAAAGGCCGGAAGTTTTGGCGATTCGCCGCGAGAAAAAAGTTTCTTCATTAGAAATCCCAATAACCTCACTTGATTCTAGTTCTGTTGCTTCGGGAAGACGCTTTTGTATCGTAGGAAATGGTGTCTGAGGTAGAAGGTATTAAGGTAGCAGCAATTTTTGTCTTCTTCGCTGCATCCTTGCTGGCATTTTACTTCCCAACATACCTGGTGACCTTGAATATTTGCAAGAATATTCCTCACGATCATCATGATCACAAGCACTCCGGAGACGATGATGATGTGGCAGAAATACTAGAAAGCCATGAGAACTTTCAACTGTTGAAATCTTTTTCAGCTGGAATTATCTTGGGTGTGGCATTGCTGCATTTGTTGCCGGAAGGAACCAGCATATTAAGCGAGAAACTGGAGTATCCTTTAGCATTTGCTTTTGTGTGTATTGGTTGTATGTTCACGCTCGGTGTCGATCAAGTCACGATGCATCTATTGACTCATATCAGTGGCAGCAACCAAATTAAATTAATTAGTCAAAGAAAGATGTCGAGAGAAGATAGTTGTGATCATGGTCACTCGTCTCATGACCACGAGGTGATTGAACACGCAAGTAGTGCACTCAGTAGTCAGAATGCAATCTATGACGAGCATAATCATCAAAATGACCACTGTTCGCATCCACACGACGAGCACCAACACAGTTGTCACCATGAGCATATTCGGATCAGCAAAGACACCATAGCATGCGTGCACAACACAGCGGGTTACTTGGGGCACTTACACACTCACACACACCCCAAGCGATTAATATATGATGAAGAGACGAAGAAAGCGGTAGTAAAAGGAATTATATTGGAGATTGCAGTGGCGGTGCACAGCTTTATTATCGGGTTTGATTTCGGGACTTTGACGAGTCTAAATAGCGTGAAAATCCTGTTCGCCGCCCTCATTATCCACCAATTCTTCGAGGGAATTAGTCTAGGTGCAGCGATTTTGGACGCCAAGTTAGATATGAAAACCAAAATACTGTTTGCTTTTATATTCAGCGTCACCTTTTCCATCGGGATTGCCATTGGCATGGCTGTTGACTCCATATCGTACACTGGTGAGTACGTGGCAGGTTGCGCTAATGGCTTCGCAGCCGGTTGTCTCATCTACTCCGCCCTTGTAGAAATGATAGGTGAGGATTTTTCAAACAGTAATTTCGACAAGAAGGCGAAATTGAAGACCAAGATGTACTTCTCCTTGGCGATCGGTATCGTAGTGATGGCTATTCTGGCAATTTATGCGTAATGCTGTAAGAAATTGTAATTAGAAATATTTAGTTAATTAAATCTTGTTCATGGATGCCACTTGGACGGATTGAACGTAATCTTCAAGTGATTCTATTTTATCGGTAATATCGTCCATCAATACTAATGAGTCTACAATAGTAGCAGTCATTACTAGTTTCATGATACCATATGCAACAGGTTCTAATTTATATGTTTCACCCCATGTTAATCCTTCTTGTTGGAACTCTTTAATCAATCCCCAAACCATCTTTAAATCAGTATCAGCTTCCCATGGTTTGACCTCTAACACAACCAATGATTTCTCCACTGGCTTCTCTTTATCCTTCTTTACCTTACCAGATGCAGCATCCTTTTCATCCTTTAATTTCTTTGCTAACATCATACGTTCTTGTCTCGCTTTATTTGCTGCACGAGTTTCCTCATCCTCGTCTTCATCGTCATCAAAAATGTTTAAATCGTCGTTTTTCTTGGCAGCTGGTGCTGGTGCTGCTTTAGCAGGTTCATCATCACCAAATAAATCATCAAAGTCGTCCTTTTTATCATCTTTCTTTGCTGCTGGTTTAGCAGTAGCAGGAGCAGCTGCGGCTGGTGCGCTTATTCCTTTTGCTCCTAAGGAGACGTAAGCTAGAGCGGTGCATAACTCGTCGGTGTCCATTGTCTGTGAATCTCTTGTCTATAGTTAGTTGGATGGTGGTCGTCGCAAACAGCGATATCGGGCCGTGACCGCTATTTCTGACAGGTTGTTAGAAGCAAAGAAGAAGGAAAAGAGAGAGCAAGTTGTTGTAGGTGAGCAGAGGTAGTTGCGCAGGTGTTTACTTGGGTAGGGGATGGAGGTGAACAGAGGATTTAGTTACTCGATTGCTGTGTGGATTGTATCAAGGGAGACCCAGAGAGCCGTTACACGGCAAAGCTTTGCGCTTACGCAGCGCGCAATCCTCTTCCGACGCTCTTCTTGCGCTCACAAGGCGGTTCCCCTAGTTGGTTCCGCATGCTCCATTTTTATGGCATGATGATTTCTTCAAGCACACGAAAACTTGTTGATAAAACGCGAAAATGCTAGCAAAAATTGCTATTCTACTATTACTATGCAGCAGGTAAGGCTTGCAGCGACCTCCCGTATGCTTCTGCTTCCTCCAAGGGCATTCTATCTGTTGTAATGGATGTTACTGGTGTAAAATTATCATGAAAACGCATTTTTTGCATGGCATTCGGCAGTAAAACATATTCATTTCGTTATTTCCTGCATGAATAATGATTGAAAGTGCCGTGACACATGTTTATCTATGAGATTCATGTGTAAAGTTGTGCAAAATTTAAGTATAATTGTTGTTACATGATAAAATATACCTTTAAAACCGTTATTAACATGCATCACATCCTATATTTGCATCCTAAATTCATTTTAATTCAATAATAATCTCATTAACTTACTTATTACTAGTGCTGCTGCATTAATGACCCCAAAAGTCTCTCGTTCATTAAGTATGAAGATTGATATGCCTGGTGCTACTGCACCACTTGGATTCTTTGATCCATTAGGCTTTACCAAGGGTGCCAATGCCGCCACCTTAACTAAATACCGTGAATCTGAACTTAAACACGGTCGTATTGCTATGTTGGCTGTCTTTGGTATTTTAACCGCTGAAGAATTCCATCCATTATATGACGGTAAATTAAGTGGCAATCCACACGATGCTTGGGCCAACGTTCCTCAACTTGCCAAGATCCAAATCTTTCTATTCTGCGGCTTCCTAGAATTCGTATTGAATCAAGTTAAAAAGAATGAAAACTATAAGGTATTACACTCATTACACTCATTATGTACTCAAAATAACTCTTTTCAACTGCAGGCTGGTGATTTCTTCGGTATTGGAGCTCGTGCTTTCAACGCCAACGATGAATCATGGGTTGACTTTCAAAATAGAGAGTTGAACAATGGTAGATTAGCGATGTTTGCCATAATTGCAATATTAGTTCATTCACAAATTAATGGCCAAGGCCCCCTACAGGCGTACCTAGATAACGGCGGCGTACCACCAGGCACCTTCATCTAAGCGTCTAATTTAATCTTGTATTATAATTACTAATTTCCCCGCTCTTTTGATTTGGTAGCTCCAGCAGCCAGCTAGCGCGCGACCTCGAACGCGAAGTCACTGAGCTTCATGGTGTGGTGAAGGAGCAACTCCGGAACAACGGCCCTAGGCAGGTCAAAAAAATAGCTAAGTCGGAGGTCACAAAAGAAACAAGTAGTTAGTAAAGATGTGGAGAGAGTTCGTTAGTGAAAGCACGGTTAAGATCTACCTTAATCACGGTAGAACAGTGTATCAACAGCTGCCCAAGATAGCACGAGTAGCCATTCCAGCGCTTCCTTTTGCCTTGTGGATGGTAGTAATCCTTACTAATTATACACACTAATTATAAACTTATTGAAGCGTCCAACTAACAATATTTCTCTCACTCTCTAGGTATACCCAGCGTTGACAGAAAATTTCAAGAAGTCAATCGGACTATAGACTAATTGTCAAAGTAATTATATACAATTAGTGTCTTTTGTTTGTATTTAATAATCCATTAGTAAAATCATCTTGTACATCATCCTCATCGTCATCCTCATCATCATCATCGTCGTCCTCATCATCATCCTCATCTTCTTCATCGTCGTTATATCTACTTGAATCAATAATATCGGTGCTATTAATCAAGACATTAACCTGATCTGCAAACTCATCTAATAATTCTATATTCTTCCCGGCATGAACTTTATAACTGTTAGACTGAACAACTAGTAGCTCATATGCTACTTCGACCAACGAAGTCTCGTCCTTAGCGATGCAACTGATCATGTCCATGACCAAAGCCTCTTTGACTTGACGAGTGATTTTACCAATATCAAATAATAGACGCAACGCCTGCAGTGTCTGCTTGGTTATTGATGCAGTGTTATCTATCACCACGCCCCCTTCACCTACAATAGATGGGCCTAACCTATGAGTGTAAAAGTGAGTGAGAAGTTGAACAGTATGTAGTTGAGAAGTGTGAGCTCATTACCTAGGGTTGTTACTATCACCTTTCGATCCCGCTCTCAGAGAAGGATCAATGAATTGGTTGATTAACTCTTTGTTGATTCTAATTTTCTTCCCGCTATTGCCGTCGAATACATCCGCATCGGTGCTATCACCACCAAACTTTTTACTCAATAAATTCTCTAGTTTTTGCGACTGTTTATTAGCTGGTGCCGTCTCGTCGTCCACCAGCACCACCTTCTCCCACGATCCGTCGTTCTTCATGCGGCTGATGGACGACAGCGCACTGCCGTAATCTTTCAAAATATTTTGTAATTCTTCGGGTAAATTAGATGGTAATCCTTTTTCTTGACGAAGTGCTGCCGCTTTACTGGCGATGGCATCCTCGCGGCTACGAAACTTGTCGGGTTTATTACTACTATTACTTGCTTCTTTGTTCAGCTTGACGGCATGGTGCAGCATGATGCGCCACTGCTTGTTCCACTTCCTCAACACAGTCGTCGATATTACACTATTGGTGATTTTGACATTTGGTGATGGCTCTTCACTACCCTTTTTCTTGGCTACTTTTAGCTCAGATCCTGGACCTATGGACTCCATGGTGTGGACCACAGCAACATAGCCGACGGCTTGGACAGAGATAATGTTTGCTTCAATAGATCCAAATGGTTTTGACTCCTTGACTAGTCGACGATATGCTCTTTCTACCTCACTATTTCCTCTTACTTTATCGTAGCCAGGCAGCACCAGCTCAACGTTGCTGTCCGGCAGCCATAGAGTGAATATATCATCAAAGTTTCGTCTATTTATAGCGGAATAATATGCCTTCATAACGGCTCCAACTTCACTTTCTTCGTCTTGCTTTAATACTAATGGTATGCTGCGCCACAATCCCGCTTCGATTTTATTATATTTCTTATCCTTTTGCGTGCTTGCATCGTCGGCAAGCCTGTTAAATTCTCTCAATAAACTTTGATATACATAGTCATCCACACCATAATAAAATGAATCTTTCTTCATTAATCGGTGATATATTGCCCTTTGTTGCCACCTCTTTCTTTCCCCATCAGACAGCTTTCGTTTCCATTGTAAATGCTTGCGGTAAGCAGTAGCTTCTGGTCCAGCTTCAGTTGGCCAAGGCATGTCTAACCACAGTGGATCGTCCACTTTTAAATTAACAAAATCAGGGTAATCACGTACAATATTTGTTGATACTTTTTGATTACGTGGAAACATGTCTAACCAGGTAGGTTCGCTGAGTATCTCCCGCTCTTCTGTCTCTTCCTCTTCTACATCAACGAATAATGTCTTGTTCTGCGCATCCCCCGTCCACTGCTGCACCAACACGGAATCAGGCAAGGCAAATCCTTGCTTTATACTTGGTGATATCCTACTCAATCCAAGCCAGAAGCCTGACCCTTGCGGCACAGAAGCAAGTATCAGCAACACCAGAACAAACATGCCGTGGTGCTTCTTAACTGTGGTTTTTTGCTTGATTGAACTTCCGCCTTTGACGGCCCGGTACAGATCTGACGAACAATAGAGAGAAGAGTATTTTTGTTGCCCTGGAAGTGACTCTATAACAGGGAGAATGCAGCCGTTGGTACTGCTCTCCCGCGCATCTCACGCTGCGCGTCGGCAAGTACGTAGGTCGCTAGCTAGAGTTGTACCGGCGGAACCAGGAGACTTTTTGTGAAGAGAAAGTGGAGAAAAGAAAGGCGATCATGTTGCTGCGGTACCTGGAGTACTACGCCATCAAGTACTTGTATGGCATCTATGCCATGGGAGTGACGGGTTACTTCATGTACCAATTCACTGCGCATAGTCACGACAACAATATCAAATGGCACGAAGTGTTGGCGCACCTCATATTCATATTAACTTTGTCGCATATATTCAGGAGGATTGAAGAGGATGATGTGCAGGCGCAGTCGTCCTTATTTCCGTCACATTCGGCACTATTTGAGACTATTGGGCTCTATTTAATGATATGTTTCTGTTGTGTTTCATTTTTATCTGGCCTACTTATTGGTAAAAATGGTCTAAAGTTGACTAATAATAAAGGCAATAAGAGTAGCGCTAGTAATATCGCGTCAAGTGTGGAGACAGCAAGTGTGAATTCAAGTAGTTCCACCACAAAAATCAAAAGAAAGATAAAATTAAAACCAAAAGAAGAAGCAATTGATAGTAATAGTACCTCTGATATTTCAGAACAAGTAACTCCATCGGATAGTATGTCGTCAATGTCCACCACCTCACCATTACCTTCTGCTGCAAGATTGGCCAGCGCCATGGAGTCTCCTCGTACTCTAGAGCAGTCTACAACGAATACTGCAACTGGGGGAGAGGAAGGATACGAGATCCTGCGCAGAACACCCAGTAACGACCTTCTACTCGTACCATTTCCTTCGCAAGTCAACTCTAAAGAATACGATTTGTTCCATGATGAAATCATAGCCGAGTCCAGGGCGAGTCTGGTGGCTTTATGCCAAGGAACCACTGATAATGTGCGCAACTGGCATGTGGTGCGATCAGAAATCGATAATAATTCCCATTTTTGGATGTCCAAGAGCACCGTTGACGGCATATTATTGCGCGGCAAAACCCGCGTCGCGGTGCCGTATATCGTGCTGTTAAAGTGGCTGCTCGAGTATTATCCCACCGGCATTGAAGGAATCGCCAGCAAGCCGCCAGTCATCATGCAAGGTTACCACCAAGGCACGATACTTGTGCGGCGGATTGTGTCTAACAAAAGTGGCGGTTATTTGTCTTCAAAGCGGGAGTTCATAGTCATTACCAGTAACTTTAGGTACAATGACGGGTCCTTCGTGATCGCCTCCAGAAGCACCGACGACGTGCTCGGTCGACCTCCACCTGCAGGGTATGTTCGCGGGAAAGTATACACAAGTGGCTATGTATTGAAGACTATCAACACCAGCGATGGACCCCTTACTGAGGTGTCTTATGGCTGCCACATACACATGATGAGCACGTATCAAGGCTCGTCTGCCGATAAAATGAATGAAAGCAAGGCCGAGGAGTTGACACGCAGTGTGCTGAGTATCTTTGACAAAATCAACGACAGCAGCACGTTTGAGCATTACATGGCCAGTCCCCAATCGACGCCAACGGTCTCGGGCAACGTGTTGGTGGGCACCCCAGTGGAAATCCCAAGTACGACTCACGGTCATAACAATGACAGCAATGAGCACGTTTCTACTATGGACACCTTGCCATCTCCAGTCTCCGACCAAAATGGATTAAGGCGGGAACAAGTGTCCCAGTTGCTGCAAGTCGGTAAAGATGCCGCCAACAAGCTAAGAGTGTTGCACCAGTCACAAATGACGAACAGCATCGTCGGGTCGGAGGGAGGTGTCGCAGGCAGCTCCAGCTGGGACAAGTTCTACGACCAGGACGGCGTGTCGGTGTCCGAGTTGGTTGACACAAATGCTCCTATCGGCATCTTGAGCGCGTTTACATCTACGGACGCACCTCCAAGTGTGGTGAGGCGATTACTGGTGGACCAACCAGAGATTGTGGATGCGCTGTTGATCGGGCGCTCGGTGTTGACGAACCTAGACAAGAACACTTACGTGCAGTGGCTGGGATACGGTGCCATCTGGCCAGTAGGTTCGCGGGATTTCTTGATTGTTACAACCGAAGAGAACTACGTGGCGAATGCCGACAGTTCCGACGAGAACGCCGGCTTCATCATCGTGTCTACATCTATCGACGACATCGTGGAGGACGTGGATGCGGACGAGAATGCAGATGACACCTACGAAGCCTATCAATTTACCAGGTCGAAGCTGAAGCTTGCTGGCTACGTTGGCATACCCAACAGCCGCGGAGGCACCGACGTCAGCCTGTTTGTGGACGTGGATATCTACTTCTACACACCTCCATTCCTCGTCAAGTTCTTGGCTCAGTATGGTCTGAACGAGATGATGAAACGCATCAAGAAGACCACGGACACCAGCGGTCCCTCCACCCTTGCTGCCGCCATCACGTCGTCGATTTCCTCTGTGTTTCTTCCTAATAAAGTAGTTAGTAGCGATGAAAACGCCGAGGATGCGCTCAGTAAAGACGATGATCCCGATTTCACTAATCGGATCTCGAAGTCTTCGGTGCACGGACGGCGCGTGGCGTCTCGTCTGGCCACGATACCCGTGCCTAACGGACAGAACGATGGTCTGCTGATTGACGACTCTTTCTTCAGCAACACCACTACTGGCAACACCAAAGGCACGCGACGTATCCGCTCAGGCCAAGCTTCTAGATTACCAATTACTGAAAGTTCCACTAGAAAATCAATGACTTCATCCGAGACGCGCGACTCGATCATGAGAACCAACGACAGCAACGACATCAATGACACCGAGGACAGCGCTAATGTGACGACCGACAGTGCTGTTGAGACGGATCCGGTGGTGAGTAAAGGCTTGTCGGTTGCCTCGGAAGCTCTCACCTTGTTCAGATTATACTTGGGTATTGACAGCGACGAAGGTGGCAAGCTAGGTCTTGATTGGCAGTATAAAGATAACAAGAAAGGAGTAACAGTGAGTGCGAGTATGGTAGCTGGCAGCACCTGGCAAGCGATCAAAGCGCACACATACATAAGAACAAACAAAGAGAAGCTGCGGACGCTGCTGACGGACGACTCGCGCATCAACGAGTTCGACGACATGTTCGATTTTTGTCAATTTGTTGTTCGGATCAACGACAAAACCTCGATTCGAAGGATGTGTTTCAAGGCCATTTGGCCTACTGCTCCGCGCGATTTCGCCGCTTTGACCACGTGGGCAGAGAATGCGGATGGCTCACTCTTCATCGTGTCGCGGTCAGCGCCAGACGATATTCGAGGGCAGGAGAAAGGTTTTGTAAGAGGGACAATCCAGATTAGTGGGTATTACGTGCAACCATATGGTTGTTGCGACAGTGACGCTGAACTGCTGCCTGAGCATTGTAAGGTCACCTTGGTTGCACACACCGAACTAGGTGGCACTCTACCTGTATCCGTCATCAATATGCTGTCTACTGCTGCACCATTGAAAATCCTAAGCGCCATTACAGCCATCGTCAAGTAGTTAGTTACAATATATAAAGTATGTATTATTTCCGCTGTAACAGATTCATGAACTCGTCATTACTCGTCTCTAAATCATGGTACAGTTGTCGCCCATCAGCTTCCGTTATAGAATCGGCTGCTTTCATTCCTTTCAATTTCTGATCCCAAACTTCCAGTCTAGAAGTCCCTGCGAATGAGCTTGGGATTGTTTTATTCACCTTCAAAGCATTTACCAAGTCGCGTATATAGGGGCTCAGCTGATCAACCTCAAATGTATTTAATTTCACCACATCCATTACTGTTACAAATAATTGAGCTGTCTTTGCTGCTAGCTCAAACGATCTGCTCTCTGTCTCTTCTGTTGCTGGCAGCTTCTTCAATAGACGGTTTTTAGCTGCTGGGCAATCTATTTTATAACGATCAAAGAACTCTTCCATACTACTTACTGCCTTTTTCTCTATTAAGTCACTCAAAGTTATGTCAAACTGCAGGATCAACTTCTTACACTGCACCGTGTACTCATATGACTCCGTCATATTCTCGTAGTACAGCTCTTCCACCAGCTCTGTGGCACGAATAATACTGTATAAATCAGCACATTTCTCTTCTATCTTGCCTTTCGGTCCTCTGACTTCTCCCACGACTGCCTCTACCGGAGCGCGACGAGAAGCTGTTGACGGCAATGTCAATACTGTCGCTGTGTCCTTATTCATCGCTATCCACGCTCTATCCACGTCTCCTATAAAGTGAACCACCTATTTCACTTCTTTCTTCCTGAATAAACTCATGCAAAATTTCGAAAGTTCCAACAGGTACCGGCTGAGTGAAAGAATTAAAACTACTTGCGCAATCCCCCGCGAGAAGCCGTCTGATCTCGGCGAACTCGCCGCTGCTGCGATCGCGTAGAAGCCAACTAAATACAACTGAATATTGGCTTCGCCTTGAGTGACTGCCATTGTTGCGGCCCCAAACTTGAAGGACAAACCCAAGAAGGGTATCGATATTAGAAGAAACGCTTTGAGATATGGTGCTGTTATATGCGTTAGTTGCAAGGCAGCGAGCAGTGCTTGCGGAGTATACTGCATCAAGTGGTAATTTTCCCACGGTGACGCGCGTGCTACTGAGTAAGATTCAGTCAGATACAGATAGTAAAATGTCTTATGTTTATGATAAGCACGTTTTCCACTACATTGTTGACAATGGAATCACTTTCTTGTGCATGACGGATGATGACTACAAGCGAAGAATTGTATTCTCTTTCTTAGAGGATATTATTAAACTATGGCGTGAAAAGTATATCGCTATCGAACAAAGTGCAATTGCCTTCTCATTAAATGATACTTTCTCACCCGTGATGCGTCAGCGTTTAGAGTTCTATTCGAGTAATCCTAGCGCTGATAACATAGCCAAAGTGCAGTTACAAATAGATGCTGTCAAGGATGTTATGGTGGAAAATATTGATCGAGTATTAGAAAGAGGTGAAAAAATTGAATTGTTAGTTGATAAAACAGACCGCCTCAATCAGCAGGCATTCAAGTTTGAGCGTTCTTCGAGGTCATTAAAACGAGAAATGCTATGGAAAAAGTATCGGAATTACTTGTTAATATTCATTTTATTAATCATTATCGCTGTGTTCATCGCGGTGATGGTGTGTGGCCTCAACTTCGATAAATGCAAGAGTAAGAAAGATTAGGAGTATGGCGGCGCCGCGTCACACTGTTAGACCATAGTTTGCACATGATATTATTTGTATTTAATTAACATTTAGAACATTATTTTATATATTTACTGAATAAGTGGAAAGTGGAGTCCCGATAAGTGCGTGAGGTCGAGCCCCGTTAAGAAGGTTCCAACATTGCTGATGTCCAACTTATCGTGGTTATTCATGCTAGTTTCGATCATTTTGAAGAGAGTTCGCGTGTAAGAATATGTCCAAAATTGCACGCTTCCTTCTAACGCGCTCCGCAGCAGCCGCAGCGGTCGCGTGTCTTTTATTATTGAGTCATTGGTGTATACTTGATTTTTAGTTTTTGTTTCTTTAACTACCTGGGATGTGAAGCCTGCGACCGAGCCAATAATGAAGGAGGTACGCAGGTCGGGGCTGTTAGGGATCAGCGCCTCGAATGTGAACCATTTCGTGACATCCGACACCACTTCGATACCTTCGATCTTCTTGAAGTAGCTCAGACCTGCGGCTTCCGTTGATATTAGAGGAATTTTGCCGATCTTTCTATTTAAGATTCCTTTATACGCGTTAGGTGGCGGTGGCGGCTTGGATGCGGTGTTGGTAGCAGTATTTAGCTCAAATTTACTGGAAATTTTCCTCAAATTTAGTGATCTTTGTGGCAATCCATTGGTTCCTTTGCTCACATTTACATTGCGTCTATCATCCGTCAACTTCCTCTTGTTGATATCCTTCTCGACATCTCTAAACTTCATGATGTTAAGCATTGTCTGCGACGAAGCCTTCTTATTGTTGATATCCACCTCCACATCTCTAAACTTCATGATGTTAAGCATTGTCTGCGACGAAGCCTTTGATTCTTCACTTTTAAATTTCATTAAATCAATCATTTTATTCTTTCCAACTCGTGTCTGTTGCTCCTCTATACTTCTACTTCTTGCTTTTATTAATTCACTGAATAATAAAGCAGATGATAATCCAATGATATTCACAAGAAGCGTACTCATACCTACTAGCTCAGCAATTGCTCTAGTAGCACCACGAGCAAAGAAAAATGCACCTGAATTCGCAGCATTTCCTAACGCACTATCCTTGTTATTTTTATTACCGTCGATGACAGACACTGCTTTAGAAGCCACACCGGCTACAAATCCTGCAGCTCCCTCTGAAAGTGCAATGGCTACTGCATCATCAAATGATTCGGGAATTATTGCTTCGACGAACGTCTTACTAACTGATTCTAGAAGCACACCCATCGCCACCGGTGGTGAAATATACTGCAACGGATACGTCTGGGGAACATAAGATGGCACCAGAGTATGTGCAGGTTGCAAGCTGCACAGCAGCGCCAGCAGCGCTACAATCCTCATTCTTTTCTGTGCATGAGTCACTGTTTTTTGGTCCTGTGAGTCAGTGGGTACCGGTGTAGATGGCAATTTTGAAGAAGTTATACAGTTAGTGCGAGGAGATGTAAAGAAGATAGAGTTAGTATGCAAACTACAGCGCTTAATGCAGCGAATAAAGGCGAGCTTATCAGAGCCAAAAGGAACCAGAGCAAAGCGGCCCTAAGGTAGAGTTCGCTGAAATTGAAAAAACACACATACCGAAACAGAAAGAATGCGCAATCTTGGTGCGATTCGAGGATAAATTGATGGATTTCTTCTCGGAGACCGTTCGGAAGCTCGCTCTGGTTGAGTTAGCAGCTTGTGACGAGGTATAATTAGATGTCCTATCGTGCGGTATCTTGCTAATTTATCTTCTTTCTCAAGGATACATACCGCAGGTTGCTTGTGCATATGCGCTGGAACATTGATGATGCACTCAACTTTCTGCGATTTCTTCGTAATGAACGCCAAATCGGTGAGTTATTAACTAATGAAGAGATTTCTCATGCGATTTTGATAGATGATGGTGTGAAGATAGTCATGAAGTCAAACTTGGTGGATACTTCTGATGGGGACGATGGATATAGGACGTTCTACAACTTGCTGGAGCTTTATGATGGCAATTGGTTAGCAGCTCTAGGTATTCACTTACGACGTACAATTATGTATTTGCTTATTCCTTTAATTTTTCACTCTAGATTTTATTAAAACGATACCAAGTAGCTCGTTAGGTCGTGCACGATCACTGCATGATGTAAAACTGAAGATGCATAACGAGAGTCAGTATATAGGCAATCGCAATCACAGCCCAGATCTGAATTCTGGGAGTTCCAATACATTAATCGATCACGAATTTGAGACTACATTGGGACCCATCCAGAGCTGCAGCTATCCCACCGTCGACATGGCGTACGAGGTGCTGGATAAGTACTCGCGGAGTGTTGGCTTCACTGTATCAAAGGTGAACACAACATTCCGACAACAAACGGAGTCACAGAAGCTCGCCAATGAACCCAAAGTGATAATTAGACAGTACTTCAACTGCACTTGCCACGCGGTGGATCCCTCGGATGACCGCGACGACGCAGTCGGGTCCAAGCGCAAGAACAGCCAGAAAAAACAAACTACAAAGAAAAATGATTGTAAGTTCAAGTGCTGCGCTGCGCTCACGTCAACGGGAGAGTACGCATTCCGCGAACTGCGTAATCATCACAACCATCAACGGCAAGACATACAAGCGATCAAGACCACCAAGAAGTTGTCTATTGAGCACCTCAATCTCATTAGGGATTATCACGCGCAAGGTCTGTCGGTACAGGAAATATTTAACAAGTTAGTCAATCAACACCAGATACAAATAGGGATCAGGAAAATATACCGGTTGGTTGCGTCGATGCAGAAGAAGGTGAAAGTTGATCACGGAATAGGGATTGAGCTCGGCTCGATCCACGACATCGCCGTGGACAGCGCGTTTCCCGGTCACGATCACTTCGACTCGAGCGATTGCGATGCTTAAAGAGGTGAAATATGTGTTTATAGTGTACAAAAGCATGTCTATGTTCACTTCTTCCTCGCCATGTTGGCTTTGTTCTTCCTCTCCATCACGTTCTTGGCGTGTCTTCCCGTGAACGGCTCCTTCGCCTTTGCACTTGCAGCCTCCTTCTCCCGCTTCTCCTTCTCGCGCGCTTCTTTCTTCTTGAAACCTACCAACTCCTTGTTCATATTCTCTACTTCCACCTCTTTGGACTCCAACTTCTCGATCAACAAGCGAATGGTGTTGACGTTGGCATCGAAGTCTTCAGTGATATACTGCCGGTGCAGCGCAGCAAGACGCTGGATCTGCAGCCGCGCGGCTTCTTGCTCCTTCTGGTTGCTATACATGACATTCTTGTTGGCTCGGTCGCGTGTCTTGATGCCCAGAGACTCTGCCGTCCACTTAATACCGATTGCAACAGCCACCCAGTTGAGCGCATCAAGCCAGGCTTGAGTACGATTTCCTACAACGGCAAATGTTGGGAAGGAAATTATTTTCGTTACAATATCTAGGACCGGGGATGACTCCAGCAGGGGCACTCCTAATCCGTTGGCGTAGAAGATCTTCACGAGCTCTGCTTCAACCGATCGCACGTGCACGGTAGGGTTGATGTGCATCGGGTGACTCCCGCCGTATTTACCCAAGATTTTATCGTCATATTTCTCGTAGTAGCTGTTGTACACTAGCTCATCGGAGACCGCGTCCGAGGTGGCAGCGGGACTGCCAGGCACATTGTCTTTACTGACTAGGTCCCCGATAGCCACCACGTGTACACCATTCTCTATCAAGCCAGCCTCTCTCAGCTCGAGTACCAGGCGCAGCTGCAGCAGCATGTGGTCGTAGCTAGAGTCGTTAGTAAGTCGTTCAAAGCTATTCTCGTTGTAGTTGATGGCATGCCTGGAGAGCAACACGATCACCGCCTTGCTCTGTATCATGGACACGCAGTTCATCTTATCGTCCGTGCACACCATGCCATTCTCGTCGTAGCAGTCCGTTACTCTGAGGTTCAGCTGCTCTTCTAACAGCGCACGAAACGCATCAACATGCTTGTCATCATTGTATACCTTGTCCCTCAACTTGACCTTGCGCACTCCGAGATCCACCACACCCTCTTCATCACTATCCTCGTCGCGGACACCTCTTACTTTCTTTCCTTTCCGCAATCTTTTCCGGCGATACACCAAGCACACGTCATACTTGGCATCCATCCCCGGGTACCGCGCAGGAGGAACCTGCGTGATGAAGGGGTGCAGCAAGATCTTCTGTATTGGAGGCCGCCGCCGCACTTCCTTGTGCAGCATCTGGCACACCAGGTTACGCGCGTAAATATCGCTGATTTTGTTAAGTTTGAAGAGTTTGATGTCATTCGACCACTCGTACAGCGACTTCCGCTGGTAGTTATCCATGTGGTCGTCGATCGTGCAGTGGAACAGCGGCTCCGCCGTCAACAGGTAGTACAGCAGCACACCCAACTGCCAGATATCAATGGATTCGTTGCTGATTACCAGGTTGACGTCGCTACTCGCGTACTTGATGTCCTCGTCGAAGAGGGTTGCGCCCGTGTTGGAGTCGATGGTGTAGCACACCGCCAACCCTTTCACCGACACCCCGCCGACGACAGATTTGAACTTAGTTTTCCTTTTCTTCTGGCTGTTATGTGATGGAGATGATGATTGGTTGCTGGTTACGGAGGCAGCAACAGAGGAGTTACCTAGTGAAGAGCGGGACATGTTGTCATCCCCTTCCTCATCGCTGCGGTGGGACTCGTGGTCGCTGTCTTGGGACGACTCGCTGTCGCTGTCTTCACTCACATCCCCAGCTTGAGTCTCTTTCACAACCACGTGGTCTTTGATGGGATTCTTTATCATTTCAGGCGGTAACCACGCAGGACTCAGCTTACTCGCGTATTTACCCGCTATTTCTTGGTGAATAATATCGCAGCAAGCACCCATATCTATCAGTTTTAGCTTCCCAAAAGAGCCGTTAGGACCGAAATCCCGGACTATGTTCAAGGGTTTGATGTTGCCGTGGATGAGTCCCTTGGTGTGCAGGTACTCGACGCAGTGCAGCACCTCAAGGAAATACTGAATGATTTTCGGTTTGTTGTAGGAGATCCCAACCACTAACTCGTGCAAAAGAATAAATTGTAAGTTGCACTCTGCCGCAGGCATGACGAGTGCGTACTTGAAGTCGTCGTACCCCATGCGCCGCACCTCCTGCAAGAAGAACTCATCCTTGTCGCCGTCGTGCGTGTCCAGGATAGGGATTATGTACTCCGCATCAAAGTGATACGCAACGGATTTGTCTACTTCGCGGTGGAACTGATGCGCGTCTTTACTCAGCTTGATGCACACGTTGCGGTTGTCGCGCTTGTCAGAGGCAAGGCGGATGATACTGTTTTGACTTAGATGTATTGGGGGGCGATCCGCCCATTCATACCGTTTATAGAAGTATAACCGCTCTAATAACCGCAAGCGACAAAGGGTTGTGGCGCAGTCCCGCGCTCTAATCCCTTGCTCATTCGGTACTTCGGTGAGCATGCGGATGATGTCTACCGAGCCAAAGTATCTGTTCAACACCTCGATGATCGTGGCCTCGTACCTGTCGTTCAACTCACTCAATAGGTAGGTCCAAGTGAAGTTATGCTGCTCGTTGTAGGTGCCGTCGGTGCGGTAAGGCATCGTGTACATCATCAGCTCATTGATGTACTCAGGCGCGGCGTTCAAGTCTTCGATTGCATAGTGCAACAGCTGTTTGCCGACTAACTTCTTGACGTTGAGAATGAACTTCAACTCCTTGTGAACCACGTCGTCGTCGTCGTCGTTGTATCGTTTGTCGACTTGATCCTCGTAGTAAAGAGGCAAATCGCTCTGAAACACCACGTCGGAATACGCGTGAAGGATGCGGATGTAGAAACCCACGTCGCACTTGTACTTCAACGCGTAGTGAATCGCCATGGCACCTTGGTGGTCTTGCTCGCACGCGGATTTCTCCAACGGATAGTATTGCTCTATTAACTCGACGTATTCCAGCGGTAGCTGCCGCCTGATGGCTGTGAGTAGCGGGATTCGGCCAAACCTCTCGTCTTTCACCTCCGCACCGCGCGGGTAGTACTTGAGTAGGTTCTTGATGATAAGTATCTCTCTCTTGTGGTCCAGCGCCAGGTGCAGCGGGAGTCTCCCGTCGTATAGCGTCTTGCAGCAGCTTCTATCAGTCTTGGTTATTGCCTTGATGATCTCTGGCTGCACGTCGTGTTCAACGATCGCGTGGTGCAACGGACTCATGCGGTAGGTATCCGTGCAATGAACCCCACCGGGAAAGGCCTTGAGAAGCAACTCGATACAGTCCAGAGGACCGCCGCGCTTGGCGCTAATATGTAACGGTAACTGGCCGTTTTTATCCACAACTTTTGCTGACTCAGGGCACGCCTCGATCAATGCGTGTATAACGCGACCAGAGAACTGTTTCGATGCGGCGTAGTGCAGTGGCACTCGCTCATACTCATCGAGTTCACTCGCGGCAACAGGGTATGCCTCCAGGATCTTCAGGATGACTTCGTCTGCTAACTTGTTCTTGATCGCTTTCTTCAACGGACTCACCGAGTAAATATCTAGTATCTCGGTGGCTTGCGGGTAGTGTTCCAACAAGAAGAGAATTGCTTCGGTAGGAGCATGTAGTTCCAGTGCTGTATGCAGCGGTATCATGCCGCCTCTTCCTTGGGCTCGCACCGAGTCCTTGTAGCCGTTGACAAGTAAGTATATCACCTCTGGACTGGCGCTATTCTCGAGTGCAAAGTGCAACGGAAGCCGATTGGACTCGTCTCGGATAGTTAATGCATCTGGATTCTGCTCGTATAAGTATTCAATGACATCAAAAGTCTGTCTATTTGCGCACGCGAATGCCAGCGGCAAGGTGTAGTTATTGCCGCCGGTGAGTGACAGCGACGCCTTGCTTTCTTTGACTAGTATCTTTATTGAAGCTAGTGTAGCTTTGTTCTCACATGCATAGTGAATGGGCAACTTACTCTTGAATCCTTCCGTTACTCCGTTTGGATATGCATCTACTAACTCGGCGATAATCTGCGAGCTACACTTACTTTGACATGCATAATGTAACGGCAACTGCCCACTTTTTGTCCGTCGACTTGCACTGTCAGGATATGCTTGCAATAATATATGAATAACCTCATCCGATGAACTATTAGCGCAAGCAAAATGTATAGGTAGCTTTCCATCGCCGTCGTACTCTTTAGAGCTCGCTTCATCCCTGCGAAGAATGTACTTCAAGATTTCAATATCTACTTTATGAAAAATGGCAAGGTGAAAGGGTACCAGGTGATCTGAGTCCTTCACTGATAATGCCTTCGGATATAAGTCTATCAACACCTTGATTAAATCTAGTGGCGCCCCTTTAATCATCGCAATGTGCAGTGGCAATCGCAATGTCATGCTCTGCTTCTTCTCTGCATATTCTGGATTCTCTTTCAACATATCCGTTAATATCGCCCATTCTTTGTTGTCGATCATTTTAGACACAAATTTATCAATATTTTTAGCAGTAGCATCGTCTGCGTGACCCAAACGATGCTTCGCTATAGTCCGATGGGAATTACCCATCCTAAATCGTCTCTGCTCTCAACTATTTGCTCTCAACAGCGCAGAGAAAGAGGAGTTTTTCGTTTTTTCGATGAAATTTTTTTCATCTCATCCACACCCATTGGTAGTCCAAAAAACGGCAAATCATCAAGGGTCGAAGAGAAGGAGGTCTTTGCTGTTGGAAGGCAAGTTTCACAGCCAAACGCAGACCAATAACTAAGCCATAGTATCTGCTTGAGCAAGTTGTATTCTGGAGATGAATCTATCGCCGCCCAAAGAGGGTAGAATGCCTTCTTTCATGATGTCTCTTGGGGAGTCTCAGGAGACATTGGCCTTGTTACTAGAGTCACTAGATGAGAAAGGGATGAATATAAGTGAGAGGGCTGATGTCCTCAAGGACGTTGTAGATGAATTATTCAGTAAGACAAATATGTCACACATCGCAGCGGCGGAGGATTTGAGAAGTATCTTAAATGCTTTTTCCGCAGGTTCTGTTATATCTCCATCTGCAATAGAGAACATAATCAATACGGAAATGACAAGGTCGTCATTCCTCCTAAATATTGCCAATTCTTTACATTTACAACTCGAGAATTTGCATTCAGTTATGCACGACATGGTAGACCACGTTGAGCACGGTGACTCTTGGCCTGATATATCAATGCATACATTGAGCCGCGATATTAACTTTATGATGCAATCTGTCGATTCAATAACCAAAATAGTGCAAACGCCTTCATCGAGAATGCATCACACTATAAGTCAAGTAGAAAGTAAAATCAAACCTCACGTGGAAAATATCCTACTAAAATCCAAAGACCAGTACATGCAAGAGTCACCCGAGAAAAGGAAACGTAAGAAAGAGGTGAGTAAGATGACTGATGGCAAGACCGTCAAAGTGTTAGTCGACGTAACCGATACTACGCGTACACTGAGCACCATCAGTGAAAGTGCAGTGCATCTCACCCCGCGTATAGCAGCAACGAATAACACCACGGATAGTGGGAATAATCCTGCAAGTACTCCAGTAGCCGCGCCTAGTCAACCTGTTAGTCACTCGCCTAGTCACCCTGTCGCTGTTACCTCTGATGAGGCCCTTGTGCCGTTGAAGCCGATCAGTAGTATACGCGTGTTCGCCAAGACAGAAAGCTTTTGTCAAACGGAGCATTCAGGGCCCCTCGAGCCATTACCCATCAAACCCAGCCACACCCACGAGCGCCTCGATGGCAATGAAAGCGTCGGTAGTGCGATAGTGTTTGAGCAAGGATCTGTCAGCTCGCTAGGCAGCAATGATGATATTAGTTCCCTGAAAATTGAAGGAAGCAAGGCACTTCGACCTTATAGTACCGACAAGTCCAAGCGAGGGAAAAGCCCGCTTAAATCAGCAGAAGGTAAGCGTTCTCTCAGGATCCAGGACAGCTCTGATGAGGGCGAAGACGGTAGAAACACACGTAATGAAAGATTTAAGAAAGGTCCCAAGGCAGAAGCAGCCGTGAAGCTACAAGAACTAGAGGATCGAGAAACAGCACTGAACAAGCGCTTGTTAGCTATTGAAGCAGAGGTTGAAGCAAAGGTGCAGCAGTTGCTGGCAGAAGAAGTGCAGAAAATCAAGGCAGCTCTAGTCATGACCTATGACAATCCCGCTGCTAAACCAGCTCCTTTAGTTGTTAACATGATTACACCTGCAATAGAAGCACCAGTTGAGATCATGGCACCACTAATCCCTGAGGAATCAGGGCTGAAGGTGATGGGTAGGAGCTTCAAAGGCAAAGCTCAACCTGCGAGTCCAGTCGTGAGTAAAAGCAGCAAGAAAAGCATAGTTACTCATCAAGCGACTGAAGTTGCACCGAGAAATAGTGACTTCGTGGACCTAGTTGTTCAGACAACGATGCCGCGACCTAACACGGCAGATATCGGCACTACCTACGACGCGCCTGAGGTAGAGAATGCCGTAGTGAATAGCAGCGAGGCACCGCTTCAGCTAGACGTGAATGTTGAAAGTAAAAACAATGTCTCTGACTTGCCCGTGCCCATTACCTCCCCGGTATTCACTGATAACGGCTCGCCTGGGACCGCAACGGCCAGGAGTGAGCTAGCAAGTCTAGCGTCGTCGATTAACGACACAATCAGTGAGCATCAAGACAAGCACAATAGCGAGACGCAGCAGTTGCTGTTGCTGCTGGCCCCCAACCGCAAGGATAAGTCGACTTCAACCGACGAGTTGAACGTAAGAAAAGGTAACCAGCCAACATTTGGTGTGTCTCCATTCACTCCTGGACCCCAGAACAAAGGTGTTGACGAACAGAAGTCGCTGGCGTCCTTCGACAACATGGACGACTTCTTAGACGACGATGAGTACGTCAACGACATCACCGAGCTGGCTGTCGTGTCTCAAATCGGCGGGATGGTCACCAAAACCTACCGCAAGATGCCCAAAAGGAAGTTGAAGGACGAGGTAGCGAACTCGCGGACTCCGTTCTTGTTACTATACAATGAGTACGTGGACGTGTTGGATGACTTCCACGCCGCGAAACTGTTTAACTTCATGGCTGACCAGGGCACGTTGGAGTCGAAGAAGGCGATCCAAAAGGTGTTCAGTCTCATGTATCCAGTGGTAGACAAGGTCGACACCACCATAACCAAGGGGCTCAAGGATATGGACGGCTGCGAGAAGATGACGATGGCGCTGATCTCACTCGCCAACGACGGCTCCAAGGTGCCTTCCACTGTGTACCGCAAGTCCCTAGAGCAACTGTACCGCAAAGTCGGTGAAATTGAGAGCATGAAGTTGTGGGTTGAGATCCAACTCATAGAATTCCGTGCCATCTTCACCCGCATCAACGCACCTTCCATCACCGCGTTGCCTGAGTTGCTACTAGAGAGCAAGCCGTTGAGCATGTCGTATCAAGCAGTCCTTGCGATACAAGGAAAGATGGTGGAGTTGGGCAAGAGACTAGACGAGTTGCGCAAGTATTGCCAGAAGTATCAGTTAGCTGGTAGCGCGTCGTGGCCACCTTATGTCGCCGCCGTTGCAGTGAGTGAGAACGCCTCCTCCAAGCTGCGCCCTATCACCGCCAATAACTCCATGATCCCTCCCACCAGCGATGTTCCAACGGGCGTATTCCAGGACGACACAGAAGTAACCGCTAAAATAATTCAGTATGAAACAACAATAGAAAGTTTACAAGAAGAATTACAACTTGTGAACGAGGAGAAGGAAGAGTTGAACCTGGAGGTGTTCCGTGTGATGCAAGAGGGCGATCGCACACCAGGTGCGCTGCTCTTCTTCGCTGCCTTGCATGACCCAGTTACCATATCCGTGATGCAGCAGCTGTCGTTGCAACTGACTCAACTCAAAGGATTTGCCGACTGCTCTACTCACGTGGACTATGCCACGCTGCGCAAGAGACTGAATGTGTGCATCAACTCACTCCCTACGTTAGACAGATTCATTAGTAAGTTCATCGCGTTGCACAAGAAGTGGAGCCAGAGGAGACTCGGGATCTTCATGGAGAAGGGATTGGTCGGCAACGCGGCGGACAGTGCTCATGTCTGTCCAATGTGTGACTGCGATGCCCGTAAAACGGATGCTCATAAAGCATCAGCTGCATCATCACAAGCTAGTGGTGTAGTGAAGAAGAAAGAAATCAATGAGCAACGCAAGAAAGAGAGGGAAGAAGCAATCTTGAAGAAGAAAATCACCCAATTAATCGCGGATGAGCGCGACCAGCTGCTGAAGCAGACGTTCCCGGTCATGAACATCAAGTCCATCCAAAACGCCGACTTGCAGTCCTTCATGATGAAGGAAGGCGTCAACCTGATGAACCACGAGAGCATCTCGAACGCTATCTCCGAGGGGACGTTAGACATCAACACCATCAACGCACTGGCCATGTCGCACTCAACTCCGCAACTGCCATCGTTGACCAGAAAGAAGTTAGTAGCAACAATCAAACTGCCAAATTCTAATAATTAATATTTATGATTGTATTCATAGTGTATATACAGTAGTAATATGCTCTCGCGTCCCGCTTATTTCTTCAAGAAATCGTCCAACGCATCGCCCGTGCCGACCAGCGAGTCAGTGTAGGTGTTGTCAGGCATTTCATCTACAACTTCTAGTAACAAGTCCACAATACTGGTGAAATCTGGGCGTTCCACGGGGTTGTGGTGCCAGCATTTGTTTATCAGCGCAGCGAGCTTGGCTGGTATCCCGTAGGATGGCATTCTGGGGCGCTGCCCGGATATCACGCGCTCAGTCAAGTCGCGAATATCTATCATGTAAAATGGTATTTCGCCCGTGAACATCTCCCACATCAGCACTCCGAAGGCGTAAGTATCGACAGATTTGTTAAATGGTTTATTTTCCAGAAGTTCTAGGAGAAACGTAAGTAAGTAAGTGAGTAAGTAAGTGAGGATCAGCTAACCTGGTGCCATATATGCAGGAGTTCCCGCCTGTGTACTTTTCACACTTACTAAACCGAAATCACAAACCTTCAAACTACCATCTAAGCCGCGCAGTATGTTGTGGCTCTTGATATCTCTATGAATTATTGTTGGTTTCTGGGCATGCAGATACTCCAATGCACTACTTACATCTATTAACATATTTACTATTTCTTTTTCACTAAACTTCTCCCTACGAACATGTATGATATCTAAAAATTATGAGTTATAATTAGTGAGTGCATCAACGAGTGAGTGAGTGCAGGTGATTACCATATAACGAGCATTCACACATTTCCATAACAAAACATAAATTTGGTGGTTTCATACAAGCACCTAAGAACTTGACGATATTTGAATGCTTCACCTTGGACATTACAAGCAGCTCATCCATGTACTCTCTCTTGAGGTCTTCACCGATGCGTGAATCGAACAGCGTCTTCAGCGCCACTTGCTCATCCTTGTACCATCCTTTATATATCATTCCTACACCGCCGCCGCCAATCAGATCACCTAATTGTATCTCACGCTCAAAGTCGATGTGCATCCATCCACCTTCGCCTTCGCCATCAAACCCCGCCATCCTTCTTCTCGTGCTTTCTTTCCAACAACAACCCAGCGAGTCATCAACGGTCCGATAAAGTCTTCCGGAACCACGCAGTTAACTCCTTCGCTTGCTTCGCGAAGTGTAAAGACGGCGTTATACGGCGACTTGCAGCCCATGAGACTGCTGCTTACACGACGCACTGCACTACTTTCCTCTTCCTTCTTCCAACTTCCCCGATTTCTTGACCCTTGATCCTTTGTTTTTTTAAAATTTTGACTTCATCAGAAATAGAAAAAATGGACGACTTGGACTCCCTTTCCGCCGCTTGCGGCGTGGATCTAGTGAAGTTGAAGCAGAAGTATTCGGGAATGGCAGGGGATAGACCCTCTGTAGTGCAGCAAGACACGGTATTTTCTCAAATTAAGCCTACAGTGCTTACATCACAGGATATCGCTAACCGTTTGGATAATTACAAGATTTGCAAGACATGCAACGGACAAGGTATCGTCAAGACTCTTTACAACCATCGGGTTATGGAGAGCAATTGCGAGGACTGTGATGGAGAGGGAGTAATGTCGGCTTCAGTTGTTGATAATATTGTTCCTTCCTTTGCAGATAACAAGAATGATGACGACCAAGAGTTAGATGATGATGTAAAGATATATGATGTTATAGTAGTTGGTGCGGGATTATCTGGATTGGCAGCAGCTGATTATATCACTAAGAATAGCGGCAGAACATGTTTAATACTTGAAGCTAGAGATCGTCCAGGTGGAAGAACATTTACGGACAAGATATATTCATCGATAGATGGATCCTGCATCGGTAATGTAGACATAGGGGGGCAGTGGATTGGTGGCAAACACAATCAGATGCTGCAGTATGTGCGAAGATTCCAGCTAAATCTCGATGAGCAACTCTACCCCGCAGTCCCTCCATCAGAGGAAGTCCAAGTAACGTCTCCGTTAGACGAGTTCATATCGTTGGTGGGATACCGGCTGAAAGAGCTGACAGACGCCGCGAAGCAAGAAGTCGTCGCCTTCTTCGCTAAAGTGGATGAAATCAGCTCGTCCATCGACCTAAGAAACGTGAAGGAAGTAGCTAACAGTGCTTACTATGACAGCATTTCCATCAACGACTACATCCGCGAGCAGGTGCATGACAGAGAGGCCAGAATCCAGTTGAACATTTTCTTTGAAACTATTATGGCTTGCAACACCCAGAACTGCTCGTGTTTATTCATGCTATTCTATATCCAGAGCTCAGGTGGTGTGGGTTCCCTAGCTGACGGCGATGAAGGAGCGCAGAAATACAAGGTTAGAGAAGGCATCCAAAGCATATACAACAGTCTAGTGAGTGACATAGCGCGTAGCGGCAGAGGCAGTATCTCGTATAGTTGCTGCTGCGACTCCGTTAGTGTTGAGAACACGACAGTCACTGTACGTGCCTATGACGGCACCCGATACAAAGGTCGCGCCATAGTACTAGCGATGGGCCTGGACACGGTGCTGCAGAGAATCTCCTTCAACGTGCCGTTGCCCAAAGAGAAGCAACTAGTCTCGAAAGGGATGCTAGGAGGCTTCGCCATCAAGGTTATTATGGTGTACGACTACCCATTTTGGTTGAGTAAAACATCTCACTCACCTGTAACTGCCGCTGAAACCGTTGAAGTCACCGATGAGGTGAGCGCTGCACCGAATGAACAAGACATTGCTGATGACACAGTGCCAGAAGAAGGTGTAACAGCGCATACGGACATTGCTGATGAGACAGTGCCAGAAGAAGGTGCAACTGCGCATACGGAAGTCATCGAGGCAACGCAGGACACTCCTTCAGTGGAAGCTGTCACCATCGCGGAGATCGGTCCAGTCAAGAACCTCTTCGATGGTGGCAAGGTCGGCGACTATTACTACTTAGTCGGTCTCATCACAGGCGGTACCTGCCAGCAGTTCCTGCGAGAATACCAGACTAAGGAAGCCCGGCAAGCAGAAATCCTGGGTCAAATAGGCGTCATGTACGACCACCACGCGAGTCCCATTGCGTACGTCGAGAAGAACTGGTGCGAGGATCCTTACTCTTCTGGCTGCTTCGCGTCGTCGTTTGCCCTGAACTCTTTCCATCGGGCTTCGCCATATTTATCTTCACCTGCACATGAGCGTATCTTCTTCGCTGGCTCCGAGTCCAGCAGGGAGTACTGCGGCTACATGGAGGGCGCCGTGCTGGCTGGCGTCAACGCGGCGAAGGACGCACTAAATAGCTTATAAATTTGTGAAAATGTAAATCCACACCTTTGCCGGTACCAAAAATTTTAGGCGAGTGAAGACTTCAGCTCCATTCTAGAAACACCCTCGTTGCACTTGATCCCATCGAGATTGCTGAATAATGGATGATGATGAAGTCCCCGATTTGGTGGACCCAACCCAGCCTGAGGCTACCAAAGTGATTCCAGTAACAATTCTAACTGGATTTTTGGGTTCTGGTAAAACGACGTTATTGAGCAACATTTTATCGTCGTCGCACGGGAAGCGCATCGCCGTGATCGAGAACGAGTTCAGCGACGGACTTGGTATCGAGGGAATGATTGCAAAATCTGGTATTGATGGCAGCAATATTAGTGGTTTCTTTGAGTTGAATAATGGTTGCATTTGCTGCACTGTTAAGAACGATTTAGTACAAACATTGGAACAACTAGTGCAGCATAAAGACAAGTTTGATTACATAGTCATTGAGACCACTGGAGTAGCTAATCCAGGACCAGTTATAACGTCATTTTGGACCGACGAAGATTTGGATTCTTCGTTAAAGATTGATGGCGTGGTGTGTGTGGTTGATTGTGTGAATATACTGTCTTACTTATCAACGATAGACATCTCTAACGATGTCAAGCTACAAATATGCTATGCTGATCGCATAATCCTCAACAAATGTGACTTGATTAGTGACAGTAAGGAGATAGATAAGATTGAGCAGATCATACACTCCATGAATAACTTGGCACAAATCCAGCGTTCTTCCTACTCTAACGTGGGACCTGACTGGGTGCTAGATATCAACTGCTTCTCGATGTACGACATTTCTAGATTAGGAATTACAGAAAGTAACAATAGTAATGTTTTCGCGTCGGTGTGCGACACGGGAGTGTTCGATACCACGGCGACGAATGTGTTCAGCTCCAAGCACTCCGCGGAGTCGTTGCAAACATTTAGTTTGCAGTTTGACGGCTTCTTTGATTCAACGCTCCTCAAGAGACTGTTAGACCGAACTCTGTACAACAACAACCAGCCGCAGACAGACAGCAACCCGCAGATATACCGCATGAAAGGGTTGATCAAGGTCAGTGGAAGTACCACGCTGCACATCCTGCAGTCTGTTCATGATATATTCGACATCCAACCGTCTGATTATGCCATCGGCAGCACTGACATCAACAAGTTCATCTTTATCGGGCGGAATATTAAGCTGGAAGAGACAAGGGACAGCCTGTGTGCATGCCTGGTTTAGACAACCATTTGGTATATTGTTTTGCATTGTATTGTATTAATGTTTCATTTCTTCTGCTGCTACGATTTCTCTGCTAATGTCACAAAATGTGCTATGGACAACAGTTCATAATCTCGCTCAAAGTAGCGTGTGCCAGTTTCTCTGTGTCTTAAGAAGCTTATTAAATTATCTTTTTCATGATTTTGCCGTTGCACCGTCTCGGGCTGTGACTGCGCCTTGTTTCCTTTATAGTATCGATCGGTTTTTTCATCGTATATATATCCCTGAAATGCACTGCGATCAGTGGGTATAGTCGCTGAAGATACTGCTGATGCTCTTTGTATGCGTAATTGCTCTTCTATCTCTTTAGAACGATCTACTTTCTTCACTGCTTTCCCAGGAAAGTTATTATTGCGCGATCCGCCACCATGTCGCTTCTTCATCCACTCCTGGTTGACACTAGCTTTGCCTGCCTACCTTCTACTTCGGATGATTTCTATGCGAATTTTTTCTTCTCCGAGCCCTGGTGTTGAGGTACTTCGACTTCACACCTTACCTATTATCTATTATCTATAAGTAGATTCAATCGGAGCTGCTATCACACCCTCGTTCTGAACGTGAACGTCTTTAGTTCTATTCACTTCAAGTTGAAGACGTCTAGCACGGGACCGGTAGGGTTTCCATGGCTTTGTTCGGCGAGAATTTCGATAGAATTTAATGTTCCATCAAGAAAAGAAAGCGAAAATAATGAGTGAGAAAGAGCACAGCGATGGTGACGGCTTGGATCTGAAGGAGTTGAACAAGTTTTCCCGTCAAATTGCTGCATTAGGTGCAGAAGCAACAGCAAAATTAATAAAAATGAAAGTAATTATTGTAGGAATGAGGGGAACGGGTGTAGAAACTGCAAAGAATCTAGCATTGCAAGGTACAGGTGCCATTACTGTCATTGATAATAATGTGTGCCATGCCAGAGATACCGGAGTAAACTTCTTTATTGATGATAATGATGTATTATCAAATAAATCACGTGCAGAAGCAGTTGCACCCAAGTTGCAAGAATTAAATCCTATTTGTGCTGTGAAAGTGGCAACAGCATTGACAGAAGAGGTGATGCGTCAGCATAATGCATTAGTTATCACTGAATTTACACCATTAGATACTCTTATTACTTTAAATGAGTCATGTAGAATGTTAAAAGTATCCTTCTTTTATGCATTTACTGGTGGTGTATCAACGTCTATCTTTGTTGATCATGGCGCTAGTCATGTGATCACTGATGCAACAGGCGAAAAACCACTACAAAAACTCATTTTTGATATTAAACCATTAGATAATGGTGAATGTTTAATTAGATATGAGCATCCTGAAGGTCAACCACCTGAAACCTTCGACAACGGAACCTTTGAAATCTCTGAGGTTATCGGCATGGACGGCATCAACGGGTTGGTTATCACGGGCTCGCACCCCGGCAAAGACCCTGTCAAGACCATACGAATCCCACTCGATGGACGCGCCATGAAGCCTTATATAACAGGTGGTTTGTTGGTGGAGAAGAAGGTGCCAGTAGCTCACCCCATGCTCTCGCTAGCATCAAAGATCAAAGACTTGGGTGAAACGGTGTCAACGGATCTATTGAACTGGGGCTCTGAGCTAAAGCAACATGTATCTTTTGTTGCTGTATCAAAATTTTACAGTTTGAAAGGTCACTTACCTCGTCCTCATTCCACCGAAGACGCAGGTGTTGTGGTTGAGCTGGCAAAGCAAGCACTAGCTAACCAAGAGGTTGTATTGAGCGACTTCGAGGTCGACGAAGAGTATATCAAGAGGTACACCGGTATCATCAGTGTGGAGCTGCAGCCAATGGCCGCGTTCGTAGGTGGTGTCCTGGCGCAAGAAGTGGTCAAATGCACGGGTAAGTACGTACCTATCCCAGGTTTCATGCATTTCTCGGCGTTTGAAGCTCTACCTGATGACCCGGTTCCAGTGGAGTCGACGCTGCCACGCGGGCACCGCAACGACGAGCTGGCCTCGGTGTACGGCTGGCCTTTTGTTGAAAAAATGTCTAATTTGAAATATTTTATGGTCGGTTGCGGCGCGTTAGGCTGCGAATTCATGAAGAATTTCGCGCTTAACTCGGTGTGCTGTGGTCCCAACGGCAAGCTAGTTGTAACGGACGCGGACCGGATCGAGTTGAGTAACCTAACCAGACAATTTTTGTTCCGGGAACATAATGTGGGACAACCCAAGTCCCGCGCTGCCGGCGTCATGGCCAAGGTGATGAACCCCTCCTTCAACGTCGAGTCGCTAGAGATGTTCGTTGGAGCCAAGACAGAAGAGTGGTTCAATGACGATTTCTGGCTAGGTTTAGATGGGGTGTGTAATGCCCTCGATAATATGGAAGCGCGTGAGTACGTGGACACGCAATGCGTCAAGTACGAGAAATCCCTGCTGGAAAGCGGTACGATGGGCACCAAAGGCAACGTCGACACCATTTGCCCCTTCAAGACCAAGACGTACCGCGATGGCGGTGTTGCACACGAAGGCGGCGGGGTTCCGATGTGTACGTTGCGCAACTTCCCGCAAGTAACCGACCATTGCATTGAGTGGGCGCGGGATCAGTTCGAGTTGATGTTTGTGAAACTCTTCAAGAAATGCGAGAATTACTTGCAAAATCCCGCCAAGTTTGAAGAGGAAATGCTCGGTACCACCAGCAAGGAGGACGCGCTGCTCGAGATGAAGCTGGTGACGGAGATGCTGCGCGCGTGCACGAACCTGTCAATCGGCTCGTGCGCGCAGCTGGCTTTCTGCGTGTTTCACTATCGTTTCCGCGACAACATCCTGGATCTGCAGAGCAAATACCCTAAGGATTGCCGCATGGTCGACAAAAATGGTGTGGATAAAGGACCGTTTTGGAGTGAGAAGAAGCGGTACCCAACGGCCGCAACGTTTGATATTAACGATGAAAGCCACTTGGACTTCTTGCTTTCAACCACGTGCCTCTTCGCGGTCGGACTCGGTCTTATCGCTCCGAAGAAGGAAGGCGACGATGACTGGCTGCGTGAGTACCGCAACAAGGACTTCATCACGAATCTGGCGTCATCCCTGCAGATCCCCGGCTACATCGCCGGTCCCGTGATCACCGAGGACATGGACGCCGACGCTTTGCAAGCTATCAAAGAGGCCGCTGACCAACTATTCCGGGATATGTTTACGGAACTTCGTACTATTTCCACAGCCGCTCGGTTGCCACCGGTACTCCTCGCGGATTTTGAAAAAGATGATGATTTGAATTTCCACATCGCTTTTATCTCTTCTTCCGCCAACTTACGCTGCGACAACTACGCCATCAAACGCACCAACTTCCAGTCGACGAAGGTAATCGCCGGCAAGATCATTGCGGCCATCGCAACCACCACCGCGGCAGTGTGTGGGTTAGTCATGTTAGAGTTGTTCAAGCTCCTACTTAACAAGCCAACGGACGCCTACATGAACCGCAACATCAACTTGGGTACTAACGTATACACTTCCTTCACACAAGAGCCTCCAACCCGGTTCAACACCTGGACAAAACGGGTGGATCCGGACCTGGAGGATTTACCGGCAGAAGCATTTGATGAACGAGGTAAGGTGAAGGACGAGTACAAGGAAACCGTCACGCGAGTCGCGTACCCAGAGAACCACTCGGTGTGGGACAAGGTCGTGGTCTCGGGCGCGCTCACGTTGCAGCAATTCAAGGAATTCTTCGAGAAACAGCACAGTTTAACCCTCAAATCCTGGAATTTTCTTATTGGAAGCAAGGAAAAAGTACCGAAAACTTCTCCTGTTTACCCTATTGTGAAGCCGTTGGACCCGGCGTTGATGCCGTCGCTGGACCTGCCAGGGAAAGGCCAGGCTTTCATGGCGATCAACAAGAACGCGGCGATCCCGTCCGCCGACAAGCAGAAGTACTTGGCGATGTGGGAGAAGTGCAAAGCTAGCGGTACTTTGCCTAGTTTCGAGGAGAATTCCATCACGGAAACCAGCACGTTGTTGGAAGTCTTGAAGTTGTTAGAAGCTACAGCAAAGCGAGAGTTTTCCGTTGCGAATATTGATGCTATTGAAATCCCTCCCGTGGAGGGCCGCCAGTTCTGCCTGCTTCCAAGCAAGTTCACGCCGCTTTTCCTGCGGACGAGCGACGGCGCGGAGGTGGAGGACATGTGCGCCATCAAGATAAACTTTATTTAAACTACATACTCATACAATTTTCGATGTAAAAATAAACTCAAAAAATTTTTTTTCTATCCGTTGGCGTGTGGCGACATGTTGATGATTGGCGCCGTGAGCTCGATGGTGCCGATGGCGACCAGATCCCGCTCGATATTCCGCATCAACGACACGAATCGGGTGGGATCAAGTGTGAGGGACTCGACTGCGTGCAACGCACGCCATGAGCACTTACCACCGTTACTTTGGAAATCTGGTTTTTCATGCCATGTGATATCCTGCGCGGGCACGCAGTAGTGGTAGTGCTTGATCCCCTGCGCAATAGCGCTGCCATGGTAGTAACCACCAGTCCCGTAGAAGTAGTCAGGTGATCGGCAGTTACACAGTGGGTAGGGGATGATTTCCAGCACCGCCGAGCCAGGATTCATGAAGAACATGTTCGTCATCCCTGCGCCGTGCACACTCACGAAGACGTGCACTCCCGCCATGTAGCGGATGGTGCTAGGCACGTCCAGGTGCTCGAAAGTTATGTTCTCCGTCGACGAACGCACGTGTTGTGTCTTCTTCAACAAAGCTTGGATGTCTCCCAAGTTGGAGATGGTGCGACGACCTGTTAGGTCACCCACGTCACGCACAGCAAACGCCAAGCGCAGCCCGGGATCCGTGCGGTCTCGGTTGGAGTCGTCGAGCAGAAGCAAGTCTTTCTCGTTTGATGCCATAAAATGTTGACGCATGAAGTATCCGAACGCCGGAAGCATTTCTTTGGCTCTGCATCCTGGATAACCAAACCACTTTTCAGGCGGCAGCAACTTGACGCATCCGCTGCCGTACACCGCTTTGGAGGCCTTCACGCACGTCCCTCTCTCAATAGTATTCAGGTGTCTAACGGCGTTGTTATTCGTCAACGCACTCAACCAAACCTTCTTGGCATCTGTAAGCTTGTAGTATTCGTCTAACCAAATAGTGTAGTTGCCCACCTTGTGGAACGTCATGTCACCTGGCGCCCATTGGAGCAGCTGCGCGTCCACCAGCGCGCAGAAGAGGCGCAATAATGAATGCAGGAAATGAGAGAAATTGTTATTTATTGAGAAATTACTCAAGTAAACAACAGCAATTTTGTCATTATTAACACACTTATTATTCTTGCCTTCGTCTCGAAAGAACGACCGCTTACCCGCCCCCGTAGCTGTCCAACCATAGGTAAGTTGGTTCACCAACCCAAAGGAATTCTTCTTACATGATTCCTCGTTTAACATACCGAGGATAATCTCCTTCTTGTCATTGGAGTAATGCTTTTCCGTGCCTAGCCATCGAATCAACTCGTCACAGGTGTATGTCCCATTATCTCGTAAATTCGTAAAGCGTTCGTGCGCGTAAAGCTCCTTTGTGCGCTGCTTTTGCAACTCATATGACGAAGTCTCGGCAGCGTGGAAGCGACCAGGCAGCAGAAGATTCAACAATAAATAGATCAAACAAAGGTACTTTCGCATCGTTACTTGCACTTTTGTTCACAATTACCAACTATTCACTCAGCAATCAGGTGCAGCAGCGACTCGTTAGGCAGCAATTGGAGGTGAAACCAGTGCAGCTCGCGCAGCTGAAGCCACTTTTTCCACACCAAAATTGGGGGAAAATTTGAAAGGAAGAAAAGGTCAAAGAATGCCAGCAAAGAAGGGCTCAATTTCCTTCAACTTGCCGCCAAAGGACGAGGATGAGCTGAAGATCATCATTGACGATGGTATATCATCGATGGAGGAGTTGTTCGCCGTGTTGGGATTGCGCAAGTTTCAGAGGCATCTAAACTCTGCAGTTGATGTCAAGAAGTGGATATTTTTACTGATCTTCATTGCATTGTACTTCATTGGCTTCATTTATTGCGCATTCATCTCAAAGTTGTTGCCTCCTACTGGCCACTGGCTGCTGGACTCCATTAAGAACGACTATTACTACTGCTATTTGGTTCCATTGACTATCGTGCCGACGTTTATTGTAGTGTATTTAAATTGGTTATCAATGAAATTCTTTGAGAACAATTAAGAAACAAGCCGTTAACTAGGTGGAAGATGATGGAAAAGAGTGCGAATGAGTATTATTTTGCTTATATAAACAAGAAAAACTTATTTCTTGATATTTAATATATAATCAGTCAGTAGTTTCACGCCGTATCCAGTCGGCTTCGAGTTACTCGTGTCCCAGACAGGTCCAGCCATATCAATATGAGCCCATTTAGTTTTTTCAACAAATTCTTGTAAGAATAACGCGGCAGTGATGGATCCGCCTCCCTTGGCACCAATATTCTTCAAATCAGCGATATTACTTTTAATTAGCTCTTTGTACGAGGCCTCTAGCGGCAGCGCCCAGACCCCTTCGTCGGTGCGCTTGGCCGCGCTCTGTAAGTCGTTAAGTAAAGTGTCATCCGAAGCATATAAACCAGCTAATTTCTCACCTAATCCAACAATACAGGCACCAGTCAAGGTGGCCAGGTCCACTATCACGTCTACATTCAGCTTCTCTGCATAGACCAAGGCATCCGCCAGTGTCAACCTGCCTTCTGCGTCCGTATTCAACACTTCAATCGTCTTACCGTTGGATGCAACAAGAATGTCGCCAGGTCTCATGGCGTCAGCTGAGATCATATTCTCACATAATGCAGTAATAAAATGAACTTCAACGTTCTTAGGGCGTAGCTGGGCGATCGCTTTGGCGCAACCAAGAACAGCTGCGCATCCGCCCATGTCGAACTTCATTAATTCGATCATGGAACCGGCTCCAGCCTTTAAATTATAACCGCCACTGTCGAAGGTAAGACCTTTACCAATGAGTGCGACTTTAACCACGTCGCCAGTAGGCTTGTCTGGTTTGTACGTCAAATGCACGAACTGCGGAGGATACTTGCTTCCTTGCTGCACACCTAGGTACCCGCCCATTCCTAGGTCTTTGCACTCCTTTTCACCCAATACTTTGCACTGAATATTGTGTGTTGACGCCAATTCCTTTGCTAAATCAGCGATCACTACGGGTGTCTTGTAGTTAGGAGGAGATCCAACTAAATCTCTGGCGAAGTTCACGCCAGATGCAATCATTTCAGTTAATTTGTGAGTGATTTCACTATCTTTCGACACATTTTCAGGACATCCCACTAATGTTACAGTGGATAAAGTTAATGGTTTATGGCCTTCCTCGGGCACTTTCTTGTATCTATTATCAGTGTAGGAGTCGTAGTGAATGCCCAACAATAACTGAGTTAGACCACTATTCCCAATTGTAGGTAAAAATATGCCAACTTTATTTGCTTTAACATCTTTGACAACAGAAGCCACTGCTTTTCCTAATCTTACAGCAGATGCTATCTCCATATCACCTGATTCTTTTTTCTTTGGATCTGGTCCTAAGCCAACTAACGCGATATACTTGACGGAGTTATTCATTATGCGAGTCAATTGCTTCTGCGATGCTTCGGCTTTGAACACTCCTTCATCAATTATATCTGCAATAATTGCTTGAATATCTTTTGGTAAAGTAGCTGGAATTCTTGCTTTTAAATTTGTTTTATCACTATATAATGGTACTACCAACACATCTCCTGCATATGTCGCAGGTGGTGAGGTCTTGACAGCAAATGAGAGTCGGTCGGATGAAGAATAAGTAGACGACATGCGCAAACCACGGCGCATTACATTAGGCCACGCACGAAGGCTGAAGCCAGAGGTAAATCGCTGCATTAAAACCACAAAAGCCACCAGAATTACGAAAGTCAAACGCAAAAGCATGTCCGAAGGAGCAGAATGCTTTTCCCGTCTCTGCATTGACTCATTCGTATCATACGAATCGTATGTTCCGGAAACCGGTACCTGCATGAAGAATTGTAAATGCAATAGTATAAAGCAGATAAGCGTCTCAGTTGGTCGCTTGAGCTTGTGCTTTGCCCGCGCACGAGCTGCTTTAACACAACCTTACCGAGCACGTAGTTTTAAAAACGAGTTCTTCACCGGTACCAGCACCGGCCCGAAGCCGAAACGAACTTGGCGAAAGTTCAAAACACTTGAGTGGGTGAAGGCATTGTCATTCAATACATGGCGAGCGAGGTGCGGATCATCGGCACGTCTGGTGTTGAAGGCAGTGGAGAGCACCAGCTAGCTCAGCCTCGTGGGATATGCGTCGATGCTAAAGCCAAGGAAATATATGTTTGCGACTGCAACAATCATCGAATTCAAGTTTATTCAACGATTACTTTAGGTTTTATAAGGCAAATCGGTCGAGGAGTTCAGGGGTCTGTGCCTGGATGCTTGAACTATGCGGTTGGCATATGTTTAGATGACAATAATCATATTTTTGTAGCAGATACAAATAATCATCGTATTGTAGTGTTTAATCAAATGACGGGATCCTTTATACGAACAATAGGTTACCACGGAATAACTCCAGGAGCACTGTCGTCGCCATATGGAGTTTGTGTTGATAAATTCACTGGGATGCTTTTTGTTGCGGATTATGAAAACCATAGGATACAAGTATTTAATAAAGAAAATGGTGAATTTGTACGCATTATTGGGTCAGGATTCGGTTCTGGTCCTGGGCAGCTCAACCAGCCCATCGTGATATGCATCGATGACGATAACGGAAATCTGTTTGTCGCGGATTACTGCAATAATCGAGTTCAAGTATTCAACAAAGACACTGGGATCTTCATCAGGCAAATAGGGAATGGTATATCTGGTATATCCAAGGATGCGTTGCTCGGTCCCCGCGGGCTGTGCTTGGACCACTCTTCTGGGCTGCTGTTCATCGCGGATAGAGAAAACCATCGAATTCAAGTATATAATAAGAATACTTTTGTGTTTATACGGCATATTGGGACAGGTCCTGGCTTGATGCCGGGACAGTTCAACCGCCCGATGGAGCTGTGCATATGCACCGAGGAGGGCACGCTGCTGGTGGTGGACGGGTATAACCACCGCGTTCAAATAATCGGAGTACCAGAGTTACAATCAGAAAGACAGAAACTTATAGCAAATGCCAAGAAAATAGCAGAGTTGGAGGCGAAAGAGAAGTACAAAGCCAAGCCGAGCAAGCTGATCATGGCAATCCAGCGCTGCAGCGACGCCAGCATGTTCGTCTACAGCAAGGGCGGCGCCTTCGTCGTCAGGTTCGCTCCGCTGGGACCTTTGTACGACGTGGCGGTGTCCGATGAGGAGTACGATGTCTTGCGCAGTCAGTATCTCATAAGGGATTTGCACTCTCACTACAAGCCCAGTGTACCGTCGACTATTGAGACTGCAGTGGGTGTGGAGGCCATCATGCGGCAAGCAGTCATGTTTATATCGCTGATAAATGAAGGCAGTGCATCGTCCGAAGAGTTCTCTTTATTAGTACCACCGACGTTGGCACTGTACTCACTCGTTGATCGCGGCTGGAAGCCCAAACACATGTCCACGGCCACTCTCATGGGACTAGTCAACCTGCTGTTCCACCTCAACCTTGGCTCCACCAGTTACAACCACGACGAAAGGAACAGGACCATCGAGGCCGTGATCAGTATCCTGGTCAACGCCGTGAATAATTGCGACGGTTATCTCACTAGCGGAGCAAGTATCACCTCGTTAAGGATAATGAGCGCAATTATGAGTAACTGCCGCGGCGGGAAAGAGGCGGACAACGGCGACAACGTGGACTTCAACATCGGATTGATCTCGTCGTTGATAGTCATATCACATATACTTGTCGTCGAGAGACACAACTCCCGCTGCAACAGTGGCCAAGCCAACCCAGCGAAGCAGTTCTACCGGTCGAGCAAGAGAGAAGCCACGTTGCTGCATGAGCGCCAAGTGAATAATATAATCCTTGGAACCTCATTTGTTTCACTTCTGAATAGGCTGAAGAACGGATTAGGACTTGGAAATGGGCTGCCGCTCTCATCACTGTTGGAGAGCGGAGGTATGGCGAGCACGCTGCAGGGCGGAGCCGTGGTGTCGTTTGCTTCCTCGTGCATGAATCCCGCGAATACATCCCTAAGTCCCAAGCAAACCATCAAGACCTGCGTGGATATCATCCACCTCGTCGCCTTGATATTTGCGCGTGATAACAAGGAGAAGACATGTCTTTCCCTGAGCGAAGGCGGGTTAGAGGCGCTGCATAGCACCAATGAGAATGACGTGCTAACGATGGCGCACCTGCTCCTTGAAGAGAGTCAGCATGAGTATATCAATATCTCCATCAATCAAATCGGATCCACTGCCAGCACAAGAGGAGGCAGAAACGTGTGGAAGATCGACGAGCCATTCAAAGTCGGCGACCTGATCGATGCCATGGACAAGGAGAAGAGCTGGTTCGAGAGCTACATCGTGGCAATAAGTAACGGTTTCGTGCGCGTGCACTTCATGGGTTGGGGCAGCAAATGGGATGATGATATCCCTGAAAGTGAGATATCAGTGCGCATTGCCGCGTTGAATACCAAGTCTAAGAACTGGCGCTCGGAGCTGTTCGAAGGAGGGCTGATCGAGATCAAGTGCAACGAAGACATGGTGAACCAGAAGTGGATGTGGGGCAAGATCAGCGCGTTGAATGTAGCCGAAGCCTGGGTAGAAGTGTCTTACTCGTTCTCTCACGAACCAATCGTAGTCAAGCGCGCAGAGTTGTACGGAGAGACCATCTGCCCGATCGGGATGCACACCAAAGACAAGTCGAAGTATGCAGCTGCACTCATTGTCAAGCCATCCAAAACGGTTGAACAGCTGCTGAAGGACCGCAGTAACGACGACACCATGAATGACAGCTCGCTCGACGACTTCATCGATGCCGAAGACTCCATGCAAGACAGCGACTTCACTCTCAAAGAGTGCCTGCCTGGCGCAGAGGACGTGCTCCTCAAAGTCACTCAAGAAGAGGTGAACGCACTGGTACTTACCCCGGCGTTGTACGAGGATGAGGACGCGCCTGGAGTGCGACACAACACCCTGGCGAGCATAGCAGACACGTTCAGTCACATCAGTTTGTTCTCGTTCCAGTCTATCATGCGTAGCGTCGTGTTGAAAGTGTCGGAGTTCATCGCAAGTGACGCGACGGTGCCACCGAATATCAGGGACGACATCTCTATCAAGATACTGCGCTCACTCGCCAAGGGACCTTTCAAGAAGCTGCTGTCGCCGTACTTCTTGCGGATCTTGACTGTTCACATAGGTTTCCGCTGCAAGCTAGCCATCAGCTCCTTCCTCTTCAAACACGGCATTCCATCACTGAATAACTTGATGGATAACGTGCCTCTAATGCAGGATTTGCTGTGCGTGGTGAGCTCGATGGAGGAGACGTACATCAACCGCATCATCCTCATCCTCGGGGACGTGCTCACCATCAGCACCATGCGCTATGTCACCGACCGCTTCAAGGTTACTATAGCTAGATACGCTATTTTACCGGGGATTTGTGTCAATGAGAGTGACGTTACAGAGTTGAACTACGCGGCGGCGATGACGTCGCTCATGACCACGTTGTTCTCTAACCTGCTGAATCACGACCGCTTTGCACCTGTTACGAATGTAAGTAGAAAGGTTTTGGCTTATATATTGCCGACCGTTGGCAAGGTCGACAACCACATCCTTCAGACGACGTGGATCGACGTGCTGCAGCGGAAGGCGGCGGAGATCTGTTGCACCCATCCAGTCACCACTGACAACAGCTACGACAGCTGTGAAAGCAAGGATGAGAAGGTGGGTGTTGCCGTTGCAAACGCGAGTCTTCCTGCGGTTGAAGGCGCGCAGGTGCTGCACGCATTGGTGCAGTTACTAGAGAAAGGCCGCTCCATCTCGCGGTTGGAATTCTTCGACAGCAAGCTGTGTTACATGGCCACAGAAATGGCTTTCGTGAGGTTCTTTGCGAGTCTTCCGCAGCAGAACCAGGTCAGCATCTCGCGGTACATGGCCACGTCCTTGAACACGTTGCTGGACACCAGGAAGAACAAGCTGTACCCCATGCGCGTGCTGGCCAAGTACAAGGAGGAGCTGCTGGACCTCATCAAGGTGCTTCTAACCGAGGAAACCGCCTCAGATTTCTGTGTCTTCTACCAAATTTTGCTGTCAAAGAGACTGTTGAAATCGAGGTACTCCTCTCTGAGCAGCGAGACGTTGATGCTCGACGAGCTGCCAGCCATGTCGAACGCCAGGTACATGATCCAGGAGGTGGAGGCGACCAGTCGGTACATGCAGCAGTTCCGCAAGTACTTGATCCACAAGATAGACAACAACATCATTCATTACGACGCGCTTCCTGCAGACAACATATACCAGGTGATCTTGCAGCAAGGAGCCGTTGAGGTCGCGGTGCTGTCTGGCACCAATGTCTGGCCGTCGCAGATACTGTCGCCGAACGCATTCTCTTCGCTCATCTTACCGAGGGAGTTGGCGACTGTTGCAAGCGAGTTCAAGGCCTTTTTTGAGAGCGATCAATTTGATTTATCAGCGAATGAACCCGGCTCAACGGGCGACTCTGCGGTCAAACGCAAGCTAATATGGTGCCACGGCCTCGGCACGGTGACCTTCACATGCAGGTTAAACGACAACTCGGTCGCTTATCTAGTGGGATCAGAGCCTCAGTTCACCGTGTTGATGGCGTTTAATGACCGCAACAGGAGAGTCAGCCCTCCTCGCCGCGCCTCTCCCGGCAGCAGCAAGTACAGCTTCACCAAGCCACATAGCCAGTGTGTCACGATCGACTCATTGATGAGAACCTGCGGGTTGTCGTATGACGAGACCCTTTCGGTGGTGTCTTCGCTGACTTCTCCTGAGATGCAAGTGCTCGAGGTAACTAATAAGAATGAGGATGACGACGACCAACTCGGGGTTAACACACAGCTCATGCTGTCGGACACCCTACTCAACGGCTCTCTAGGCGGTGATGACTCGTTTAATCCCATCGTACTCCCTCGTTACGCATCTAGTCCATCAACAAGCTTCTTGCTGAAATCGATGGGTAACCAGTGGCACATGAGTGTAATCGAGTCGTGCATCACCAAGAAGCTGAAGGAAATCAGCAGACATAACAACGGCACCTTTGTGTCCGTTGATGGCTCGATTGAGACCACCGCGATATCCCTGCAGGACCTGTATGAGCACATTGCTTCATGTCAGAACACAGTAACAAGTAGTGTGTCGTTGACCGATGTAAGGCGCTGCTGCCATCGCCTGGTGGAAGTAGGGATCATCGAGCAGGTGGAAGGCTCCGACAAGTCCTTCTCATCCCTCGGATACTCCTACCTTCCCCTCACGCGGTCTAACTACCCAGCCAACCTGCCGTGCGCCACTAATGTCAGCAAGTTCACCTTCGGCATGGACTACTTGCAAGTAGATGAACTATACAGAAAGAAGGTTAGCAACGTCTTCAACTACAGCGAGGACGTGACACTGCTGTACACCACACTAGCGGACCTGGTGGCGAAGGACGCGCGTGTCGCCGGGATGAGGTATGAGTCCTTCATGTCCAACATCCCGTTATTCGTGGCCTCGTTGAAGTTCACTCCATTAGAAGTGCTAGTGAACTATCGAGCAAGCAACACGCAGTCATCACTCATCTTCAACGCCGACGGGTTTGACTGCGACGAAGCCTTGGAGTGCGACCGAAGGGGCGGACTCATCTCGCCTATCAACATCAACATCTCCTCCAACGCTTACTACGCGAACAGCAACCTCTACGACATCATCTTGGATATAACCAACAGATGCTTCGGCAGCTCCCTGCTGGGCGGATACAAGGCCTTCAGCACGTGGCAGTTCCACCACGAGTACGCCCTCAGCAACAGGGCGCAGAGCGCCGACGGTATGCTGGCGAACATAGACGTGGTCAACAAGGTGCTGCAGAGCTTATCCTCGAAGCGGGTGTGTGTGCGCGACACTTTCTCTGTTATCAAGGTCGTGTTCCAACAAATGCCAACGGATATGATCCTCTCGTTGCTGGCGCTCTTCCACGCGCTCACCAACAGCAGGAATATGTACCGCGCCGAGGAGGGCGTTGAGTTGATCCACGAGAAGCTAGACGAATGCTGGACTTCCAAGTACGACCTGCTGCACGCTAGTGAGACGAACGACATCATTGCGTTGCTCTTCAACCAAGACTGCACTTGCATCAGCATCGAGGAGCTGCTGGCGTCGGTGTTGAAGTATGGCTTTCTCAACTACAATCTCAACGGCGTCATCAACAACGAGAGCGATGGAACCCCTAGTCGCTCCGCACGCAAGAGGTCTGCAGGCAAGTCTCCCGCCGCAGAAAGTAGCAGGTTATTTCCCAACATAAACGGCGAGCACAAGGGCGAGACGACCGAGTCGAAGGACGCCGCGGAGACAGCAGCGGAAGGCAGCGCTGCCGTTAGCTACAGCGAGCTAGTCAACAAATTCCTCAAGAAAATTTATGATTTTATCTCTGTGAAAAGCCTAATTCACTCGCAAAGTGTGAGTTGCCTCGAGCTGCTCGAGGGATTAGCGGTGTCAATGCACGAGTCCATCCAACTAATCATCTCGAAAGCAGCGGCTTTGATGCCGCAGAGTGACTCGGCTAAGCTCAGCAATGACGTAGTAGATGCGCGCTTCTTCAGTAACTTGCAAGCCAATAAAGTGGCGACGATCATATACGACAACGTCAGCACCGCAGGGATCGAGATAGACATCTGGGACAGTTGCTCGGGAGTCTACGACAACGACGACGTTGGCTTCAGCGGCGGCTCACACGACGAGGAGTCCGAGGAAGGGGAAACGGGACAGCTTACAGTGCAGAACCCGACTCGCAGCAAGAAAGTCGGCTACCAAATATTCTCTGCGACGGTAAAGCGGCTCTTCACCTTGTTCGACGCGCATACGAATGACAACGTGCTGACTCCTGCGGACTTCGTGAGTAGCGCCATCGCGCAGCGCTGTGCTACTGCCATCAACGAGGAGATGAAGAGCGACCAAGTGCACCTGGGATCTGCTGTGACTCTTCATAAGTATGCCGACGAGGTTGCAGCTATTCGCAACCACTTCCGCGCCAAGTGCAAGTCGTGGGATCTTCTGGATGAGTCGGTGATGATGACCGCGTGGCACCACGGCGACTACAGCAAGCTGGAAGACGCGCTTGTCCTTCATATTTACTCGCTTATTGACCATGTCAACAGTGTGTTACCGGCGTTAAGGAGCGAGTCCGACCACCTCGTCCTGAGCATGTTGCGCTACTACAAGTGGGATCTGGACGAGTTCATCGACGCCTACAGCGTCAACTCTCAATACGTGAAGTCACTCATGAATAACTACGACGAAAGCAGTAACAAGCTGGAGATTCGAGGCTTGGCCACCGAGTACGCGAGTTACTGCGGCAAACTCGACAGCTTCAAGGTTGACGGAGAAGTGAAGTATAGCAAGCACCTCCGGCAGTACGAAAGCAGCCGCCCTTGCCTGCACTGCGCGCATTCGTACCACTGGCCGCTGTCGTGCGCCGTCATCAACTCATGGAACGGCTTTGTGCTGAGTAACAGAGGAAGTTCTACTTACTACAACAACGTGTTGAGTGGCAAGCACCATGACGCTCTAGGCTTGTCGTTACCCACCCCACCTCTCCCGTTGACGGCGATGTCGTCGCCTGGCGGCATCGATAACCTGGGTAATGTGCTGACAAAGAACTCTACCCCCATCGGCTCTATTCCCTCCTCACCTAGTGTGCATGCGCAGACGATGGCAGCGCTCGGATCCCCAACTTCAGGTGGAAGCAGTGCTCGTTCATCCAAGTTCCACGACCTGGAAAATCGAATGGGTGTGATCAACCACATGGCGCAGTACCTGTCACACATGGAGACGGGCGCCGCGGCGATATTCAAGGCGAAGGAGTACGCCGCCTTGATAGCCGAGGCGAGGTCCTCGAACATCTTGATCAAACTGAGGATCATATCCGAGTGCTGGATGCTGCTGTCGCACGCGTACATCATCATTGGTTACACCCACTTATACTTGGAACACAACCGCAGCTCACACATGAATAAGCTGCTGCACCTGCTCCATACCCTGTCTAGCGCGGTGTACTCGTTGCACAACATGGCGCTGAAGATACTCAATAACGGCAGCAACGACGGCAGCAACATCACGATAGCCAAGTTTCAGTTGAGTATATTCGGCGTCCGACGGAGGCTGTACTTGACGTTGGATGAGTGGGTGCAGATGCTGGACCGCGCGCAGACCGCGAGCGCGTTTGGCAGGTCGCCGGGCTCGTTTTCTCGTTTAATAAATAGCAAAATGCAGACAGATCGCTAGAAGCATGTAATTAATTGTACATTTCTGTGTCATTACTCTCTTACACGGCTCACTACTCACTCACTCACTCTTACTCACTCACTCACTCACTCACTCGCTCTTACTCCCTTACTCACTCACTTACTCACTCACTCTTACTCCCTCTCTCGCTCCCTGTCACCAAGTCAAGATAAGATGCGGCTCTGCTAGGTTATGTGATATTAAGTTACAAACTAAACAACCTCGAAGGTGGTGGCGTTCTGGATGGCGTACAGCAGCTTGGTCTGCAGCGTGTCCTTGTCCTTGTAGTCCGGGATATCCAAGTGGAAGAAGCAGGTGTGGGCGACCGGCAAGGCGCCGCTTCTAGGCTGGCATCTGACGTTGATCTCCAACCCGTTCCGAGAGGAGGAAGAGGAGGAGAAGGAGGGTGAACCGGTGACGAATACTAAGAACTTGCGCAGGTGGTCCTCGGACGAGGCCATGATGATCTCCTTCAACCACGTGGGGATGCTGCTCTTCTTGGTGAATCCAGTGAACTTGAACGCCGACGCCACCTTGGCGCCGTTTACTAGTGGGTCGCCGCATAGCATCACACGCCAATCCGTGTGTGAAAGCAGCGACATGAAGGGCGCGGCCTCCGCTGAAATCCCCTTCAAAGCCTCCACAAAGCCAGCTTTCATAGCGAGCAGATGCGGCAGCCGCGACTGCACCAGGATGCTCTCAATCTTCATGTTGACAAACTGCGCCTTGTTGATGTCGGTGACGTGCCCTAGCTCCGGAGCACCGACTGACTCGAAGTGAAGCCCGAACTCTTCAACTCCGATCGTAGCAAGCGTCCATTGCAGGGATTTGGCTGTTTGAGGGTCAAACATCTGCAGATCCCGCATGTTTGGGACGGAGTCCGTTAGGAACTTGAACACTGCCGGGCTGAGTCTACTCCCTATTCTGCGGCCTTCATAGAGTGCCTTCACAATAGCTCTTCCTACCGCGCGCAGGTCTAGCAACCGCTCCGGTGAGGCGTCGATATTATTGGGCAGAACCACCTCGGAGATAACCTTGCTGTACCTGTTGTCGCTCTCATAGGCATCGCTGCTGTCGGCACTCAGACTTAGGTGGTCATCCAGCGACTCCGCGCTGTGCGCGCTACTCGCTTCACTCCCAACAAAGAGACTCGAGCTGTCGTGGCCTTTGAATATCGACTCAAAGAAGAGAGTGAACATCTCCGTGAGTAGCCCGCCTTCATCCACACCTGGCTCACCGTTAAAGGTGACCTTCAACAGGGCGCGCATCTTCTCTAACGGCATTTCTCGGAAATAAGCGAGTACACTCGGCACCACGTTGTCCCGGTTGACGTTGATGCGGTCCAAGTTGGTCCTGTTCTCACTTCTGGCTTTGTGCAGCAGATTGCGGACTGCTTCTAGCTTGCGGTCCTGCTCAACTACTTCTCCTTCTTGCATTAGGCGCTCAACGAAGGTAGCGCGGAAGTATGAGTGCATCAGTGCAGCTGCCGCTCTGGGTCTTGTCGCGGGGTTCAACGCCAGTAAAAGCTGCAGCAAATCCACCAGTTCGGGGTCATTATTCGCAGGAATCCGCGGATTTCCAGCTATTAAAGTCTGGAACGCAGTGGGGAAGTGCATGTAATACAGCAGAACACCGAAGGAGTACATGTCACTCGCACACGAGGCGGGTTCACCTGCTTCAACCTCCGGCGACATAAATCCCTTCGTCCCCGACGATGTTACCGTTGATGACTCTTCTTCCTCATAAACCGCTCCAATTTCTCTTGATAATTCAAAATCAGACAAGACAATGCGACCGTCCTCGTGCAGCAGGATATTCGATGGCTTGATGTCCTTGTGAATCACACCGTGGTCGTGCAGGTACATCAAGCCATACAACAGCTGGCGCGCGATGCTTTGCAGCTCCCACGGCTTGCGCTGCTCGGCTTTCAACCACTGCGTCAGGTTCCCTCCTTTGATGTACGGGTACTCGATGTAAACCGTTACAAGAAGCTTGGATTTATCAAAGAAATCAATGTCTTCCACCAGCGCAACGGGGCTGATGATGGAGTCGCTCTTGAGGCGTCCGAGGATAGACAGCTCCTTCTCTAACCCCTTCCGCTGCTCGGCGTCTTGCACCACGAAGCCTTTCAACACCACTTCTTCGTTGTCATACTTGGCAGTTAACAGGATATGCCGCTTACTACCTCTTGCATTGGTGGGGACTTTGTCGACGGAGTCCGTGGACGCGGTGAGGGGTTTCACGTCGTCGTACTCATCAAGGCGACGACGAATTAGCTTGGCATTCTCAGCGAAACCGCCGTCACCTAGCACGGATCCCGGCGACCGCAAATCGGGTAAAAGCAAGAACAGTTCCGGGGCAAACTCTAGGGCGAATTTCCTTATCTCGCGGTACCAACTGCGCATGTTGCGTCGCGCGTCTTTGACGTCCTTCTCGGCGATTGTCAGCTTGTGAGTCAACTCCTCAACACTTGAAGTAGCAGGTGACTTGAGGTCCTCGCCTACCTTCGCTCTGCGCTGACTCTTGATGGCGGCTTTCTCTAAGTCACTGCGTATGTCAATGCGCGCATCCTCTAGCCGCAGTATCTCATCCTCCTTGTGCCCGTGCTCCACCATGATACTGTCAAACCGCTCTTGTTGCAGCTCGTCGTTGGAGAGAAACGACACTTTATCCACCCAGTTCACGACCTCGGTGCTCATGGTCTGCATCTCAATCATGTCGACGCGGCTCTGCGACAGCATGCTTTTCACCAGCAAACACCCTAGTGAGTGAGTGAGTGAGTGAGTGAGAGAGAGAGAGTGAGTGAGTAAGTGAGTGAGTAAGTGAGTGAGTGAGTGAGTGGGTGAGTGAGTGAGTGGGTGAGTGAGTGAGTGAGTGGGTGAGTGAGTGAGTGGGTGAGTGAGTAAGTACCTTTGTTCAACGCGGTCTGCAGCAGCTTCTTGGCTTCAACTGTCGTGGTTTCTATGTTGACTATCTCATTATCTGCAGCTACTTTGACTTCAACACGCAAGTAATCAAGTGAGTTAATGACGTTCTGGTACTCGTCCACCAGCTGCTTGGTCGCGGCCTCGTCGTGCTCCTGCGGCGACTCACTCACGTCGTCGAGGCTGCTCCATTCCTCGATCCTTCTGCACACTTTCATGAGGCTTTTCATGCCTTTGCTGAAAGCCGCGATCGCCTCGTTGCACTTCACTTGGCTGAATTTCGCTGATATCTTCGAGCATTTTTGCACCACTTCTTCCCACTCACTCCATGTGCACCACTCCTCCCACTCACACCATGTGCGAGTCTCGTGCATGTCGGCGTCACCAGGTGCCTTGGCTTCTGGGGTAACCTCGTTTTCAATAGGTAGAACAATGGACTCCAGCTGGCGCAAGGCGCTGGATAGATGGTGTTGACGGTGATCTTGCAGCGCGAGGATATCACTGACGTAGTCTTGCAACTGCTGTGCTTGTAGGTTGGCATTAGCGCACAGTTCCTTGCGTTTCAATATCAAATTCTTCATTTCTGCCTCATCCCCGCGCTCTGCGCTGTTGCGTATCTTCTGCTGCAACCGGCGCAGCTCGGTCACTCCGTGCTCCATGCTTTCGCGCAGTGCTGCACTTGAGTACGGCTTCTCTACTACAACATCTTCGGACACATCGATGTCCTCCTCTGCTATCAAAGGGGAGCTATTCACATCCCGGTCACTCTCTGTGCTAAGCATGCGCGGTGTGGAGTGTGGCGATGGAGAGCTATGCCTTGCTAACGGCAAACTGCGCCAGAATTGCATTCGTAAGTCATTGTCCGACGTGATACTGGGGATCCCCTTTCTGCCTATTGACTTGCCCACGTCTAGGAAGTACTCGCGCAGAGGCGAGCCCATCTTAGCGGCACTTTGTATCTCTTCCACAGAGCGAGATCGCACTCTCTTATCTGTGTCAACACCTCGTTGCTCATTCAGTAGGTCGCCGCTTAACGGTGATATCATTGATGTGGAGTACGATCGTCCAGGGAGTGGTTGGTTGCTGTGAGTCGAGCGGTCCGCCGCAGCAGTCGCGTCATCCGTCACAGAGTGCACCGTGCTGTTCAAGTCCGAGTCGACGACCTTGCTCTCTGCGCTGGAGTGGATGGCCTCCGAAACAAGACCAATAATATTCAGTAAACCCTGTTCCACGCGATGCTTCTGCATGCGAAGTGCTTTTAGCTTTGATATCACCATCAACGTGCTTTCGAGGGACACGGTCACCATCCTTGTAGGTGAGTGAGTGAGTAGGTGAGTGAGTGAGTAGGTGAGTGAGTAGGTGAGTGAGTGAGTGAGTAGGTGAGTGAGTACCTTGGGTTCTTCTTCCAGTTCTCAAAGGACCCACCAAGACTGTCGGTGTTCATGTACTTGAAGGTTTCTTCATCGAATGAATCCGAGCTTGGGACTCCTTGGGGCTGCTTCATTGATCCAAAATCGTCGCTAATTAGCGCTTTGTACGTCTTGTTGCAGTAGCCAGACTCGTCAAAGCCACCCAAAACAAACAAGGAGCCTTTGTACGCAATACAAGCATGACCTTGACGAGGGGAGAAGGAACAGTTCTTGTTGACCAGGGTCCAATGAGAGCAGTCCTTACTCCTCCAAAGATCATTGAAGCGCACAGACCCACCGAAGCCACCTAATATGTACGCATAACCATCAATAACAACAGTGGTATGACCCTGACGACCTTCCCATTGAGCCATGTGACACACTTGAGTCCATGTTTTACCACCATCTGCTGATGCCCACACATCTCTAAGTTGAGTGTGTCCATCATGGCCACCTAAAATATATAAGTTGCCATTAAAGTTTATAAATGAGTGAAACATACGAGCCTTCCACGGTGCTGCAGCACACTCCAGCTTCCAATTTATACCATCTAACGTTGACCAAACGTCGTTCAAATATTTGTCTCCCCATCCTCCCGAGATAAAAATTTTACCTTCATACACACATGCAGCATGTTGCCATCTCTCGGGCCAAGGTGCTGTCTCACACAGTAATTCCCATGTATTTCCGCCATTATTAGAGCGCCATATATCACTTCGACAGAAATATGGATCATCTGTACCTCCTAAAATGTACACATACCCATTGAACACCACAGCGCAGTGACCGTCTCGCCCCGACCACCCAGAGCGATTAGTAACGACACTCCAAGTAGTACCATCAAAAGACCAAACATCATTCAAGTCGAATGCAGCTTCTCCATCAAATCCTCCAAGAACAAGTAACTTGTCATGCCAAACAACCGCTTGATGCTTACGGCGGCGCGACCATGGACCTTCCGACACCAAAGTGAACTCACCCGGGGACGTATTCATGGACACGATACACACAGCTCAAGCCTTGTCAAAGAAGACTTCTACTTCACTGAGGCTCGCTAGATTCGGTTGTGTTGAGAGAGCTGAGAGCGGAACTGGGGAATTCAAGGAGGTCCGGTGGACATTAAGTCTAGTGAAGACCTTGCCGTGACGCAGGTGCAGCCGACAGTCACCGGGCTGCTGTTTATCCACGATCTCGCGCGGTTATTCTCACAAACTCTTCTCTCTTGTGCCTCTCAACCATGGTACCGGCGGCCGAGAACTTTTTGCTTGCAATGCTTAGTCACACCAACTTATAAGTACCATGCGATTGTTGTTAGTAACGGCATTCATACTAGCCATGTTGGCATCTACACTGGGCTTAAGCACGAAGAAGGTACAGGTAATTGACTCGAATTATAATGTTGCATTGGGATTTACCGGCTTAGGAGTAGCAAGCGCAGTTGCAGGAAATCTGTTAGTTGGATTGCCATCGGCAGCGTTGGGAGCATTGTTGTTCAAACAAACAGGACGTGTTCGCTTTGTGTTTGATTCAGAGGCAATGGAGGTGAAAGTCAATAAAGGAAACGAAGAACTTACAAACTCAGGAGAGAATTTTGCTGTTGGAGGCAGAAATCGTTGGAGTTATAAAACTTTTACCAGATGGGGCATGGTTCCATCCAAAGAGTTCCCAGTATTCATGTACTTCTATGAGACACAGACTGATAAGAACAAGGAACAGTTCCACTTATTCCCAGTTATTATGGACGGCAAGATGTTGTATAATACAATGGTAGAAAAGGTGGGAATAAAATAAATACACCATCATTACAGCATTACACACGCAGGCATCACGCACCAGGAAGTATAAAGTAAGTATTGTCCAAATATGTCAAGTAATATAAAATTATATCAATTTTTTGTGAGTAATCAGCTTTTAACCATTGATACCTCATCTCGTCATTCAACAGCATCGCTTGCATGGCGTCCACGAAGATTTTCAATCTGGGAACAACCGTTTCGTGGAACTGTTTGGTGTGGAAGGACTGCGTCGTCAGATCCAACTCAAATATGCTAAATGCTTCGAGCTTCCGCGCTATATTCTTAGGAGTCTCGGGCTCGCCTGTCAAATCTACTATCTTTTGACCATCAACTTCCCCTGCTACATCACTGCCAACCAGCTCCGGCTGCTGCTGTTCAGTAGAAGTAATCGATTCAATCAAGTGACCAAAGTTTGTCTGCAGCATTAGACAGTAAGTCACTAGTTGCACTTGATCATAGAATGGCGGCGTCTTCAGGATCCTATTGACTCGATTTTTGACTTCAATAACGATCTTCGTGCCATCTTCTCTGGTGACCAAGCCATCGATCTTGCCTTTAATGATGAAGGAGTCATGGATCTGCCATGTATACACCCCAGCGTTTCGTTCCACTACTTTATTACTTGTTAAATCCTCATAAAAGTCAAGAACAAAACTTTCATTGTATTCACCGTAACTCGTCTTTACTGAAGTAATCACTTCATTCAGCAACACCTTATCGTCAGTGCTCAACTGTTTGTCGTTTGATTTGACAATATTCGCCAGTAATTGTGATGTTTCCGATACATTTTTGGCATTCTTTTTGCTCACGTTTATACTTTCCATAGCATTGCTGAACTGCTTTGCTTGATCTACCCCCAAACTAGAAATAACTTCTTCAATTCTCCTCTTTTTACTCACTATTTCCATATTCAAATGAGCAATATCCTCGAAGAACAGCTCTTCTCGTTGTTGATAGATATATCTCTCAACTATTGCGATAAAGTCGTTACATTGTGGCTTGTAGCCACTCAACAATGCAACTTCCGACGCAGATATTGACAACACTCGATCGGTCATGTCATCATCAACATCATCAAGTCATTACCCCTTCAATTCCTCATTCTAAATTAGTAAAAGTTTTTTTCTTAAACTTTCGAAATCACACAGGGATTAGCGAAGGCTGTGGAATACTGAGAGGAAAAAAGAAAAGGAAAAATGGTATTTAAATTACACTGAAACAACTTTAAACAAATCCCTCGTCCGAATACTTCACCCCTCCTACCCCCCCTCTGAGTGCCTCCGCATTGTACTTGCCACCTAGTGACGCAAGTAAATCTCGAACCACTTCGTGATCGCTACTCAGATGACCGACTCCTTTCATCACTCTCTCCATGTCTTGCTCCGACAAAGCAGCTTTCGATGCCTTTATCTTCTTAGTCAGCGTGACAAGCACTAGCTGCACCATCTCATCGTCGATGTTCGTCCCTTTCATGGCGTGCAAAGCTGTCCCTACACTGAACCCGTCCAAGTCGGTTCTCGTCGCCTCAATTCTTGCCGTTAGAGCGGCGAACACACCTCGCACCTCCTCGCGCTCGCTACTCATGTGCTTGACACCGTTTAACGCTAAATTGATGTCTTGCCCCGATAACTCCGCGCTTGATGAGTTGATTTTCTTTGTTAATTCACTCAACACCCGACGCACCTCCTCGTGCTTGCAATGCATCGACTTGCAGCCATACAACGCATTGCCTATCTCCTCTCCAGTCGCCAACTCGGCATTAGTCGCACTGATTTTGTCTGCTAACACACTGAGTAATGCCCGCACCTCGACGTGATCGCTGCTCATTAGCCTCATACCATACAAGGCAGTGCCGATGCTTAGCCCGGATAACTGGTCTTGAGATGCGCCGATCTTCGCTGTCAGTTCACTGAGCAGCGCACGCACCTCCTTGTACTCACTACTCATGTTCTTCATACCATGCAGCGCATTACCGATATTCTCCTCAGATAAGTCAGCTTTTGATGCGCTGATCTTCTTGGTAAGCGCACTGACTAGCGCCCGCACCTCCTCGTACTCACACTTCATGTGAAACATCGTGTCGTGCAGCGCATCGGCTATATCTTTACCTTGTAGCTCTGCGCTTGATGCCTCGATCTTGAATGCTAGTTCCTTAAGTAACTCACGCACCTCTCGATGAGTGCTGCTCATGTACCTCATCCCTTGCAGCGCATAACTGATACTCTGCCCATCCAGCTCTGCACTGGACGCCTTAACCTTCTTCGTTAATACATCCAACAAACGACGCACTCCATCATATCTGCACCTCAACGACTTCATACCGTATAGTGCCATGCCTATATTTCGCCCATCCAACTCAGCGCTAGACGCCTTGATCTTTTTTATCAGCTCGATGAGTAGTAGCTCCACCTCCTTGTGCTCACTACTCATATTCATCATGCCATACAATGCGTTGCCAATACTTTCCCCATTCATCTCAGCGCTTGAAGCCTTTATCTTTCCCCGCAATGCCTTAAGAAACCAACGCACCTTGACGTTATCGCTATTCATATGCTTCATAACATATAAAGCATCTCCTATCTGGTCTCCGGATAGTTCAGCAGTAGAAGCGTTGATATCATCTATAAGTTCACTGAACGCTGCATCTACGATAGAGTTCGTAATGTCCATTTGCACCATACCTTTCAATGACCTAACAATATCTTCGCCAGAAATGCTTCGAGTTATTGGCTTTTGATATCTGGCTTGGCTTTGTGGGCTATTCTCTCGCAAGTATTTACCATAGTTGCTACTGCTACTAGAGACTTTATCATATTCATTACTTTGTTTCTGTTGAAATTTCTGGCTATAGCGCCTATTTTCTCGGATGTATTTACCATCATTACTACCAATACTAGATTTCTCATCGGACTTGTCAAGCCATTGCGCATTCCCGGTGGCGCTTGAAGCCTTGATACGAGAAGGTCTCGCTCTGTTATTTTCCCGAATATATTTGCCTTCATTGCTACTAAGCGACAACGTAGATGTCCTATATAAACACTTCGCATATCTCGATACTTGCCGCTGCAGCGTCGATATAGAGGGGATAGCCAACATCTCCTCTAGTTGGAAGTCTTCGGAAGCCTTCTCTCCTTCCTTTCCTTTCTTCTACCTTACTTTACTTGCTATCCCAAAAAGCGGGCCTAAACTAGTCGTTAATCTTGAATATGGTATAGTTTGAAGATATTATTCAAGTTCGCTGCACGCTTCGACAGCCTTAATTGCTTCAAGTCGCAAGACGCATTCTCCTTCACTTACACCCTTAAAGCTCCTTCTGCTTTTGGGTGTGGAAGTGCTGAAGAAGGAGAAAAAGAAGGGAAAAAAAGTTTAAAATTTGAAAGAAAAAGGAAGATTCTTCCACTTCGGCACCGATGGGCAGCTTTTGGAGTACAGAGCCACCTGCACACGCGTCAGAGTCCGAAGTTTCATCTACTGGAAACCCTGCGGGTGATCCTGCACAGCCACCAACAACCGTGGTAGACTCCACGAGATCATCTTCTTCGGGTGGTCCTGTTCAGCCACCAACAACTGTGTTACAGTCCACAATAACATTTACTAGAGACTCTATGAGCGATTCTGAGGAGTGTTGTTTGGAAAGATCTACAGGCTATGAAGCAAGCTCAATTGGTCGAGTAAAAACAGAAAATACTATGAAAAGAAAAAATTCCATCAATGCTACTGCCTCTTCCAGGTCACCCTCATCATCATCGCATTCCAACACTATTATTGATTTGACAACAAATGACTCGGATGACGAGATCACTGCTGACACGAGTCAAGCAAAGAGACAAAAAATTGAAGAGAAACGGAAAACACCCTGGATAAATCACGCGTCTGGAAAGACATTAGACCGAATAAGCCGCGCTCTTTCGCAGAGAATGTATCTCATCAACCAGCAAGACGACTCTACTGCAGACAACCTATCGAGGACGTACGCAGTGTTGGGATCAACAGGAAATGTGTATAATGTGAAAATAGATAGTAGTCCGAGCTGCACGTGCCCTGACTCCTTTCCCTGCTGCAAGCACATACTCTTCGTGTTCTTGCGCGTGCTGAAGCTGCCGCGGCAGAGTCCTTTCATCTACCAGAACTCCTTGCTGCAGTCCGACTTACGTCATATCTTTACTCACTCGGTGACTACTAACCCAAGCGATGTCTTGGCGAAGCAAGCGGTTATTGAAGCCTTCAAAAGGAAGACGGAAGACGGCGCGGAAGAGAGCGAGGCAGAGAGAAGGCGGCTGCCAGACTGGGAGCCCGGCGCCGAGTGCCCGATCTGCTTCGAAGACTTGGTGGAAGCGAAGAAGGACGACATGGTGGCCTGCGCAACCTGCTGCAAGTATATACACACCGACTGCATCTCGGCATGGGAAGTCGCATGTAAGAAGCCCACAACTTGCCCGCTTTGCCGCCAGATCTGGCGACGGTACGGCGAGAGTGAGGTGAGTGCCCGGGCGGAGGCGGGAGAAGGCTATGTCAACCTGGCAGCCGAGCAGGGATTGCCCCACTACCGCGTCGGCTTCCGGCGGCGTTACTTCTAGTTCCATTTGCACGTTTGTAAGATAAAAAAAGTAAGGAAAATTTGTAATTAATCAGTTGTTACTCACACAGTTAATCCCTGTTTCTAGCCGTTGAGGATGCCGCCGACCCCGTAGTGAATAGCGGTCAGAAGGCCGTGACGCATCTCGTCTTCCGTTGGATATTCAGGTAGTTCAACGTGGAAGAAGCAGGTGTGCGCCTGCGGCAACGCACTGGATCCAGCTGATGTTAACCGCATTTTCACAGTAAAATCTTTCGGCGCCGGTAGCCGTGACCGCCCCCATGCAAACCGGATGAATCCCGCTTGCTCCTTGGGGGTAAATCCCTCCATAACCTTCCAGAACAACGCCAACGTCTTGGCGGACACGTGGGATTCCGTCTTGCTTTTCCACAGCTCAATATCAAAGAGGGGATTACCGGCAACAAGGATTTCTAGCTGTTGCCACGAGAAGAGCTGCAGGACTCGGGTGGAGATGACCTCAGACAGGCCGCGCTCAATAGCGGCAACTTGCTTGTCGAACTCCCGCAGGCGGTGACTCAGCACGGCATCACAGAACTCTTCTCTATTCTCATACGTCACGACCCGACTCCCGCTTCCCATTTTGATTTCTTTTTCCACACCATCAGAGCCGTTATAAACAAATTTTAATTTATCGTCGTACTTGGCTTGGAAGGCGTCTTGGTCGCGGATGCCGTCCTTCTCGCAGCTTCTAACGGCCTCAAGGAGTCCCACCGTGAGAAAGTCAACCTCGCGCAGGTCTTCAACGGTCACTTCATCCCCTAGCAGGCCCTTCCACACCATCGATGGAAACTCAAACGGTAAGCAAAGCTTTGCGCGTAACGACATGCCCATAAGGCGTCCCACGAACTCAAACATCTGCAGCGCCAAGGGACCGGTGTGCTGGGGATTAGGGATGAACTTATCCAAATTGGTGTGGATTCCATGTTGACCGTTAGGACACAGTAAGAGTAAGTTGAAGTTGTCCGAGAAAAGGTCCTCAATAACGCGGCTAATCCCTTCGCGGAAGACGCCGCCGGCGTCGATCCCCGACTCCCCCACGAAGTTGATCTGAAACACGCGATCCGTTGAGAACACATGCCGGTACACCGCGGAATCCCTGTGTTGTAACTGCCGGAAGGCCTGCACAAAGCAGCAGTTGGAGGTGTTGATGTCCTTCTCGTTCTTGTCGCGGCTAGCCAGAGCCCGGAAGTTGTCTAAACTCAGCGAGGCCGGGATGCCGGGTCCACTGCTGGCCGCGGTGTGGAGAATGGCTTTCTCGAGTAACGGGATTTTCAACGTCATGAAAATGTAGCCGTTGAACTTGCGTACCATGTGGCCGACGGAGTCGGCGTCTGGGTTGCGGGTGTTGAGAATGGGTAAGAGGTCTTCCACACCCTTATTGAAAGCCTCGAAGAGCAGGATCCGGGCCTGCACGTCGCGCAAACCCAACGGATACAAGGCCGACCCGCGGAAGGAGTAGAAGGACTTCGGGATGTACCGGTGCTCGGGACTCAACCAGCTGCTTCCGGAACTCGCCAAAAGGGTGTTGATATACTCTAAGAGTTTGGTGTCGGCTTCCCGAGTCCAGTTGCGCATCGCGGCCTGGAGGGCGTAGGGCGTAGGGATTAGGCCCGAGCCAACGGCTCCTTCGAGCCGCGTTTCAAACTTTCCTTTCTGGCTCATCTTGCCTTTGACCGTCAGGAGAACCACGTCCGACTTGGAGTTTGTAACGGTTTTCTTCAGTTGAATTTTTTCATATGACTCACCGGTATCCCCGACTCCCGCTTTGCCGCTGCGGGAGTCGGTGCGCGTCAATCCATGCGATGGGACCGGTGTTAACACGGGATCCCTGCCGGTACGAGGTGGTTCCACCTCGTCATCACTTTCCGCCTTCGCATCAGCATCGTCTCCGCGAGGTAACGAGCACATGGAGCAGTTGGGTGTGGATAAAGGGTTGATGTAAGTACAATGCTGACACCACCAACCGGCACCAGGGGCCTGTGCGTCGGGGGATTCGCCGCTGCGCGGATTCATGCAAGCCGAGCACTCCTCCAAGTAGTTGGGATTGAAGCAAGTGCAGATGTTGCACGCCCAAAACTCACTCAAAAGTGGATCTTCAACGGCTTTCTCCTCCCGAAGAGGGATTACCGGTACCTCCTTGGCATCCGCTTGTGGTGTGGATTCGTCGAGGACCGTCTCACTAGGCCGTATCGCAGCAAGTAACTCATCTGCTTGCGCACATACTCGCTTGAGTAGGTTAGGGACGTAGCTGCGCGGCAACGCCATGACGCGGTAGGTGAAGCGGTCCCCGACCACGTGGACATTCACCGAGTTATCCGTTAGCTTGGGCACCGGTACGACTTGCGTGTTGACGTCATCGCTCTCATCCACCGCGCGGATGACGAGGGCCAAGTCGACGTCATCGCTATTCGCGTCCACGTACGACGTAGGGTTTGGGCGCTCGATGACGACATCCAGCTCACTCGCATGCGGAACCACGAAGGTCCCTTGCTGCACTTCCACACCCGCCGCTTGCATGCACTTCGAGAAAAGCTTCTCTTCCACCGCCTCGAGCGACGACAGGCCTGGAATGAGTGAGTGAGTGAGTGAGTAAGAGGTGAGTGAGAAGAGGTGAGTGAGTGAGTGAGTGAGTAAGTGAGTGAGTAAGAGGTGAGTGAGTAAGAGGTGAGTGAGTAAGAGGTGAGTAAGTAAGAGGTGAGTGAGTAAGAGGTGAGTGAGTAAGAGGTGAGTAAGTGAGTGAGTGAGTACCGCCTGCTTCGCTTTTCTCTTCTTTCTTTTTCTCTTCTTTACCTTCATCCACACCCTTGTCAGCAAGGATCCGGACTTGTAAGATGCAGGACCGACAAAAGGATCCGTTAGTGGTTGGCTCTGCACACAAGTGACACACCACATCGCTCTCTGCGCTGCTCTCCCGGTAGCTGCTAATCCCTGCAAACAGGCCGCTATTGAGCTCACACGCACTGCTAACGGACTCGTAGATAGGCCCCGAGGCCGTGACGAGGTAGGCCCAGCCCCAGTCGTTGCTAGGGTTGATGTCGCCATCCAAGCGGCCGTCTTCGTCGTTGGCACTGAAAGACACCTGCGTGAGTGAGTGAGTAGGTGAGTAAGTAAGAGGTGGGTGAGAGAGTGAGTGAGTGAGTGAGTGAGTGAGTGAGTGAGTAAGTAAGTAAGTAAGAGTGAGTGAGTGAGTGAGTAGGTGAGTGAGTAGGTGAGTGAGTAGGTGAGTGAGTAGGTGAGTGAGTAGGTGAGTAGATGAGTGAGTGAGTGAGTGAGTGAGTGAGTAGGTGAGTAGATGAGTGAGTAGGTGAGTAGATGAGTGAGTAGATGAGTGGAGACCTCGAACTCCGAGCAAGGGATCACTAAGCCGTTAGAATACTTGGGATCGTCACCGAAAATCCCTTTGACCGTCTCAACGGTCACCACGCCGTTGCTGACGTACTCGATGAGCAAGGCCGCGTTGGGGCCGAGGCTGCAGCGCTTGTCGAAGGTAATTACTAGCTTGCTCGCGCTGGGAAACGAGACTTTCTTCTTGGCCATCAGGTCCCGGTAGGGATGCGCGCTCTCGTCGATGACGCAGTTGCTAAAGGAGGTGAGTGAGTAAGTAAGAGGTGAGTGAGTAGGTGAGTGAGTGGGTGAGTAGGTGAGTGAGTAGGTGGGTGAGTGAGTGAGTGAGTGAGTGAGTGAGTGAGTAAGTGAGTGAGTGAGTGAGTGAGTGAGTGAGTAGGTGAGTGAGTAGGTGAGTGAGTAGGTGAGTGAGTTACCTGAAGTGGTCGAACCACAGCTTGGCTAGCATCAAACGCGGGTAAGAGTAGCTCACCCGGACTCCGTCAACGGGATTTTGAAAGCGTTCGGCGCCGATCGCAGCAAAGAAATTCAAGATTTGCTTGAGGCGCCGCAGGATCGGCTCCTTGGCGAAGAGCGAGTCCACCTTGTCGGCGCCGATCAAGCGGGAAACCTCCACTTTAACGGGATTTAACGTGCTGCGGTCCCACCATTGGGTGTTGAGTACCGGCAGCAGTTGCAAGGCCAACGGCCGCTGCTGCGTGTCATCAGCCGGGTCAATGAAGGAGGGAATAGCCGCGATGTCCGGCACCTCGTCGCCTCCCTTCTTGGCGTTGGATTCGATGACTTGAATGGAGTTCACCTCGACAACCAGGTCCACCAGACGCACGAGTGAGTCGGATACCGGCAGGCCCTTCTCTGTGTTCACTTTCCCAACGGCTTTTTGCATGATTACACTGCAAAGTCCGTTGATCTGCTCTAACGGCAACGCCACGCCCGCCAGCTGCGCGCTGCGGATGACTTTGATGAGGATGGGAATGCCCTGAAGCGGCGCAGGGGACGCGTTAGACCTGGTGAGTGAGTGAGTGAGTGAGTAGGTGAGTGAGTAGATGAGTGAGTAGGTGAGTGAGTGAGTAGGTGAGTGAGTAGGTGCGTGAGTGAGTGAGTAGGTGAGTGAGTGAGTGAGTGAGTGAGTAGGTGAGTGAGTAGGTGAGTGAGTAGGTGAGTGAGTAGGTGAGTGAGTGCGTGAGTGAGTACCTGATGAACTGAATGATGTGCGAGAAGACCGTTGGAGTCAGTGCTTTGGGCTTGGTGAGGTGGTTATCCAGCAGGAAATTGAGTAACGAGAAGGACCACGAGAGGCTCGGCAACGACAGCACTTCGAGCTCATCCGACCACTCGCCCGAGATGATGCCGAGGTGCCGGTAGCGCAGCATGTAGGGCCTGCCCACACCGTACACATCCTCACCGGGTCCAGCTTGTAGCTGGTCGGACGAGCTAGCAAAGAAGGTGCCGAGCTGGTTGCCGACGGACCACATGCTGATGCTTGACAGCTTGGTGGTGAGTGAGTGAGTGAGTGAGTGAGTGAGTGAGTGAGTGAGTGAGTGAGTAGGTGAGTGAGTAGGTGAGTGAGTGAGTACCTTGGTGTCGCCGCCTTTCTTGGAGCAATAGATCCGTTTGCCCATCAAGCACTCGGCCACTGCAAATTCAGGGACACAGTACAGATGCTCGGGTAGTGGTGAGCTGGAGCCGGTGGTGACCACATCACCTAGGGCAACAAATCCCTGCGCGGGAACAGGCCGCCAAACGGTAATATTCAGCTTGGAGCTGTGGAAAACCTTGTTGAATTTAGTCGCCGGTTTGCACTGGCTCTTGTCGAATATGATGGACCCGCGAGGCGGGCGGTTGGACAGAGTGACCACGTCGCCGCACGAGCAGAACTCGGGCGCGGCCTTGGACCGCCAGACCCAAATGTTCTCGTTCTCAGGCGAACCAGCGCTGTTCTCCGCTTTTAACGAGGTAATTAAGGTGAAATCACGGTTTACTTTCATGTATAAGTCGTTCAACGGCTGGGTGAAGTGAGTGAGTGAGTGAGTGAGTGAGTGAGTGAGTGAGTGAGTGAGTGAGTGAGTGAGTGAGTGAGTGAGTGAGTGAGTAGGTGAGTAAGTGAGTAAGTAGGTGAGTGAGTAAGTGATTGAGTGAGTCATTACCTATATGAGCGCCATGGAATATAAGTAATTTACATGTTTCAATTTTTCCATACTTACAAGCTTGATAAAATGCATTTTGACTTTCCTTGTTGGTACTTGTTAGATCCATGTAACCTGGCGAATGAATGAGTGAATGAGTGAGTAAGTGTATGGATTAAGGAAGGAGTAATACCTGCTTGAATGAATATATCTAAGATTCGATTGTGTCCATTGCCGCAGCATATCATGAAAGGAGTGTTGCCATGGGCATCTCTACTACCCATAAGATCACGTACAAATGTTTCTTTCATGAATAATTCAATGAGATTGATGTAATTAAACATACAAGCATATATAAAGCCTATGTAAGAGAGATTTTTATGATTAGTAAGCAGAGACTCTAATAGTTAAAGATGAACTTACAATTATTTCCAAAGCAATCAGATTCAAGAATAAGTTTCTTCTTCTGTTCCGTGGACATACCCAACATTAACATATTTATCATAAAATGTTTGCCTTAAATGTACAAATAAGTCAATGAATGACTGAGTGAGTGAGTGAATAATTGTCACCTTGTTGGCAGTAAGTCATAAATTCATTTTTCAATTCATTCATTCGATTTTCTTTGACTAATTTTACAACATTTGGTCTATCTTTATGTAACATTGAATCTTTAAATATGTCATAACTCTTTAATATACTTGTCATTTTCTTCTATCTTGTTTCGCTTCAACAACTTACTTCTTCCTATTATTTCTATAAGAAAGAAGAAAGAAGAATAAAATTCTTTTAGAATTTTCTTTATTCACGGGGACGGCCGGTTTCTGCCTGTTCAAAGTCACTTCAACTTTAAACATTAATTATAGACATAAATAAGTGTAAATAAGACGTTAACCCAGTTAATAATGACAAAATAAGAGTACTCTCATATCAATATAGTATATTAGAAAAGGTATATATAATTTATAGTTCATATTACACTATAGTAAGTGCTAGCATGCATATACCTATACCAGTTAATATATTTTGCGGTATAGTGTGTTATGATACATGTATCTGTGTGTTTAGTCAATAAGTTCCTGTTCTCAGGAAAGCAGCTGTTAAAAAATTTGGAAAAAAGTTGTTGAAGATTCGCTCATCCACCAATTATCTTACTTCGTATTTCTCTGTAGTTGTAAAATGACAGAACCGAAGCAGATCGATGAGAAAGAAGTGGAGCTAAAGGAATTTAGCACAGAACCAGTAATGATTGAACCAGATGTTTCATTACATATCATGTCATCTATAACAAATTTTAATAGTTTATTAACTGGAAATGCGAAAGATTTTAGTATTAATATCCCTAAAGCTAAAGAAAAAGCGATAGGTATTACTCACAAACCTACATCTATTCCTATTTCAATTACTTACTCACTCATATAACATAGGTACTACAGGTTATAAGAATACTAAGAAAATTGCCATGTTCCTTCAACAACCTACAATTGAAGTACTTATGGTTATTGTAACTATCTTCAGTCTATTCACAAAGGATACGGCAACTGTTGTTGCTGATACAGATGAAGTAGATACATCAGTAAGTGTGGCTTATGTTATTATGTTTATATTATTCTCTGGTAACTCTCTCTTTCCTTATATTTACATCTTACTTACTTACTTACTTGTTTATTTATTCAGGTGAATTTATATTATTGTGTTATACTAAAGCAAAATACTTTTTATATGACTGGATGTTCTATTTGGATGCATTAGCAATTATATCATTAATAGGTAATTGACTCACTCACTCTTGCTCTTACTCTTACTCACCCACTCTTACTCACTCACTATACCAAGGTGATATCCAATTTTTTGGCTCTGATTTAAGTCAGTTACCAGCAGCATTAACATCCGCGCGTACTATTCGTACAGTTCGTATTATCCGTTTGTTGCGTCTACTGCGATTAGCTCGTTTATCAAAATTAGTCAAATTAATTGAATTATTTAGTCCAAAACCACCAGTTGAGGTTAATCCCCTAGCTGCGTCTGACATTGATGACAACCAATACCAAGCCACGTCCCTGTCTACAAGGTTACATACTTACTCACTCACTCACTGGCTCACTCACTTACTCACTCACTTACTTACTCACTTACTTACTCACTACTCAACTAGGATGTTGGATATTTCCTTGGTTAAAGTAATTCTAGCTATTATTGCGGTATTAATCGCTATTACTTTTATTCAACCAGCAACTTATACTGCACCGTTTGTTGCTGATTTAAAAGGTACTCACTCACTCTTACTTACTCACTCTTACTCACTCACGCACGTACCCACTTACTCACTCACGCACGTACTCACGTACTTACGCACTTACTTGTATAGGGATTTACTATAACTATGAGTTAGACACAACTGGTGGCACGTCTTATGCTTACACCACCAACTCTATTAATGAATATCTAACGGCATATGACTGTGCATACTTTGCTTATGTTGATGCTATTAATAACCCAGGTGTTACAACGGATACTTCTCAACTTGATTTGAATAAGTTGTCAACGTTTCCTTCTGGTAACAATGAGTTTCAAGTTGTTAAGAATGATATAGTTGGTATTGAGAAGAAAAGAATGAGTGATCGGTTGATCTTGTATGAATCAAGTGAAAATAATGTGAAAATACTAGTTATATTGGATATACGTGAGGATAATAAAGAGGTTGAAACACTCTTACCTCGCACTCTTACTCGCCCTCTTACTCGCACTCACCTTCTCACTCACTCACTCACTTACCCACTCACCTACTCACTCACTTACTCACTCACCTACTTACTCACTCACTTACTCACTCTTCTATAGTATGCATTGTACTCAGTATATCAGACAGTGTTTTTAGTGGGCTTGATCACGCTAGCAATCTTCTCTTTCAAGTCCCAAAGTGAGTCAATTACACGTAACGTAGCTATACCGTTAGCTGCAATAAGCAAGGAAATGACATTATTATCCAAGTCGGGATACCAACGAAGTAAAACTACTACTACGTACGTCACTCACTTAGTCTTACTCACCTACTCACTCACTCATTCACCTACTCACTCACTCATTCACCTACTCACTCACTCAACTACTCACTCACTTACTCACTCATTAGTAGTAGTAGTGGTAATGAGGAAGAACACCATGAACGATTTAAACTGTATGAAATCTCCAAGATTCAGGAGTCATTTGAGGATTTAAAGAGTGGGTTGGAGGCTTTCTCTCGTTATGTTCCTCGTGAGGTAGTGTCCAAGGTTCTAACGACAAATCAGTTTTCACAATTAGGTACGTGCTCACTCACTCACTCACCTACTTACTCACTCACTCACTCACTTACTCACTCACCTACTCACTCACTCACTCACTCACTCACTTACAGGTGTTCATCCAAAAAATGTGACAATATTTTTCTCGGATATTGCCGGTTATACGACAATTTGTGAGAAGTTGAAGCCAAACGAAGTGTTGTTGATGTTGTCGGAATATTTTACGGAGATGTCTCTTATTATCAACTCAATGGGTGGTGTGTTGCTCGAGTTTATCGGTACTCACTCACTCACCTACTCACTCACTTACCTACTCACTCACTCACTCACTCACTCACTCACTCACTCACTCACTTACTTATTTGTGTTTTCCATGAGTAGGTGATGCAATAATGGCTGTGTTCAATGCCCCGTTGAATGTTCCATCTCATTCCGCTGCTTGTATTGAAGCAACTTTGTTAATGCAAGAGAAATTAGCTGAGTTAAGAGTTAAATGGACAGCACAAGGATTACCTGAGGTACAGCTACACACTCACCTACTCACTCTTACTCACTCTTACTCACTCACTCACCTGCTTAGGTACATATCCGTTGCGGTATTCATACTGGTAATGTGTTTGTTGGTAATTTAGGTGCACCAGATCGCTTTAAATTTGGTCTTATGGGTACTCCTCACTCACTCACTCACTTACTTACTTACTCACTTACTCACTCACTCACTTATCCACTTACTCATCTACTAGGTGATTCTGTCAATTTAGCTTCAAGATTAGAAGAATTAAACAAGAAATATGATACAAGTATACTTATTAGTGGAGATGTCCTAAGTGAAATGGTACTCACTCACTCACTCACTCACCTACTTACTCACTCACTCACTCACCTACCTACTTATTAACTTAGGTTCAAGCATTATACTTACTCCGTCAGGTGGACGTGGTGCAGGTGAAAGGAAGAAGTACTGGTACTGCTTTATATACAGTATGTGGTAGAAAGCAATATGATATACCTAAGGAAATAGACACAGGTACTTGCATTACTTACTCACTCACTCACTCACCTACTCACTCACCTACTCACTCACCTACTCACTTGCTTACTCACTCACTCACTTGCTTACTTACTCATTTATCTTATAAAGAAGAGTCAATAAAAATAGACGTTGACAGTGACAGTAATGATAGTAGTAGTAAGAAGGACGCGTTCCCTGACAGCAATATCATCAGATCTCACCGTTCAAAGCGAGATTTAACAGCTGTTAGTGCAACTCATTTAGAGATTGTCAAGTTACACGGTGAAGGTAACCCACTCACTCACTGGCTTACTCACTCACTCTTACTCACTCACTCACTTACTCACTAACTTATACTAGGTGGTACATCTGCTGGATGTGCGATATTAGGTAATTATGTGTTTAATAATAGTTATGATCATGACACCACGTTACACTCGTATGAAGCAATGCAAAATCCGTATGCTCCTAAAGTTACCGTTGGATCAGGACTTATTCAACTGCCGTACTTGACCAATGTTATTACAGGTGATTGCCAGTTCACTTACTCACTCACTTACTCACTCACTTACTTACTCACTTATTAGATACTCATTTTGTTGAGCGTAACCGCATGGGTCGTATGCTTACATTTGTTGCGAAATTAGTAACGGAAACAAATAATGTAAATATTCGTGGAATTGGTGTGGATGGTTGGACTGCTTTGCTCCTTAATTATACCACCGGTACATTTCATGTTGTTGGTAATGATACGGCGCATATATGCGGACAGGCTAGTATATCAGGTACTCACTCACTTACTTGCTTACTTACTTACTTACTCACTCACTTACTTACTTACTTGTGACAGACATGATAGTGGAGCATGAGGTACCACTTACATTTCAAAATGTTTCATGCGTAAGAGTAGATTCTAGTTCAACTTATAATCTTGCTAGTGATATCGGGACGAATATTGTTAGGTACGTCACTTACTCACCTACTTACTCACTTACTTACTCACTTACTCACTTAGGTATTGCAACAACATCACGAATGGTTTCATCAACCCTGACCACTACGGTCCTCCTTTTGCAATGCCTGATGATTTTTATTATTATGGTTATTCTTATGCTAATGAAGCCGTTGTGAACAATGCTTGCTATTTTTAGAATTGTATTATAATATTTTTTTATTAGATAACGCGAAGATTCGTTTTTCTTACTCGGTCACTTACTTACTCACTTCCAAAAAAGATTCGCTTGTTTCATCTTACTCATTCAAAATACTCCAACCGGTACTGTGCCGGTACTGTTAAGAAATTTACCAAAAAATTGTTTTTAAAAATAGAAAGTTTCTATTGGAACAAAACTTTGGTCCTAACTATGTCTTTAAGTTGGTATTATCTTCATCGGCCTCCATTACAGCTGAATTTCATAGATTCTGGGGCTTTTAATGGGTCTAAATTGGATTTACATAATGAATTTTATATGAATAATAGAAGAATTGGAGAGTTATTTCCGTATTCAGGTTACTTGCTGTTATCTATACTTGTCTCTTCTTTTGTCACTAAAT
>JACCDO011327359.1_pt1 | contig 67964 bp, 68 predicted proteins | sample 7446101 | NCBI WGS metagenome assembly JACCDO01 (sample SAMN15323440, study PRJNA562643) | freshwater metagenome | isolation source: river surface water | place: USA:Blue River Watershed | collected 2017-08-16 | reverse complement strand
GTGCTGAGTTGAGACATTGTTAGCTAGTTACTTTCTCTGTAATCCAAATGGCATCTGCAGGATTTCCCTGAGCCACCCACTCTACCACTACATACTGGCTATCCAGCGTATTTACTTTTACTCCATAATAATCCGGAAGGATCGGATAATCTCGGGTGAGTCTTCGATCTACCAATACCATCAATTCTACTTTCTGAGGTCTGCCAAATGCGATCATCGCATCCATGGCGGCACGAACCGACCTGCCCTTGTAGAGCACATCGTCTATGAGAACTACTTTCTTTCCCTCCACCAAAAAATCAATCTTGGTCTCGTTGGCCTTGAGAGGGAAATCTCTGCGTCGAAAATCATCGCGATGGAAGGTGGCATCCAGGTAGCCGGAAGGAACTGTAATTCCAGAAATATCCTTTACTAGAGCCACAATCTTATCGAGCAACAAGGTTCCTCGTGGCTGCAATCCCAAAAAAACGGTATTCTCGAAATCGTCATGATTTTCAATGAGTTGGTAGCAGAACCGCTTCAGAATGATGTCAATCTGCTGCTGATCAAGGACGAGCCGTTTTTGCATGGGTCAAATTTGCGGTAAATATAGAAAATAATCTAGTCAGCGTCTTCATTTGGCACGTACAAATCCCCGTCCAGCAAAAGTTTGTGGATAAAAAACACTTCACGCACACCTTCCTTGCCCTTGGTATCGGTGGATCGAATTTTTTGAATCCCTGAAACTAAAAAATAGGGCCCATACCAATGAAGTAGTCGCAAGGATTCCAAATCTGTGTATTGGATCTCTCCTAGTGTCGGATCCAGTTCCAATTGTATCGGCTCGTTTTCCAAAAGTTTCTCCCCTTTTCTAAAGTAGTTGAGTTTGATCTGGTCATTTATTAAGAAAAGGTGGAAGACATCATCCCCTTGTACGGACACTTCTGCAAATGCCTCCGGGTAACTGGTTGTCACATCCTCGTATCGAGCAGCATTATCCCAAATCACCTGACCTGTTTTGGCTACTTCAATAAAGTGTGCCGATTTATAGGTGTACTCGGTCACCAAGGTATAGGCTTGCATGGGTGCCGCAAGCGGGTTATAGGGATCCATAAAAAAAGGGATGTAACCCATACGACTAGCTCGATCGTAGCGGTAGCGCTGCGAAGCCAAAGGAGGCGCTATTGTTCCTGGTCCTCGAGTACTATTAACTGAAAATTGATCAAAATACACCAAATACCGGTCTTCCATTTCTTTTACATCTCGAATGGCATAGGCATTTCGGATGGAAGGCACCTTCCCTTTTTCGAGTTGAGCGACTACAGCCGCTTGCTGCTTTTCCCGTTGTTTTTCAGGTAGGAAATTGAAAAAATTTGGAAAGTCCTCCAAGGTATACAAGGCTGTATTTTGCTCCCCAAACTCATTGATCTGCGTCAGATACATCCCCTTGTAGTAGTTCCTTACCTCTTTGCCGTAAGCTCCAATGAGCGTTTGACCATAGTTTTCTCCAGTGAGAAGCAGGCCGTCAAGCGGCTCCTCATCCGGATCACCCAAAGGATCTAATTTGAGTTCACGAAGCAGGGTACCTTCCAAATCAAAGGTGAGGACCAGCGTCTCCTGAGATTTAAAGGGCCCCCTACGTCGAATCACTACCTCCAAAGCCTGAATTTCGGGGAGTTTCAACATCTGAACCACATGGGATTCGTTACCATAGATGCCTTGCACCGTTTGAACAGTTTTGTCTTCCAAAGAAAAAATCTGTACCGCGGGACGGGTGTCTGAAATCCCCATGAAAATTGCTTTCTGGTCCAGAACCAAAAACTCTACCAAGTCCATGGGGAGTAGATTGGTTGCATCGTATTCCACTCCTACTTGAGTGCTAAGATCTAGGTGCAACACGTATTTTTCGGCAGAGGCAGTTTCTCCTTTGGCAAACAAGACATATAAATTATCCCCATCCGTATCGTACCCAATTAGGTCAAATCCCTTCTTGATCTTAACCTCCACCAAACCTTGGGATTGGAGTTGCTCGGAGGTAAGGTAATACTCGAAAACACGGTCTGCATCCAAGCTACGAGGCTGAAAAGTTCGAAAAGCCACGAGGCCAGATGGAATCCGCATCAATTCAAAGGCCGGATCAAAAGTCTGCGTAGGCACTTCTAACCGCTCTTTGAACTGCAATTGGGCCACCGAGGGAAAGGCAACAAGGGCTAGAAACAAAAAAAGCAGGATTCGCATCAGGAACTCAATTTACAAATCAAGGTATAGGCTTCCTCACTGAGCGCATGAACCGATAGACGGGACTGTTTCAGTAAAGAAATTCCAGCTAAGTCGGGTTCCGCTTGCATGTGGTGCAAGGTCAGTGGCGTCGCCAAGGCACGAACTGCTTTGAGTTTTACCGCCACCCAGGCTGTGTCCTGAGGATCTGGAAAGGCCTCTTGGCTCACTTGGGCAAGCCCAACTATTGCTTTTTCGGAACCAGAATGGTAGAGTAGTACCAAATCGCCTTGCTTCATCTGATTCAGGTTATTTCTTGCTTGAAAATTGCGCACTCCATCCCAGGTATCTTCCCCTTTGGCTTCCAAATCTTTCCAAGAATAGGTACTGGGCTCAGTTTTTACGATCCAATAGGACATGCTCATTCTTTTTCCGGTTCAAACTTTAGAATTAAACTCCTCGAAAATTAGTACGTCTTTCAGGGAAGTTAGTTCTCATGCGTTTAAATTGAAACTATATTTGGCAACAATTGTGTTGGAAACCTGCAAAAACTAAAACTTTGGACCACAAGGCTATTTTAAACCGGCTAAAGCTGTGCATTCAGCTCCTCGAACTTCACGATGAAAACCCCTTCAAAATCAGAAGTTACCAGGGGGGATTGAATGCCTTAGAGCGCTTGGATCAAGACCTGATGGCCATTGGTTTGCAGGACTTGGCAGCAATTCCAGGTATCGGAAAAAGTATCCTTGAGGCCATCCAATCCCTTAAAGAAACTGGTTCATTCCCTGCCTTGGATGCCCTGATTGGACAAACCCCAGCAGGAGTTTTGGAGATCCTCCAAGTGAAGGGCTTGGGGCCCAAAAAAGTACAGGTATTGTGGAAGGAACTTGGACTTACCTCTACGCACGAACTCATGGAGGCCTGTCAAAGTGGAAAGGTAGCCCAAACAAAGGGCTTCGGGGAAAAAACACAGGAAACCATCATCCAAAGCCTACTATTCAAGGCTTCCACTTCCGGTAAATGGCTGTATGCCGATATCGAAGAGGCTATCGATTCCTTGGCAAATCAATGGCAACAGCAACTTGCACCTGCTCAGGTGCGAATTGTTGGGGATTTTGCAAGGCGCCTAGAAATCATTTCTGAAGGAGAATACATAATTGCTTGCACAGATCTCCAGGCAATTAAATCCAGTTTGACTCAACTAACAGGCATCACCTGGAACAAAGCACTTTCTGGCCCCATGACCTGGAGAGGAAAATTGGAAGAACCCGAATTACAACTGGTCATTCACTTTTGTAGTCCGGAAGAATTGGCTTCCAAGGAATTACTTTTTGTGGCCTCCAAAGCTCACCTAAGCAACTATGTCAACGAGCAGGAAACGGTGGGTGAACTGATCCGAAAATCCAAATTTGAAAGTGAAGCGGATTTTTTTCAACTAAATAACCTGCAGTTTATTCCTCGGGAAATGCGTGAAGGCATGGGCGAGGTAGAGCAGTCCAAAGCAGGCACAGTTCCTGTTCTAATTGAGAGCAGGGACCTGAAGGGAATTTTACACAACCACTCCACCTACAGCGACGGCAAGCACAGTTTGTGTCAGATGGCCGAACATTGCAAAGCCTTGGGCTACGAATACCTAGGTATTTCGGATCACAGCCGCACGGCAAGCTATGCAGGTGGCTTGGAAATTGAAAAGGTAGCCAAGCAGCAGGCAGAAATTGAATTGCTCAATCAAGAATTGGCACCTTTCCGCATCTTCAAAGGCATCGAATCGGACATCCTCCCCGACGGAAGTTTGGACTACCCACATGAAGTCTTGCGGAGTTTTGATTTCATCGTTTCTTCGGTTCACTCGGTACTCACGATGGACCTCAAGCGCGCCACTGACCGCTTGCTTACCGCCATTCACAATCCCTACACCACGATTTTGGGCCATCCCACGGGAAGGCTATTGCTCCGAAGAGAAGGGTATCCCATTGACCACAAAGCCATCATCGACGCTTGTGCCGAAAAGCAGGTAGTGATCGAAATCAACGCCAATCCCTGGAGGCTGGACCTGGACTGGAGATGGATCCGCTATGCGATGGAACAAGGAGTTATGCTCGCCATCAACCCCGATGCGCATGAGATGGAGGGCTATGCCGACATGCAGTATGGGGTTTGGATGGGTAGAAAGGGTGGATTAACGAAAGAAATGACACTCAATGCGCTTTCTGGCAAAGAGATTGCCGCATATTTTGAATCTCGAAAAGCAAAAATCTAAGCGAATTACCCGAAAGAACTCCAATTGATTTCGTTTGGGGATCTTTCTATACCTTTGCCAAATATTACTAGCCTATGAAATGGTCCTCCCTACCCGAACCCGTTCTGTTGCAGCGTGCATTCCTTTTTGGAATTACGGGCATTTTGCTGGGCACGGTCTCCCTGCTCAACACGCAATTGCGTTTGTTGGACGCTCCGATGGGCCCGCTGAATGGAGTGAGTCTGTTGCTTCAGTTTTTTGGAATAGGCCTAGCCATTATTGTTCTGCGTCGCCCTAAAGTAGCCGTAGAGTTCAAAGAAAAGTCACAATTGATGATTCTTATCCTCGCAGTAGCCCTCCTTTTTTTTATTTTTTCGCTTTAATTCATTCAACCACAGCCTGTCTTGTTTCGTATCGTTTTGTGAGGGAAAAAGAAATTGGAAAATTTTTCTCACTCCCTGCAACCTTTCCTTTGCTGAGTGCATCTACCTTTTTGAAAGTTAAACCAAATGCAATTACCTCCCCATTTCTCCGCTGAGGAAGAACTGATCGCGGGATGTCTATCTGGAAACAGGCAGTCTCAGCGTCAGCTCTACGAGACCTACTCCCGGAGATTTTTGGCGATATGCCTTCGGTACCTCAAAGATCAAGAACAAGCGGAGGATGTAATGATCCAAAGCTTTATGAAAATCTTTGAAAAACTTTCCCAATTTCAAGGAAAAGGGAGTTTTGAGGGATGGATGAAGCGGATTGTGGTCACACAAGCATTGATGACTATCCGTAGCAACCGCCACCTTCTACTTTCGGTTTCTTTGGAAGAGGCTACGGGCAACTTTGAATCCACAGCCGAACTCAGCCAACTGGAGGCGGCAGAATTGATGGAATTGGTCCAAAGTCTTCCCTTGGGCTACCGAACAGTCTTTAACCTGTTTGCGATTGAAGGGTATTCGCACCAAGAAATCGGAGAACTTCTCGGAATCTCGGAAAGCACCTCCAAATCACAACTCAACCGCGCTCGAAGCGTGTTAAAAGAAAAAATTACGAGTCTTCAACTCCAACCCAAAATTACGCATGGCTAAATCAGACGAAGAATTGGATCGGGTTTTTAAAGAAAAACTCGAAAATCACGAAGTTTCTCCAGTCCCTGTAGCCTGGGACAAGTTGGAAGCCCAATTGGATGCAGTTAAGCAACCGAAGAAAAGCACCTGGTGGGCGATAGCCGCTGCAATGCCCTTGCTGCTAGGCCTTGGTTACTTGATCTGGTCTCAAGAGCCACAAACAGAACAAGAAAATTCGGTTGCAGTTATTGAAGAGGTATTGGAAGTCTCTCTTGTACCGGATTCAACTCCAGAAGCAGAAAAGGTGGGAAATGTAGCAGATGAAAAACCGACCTACCCAAATAAATCCATTCCTCCTCAATCAAGCACGCTCGAGTTTAAATCAAGCCTTCCTCAGGAAAATACTAAAGCGTTAGATTTAGAAAATGCAGTTGCTGAGGCAGTTACATTTCCTAGTCCACAAACGGCAGCAGAGCAGGAAGTAAATTCGACTACCGATACCAAGGCCTTGCTAAACTCAGATACGACTGTACCATCCTTTTCAACAAGTAACCTACAACCCAGTTTGGAAGAGGTGGAAGAGGTAAACGGCTACCGGATCCGGATTTTCTCCGATGGATTAAAAAAAGAAGCTGCTCCCAATAAAAACTTAGTTACTGAACTTGGTAAAACAGTAGGTCAACTAGAGAAAACTATCTCTAATCTGGACAATGAATATTTAAAGATTCAGGATAAAAAAGAATGGATCATTTCTTCCTTAACCAGCAGAAAAGAATTCGCAACAGGAAAACAGTAAACACTAAACCAATCACTACATAACTCCAAAAAAAATGAAAAAATTAGTTGTGCTACTCCTCTTTTTAGGATTTGCCACGCTGGCCCAGGCCAAGACAGATCCTGAAACAACCCTGAAAACGGTGATTCCTACCCTCAAAGATTCCGTTGTTATTGAATTTGGTAAAGCAGGGAGAATTGTGATTCTCGTAGAATCCATCGCCGATTTCGAGAAACTGAAAGGGATGAATATCAACCAAATCATCGCTGAACTTGGTGTCCAAGAGAACAAAGGCACCGGAGAAGTAACCCTCATTGAACTCCAGAAAAAGGATGGCTCTGTCAAGGAGGTCGTTCGCGTTCTTGAAAATGGTGCAGAAACAGAGGTGCGCGTCGGAAGAATGCGAATCTTCGTCGATGAATCTGGTCAAGACACTAGGGTAAAAATAGGAACTGATTCGAATACGAAAGATATTATTGAATTTAACCTAGAAGATAAATTAGGTCAGGACACTACGGTGAAAGTAGAAGCGGATTCGAATAAATTAGAGAATTTTAAAGACGACCTCTTTATCGATTTAGGGATCAATAATTTCCTTCAGGAGGGCAGTTTTCCTTCCGCTGATCAGCCCTATGCCACCAAAGGTTGGGGCAGTTGGAACGTAGGAATAAATTGGGTTGGTTCTCAGCGCCTAAGCGAAAGTTGGAAATGGAATTTCGGTTTGGGATTTCAATGGTACAATTTCAAACTTGAAAACCGAGATTTTCAAGCCATACGTGGCAGAGATCAGATTGCCTTTGTAGAGCGTACCGACGTTACAGGCACCAAAAGTAAAATGTCCGCATCTTACCTAACTGCCATGACCCTGCTTGAAGTAAATCTAGGTAAAAGAAAGGATAAGGGCTTCGTCCTAGCAGCAGGACCCTATTTAGGCTATCGGCTAGGGGGTAGATCCAAGTTTTTATACGAAGAAACAGCAAGTTCAAGGGAAGGCATTGAAAGGATAAATACGGGCAAATACTTAGAAAACCTACGTTATGGGATCCGTGGAGAATTTGGTGTGGGCAAAGAGTTTAGATTCTACAGTACTTACGATTTGTCTAGACTCTTCAAGGAAGGAAAAGGTCCCGCTTTGAATCCGATTTCTTTTGGCATCAATATTCTTTTAGATTAACCCCATGATTATGAAAAATTACACCTATACAATCCTAATTGCCTGGCTTCTACTGGCATCTACGTCCTGGGTAGCAGCACAAAATGTAGTGGTCAACACCACCAAAAAATACCTCAACATTAAGCAAATTGAAGTAGAAAGCGGCTGGCTAGATGTAAGCTATGTAGGCGGATCCTCGGCCGAAGTAGCGGTCGAAGCTTACCTAGCATCCAATGTAACCGACCAAGACATCGTATTCGTGACGGTGGGGGATGTCCTAAAAATCAGCTACAAGAATGGCACTGGCAAATACAATTGGAACAGCAAAAACAAAGGGTATATCAAAATCACCGGGCCAGTAGCAGTTGCGCTTCAAGTAAGAGGCACTTCAGGAGAAATAAGCATACAAAATCTAGAATCGAAACTGACTACCCTGCAGCTTACCTCAGGCCATGTCGCTGCCACTCAAATTAAGGGAGATCTTACATTGACTGCCACCTCGGGCAACCTACTTGCCAACGCCATAGATGGAAATGTAATCGCTAGATTGACCTCAGGAAATACTACGGTAGATGGCATTCAGGGCACAGTCAATTATGGTTCTACAAGCGGGAATTTCACAGCAAAAAATATAGGAAGCCAACTGGATGTTCAACTTACTTCTGGGAATGCCAAACTGGAAAATGTGAAGGAGCTGGGTACGATGAAAATCACTTCAGGAAACTTGACTGCCCTCAATTCTGGAATAGGATCGAAGACCCATTTTAACGGCACCTCGGGCAACTTTACGGTACAAACCCCTTCAAACCTTGGAGACTTTAACTACGCGCTAAAGGCAACCTCTGGAAACCTTCGTGTTGGAAATACCACCAAGGAGAAGACTATGGACATCAACAATAATGCCGCCAACACCGTGAGAGGTAACGTCACCTCAGGAAACATCACTATCACAAATTAATAAATAGCCTCAATTCGCTAAACCAACTAAGAAGGCCGGGAAATTTCGACAAGAAGTTCCCGGTCTTGTTTTTTTAGCTTCAGCAAGCGCATCATCCGATCGGGAGAGGGCTTACCCAAGGAAAAAAACACCAAAGCCAGTGCAAAAACAACCACAAATCCAGGGTTGGAACTTAGGAGTAATCCCAAACTGCTCACCACTGCCACGATAAAAAGTAGCCAGTACCGCTGCTTTGTAGCCGCTAGATAAGCCAGAATCTTTTCAGAAACTACTTCTTCAACAAACGTGGCTTTGATTCGGCGGTGAAACAAAAAGTAATGTACCATCAAAAGCATAAACGAGGCTACTAGGACTAGGACTTGGGCAAAGAAAGGCAACTGAGGTAAGGTTTTATTTAGGTTTCCTGCCTGCTGGTACAAGTAAATAATCCCAAACAGCGGTAAGGAAAGAAGTAAACATATCAAGGTCTGTTGTTCGGTGCGGCGATAGGCCACACGCAAATGTTCAATTTCCATGGGGAGATTTTATTCAATGGTAACGTAAATCCCCTCAGACAAGGGTCTGGAAACGCAGCAGAGGACATATCCAGCCGCTACTTCTTTTTCACTCAAGCCTGCATCCTCGTCCATTTTCACCTCTCCCGCACTCAATCGACCACGGCAAGCGGTACAAAGCCCACTTTGGCAGCTGTATGGCATGTTTAATCCAGCAGCAAGTCCTGCCTCCAAGATGGTTTTTCCAGGGCCGACCGTTACCAAATGTGCTTCTCCTTCAAGTTGAATCGTTACATCTCGAGAAAGTAAGCCAGCCGTGATACCCGCTTTGGCCTCCACTTTTGCTTGTTCGGCAGCAGCGGAGAAAAAACTCTCGCTTTGGATCCGATCACTTGCAACCGACAGTTCCTCCAACACATTCTGAGCCGTTTGCATCAACCCTTCTGGACCACAGATAAAGTACTCCTCCTGATAACGCGGCTCGTACTCGGCTTGCGCAAATAGTTCCTTCAAAACCGAAGCAGAAAGCCTACCTCTCAACCCTGCCCAGGACTCAGCCGGTTGACTCAAGTTATGGATAACGGTCAAGCGATCCGCATTCGCTTTTTCTAAAAGTTGCAACTGAGCCCCGAAGATGATTTCCTCCTCCTTACGGCTGCAGTAGATCAAGGTAATACGCGACTCAGGCTCGTTCACCAACACGGACTTCAGCAATCCCATCATTGGCGTGATGCCACTCCCACCAGCAATTAGAAAGAAATGACGACGATTTTTGGAATGAAATGGGGTGGTAAAGTTCCCCATGGGCTTGAGGACGTTGAGGGTCTTTCCAGGAAAAATCTTATCGTTTAGGTAATTGGAAAACAATCCATTAGGAATCCGCTTCACCGAAATGCCTGGAAAAGGATCCACAAAGGGAGAAGTACACAAGGAGTAAGACCTGCGTTGTTCTTTGCCCTCCAAGTCCAACACCACCGTTAAAAATTGCCCTGGCAAGTACTCCAAATAGGGTTCTGGCTGTTCAAAGTATATCGTAACGGTATCGGAAGTTTCCTTCACTACCTCTCTTACTTTTAGCGGAAGGTAATTAAAGTTAGTTTCTGTCTTTTTCTTAAAGAAATTGAACATGCGTATGAAAAGTTGAGTGGTTGCAAAATTAATCCCTTGGCTCAGAAAACGAACCTCAGTGATATAAATTTCTAAGGATAACCCCAAATGATTGGAGGAAGTTTACCGAAGCGAGAGAAATCCATCGGTACGCTCGAGAATTTGACAGCAATGGCGTACCTTTGCTCGGTAATTCGTACCCATTTTACCTTTTTTCGCTCAGCAAATTTTACTTTATGGAACTACAGGCCCTCACCGCTATCTCCTCAGTAGATGGACGATATGCCGGCAAAACTGCCCCGCTTCGGGCTTACTTTTCAGAATTTGCACTTATCAAGTATCGGGTACAGGTGGAGGTAGCCTATTTTATTGCCTTGTGCGAACTTCCCTTGCCACAACTTGCCTCCTTTGATAAAACCCTTTACCCAAAATTGAATGCTTGGGTGAGTGATTTCTCACTGGAAGATGCCGAATGGATCAAAACTGCGGAACGCACGACTAACCATGACGTCAAAGCAGTTGAATACTTCTTGAAAGAGAAATTCGATTCCTTGGGGCTAGCAGATTACAAAGAATTCATCCACTTTGGCCTCACCTCCCAGGACATTAACAATACAGCCACACCCTTGATGCTCAAGGAAGGACTTCAGGAGGTCATTCTTCCTGCACTTCAGGGGATCATTTCACAACTTTCTGCACTTTCCACCGACTGGGCAGCGATTCCCATGTTGGCCAAAACACACGGACAGCCCGCTTCCCCTACCCGTTTGGGAAAAGAAATGGAGGTATTTGTAGTTCGCTTGCAGCAGCAGCTGGCGCTACTCGCTCAAGTGCCCTATGCTGCCAAATTTGGAGGGGCTACGGGAAATTTCAATGCCCATCATGTGGCCTATCCGGGGATCGACTGGAATGCCTTTGCCAAGCAATTTGTAGAAAATTCCTTGGGACTTACCCGCTCCTATCCGACCACCCAAATCGAGCATTACGATCACTTGGCTGCTATTTTCGATGGCTTAAAGCGCATCAACACCATCCTGCTTGACCTTTCCAAAGATGTATGGCAGTATGTAGCAATGAACTATTTCAAGCAGAAGATCAAAGCGGGAGAGGTAGGATCCTCTGCCATGCCACACAAAGTCAATCCCATTGATTTTGAAAATGCAGAAGGCAACCTAGGCATTGCCAATGCGCTTCTGGAGCACTTGGCCGCCAAGCTTCCCATCTCTAGATTGCAACGAGACCTCACCGACAGTACCGTACTTCGGGTAGTTGGCCTTCCATTGGCGCACATGCTGATTTCCTTGGAGTCTCTCCAAAAAGGCTTGGGCAAATTGGAACTCAACCGTGCGTCGATTGATGCGGATTTGGAGGAAAACTGGGCCGTTGTCGCGGAAGCGATTCAGACGATTTTGAGAAGAGAAGGCTATCCCAAGCCTTACGAGGCTTTGCGAGATTTGACACGCACGAATTCAAAAATCACTCAGGCGTCCTTGGCAGAATTTATTGAGGGGTTGGCCATCTCTGCAGCCTTGAAGGCCGAACTCAAAGCCATCACCCCATTTACCTACACGGGAATTTAATTAATTCCACTAAAGGACCAAACATCCCTTGCAGGATTTACTCCAACCAGACAGGAGAATGGAAGTTCTTTAAGAGTTTTACCTGTCCTTCTCAGCTAGTAGCTGCGAATTTTTCAACAACTTCAACACGAGGTAGAGCAGCCCAGTACCAATGCATAAGCCAATCAAAAGTAGATTAGGTTGATGATCCGGTTTAAAGATCAGCACGGAGGCATCAAATAAACAAAAGATCAGAAACAGGGCAGCAAGCCCATTTTTTTCCTTCTTGAGAACCTTTTTCCAGCTAAATGGAAAGTTGGAAGAAATGAAGTTGCTGAAATTGGGAAGAAAGGCGGGAACACCCTGGCTCCATTGCAAGTATACGTCTCCAAATTTTTTGCGAAGAAATTGCTCCTCGGCAAACATGATGCGCTCGTAGTAAACCCAATAGAGGAAGCAAAAGGCCAGAATAAACCAGCCATTGGCAGTTACTAAGGCCGGACCCAACCACATCAGAAAATTACCTAGGTAAAGTGGATGCCTCACGATAGAATAGATGCCTGTTTGGTTGAGCGTGTCCGCTACTTGCCCTACTTTGGTATTTCTACCGGAGGTATTACGTGGAGAAAAGCCCACTGTGTATACCCGAACGGCCAATCCTAGGAGTCCAACCCCCATGGCAACTGCTAGGTAAATGTGCTCGTAATCGGGCAAGAAAAGAGGAAACTCTTCCGGGTGTAGTTCACGCCTCAAGTACATCGCCCAGCCGATCAAAACGATCACAATGGGTAAAAAACTACGGTAACGGAATAACCAATTGCCTTGGGATTCTAATTCTTCTTGAAGAGCCATTTTCTAGGTAATTTGCTAGGCAGGGAATTCAGTTGGATGGAGACTTTTCTCTAATAAAAGACCTGCAAAAACAACTAAATCTATACCAGCCTAAGGTTGGGTGAATTCAAATAAAGTAAAAAATCAGGAAGTACGCATTCAAAGACCCGATTATTTATCCTGGAGTTTTGAGATTCGCAACCCATTAGCGCGTGCTCACTACCAAATTTTCAATTTTTTGAGCGCCTTTTTTTTGAAGTCTTGGCTGAGAATAAGTTGTCCAGTAAATACGTCCGTCAAAATCTCACAGGCACGCTGTCCATACCGAGGCATCAGTAAGTTTCTTGCAGCAGGCATAAAATAAAAAAAACGGGCCATCACTTCGCTAAACCGTAATTCCGGAAGGAGGCGCTCTTCTAAGGCTGCTTGGTAGGATTTGGCCGCTTCCTCAGGATCATCAAACTGTCGCGCAATGCTTTGGCCAGCCAAGATTCCCGAATAAATCGAGTTGGTCAGGCCTTCTGCAGTTAAAGGGTCCGCAAAGCCAGCAGCGTCACCGGTTAGAAAAACGCCACTTCGAGAAAATCCATCCGTTCTTGCCCCTACGGGAATCTGGAAGCCATGCGCTTCCTCAAAGGTAGTTGCGTGAATCCCCAATTTCTGAAGGTAGGCTTGGTAATAGGTGCGGAGTTGAATTTTCTTGGGTGCAAATAAACCCACCCCAATCGAGAGGTGATTGGCTTTGGGAAAGCACCAGCCATAGCCTTGGGGAATGGCATCGATATCAAAGCGAGCCTCTTTGGCGAGACGCTCAAAATCCGAAGGACTTACCCCTACTTCGTATTCCAAGGCTGGGATGAGGTTGCGGGTTTCCTTCCATCCTGCGAGCTTGGCGGTAGGACCCAACACCCCATCTGCTGCTACAACATAACGAGCATGCAGCACCTCATTTTGAGTATGAAGTCGAATATCTTCTAGAAACTCTAATTGCTGGAGCGTCTGCCCCTCGAGAAGCACAGCCCCAAGTTTGACCGCTTCTTGGACAAGCAGGTGGTCAAACTGATCGCGCATCACCATACTTATAATGGGAAAATTGCGCTGTGCTGTAAAGGGCTGGGGTAGGGAATCAAAATAAACCGCTAAGGAATCGAATTCCTCTTCTACGGCAGCTTGAACTGAGATGGGGAGCATTTCACGCCCTCGAAAAACAAGGCCCCCGCCGCAGGTTTTGTACCTCGGAAGAGTTTCTTTTTCCAAAATGGCGACTTTCAGGCCTGCTTTTGCCAGTTCGTATGCGGCCATCGCCCCTGCGGGACCCGAGCCCACTACAATTACATCCCAGTTGAGAATTCCTGCCATTTAACTTATTTCTAAACTTTGGCTCAAAATAGGGAAGTAAGTTGAGGAAGAAAAAAAATAACGGGAAAAGAAAAAAATCAGGCAATCACTACTACAAAAGGTTGCTCTAACTAGGCCTATAATACTAGACTAAGCCGAAAGCTTGGAAGAATTATCCTTAAGCAAAAGCCCATTGTAAATAGCAGTAACACCCAGGACAAGGCCCCCTGCAATCAATGCCAATAATACATTGTAATACGCCGGGGCAGAGATCGTCAAACGGAGAAAAAGTGTCGCAAGTGCAAAGGAAGAGTAGCGAAACAAATTGTAGTACTTGCTCGAATACCTCAGGGAAAAAATCAAGATAAAGATGTCCGTAAAGATCAATAGCGTATAGAACGATTGGATGCTAAAGGAAACTACACCTGTATTTAGGGCTCTGCTGATATCCAATAACACAATCAAGAAAAATACCAGTGCTAGGTAAAGGGAAAGAATCTTTTTTACCCCGATAAACTCCGATTGTTCCTCGTTGCTTTGCGTGATTTTTTGATGCTTTTGGGTTCGGTAAAAGAGGGCTGTCATTCCAAAAATAAGCACTGCACCAAATCCATCTGCCACCATGGGCAAAAGTTCAAGTAGGAGTTCGGGGTCCCAATTGAGTTCACCCATGTAGTGGCCAAATTCCTTGAATGCATCCCGAAGGAGAAGTAAAGATATGATTTCAAACTGTTTGCCAATCGAGTCGGCCACGGACTTAGGAAGCAAGAAAATCAATCCCAAAATCTCAAAAACCAATAAAATGGTAAAGGCAATTTCTACAGCAAAAAAAGGAGAAAGAGAAGGAAAGGGAATGGGTACGTCTAGGAAGATAAGTAGAGGCACCACAGACCCTAGGATAAAAAATCCAACCACTAAGTTGCTAATCCAACGGGTACTCCTTGGACCCTCCCAGTGTTGGTCTAGCCAGTCAAAGGCTTTGAGATGCAAGGAAAGTAGAGAATTCATGGGCTTGATATTCAATGAAATATCAATTTTCTACCCATGAATTCAAACTTATTTGTACTTTTTTTAACAAAAGGCTTCAGTGAATCCCAGATGCACTTTTTTATAAAGTTACCCCTCCAAAAAGGCGACTACTTAACTTGAATTTCCTTAATACAAAATTAAGGCGGAGTAAGTAATCGTGGTTGGTTGACTTTGGTAATAAGCAGTCGCAATCTCTTTAACTGCATTAATTCTAAGTTTTTCTAAGGCAACGTTATCGTCGTACACTTTATTAAGAAAAGCCCAATTCCTTCTCTCCTCCTCATCCAATCTACTTGTAGCCTCTGCAATTAACTTCTGAGAATCATTAAAGCATGGAGTTGAAGGGTCAATTGTACTTAGAGTAGTTAAAGACGTGTTGTAATCATTAGCGGCTAATTGGGTTCTTGCAAGCTGAATAGATTCAGAACATCTCTGCTTTTGGTACGCCAAATATGCCTCTATGGATTTGTCTTTAATCCTTGCAAAACAACTTACTTCCTCAGGCACAGTCATGAGTAGACCAATGGCTTGATCAAATTGTTGTCTCTTAATTAAACCATCCGCCTTGTTGATGATATCTCCGCAACTCATTTCATAATACGAAATGATTTTACCTTTTCCAGTATCTACAAAATCCTGAAAAGCGACATCCCTTACATTGATCTTTGAAATTGCATTGGTAATTGCAGTTTGCTTGTTGTTACCATTACCTTTCAATGGTTTACTAACCGCTGCGAAAATAACATTTGTGTCTACCTGTTTGATAAACAAACTTAATTCACATTCATTTACAGTGATATCCTGAAGTCCACTTTCAACAACTGTAGATTCATAAATTGAAAACTTAGGATAGATCACGAAATTATTGTTGTACCCAGTTGAAGCCAGGCCTTTAGCCGATATAATTTCGATGATTTTGGTCTCAAGTTTGGACAAATTACTACTCGATAATCCCTCCACATTGTCTGGCATTACCACAGATAGTGCAATTTTACCTACGGAATTATCTGTTTGAGCCAACAACTGAAAAGAGTGTAGTAAACAGATCGAAATTAAGAATAGTAATTTTTTCACAATTTATTGATTTACAGTAACAACAATTTGACCTCTAGGATAATCGATTGTGGCTTTGATGTTCATGGACCTTAAGAACAGTCTTATTGCCCTACCAAATGATTCGATTTCATAGTTCAAACCAGTTTCTTGATCTTTCAAAGGCAATCTAACATCGTCGTAAACAACTTTTAAAGCAGTACTTCCACCTCTTTTCGCATAGTTCTTGTATGCATTATCTTTCATCCAATCACCAATTACTTCAGATAGCAAATCCCCATCTGCATTAACCTCTGATTGGAAGTTGATGGTTGCCTCTTGACTTAAACCAAATTCAACGTACACAGACCTTCCGTTTGTGACAATTTCGGTGAATTTAATTTGTAGTTGATTGAGAAAATTCTCTTTCATCCCATCTATTGCCTTACCAGCAAGTTTGGCTATGTCATCTGTGTAGTACTTTCCTGAAGATTCGTCATCATTTGAAAGAGAACGACCCGTTGCAGATTCAAAAGCCTCCAAGATGATGGTGACTTCTGTACCACTTTGACCTCTCATGACAATAATATCAACCTCAACAAAGATGTCTGCACCTGAGTTTCTAACAATAGCATCCTTTACATCTGTTTGCGTATCCCCATTGAAGGCTCCTAGAGTGGTCACTTTTTTCAACTCTGCTTCAAAGTCATAAGTTGTAAATCCTCTGGAATCAAATGCAGCTTTAACTCGGCTGATAGCTAATCTTTTATCAGCTCCATTTTCAAGTAATTGCCGGTAATCTTCCCCTTGCTTTTTCATGGGGATTACCATGATTGATGGCTGTATTTGTACTACCTGACCACCGCTATTGGTAGCAGCATTCTGTGCTAAAGCAGGTAAGGAAAATAAAATAAATAAGATAAATAGGAAGTTGTTAATTTTCATTTTTTAGTCTTTAATAACCAAATCTTCGAATCACTTGATTTTGTTCTAAATCTTTTCTAAGTGAATTGTAATTAATTTTTACATCCACGTTGATCTTCTTTGTTCCTTTAACTTTCATTAAGTTTGAACTTTCTGTGGAAGACATCAAGAACGTTTTGTACTTCCCATTGACAAAAAGGTCATCGAAGTATTTTTTATATCTTGAAGTTACCTCACTTTCATTTTCGATCAATGGAATATTTAACTCTGTTCCAGGAACGCCTCTAAACAAAAGAACTTTAAAGGCATTTTTTTCAGCATCCATTACTGCGTCAAAATGATTCCTTCCAAATCCAGTACTCTTCAAGCCAATGGTGCCCTGAGCGTCTTTGTAAAGAAAATTCACGTCACCTGAATAAGGAAATTTAGGACTGCAAGAATGCAGTCCTAAAGTAAAAATCGCAACAAGAAATATAAGGTACTTCATATTTGTTAGAATTTAGTAGTAACAAATAGTTTGGATTTTGATTCGAACTTCGAGTTAATTTCAATTCCGCCAGAACTTACTGTGCAAATAGAAAAACTCTCTCCTTCAACTCTTGAGATTTTCAATTCTCCAATTGGCTTTTTACGCTCAAGTTTTTTTCCATTGACTTCAATTTCAGTCACTTCTATCACTTGTAGTTTATCGCCTTTTTGTAAATTGAAGTCTGAACCACCTGCAATCATCACTACTTTTGCATTTCCTTTACCATCCTTTTCTTGAATCTCAACGATAGAAAAACTTACAGGGAAATTCTTGTCTACAAAGTAGTCGACTTTACCAACAATGTCATTAATTGCTTTGGTCATCGCTGCTTGAGGAGTTGCAGGGCCAGTACCCAACAATCCACCCAAACCTGTACCACCCTGTGGCTCAATAGTTTCGGAAGTTACAACTTGGCCAGTTGCTACATCAATAACTTTTAAAGAAATGGCCAATTTTGCTCTGTAAGAAATTTTCACGTTCCCGTTGTCATCTGGAGCAGACTCCATCTGCTCTGTTGTAGCAGAAATAACGTGTCCAGCAATCAAGAAACTCGCTCCAAGGCTTGCGCTTTGCTCAATGGTAGATCCGTCAATAAAATCTTCAGTTTTTTGTAATTCTTTTTCTCTTTTTAGAGCGTCCATTTTAGAACGATCGACAATATTGAATCTTTTTGTCTTAACAAAGGCATTGGTAACAGTTTCTTGAATTGAATTTACATTCTCATAAGATGCTGCATCATCCACATAAGTAAACGACATAATACCTACACCTATTTTATCTTGCGCCGCAAGAATTGTGTAAAAACAAACAAATAAAATCGAGGTTAAAAGTGCTTTTTTCATATTTTTTTCAATTTTAATGGTTATTCCACGGCCTTCTAATTGGCTCGCTGCTTTAAATAAGTTTGGTTGATGGTTTATAAAACGAATGCTAATTAATGGAATTAACTTAGTACTTCAAATTTTTGTTTTAAAAAAAATTGACTTTTATATTATTGATTTTTCTTTTTTGCTCAATTAAAAAGAAATAAATCACCTTTAAAAAAATAGTGTTTTTAGAAATAGAAATGATAAATACACCTAAATCAATAAAAGATTAATATCTCATAATGGATGAATCAAGCGGCTAATTTTATGTATTATCCTTATCCGATCACACCCAAAAACAACTTTTAATTTGATAACGCAGAGGCAATCCATCAACTCACCCAAAATTAAATCAAAAAATTAATTCGACTTGGAAGTCAGATTTTTGATAATTAATGATTCTCTAGTACATTCAAATCAATAAACTTTCACCCAACTTAGATACAAAAACTCATATGAATAGACATTCCTCAGACAAATGGATTGGCGGCGTTATTGGAGGCATCGCCAGATCCCTAGGCATCTCCTCTGGCTTATTGAGAGGCCTATTTTTAGTGTTCTTCTTCGGCGTAGGTGGCTTAACCTTAGGGATCAGTAGTGGCGCCACAATGGTGATCTACCTTATTTTTTGGATTTCACTCAAGGAATCTTAAACTGAAATTATCCGCCTAATTTGATTCCTTCCTCAAAGGAATCGAAGAAATACGACTTCTTTAAACAGTAAACCCCTCAAAAGAGGGGTTTACTGTTTAAAGAAGTCGTTACTTGTCCTTGGGCTTGTCCCGCAGCATCTGAACCATATCTACGGGTGGTGGAGTGGTATCTCCCAGCAGATGCGCCACAAAGTAATCCCCCATCTTCCAGAAGAAGTATTCGGTCATGTCTCCATAGCCATGACGTTGTCCAGGAAGCAACACAAACTCAAAACGCTTTCCAGCCTTGATCAAGGCATTGGCCATGCGGATGGTGCCAGCTGGATGCACGTTGTTGTCTACATCACCCGTGCTGAGCATCAGGTGACCCTTTAGATTTTTGGCTAAATCTGGATTTTTTTCAATCTGATATACAAAGGTGGTATCTCCGGTTGGCAAGATTCGCTCCTGCACCCCGTGGTGCTTCTCCGACCACCAGCGGTTGTAAATGTTGTTTTCGTGATTTCCTGCCGAGGAAACGGCCACTTTAAATACGTCCGGATATACGAGCATCGCTGCTGTGGACATAAATCCACCGCCGGAATGCCCTTGGATCCCTACCTTATGACGATCGATAAAGGAATGTCTATCTGCTAGCTGTTCTACTGCTGCCTTTTTATCTGCCAATCCGTAGTCACGAAGGTCACCATATCCATAGTTGTGGTACCACTTGGATCGAGCCGGATGCCCACCTCGGTTGCCCAATGTCACCACCACAAAGCCAAACTGTGCCAAGCGATCTGTGCGGTCCATTCCTCGTCCAAAAGACTTGTTGACCGCCTCGGTCTGTGGACCAGGATACACATACTGGATCATAGGGTAGCTGCGTGTAGAGTCAAAATCAAATGGCTTGTACATTACCCCATACAAGTCGGTGATGCCATCGTCTGCCTTGAAGGTAAAGGGCTCAGGAAACTGGTATCCCGCCGCCATCAACTGACTCAGATCTGCAGTTTCCAAATCCATGATTTTGGCTCCATTTCGATCGTAGAGTACGGATGCAGGAACTGTATTTACTCGAGAAAAATTCGACACAAAATAGGAAGCAGGGTCATTGATGCTGATTTCATGGTTGAAGTCTCCTTTATTCAACAGAGTTACTGCTCCCCCATCCAAAGAAACGGAATACAAATGTTCGTAGTAGGGATCCTCACCCTTTTCACGACCATTGGCAGTGAAATACAATTTGCGCATGTTCGCATCTACTCTGGAGACACCTGCAGTGTGGTAAGGGCCTGAGGTAAGTTGACGCTTGTACGTCCCATCCTTTCCATAGAGGTAGAAATGTCCCCAACCATCGCGCTCAGACCACCAGATTAGGTCATTGCCTACCAACTCAGGTTTTTCAAAATCAATGTAGGTGTTGCTTCTTTCTTCGATGAGCACCTCTTTCTGGTTGGTCTTCAAATTCCAGCGCAAGACATCCACACGCTTCAAGTCACGAGAGGTCAAGGCAAAGTAAAATTCGCTGGTATTTCCTAGCCAGGTAGTCGGTCTAAAGTCATCGTCACGCGTATTGGCCGCAGGGGTAGTGGACCAAAGGGAAACCGTCTGATCTTTAAATGTGGAAATTGGTAAGTCACTCAACTTCTGCGTTTCAAAGGAATAATGGACCAGGTCTGTGATCGGCTGCTCCTTTTCGCCTGGCATGGCATACTTGTAGGTTTCCAAAGTAGGTCTAGGATCTCGGGTATTGTGGATCACCCAGAGGTCCTTCACCTTTCGCTGGTCGGTACGGGTGAGGATAAACTGCTTGCTATCCGAACTCCAAAGCACTGGAGCCCGCTTTCGGTCGTTTTTCTTTTTTTCAACCTCTACATTGTCTTCTCCACGATCTCCCCAGCCATATTCGTAATCGGCCACCCCATCGGTAGTCAGTGCTTGTTCCACCAAGGTGGTATCTTTCAAATCTTTGACTGCCTTCAAGAAATTGGCTTTATCCATCCAGTACAAGTTGAAGTTTTTCACATACACTACTTTGGAGGAGTCCGGAGCAATATTGGCCCAAGCAAGTCGCGCAGGCTCTTTTACAGTTTCAATTTCTTTGAGTTGCTGGGAAATCAAATTGAATTGAAAAGTATGCACCTTCTTTTCTAAAGAGTCTTTGGCATTCTTATTCTTTGCTTTAAGTTCAGCCCAATCCTTTTTGAGTACCTCCGCAGTACTTTTGACGGTGAACTGGAGGGTATTTTCATCACCGAGCAACTTCATGTTGTCCAGTTTGAGGTGCTGCCCATCAAAGGGATCTTTGACTGCCTTCGTGAGTTCTGCTGCGAGTTTGTCCGCATCAAAAAGCGGAGATTTGGTTCGTCTCACCGGATCAACAAGCACCCATTTCTTCCCTTGGGTAGTCTCGTATTCGTACCAAAAGCGATCTGATTTTTTCATCCAATGCGGATCTACGCTGGTCGAAAAAATCATTTTCTTCAATTTATCGGGCGAAAATCGAGCGGCTAACTCGTAATTTCCTTTGGAAGAAGGTTGTTGAGCAACGCTTGAAAATGCAAGGAGTAAGCAACTCAGGAGAAAGGTGATTTTTTTCATGGGTGACAAAGAATTAGAACTACGAAACTAGGGATTGGACCGAAAGTACAATTCACCGCCTGCATAATTTCTTTACTTTATTTTTCTAAGCCCAATGGATTTAAAGGGAATTGCATCCTGATTTTTAATCTTTACTTAACCTTATTTTAATTTTTAAGGAATAAAATTTCGTTAAAAACACAAAAGCATAATATCTCAAACACATTCAAGTGACGTATGCAAGTGAAATTGTGAAGCAAAACGACTTGTGTGAAGACTAACTACAAAACCATCATCGTTTCGGATGTTCACTTGGGCACCAAAGGCTCTAAATCCAAGGAAATCGCAAGATTCCTGAAGCAGTTCCACTGCGACAATCTCATCTTGAACGGCGACATCATCGATGGCTGGCAACTGAAAAAGTCGGGTAGTTGGAAGCGAAAACACACCCGATTCTTCAACCGCGTACTGAAGATGATGGAAAGCCAATCCACTAACGTGTACTACCTACGTGGAAATCACGATGATTTTTTAGATCAGATTTTACCACTGCAAATCGGCAGACTGCAAATTCTAGCAGACATGACCTATGAAAGTAATGGAAAAACCTACTTCATTACCCATGGAGATGTTTTTGACAGTATTACCACCAACCTCCGTTGGATTGCTTACTTAGGAGATGTGGGCTACACATTTTTGCTTTGGCTCAACCGAGTAGTTAATTACTACCGTTACAAAAATGGACTTCCCTACTTCTCGCTTTCCCAATTTGTCAAAGGGAAAGTCAAAAAAGCCGTATCCTATGTAGACGATTACGAAACCGAACTCGCCAAAATGGCCAAGGCCAAAGGCTGTGACGGCATCATCTGCGGACACATTCACAAGGCCGAAAATCGCATGATTGATGGCGTCCACTACCTCAACTCAGGGGATTGGGTGGAGACCATGAGTGCCTTGGCAGAAGACCACGAAGGCAATTGGGAACTGATCTACTTCAACCAGATCGATTTCAAGAAAATGGATACCCCTCAAGAAATATCAATTCCATCACGAATGGAAGATTTGACAGAAATCGACCTTGCCCAGGTTGCATTCACCGGCATCCAAGATGAAGAATTGCAAACTCCAGGTATTCAACTGTAAGCCATGCGGTTTTTATTTTTGATCCAAGGGGAAGGGAGAGGACACCTGACGCAGGCGCTCTCCTTTGCCGCACTACTTAAAAAAGAGCAGCATGAATTGGTGGGTGTCGTGGTAGGGAAAAGCCCGAGGCGACAAGTTCCCGATTTTTTTCTCCAAAAAATTGGAGTGGCAGTCACGCCGGTAGAAAGTCCCAACTTTGAAACCGACGGGTTGGAAAAGAAAATCTTACTTGCAAAGACCATTCGAAAAAATTTGGGGAGAACAGCCACCTATTGGACTAGCCTGCAAAAAATCCATGCATTGATTCAAGAAAAGCAACCCGAGGTGGTGGTGAATTTCTATGAACCCCTTGCAGGGCTTTATAACCTACTTTTTGCACCCAAAATAGCGTTCTGGGCTATCGGTCATCAATACTTGGAAAGGCATCCTGAATTTACCTTTGCCCCAAACCGAAGCCTCGAAAAATTTCTGTTTCAAATGCATACCCGCCTTACAGCCTGGGGGGCTTCCGAGCAGTTGGCACTTTCATTTTTACCAAAAAAAACTAGTAATGGGGTGCAGGTTGTTCCTCCCTTGCTTCGGCAAGAAGTAAAGGAATTGACCGTGGCTCAGGAAGATTTTTACCTAACCTACATGGTCAATCCAGGCTACGCAGAAGAGGTGATGACTTTTGCAAAAAACAATCCAGAGATCAACATCAAAGCCTTTTGGGATAAAAAAGGTGCCGCAGTAAGCGAGCATCCACTCCCCAATTTAAGTTTTCATCTAGTCAATGATCAGGCATTTTTGGAAGCCATGGCAGCCTGTAAAGGGTTAATCTGCACGGCAGGATTTGAATCCGTTTGTGAGGCCATGTACTTGGGAAAGCCCGTGGTCATGGTACCTGTTGCAGGGCAGTACGAACAAGCCTGTAATGCCTTGGATGGAGAACTTTCAGGGGCTGGAAAAAAAGCAGAGTTCTTTGATTTTGAACTACTCACTAGTCTCTCCTTTCCAGAAGCAAGCCGAACAAAAGGCTACCAAAAATGGGCTGAAAGTTGGCCTTCTGAATTCCGGAAATTAGTCTATAAACAGGAGCAAATCACTCAAAAAAACAGCCCTGTTCTAGTTTTATCCTAGCAACCCAGGCTTTCTCTTTCCTTCTGAGTTAGCTCTTCAAATCTTTTGTAAATCACTTTTCCAGCTACCTCAAGTTTGGCATAGGGAAAGGAAACTCGTTTTACTTTCCCCCTCTCTTCTAGAGGTATTTGGGTGTAGATTTGATCCAATGCGTTCGACTCCATTCGTAGTGCTTCGATTTCTTGATCAGTAGGCATGGAAAATTGGCGGTTAGCAAAGGCTTTCAATTGAAATTTTCCATACAACTGACTGTAGGTTTTTACCAAACCAGAGTCATTTGAAGCAGACTCATTACCCTGACTCACAAAACGCACAGGTGTACCCTCAGAAAGGGATAGAGTTGTTGGATTAGTCTCAATTACCTCTTGCTCTTCAGTCGCAATCTGGTTGCCTCCAAAATAAACCCCTGCAAAAAGCAGGAGTAAGGAAAACACAAGGACAATTCTTGACTTCATGGGAAAAGGAGAGGAATTTTTCATGGCAGTAGCGGCGAGAGGTTAGAACGAAAAAATCTTACGTCAAAGGTAATTTTTTTTTATTCATCCGATAGTTAAAATTTATAAAATCCAACCAAGAAAAAACTGAATTCAATCGGTTGATTTTTAAAAGAAAGTCAAAAATTGACTACCTAGGCTCTTTTTTAACCCCTTTTTGTTGGTAGATTTTTACACACTACTTTAAATTCTTATGCGGCTTTCTGCGGCGAAAATGATAATTTCACCCCTCGCCCAACGAACAACAGGTTCATGTCTGCCGAACACACACGACTACAAGAAGATAAGGAGAATAAAAAGCATTGGAAGAAATGGGGTCCCTACCTCACGGACCGCCAATGGGGAACCGTGCGCGAAGATTACAGTTCTGACGGAGCGGCTTGGGAAAATGTGACCCACGATCATGCACGGAGCAAAGCCTACCGCTGGGGAGAAGAGGGAATTGCAGGCCTTTCCGACCATCGCCAAATTATTTGCATGGCTTGGGCCTTTTGGAACGGCAAAGATCCCTTTTTGAAGGAACGATTTTTTGGATTGACAGGCAACCAAGGCAATCATGGGGAAGATGTGAAGGAAGTGTATTTCTACCAAGACTCCACTCCTACCCACAGCTACATGAAGATGCTGTACAAGTATCCTCAAGCGGAATTCCCCTACCAAAAACTCGTAGATGAAAATAAAAAGGCAAGCAAACTCCAAGACGAGTACGAACTGCTAGATACCGGGATTTTTGACGACAATCGGTATTTTGATATTGTCCTTGAATACGCCAAAGCCGATGCTGAGGATATCGTGGCTTCGGCAACCATCACCAACCGGGGACCTGAAGAGGCCAAACTCTGGGTTTTGCCAACGGTCTGGTTCCGTAAATTTTGGTTTACTGGCCACGAACCCTTCATGCCTAAAATGACTCAGGTCAACTCAGGTTGCATCAAAGCATTTAACCCGAAGTCGGGCAATTATTTTTTTAGTTTCTCAGAGCATAAAGAGTTGGTTTTTTGTGACAACGAGACCAACCGAGAACGACTCTATGGCATTCCAAACGAGCGAAAATCCACCAAGGACGCCATCAACGATTACCTGCTAAATGGGGACAGTTCCAGACTCAATTCGGGTACAGGAACTAAAGTCGCAGCAATCCATGAGTTAAGCATCCCCGCTGGCGGACAGGCCACAGTGCAGTTTCGTATGCATCGCCATCCTGATCAACATGTGCAAGGAGCTATGCCTGAAATCTTAGCGCAGCGCAAAAAAGAAGCCGACGAATTCTACGAAGAACTTCAAGAAAGAGTAGTAGACCAGGAACATCAGCAGATTCAACGCCAAGCCTATGCCGGTTTGCTCTGGTCCAAACAGTTTTACTACTACGATGTCAACCGCTGGCTAGAAGGAGACCCGGGTCGCTACCAGCCTCCACAAGAGCGTAAAAAAGGTCGAAATCACAGTTGGACACACCTCCAGAATTTTGACATCATCTCCATGCCAGACAAATGGGAGTATCCTTGGTATGCTGCCTGGGACCTTGCCTTCCATTGCATTCCTTTGGCCCGATTGGATGCAGAATTTGCCAAAAACCAACTGCTCCTACTCCTCAACGAGTGGTACATGCATCCCAACGGGCAGATTCCGGCCTACGAATGGAATTTTTCCGATGTGAATCCACCTGTACATGCTTATGCGGTTCAGCGGGTATACCAGATTGATAAGAAGTTAAATGGAGGCAAAGGCGACCAGCAATTTCTGGAGCGGGCCATGCACAAACTCATGCTCAACTTCACCTGGTGGGTCAATCGAAAGGATTCTGAAGGCAATAATATCTTTGAAGGAGGTTTTCTGGGCCTGGACAACATCTCGCTATTTGACCGAAACCACGCCCAGCACTACCAAGGCAAACTAGAACAAGCAGATGGCACTTCTTGGATGGCTATGTTCTCGCTAAACATGCTACGAATTGCACTGGACCTCTGCGAGCACAATACCGTTTATCAGTTTAGCGCTACCAAATTCCTAGAACACTTCCTCTACATTGCGGGCGCAATGAATACCATCTCCTCGGAGCAAATCTCGCTTTGGGACGATGAGGACCATTTCTTCTACGACGTATTTCATTACCAAGGCAAGGAGCCTAAAAAACTAAAGGTAAGATCCATCGTAGGGCTTATCCCCCTCTTTGCAGTAGAACCTATCCGAGAGGAATTATTCGATTCCCTGCCCGAATTCAAAAAACGATTGGATTTTATCCTCAAAGAGAAACCAAAACTAGCTGCTTTGGTATCCAGTTGGATTCAACCTGGTTATGGCAAACGGCGATTATTTTCACTACTCCGTGGACATCGCATGAAGAGTGTGCTCCAACGCATGCTCAATGAAGCCGAATTTCTCAGTGATTACGGGATCCGCTCCCTGTCCAAGTACCATGAGGATCATCCCTACACCATGAAGATCAATGGAGACACGCTCTCCATTCGCTACACGCCTGGAGAAGCGGATACCCAAATGTTTGGCGGTAATTCAAATTGGAGAGGTCCTATTTGGTTTCCAATCAACTTTCTGATCATGGAGTCTTTGAAGAAATTTGACAGCTACTACGGAGAAGACCTTTCCATTGAATACCCCACCGGATCGGGCAAATTCTTGACCATGGACATCATTGCCAAGGAACTTTCCCTCCGCTGCATATCCCTGTTTACGCGAGACAAAGATGGGAATCGCCCCATCTATGGCAAGCAAACTAAATTTCAGCAGGACCCACACTTCAAGGACCACCTCCTTTTCTTCGAATACTTCCATGGAGATAGCGGAAAGGGACTGGGTGCGTCCCACCAAACTGGCTGGACAGCCTTGGTTGCTGAGATGATTCACTCCTATTACCAACCTTTGCCCAGTCACCAGGATGACTCTTCTCCCCTATTTAGAAGTTAATCGGATCGAAGCGGGCTGCGATGAAGTGGGCAGAGGCTGTCTCGCTGGCCCAGTAGTGGCTGCAGCCGTGATTTTACCTGTGGACTACCACAACCCATGGATTCAAGATTCAAAAAAATTGAGTAAGCATACTCGAGAAGAACTCATCCAAGAAATCAAAGGGGCTGCTCTCGGATGGGCAATAGCTGAAGCGAGCGTTGCGGAAATAGATCAAATCAATATTCTCCAGGCCTCCTTTCTTGCGATGGAACGCGCCATTCAACAACTTCCGAAGGCACCTGAACACTTACTGATTGACGGGAACCGCTGGAAATCCACACTCCCCTATCCCTACACCTGTGTGATCAAAGGAGACGGGAAATTTGCTTCCATTGCAGCTGCATCCATCTTAGCTAAGGTGTATCGAGACGACTTGATGGAACAACTAGCACACGACTTTCCCCACTACGGCTGGGAAAAAAATGCAGGTTACCCCACTAAAAAGCACCGAGAGGGAATCCAATCCCATGGTAGCTGCAGCTGGCATCGAAAAAGTTTTCAACTCCTTTCACCCCAACTTTCCTTAGGACTAGAATAATTTTTTTTCCTTAGGCCATTTCCTTGAGTTCGCCCACCACTTTGGTGATGGTCTGCTTCGCATCGCCAAAGAGCATGAGGCAGTTGGGATACCCAAATAACTCATTTTCCACTCCAGCATAGCCTTTACCCATGCTTCGCTTGGATACAATTACCGTACGGGCTTTGTCTGCATTGAGAATAGGCATGCCAAAAATTGGACTATCGGGATTGGTTCTAGCGGCTGGATTGACCACATCGTTGGCTCCTACCACAAATACCAGATCTGTATTTGAAAAGTCCTCGTTGATATCATCCATTTCAATCAACTTGTCATACGAGATATTGGCCTCTGCAAGGAGTACGTTCATGTGACCCGGCATACGTCCAGCTACGGGGTGTATTGCAAATCGGAAATTGATATTTCGCTTTTCACACTGCTCCATCAGTTCTCGGATCACGTGCTGCGCTTGCGCTACGGCCATGCCATAGCCTGGCACCACAATCACCGAGGAGGCAGAATCAAATAGCATGGCTGTTTCCTCCACGCCAATTTCCTTCACCACTACCGCAGGACCGTCGGCTCCACCTGTAGCTACCGTTTGGCCAAAACCACCCAGCAAAACATTCACCAAAGAACGGTTCATCGCCTTGCACATGATCTGTGTCAAGATAATTCCTGAGGCACCTACCAGAGAGCCAGCTACGATTAGTACGTTGTTATTCAGGATAAAACCGGTGGCACAGGCAGCCATACCAGAGTACGAGTTGAGCAAGGAAATCACCACAGGCATGTCTGCTCCACCAATGGGAATCACAGTCAATATCCCGAGTAGCAAAGCGATCACAATCAAAATGACAATGTAAGTAACCTGAGTTGGGTCCAAAAACACCAGCACGGAAGCAACTACAAAAGCGATGAGCAGGAGTAGATTTAAGAGGTGCTGCCCTGTAAAGGTGATGGGCTGCCCGGACACTTTTCCGTCCAGTTTGAGGTAAGCCACTATGGATCCTGTAAAGGTGACCCCACCAATTAACAAGGATACGACAATACTGGTCAAGTTCACCGCATCCAAGGAAGCCAGATTGGTCTCACTCTTTAGGTAATAATCGGACAAGGCCACAGCAAAGGAAGCCAATCCACCAAAGCCATTGAAGAGGGCCACCATCTCTGGAATCTTAGTCATCGGCACCTTGTAGGCATAGTACAACCCAATCGCAGAACCAATCAATACACAGACACCGATTTCAATTAAGGTAAGTACCTCGAGGGTAAGCAAAGTAGCCGCAATTGCAATCAGCATGCCTACGGCGGAAACAAAATTGCCTTTACGAGCATCTTTGGTTTTCCCTAAGTACTTGATGCCTAGAATAAATAGCACAGAGGCTACCAAGTAGGCGAGTTGAATTCCCGTGTTCATTTCTTCTTAAACATTTTTAGCATGCGATCAGTCACTGCGTAGCCGCCGACCACATTGATGGTAGCCAAAACCAAGGCAATCATGCCTAGCCATTTGCTCAGGGTGGTATAGCCCAATTCATTGCAAGCCATCAAAGCGCCCACAATGGTAATCCCTGAAATGGCATTTGACCCAGACATCAGGGGTGTGTGCAAAGTAGGTGGTACTTTGGAAATGAGTTCAAACCCCAGGTAACTCGCCAAGACGAGAACATAGATCAGAACAATAAGCGCTGAAATAGACATAGGTTATGTTTTAATTAGAAAGTAATTGCTTTGTAAATGCATGTACCAATTCCCCTTGATGGGTAATCAGGACACCTTTTGTAATTTCATCCTCCAGATCAAGGGTTAATCCGGATTCATTTGCCACGTGGAAAGCCAGGGTACTGATGTTGGTGGCGTAAAGTTGACTGGCATTGACAGGCAAAAGCGAGGGAAGGTTTGACTCTCCCACCAAAGTGACGCCATACTTAACTACCGTCGCATTTTTCTCAGAGATTGCACAATTGCCTCCAGATTCCACAGCCATGTCCACGATTACCGAACCGGATTTCATACTTTTGACCATCTCCTCGGTTACCAGAATCGGGGATTTTTTGCCCATCACCAAGGCTGTGGTAATCACCAGGTCCGCTTCCTTGATTTTTTCACGGATCAGTTGCTGTTGCTTTTCTAAGTATTCCGCAGACACTTCACGTGCATAGCCGCCTTCAGTTTTTACCCCTTCGGCACCTTCAACACTCAAAAATCTTCCCCCCAGCGATTCTACTTGTTCCTTGGTCTCGGGACGCACATCGGTGCATTCCACCACTGCCCCTAGCCTTTTGGCAGTAGCAATGGCCTGCAATCCCGCCACGCCAGCACCAAAAATCAAAACACGGGCTGGTGTAATCGTCCCCGAGGCCGTCATCAACAAGGGAAATATCTTTCCCAAATGATTTGCGCCAAGCAGTACCGCCTTGTAACCAGCCAAGTTGGCTTGAGAGGACAATGCATCCATCTTTTGGGCCCGAGAGATGCGAGGAACCGCATCCATGGAAAAGGAACTGATGCGCTTGGCATTGAATGCCGACACCACTTCGGGGTGCTGATAGGCATACATATAGGAAATGGATGCCGCTCCTTCTTTCATCAGTGCTATTTCCTGAAGTGTTGGCAAATTGACCTTGAGCACCAAGTCCGCCCCCAAGGCTTCCTGAGCAGTACCAATCGTGGCTCCTGATGCCTCGTAGTCTTGATTCGAAAAAAATGACTTTTCTCCAGCTCCAGACTCCACCACTACGGCAAACCCTTTCTTCCGAACCAATTTTACCACCTCAGGGCTTAAAGCCACACGGTTTTCATATTCCTTAGTTTCTTTTACTACACCGATGATCATGGATAGGGATGTCGCTTTTTTTAAGTAGATACTTTTTGCTGACCGTTACTTCATTCTAAAGTCATTGAACAACTAACAGCATTTACAGAAAGATTGTTTTTTAGAAGATTATTTCCAAGAAACGAAAACTTAAAGCAAGATTAAAATACAAAATATTATTTTATTCAAAGCGGTTGAACTGATTTCGACTAGAAAACCCGAAACGATTCTTTTTTAGAAATTGGATAGCCGGGCAGTATGGGATTTTTTTTACGTTTTTCTTTGCCTTTCCCAAAAATCAAAAGCAACTTGGGAAAGAATGAAGGGCAAAAGCGAAGGTCTCTTTTTTGTGAAGATACTTAGCGGAATCGCCTGAAACGAAACCGCACTTTAACCCTTTTCCTTGTCCATTTTCAAAAACCCATGAAAAAACCAGCAACTCAATCCTCCGGACAATCACGGAGAGAATTTATTAAAAATGCGGCCATCGCCTCCTCCTTTTTTATTGTTCCTCGACATGTATTGGGTGGTATTGGCTTTACCTCGCCTTCTGACCAGCTTGTTCTAGCCGCTATTGGAGCAGGAGGAAAAGGGAAAAGCGATATTTTAAATGCCTCTGTCAATGGTAGAGAGCGGGTAGTAGCCTTGTGTGATGTGGATTTCTCAGGTTCTGCCAAGGATTCAATTACCAACTTCCCGAAAGCCAAACTGTTTGCGGATTACCGCAAGATGCTCGAAGAAATGAAAGAGATTGATGCAGTCACCATCTCTACCCCTGATCACGTGCATGGTCCTGCAGCCAAGTTCTGCATGGAAAGAGGCAAGCACGTCTATGTGCAAAAGCCCATGACCCACAATATCCGGGAAGCGCGTCTGCTGACGCAAATGGCACGAGACAAAAAAGTAGTGACCCAAATGGGTAACCAAGGAGCCTCCAATCCGCTGATGGACATGATCAAAGGCTGGATGGATTCCGATAAAATCGGCAAAGTATCCAAAGTACAAATCTGGACTAACCGTCCCGTTTGGCCTCAAGGAGGGGCTTTTCCAAAGCCTGAGCCAGGCAAAAAACCTTCCGAAATGGAATGGGACCTTTGGCTAGGACCTGCCCCAGAAATTCCATTTACTCCCAACTTGCACCCCTTCAACTGGAGAGGTTGGTGGGATTACGGAACAGGCGCACTAGGAGACGTAGGATGTCACTTGATGGATATTCCTTTCCGTATGCTAGGCCTCCACTATCCGCTGGATGCAGAATGCTCGGTGGGTTCGGTGTATTCCCAGATGTGGACTCCTGACTACAACCCGGACGGATGCCCTGCCTCCTCGTTCATCACCCTTCATTACGGCGCAACCGCCAAGAATGCAGTTCCTCTTGAAATGACCTGGATGGATGGCGGCATTCGCCCTTCTCACCCAGACATCATTCCTGCAGACCACGACTTAGGTGGTGCCAATTCTGCCAATGGGGTCATGATGATCGGAGAAAAAGGAATTATCACCCACAACATCAACGACAGTTCCCCGCTAATGCCGAAGTTGTACCTCTACGATGGAACTCAAGAGTTTGGTCCAGACCGCTTGGAGAACACCGAACCTGAATATGGTCACCAACGCAAGTGGGTGGATGCCTGCAAGGCTGGCTTTGGTTCCAAAGAACACCAAGGCCTCACCTCTTCCTTCGATTATGCTGGCCCAATGACAGAAACCGTGCTCATGGGTAATTTGGCTATTCGAAGTTTTATGCTCAGAAAACCCAACAGCAAAGGACAGCAAGAGTTTTTTGGACGTAGAAAACTCCTTTGGGATGGAGAAAACATGCGCATCACCAACTTGGAGGAAGCCAACCAGTTTGTCGGCCGTACCTACAGAGCAGGCTTTGAAGTATAAGTTGAATTCAATCCATCCAACCGTGAGGCTAGCCCTCACGGTTTTTTTATGACCACCCTTTAAATTTGATTTATTAAATCCCATTCATGAAGGCCTTAGTCTATGAATCCTTTGGGCAAGCCCCAAAAGTCACCCAGGTACCTGACCCAGAAACGCCCGAACACGGCATTCTCCTTGAAGTAAAGGCCTCTGGAATTTGCCGGAGTGACTGGCATGGCTGGAAGGGTCATGATCCCGATATCCAACTTCCTCATGTGCCTGGCCATGAGTTTGCAGGAATCATCCGCGAAGTGGGCAAAGGGGTAAAAAACTGGAAGATTGGCGATCGGGTAACGGTCCCATTTGTTTGTGCCTGCGGCACCTGCCCGAGTTGCAATAGTGGCAACCAGCAGATCTGTGACGATCAATATCAGCCTGGATTTACCCATTGGGGATCCTTTGCGCAGCGCGTGGCTGTACACCGCGCCGATACCAACTTGGTGCGGATACCCGAATCGGTAAGCTTTGAAGTGGCTGCCAGTTTGGGCTGTAGATTTGCCACTTCCTTTCGTGGGGTAGTCGCTCAAGGCAAAGTCAGCGGCGGCCAATGGATAGCGGTGCATGGCTGTGGAGGCGTGGGACTTTCCGCGATCCTAATTGCAACAGCACTTGGCGCTACGGTGATCGCTGTAGATATCCAAGACGATAAATTAGCTCTAGCCGAGGCTGCTGGCGCACACTACCTGATCAATGCAACAAAGGTTGGGGACGTCGCATTTACCATTCAGGAATTGAGCAAAGGTGGAGTGCATGTTTCCGTAGATGCGCTAGGAAGCAAGGTGACCTGCTACAATTCAGTTGCAAGTTTGCGTAAGCGAGGAAAGCACATTCAAATTGGCTTATTGGCAGGATCTGAAACGAATCCCCCAATCCCTATGCATTTGGTAGTTGCCAAGGAATTGGAAATTTTGGGTAGCCATGGCATGCAAGCGCATGCTTACCCGGAACTCATGCAACTAATTTTGGATGGAAAAATGGATCCAGAAAAATTGATTGGACGAAGAATAAACTTGGAAGATGCCGCAGAAACACTGATGCGGATGGATACTTTCGAAGAAAATGGCATGGTCCTCATCAACCAATTTTAATCAGACATGAAAAAAAACACGAAGCGTTGGTTTTTTCAATCCGTAGCCGGATTACTACTCACCGGTACAGGGTTGTCGATTTGCATTCATGCCGGGGTGGAAAAGTTAGGGGGAGAATTATGGTTTTGGACCGGTACCTTGGGACTTGTGATTTTTCAAGCTGGATTGAGCCTTCTGATTGATGGGGTACGGTACCGATAAGCGGTAGTTAAAAAAAGGATCTTTTCTTTTCAATGAGTGACTCCTTTACTCGCTTTAAATTACTCAAGATACAGGAGCGTATTTTCACATTAATTGCAGTTTTTCACTATATTGAATACTGAATTAAACCATTTGTACCATTTTTTATCTAACCGAAAAACCAAACGCAAATGATCAAGAAAATTACTTTCGCCCTGTTGGTTCTTTTAGTGGCCATCCAATTTGTCCCCATGAAAAAAAACGATACGGGAAGCAACGATTTTGACCTTACCACCAACTACCAAGTACCCGAACATGTCGCCACGATTATGAAAGGAGCTTGCAACGATTGTCACAGCAACACCTCCACCTATCCTTGGTACAGCAGTATTCAACCAGTCGGCTTTTGGCTCAACCACCACATCGAGGAAGGGAAGGAACATTTGAATTTTTCTGAGTTTACCTCCCTCCCACTTCGGGTACAAAATCATAAGTTTGAAGAAATTGTAGAGATGGTAGAAAGTAAAGAAATGCCACTTCCATCCTACACCTATATGGGGCTGCATCCTGAAGCCAACCTTTCGGACGAGGATCGAAAAGCAGTGGTGGACTGGGCCAAGGAACAAATGGCCCTACTTGCCGCCACCTATCCGGCTGATAGCCTAAAGATGAAGCCCAGACCAACTCCTGTTCAATAAAGAATTTACTTTTAACTAAACTGGGACCAAATACCGCTCAGTCTATTTTTTTTACCCCCTCTACCATGAATAAATTCACAGATACAGCAGTTCGATGGGGAGTAGTGGGCGTGGGCAAGGTTTGTGAACTGAAGTCTGCACCCGCCATGAACACCATTCCCAACTCGCAGCTGGTAGCAGTCATGCGAAGGGATGCGGAGAAGGCCATGGACTATGCAGCGCGTCATGAGGTGCCCAAATGGTACAGCAAGGCTACTGACTTGATTCATGATCCAGAGGTCAACGCCATCTACATCGCTACGCCGCCACATGTCCACCTAGAACTCACCCAACTGGCAGCAGCAGCGGGAAAGCCCGTGTATGTAGAAAAGCCCATGGCCCGTACCCATGCGGAATGCCTGCAAATGATTCAGGCTTGTGAACAAGCAAGCGTTCCCTTATTTGTAGCCTACTACCGACGAAAGTTGCCCCATTTTTTGAAAATCAAGGAGCTCTTGGAGCAGGAAGAGATTGGCGTCATTCGGACGGTGCATATCAACCTGAAACAAGTCCTTACACCCAACTTAGTGAGCAAATCAGCAGAAAACTGGCGCGTGATTCCTGAAATCGCAGGAGGAGGCTATTTTTATGACCTGGCCTCACACCAACTGGATTTATTGGACTTCTTTTTCGGTAAAATCACGCTTGCAGCTGGCTTTTCTACCAACCAGGCAAAGGCTTACCCTGCAGAAGACTTGGTCACGGGAACTTTTGTCTTTGAAAATGGGGTATTGGGTACTGGAAACTGGTGCTTTACCACCTCCTCCGCCTCTGAAATAGATGAAATTGTAATTGACGGCTCCAAGGGTCAACTTCGCTTTGCAACTTTTGGTGAAGGAGCATTTACCCTACTTCGGCCCAATCAAAATCCACTTCACTTTCACTTGGAACTTCCTCATCACATTCAACGTCCTCTAATCCAAAGTATCGTGGAAGAATTACTCGGCAAAGGAAGTTGTCCTAGTACCGGAATATCCGCTGCACGTACCAACTGGGTACTAGAGGAATTGGTTAAGAACCGAATCTAATTCAAGAATTCAATTAAACTAAGCCAAGCAAGTCATGGGGAAAAATCCAATTACCATCGATAACTATCTGGATAATCACTACATCCACCGAAGCAATTGGTTGCGAGCGGCTGTGTTGGGGGCAAATGATGGGATTATTTCCATTTCCAGCCTCGCGATTGGTATCACTACGGCAAGTTCCTTAAAAGAGCCCATACTTTTGGCTACGGTGGCAGGACTCGTAGCAGGTGCCTTGTCCATGGCAGCAGGAGAATACGTATCGGTCAGTTCACAAACCGACACCGAAAAGGCAGACATTGATCGGGAAAGGGAAGAACTCAAAGAATTACCCAAGGAAGAGTTGGAAATCCTGGTTCAAATCTATGTGAAGCGGGGACTGAAAAGAGAAACGGCTAGGCAAGTCGCGATTGAACTCACCGAAAAAGATGCTTTGGGCACACACATTCGAGACGAGTTGGGCATCAATGCATTGAGTCAAGCGAAGCCCATCCAGGCTGCCATTGCTTCAGGCGCTTCGTTTACTGTGGGAGGATTACTTCCCTTAGGAATAGTACTCTTGGCACCGATAAGCAGTATGGAATATTGGCTCTATGGCTTTACCCTTATTTTTTTGGCTATTCTAGGAGTTGCTTCAGCAAAAATTGGGGGATCCAGCATCCCGAAAGCAATTGCTAGAATTGCAATTTGGGGAACCTTGGCGATGGGAATCTCTGGACTCGTCGGCTATTTATTTGGAGTCAAGGTGTAACTCAAGAGGCACAAACCCCTCAAGTTTGCTTGCTGATACAATCCAGTAGAAATGATTGCGAGGAATGGCATTTTTAGAAAAAAGAGATCAAAACCCTAATCAGGATTCGGAAATATAAATCACTTCGCTACCATGATTAACTTTTCAGCCTCTTCAATTCCTTTTAAATCGCACTACATTATTTCGCCTTTTTCTTAGATTTAGGATTCACAACTACTCCCTCCTAATGAAAAGAATTTTTCTTATCCTATTCCTTGTTAGTTCGCTCACTGCGAATGCCCAGACCTTTGATTCCTCACTTCCCATCAAATACCGAAACATAGGTCCTTTCCGTGGTGGAAGATCAGTGACAGCAGCAGGGGTAGTTCAAGACCCACTGACCTATTATTTTGGGACCACTGGGGGAGGACTCTGGAAAACAAGTGATGCAGGACAGCATTGGGAAAATATATCCGACGGATTCTTTACCACCAGTTCGGTAGGTGCTGTGGCTGTGGCGGAAAGCAATCCAAATATTGTTTACGTAGGCATGGGTGAACATGCGCCTAGAGGTGTCATGACCAGTTACGGAGATGGGGTGTACAAATCCACAGATGCCGGCAAAACCTGGAAAAAGTTAGGCCTAGAAAAAACCCAACACATTTCGCGTATTCAAATCCACCCGACCGATCCTAATACCGTGTATGTGGCAGCCCAGGGTGCCCTGCATGCCCCCAATGAGGATCGAGGCATTTACAAAACAATTGATGGAGGATTGACCTGGGAAAAAGTACTCTATGTAGACACCTTTACTGGTGCAGTGGAACTTTCCATGGACATGAACTTCCCCGAAATCCTCTATGCTGCCCTATGGGAACACCAGCGCTTCCCTTGGCAAGTAAAATCAGGAGGTCCAGGTTCAGGCCTCTACAAATCTACCGATGCCGGTAAAACCTGGAAAAAAATCCACAACGGGCTCCCAGAAGAGAAAGGAAAAATGGCCATTTCCGTCTCTAGAGCAAACTCCAACAAGGTATACGCCTTGATCGAAAGCAATACCGAGAAAGATTTAGGAGGATTATTTGTTTCCGAGGATGCAGGTGAGAGTTGGACACTCATTAACAAGAGCAACCGATTGACGCAACGGGCTTGGTATTACATCGAAGTCTTTGCAGATCCAGTCAATGAGCACAAGGTCTATGTGCAAAGTGCCCCATTCTTAGTATCCATAGATGGAGGAAAAACCTTTGAAGACATCGATGGGCCGCACGGCGACTACCACGACCTATGGATCAACCCAAAGAATCCAAACAACTTAATCCTAGCTGACGATGGAGGCGGATCGATTTCCTTCAACAGCGGCAAAAGTTGGTCTACCCAGAGCAACATGCCTACGGCACAGTTTTACCGAATCAATGTAGACAATCAATTCCCCTACCGCATCTATGGCGGGCAGCAGGACAATACTTCTGTAGTGATCTCCAGCATAGGTCTTGGCCGCGGAGGAATTACACAAGAGCACTGGAACAATTCGGCGGGTGGCGAATCTGCCTTCTTGGCCTTTGATCCGAATGATCCTCGCTACGTACTCGGAGGTAGCTACCAAGGCACTATTGAAGTCTTGGATATGGAGACACAAGGCTCCACCAATATCATGGCTGCTCCCATTCAGTACCTCGGCATGGACGCCAAAGACATGAAGTACCGGTTCAACTGGAATGCACCGATTATCTGGTCCCAGCACGAGCCAAATACCTACTACCATGGTGCTCAGGTGCTTTTGAAGACGCAAGACTGGGGTAAAACTTGGAAAGAAGTGTCTCCAGACCTTACCCGAAATGAAAAATCCAAACAAGGAAAAGGAGGTGTTCCTTTCACCAATGAAGCCGTAGGAGCAGAAAATTACGGCACCCTTGCCTATGTCATCGAAAGCCCACATGCAGCGGGTACAATTTGGACAGGAAGTGACGACGGACTCGTACAACTCACCCGAGATGGAGGAGCGACCTGGACCAATGTCACTCCTAAGGACTTGAAAGAGTGCTTGATCAACGCGATCGAGGTTTCACCCCATGATCCTGCCACGGCCTACATCGCTACCACCCGCTATAAATTCAACGACTACACCCCAGCAATCTACAAGACCACGGATTATGGGAAAACCTGGACCAACATTTCCAAAGGGATTCCTTACGGCGCCTTCACTCGGGTAGTTCGAGAGGATTCAAAAGTGAAAAACTTGCTTTTTGCGGGTACTGAACAAGGCATGTACCTCTCCAAAGATGGAGGGCTCAATTGGGTGAGTTTTCAACTCAACCTGCCTGTCACTCCGATCACAGATCTCAAAGTAGCGCATGATGACCTAATCGTGGCGACGGCAGGAAGATCCTATTGGATCTTGGATGAGTTGAATGCAGTACGCGAATTGAAGAATAGTGTAACACAACCTACCCTCTACACGCCAGAAAAAGCGCTATTGGGCAGTTGGTATTCCTCGATGAATGGAGCCAATCTGGATGGATTTACTGGAACAAATCCCTTTCAAGGACACAATCCTGCCTCTGGGATGGTGATTTACTACCACTTGCCTGAAACTTACGCAGACAGCACCGAATTGACCTTGGAAATACACGATGCCCAGGGAAATCTGGTACGCCAGTTAAGTTCCAAAAGAAATCAAGATTTCCAGTCTTACGCTGGAGGGCCATCCCCAGAACCGACACTTTCCACCCGAAAAGGCATCAATCGATTTGTTTGGGACCTTCGGTACCCTACTGTACCTGGAATTCCTACCGCCTACATTGAATCCAGTTTCCGTGGACACAAAGCCATTCCGGGCACCTACAGCCTCAAACTAAGCGCTGGAAATGTAGTGGCGGAGGCCAAAGGAGAAATTCAAGATGTGCCGGGAAGTAAGCTAAATGCCGCAGATTTTCAAGCCTACCATCAGTGGATGAGTACATTGGAAGGCGAAGTCACTCAGATGCACAATTTGGTCAATACTGCCAAAAAATACCAAGACCAACTCCAAGATCTGATTGGGAAGTTGGACACGAAAGTTGAATACAAGGAACTTAAACTATCCGCACAAAACCTAGTGAAGGAGTTGACTGCATGGGATGAATCCATGGTGCAGCGCAAATCCACAGCCTATGACGATGTGGAGAACTTCCCCAACAAGTTTACTGCTAACTTTCTATTCATGATGAATCATGGCGAGAGTAGTATTCCGAGTATCAACGAAGGCACTAGAGCAAGACATGCCGAATTGCTAGCGCAGTGGAAGCCACTCCAGGCTGAGGGGAAGCAACTGGTGGAGCAGGCCATTCCCGCATTCAATGCCCTAGCCAAAGAAAAAGGAGTGGGCGTACTTTTTCTTAAATAAACGAATCCATCAAGAGTAGCAATCAGGAAGTTCCTGATTGCTACTCTTTTTCCTACTGCTATAACCAAGAGAAATTGAACCCCATGCGCCACCTGCTATTTGTACTGCTATTGACCCTTTTTGCGGCTTGTGCTCAAAAACCCAGTTCCGAAAGCGAGGCCATTGCTTTGCCCGTAGAAGATTCCATTTTTACCACCCCACTTGGTAAAAAATACCCCATGCCAGTTCCCAATGAAGCGGCGCTTGCAAATTTTGAACAAGCCAAGCAGCAGTTCGAGGCCAATCCTACCGATGTAGAGGCACTCATTTGGTATGGTCGTAGAACTGCCTACTTGGGAAGATACCAACAGGCAATTGCCATCTACACGGAAGGAATCAAAAACTTCCCTCAGGATGCTCGCTTGTATCGGCATCGAGGGCACCGGTACATCAGCATTCGAAATTACGAGGTAGCGATTGCAGATTTAGAAAAAGCGGCGTCCTTGATTCAAGGTACTGCAGATCAAATCGAACCAGATGGCATGCCCAATGCCCAGAATATCCCCTTGAGTTCGCTGCACAGCAATGTTTGGTACCACTTGGGTCTAGTCTACTACCTGAGCCAGCACTATGAGAAAGCATACACTGCTTACCTTAAATGCAGAGAAAGCGGTGCCAACTACGACAACATCGTTTCCAGTACCCACTGGCTTTACCTCATCCAACTCCGATTGGGCAATCCAGAAAGAGCAGATTCCTTGCTTGCTCCGATTCAAAAAGAGGGGGTAGTCATCGAAAACCAAAGTTATGCCGACTTGTGTCAGCTGTACAAGGGATGGATTTCTCCAGACACCTTACTCCAGGCTAGCCCAGGCAACCCTTCCAACGATGCGGTCAATTATGGGCTTGCGAATTGGTACCTACATCAAGGCGATTCGAGTAAAGGAATTCAATTGCTTGAGGCACTGGTTGCAGGAAAAGCCTTTACATCCTTTGGCTACTTGGCGGCAGAGGGAGATTTGATGCACTACTTTTCAAAAGGCAACCCAGAAAAGTAAAGATCCGATTAGTTTAGTCCGAAGACTTGATGCTGAGTACTGCACGGTCTGATTTGAAGATTAAGGTTTCGGTGGTCCCCACCTGATAACTTGGCTTCCCCTTTTTGTCTTCAGAATGGAGCGCTACAAGAGCAATCCCTTTTTCCACACAGAAGGAATGTATTCCATCCACGCTATTCTTATCGTTGACTACATGGATATGCAAGGTGACCTCCTCATTTCCTTTGTAAAAGGTCTTCATTTGACGTTCCGCATCCGAAGAATTAATAAAATGCTCAGGAGTATTGACGTAAACTAAATGAACCGAAGCGGTAAATAACTTGATAAAGGGAACAAAAGAAGAAAAAGCCTTTTTGGCAGGGCCATCAAAAATAGAGGCAAAGGCTATTTTTCGAAAAGCATTTCCATCCAAGGCCTTTTTCACTGCCAGCACAGGGCAGGGTGCATTTCTAAGTACTTTTTGGAGCGTTGAACCAATGAATTTTCCGCCTGCAAATCCCTTTCCATAGGCTCCCAAAACAACCAAATCCACCTTATTTTTGACTATTTCTCGGAGGATCTGTTCGGCTGGCACTCCTATTTTTACAAGTAACAGGGGTTGAATCTTGGTGGGGGCTACCATCTTCAGGTACTCTGGAATTCGCAGATGGGCTTCTTCCATTTCTTCCACTAACTCCGAGTGGGCCAACCTTGCCTTTTCGGGAAGCAAATCCCAATCAATTTCTGAGGGAATCACCGAAACGCAAATCAATTGCGCCTCTGCTTTTGCTGCAATTTTTTTTGCAGTGAGCAAGGCTGCAAGCGCATATTCTGAAAAATCAAATGGAACAAGGATCGTTTTCATGGCAACAGAGTTTAGTTTGCGTGTTGCCAAAAATCAAGAAAAGAAAAAGGAAATAACCTGCTTAAAATCAGATGAAAGCCTGATATAAACTTGGGTTAAGTTCCAAATTAAAACGTATACTCCATTTTTAGATTACAACGTCCATAGGCACCACATTCGAGTTCGCAGGGTACAAATCCGAGTCGGTGGTAAAGTTTAATGGCAGCCTCCAACTTGGTGTGGGTGTAGAGGCGAACTTTTAGTGCCCCCTTTTGGTGTGCTATTGCCAAAATGTGCGTCCCAAGCAATTCACCTGCTCCTTTTCCTTGAAAGGCTGGAGTCACGCCCATTTTGATCATTTCCCAAACTCCCTCCTCGCTAGGGATTAGGGCTACTGTGCCAGCGATAATGTCCCCAAGTCGTGCGAAAATGATCTCTCCTCCCTTTGCAATAATGGTCTGCTCTGGATTTTCCAATTGAGCCAGATCAAAAGGTTCTAAAGAAAAATACTGACTCACCCACGCCTTGTTGATGGATTCAAAATAGGGTTGCAGGGCTGGTGAGAAAGGGATAATTTCGAAGGAATCTTGAGCCATACACAGAAATTTTTACCAAAAGTAAGGCAAATCAAGTAGCTTAGAAATCAAACTAATCTGATTCCCCATGAAAAGCACATTCTTTTTCCTCAGCTTCCTTCTCTTTATTGGGCTCGTGCATCCGACTGCTGCGCAAACTCCTGCAGAAAAAATCCAGCAATTGGGTTTGCAGGTACCTGAAATAAGCCAACCTATTGCCAACTATGTAAAGTGGAAGCAAGTGGGCAACTTGCTTTACTTGGCCGGGTCGGGACCAAAAATCTACGGAAAAGTAGGAGCTGACTTAACTACCGAAGAGGGCTATGTTGCAGCCAAGGCTACTGGCTTAGAGATCATTGCCGTGCTGCAAGCTGCGACGGGTGATCTTGGCCGCATCAAACAGTTTGTCAAGGTGTTGGGCATGGTCAATTGCACACCGGACTACACGGCACAGCCAGCGGTTATCAATGGGTTTTCTGACTTGATGGTTGCCGTATTTGGGGAAAAAGGAAAACATGCCCGATCCGCTGTAGGGGTAGGCTCCCTTCCCAATAATATGGCAGTAGAAATTGAAGTGATCGTCGAATTGGAAGACAAGTAAGCCCATTCTTTCCACTACTAGATTCTAAAACAAACTCCCTTGAAAAGGATGGCCCTCTAACTCCAAGAGGGCTTTTTTCTTGTCCAATCCTCCGGCATAACCAGTGAGGCTTCCATTGCTTCCGATGATGCGATGACAGGGCAAAATAATCAACAAGGGATTGGCACCTATGGCCGTACCTACCGCGCGGATGGCTGCAGGATTGCCGAGCTGCTCGGCCAACCTGGCATAGGTGGTAGTTTGCCCGAAGGGAATTTTACCCACGGCCAACCAGACTTTGCGCTGAAAGTCCGTACCCCCCAAGCCAATGGGTAGGTTAAAAACTTTTCGTTGCCCCAGAAAGTATTCCTCCAATTGTTTTTTGGCTTCCAACAAGAGTGGGTCCGTGAGATCCCCCTCAGGCTGCTGTTGGGTAAATTTCAATTCCGAAAGGCATTCTTCTCGGATGCGAAGCTGGATATTTCCTAAAGGGGTAGCGAGGATGGGCATGGGACAGAAGGGGACTTTTGTTCGGTAAGTAGGCCTGCCTGCCGAAGGTATGGCCTACCTGCCGGAGGCAGGTTAATTGGTTAAAAATGTTAAAGATTAAGTGAACACAATGCGTTAGCTGATGCACATGCGGTATTTCCAGACCTCACGTACCTGCGTCACCTCCACCTCAAAGGGAGGATAGATCGGGTTGGCAGAGCAGAGCAACAGGTTTTGGTTGACCTTGATTCGGTTGTAAGCCAATTTAAAGGTTACCCCATCCTGCTCGGTGACAATGACGTACCGTTCCCCATCCTTCAAGCGGGTCCAATCTTCTACGTATTCGCAGACGATCCAAGCACCATCCGGAATCGGCAGCATGGAATCCCCATCTACTTGAAAGACCCGGTGTTTTTTGTTGGTAGGGAGAAAAGGCAAGGAAAATCTCGGCAAGTCAGAGATAAATTCCGGATCGGCAAATCCCGCCAAGTAACTCGCCTTGGCCCGTTGCGAAACTACTTCAATCAACTCCCGCCCCGAGGCATCTACCGTGGTAGAAAGAATGCGAAGATTACGCCCTCGGAGAAACTGGTCCGTTTCCAATAGTTCGCGCAACTTGTATTCCGAATAGGAAGTCAAATCCTCCCGAGCCAACACATCCAGGGACACCTTGAGGTAATCGGCAAACAAAAGGAGTACCTCCAAAGGAGGGGTAATACTCAATTCGTAGCCGGCCAACTTGGACCGGGAAATTCCTAGGGCTTGAGCAAGCGCCTCCTGAGTCAAGCCTTTCTTTTTACGGAGAAATTTTAAATTGGAATGGATGCTCATTGCCTCAATTTTTAATACGCTTGAAAATACAATGGAAATAGTCCCCGACAACTTTCGTCTCTAAACGATTCAAAGATAAAAAAAATGTTTAATATATAAACATTAAAATGTTTAAATTATTAACAATTCAAATGGAGGAAAAACGAAGCATTGTACACCTAGACCTGGACACCTTTTTTGTGTCTGTAGAACGGCTTTTTGACGACCGCCTCAAAGGCAAGCCGATCCTCATTGGGGGCGCAAGCGACCGAGGGGTTGTCGCCTCCTGCAGCTACGAAGCACGGAAATTTGGCGTGCACTCTGCCATGCCCATGCGCACCGCTAGACAGCTCTGCCCGGAAGCGATTGTCGTGCGGGGGGATTTTGAAAAATACAGTCAAAAATCCCAAGAAATCACCGAAATCATTCGAGAAGGAGTTCCCCTATTTGAAAAAGCCTCCATCGATGAATTCTACATTGACCTCACCGGCATGGACCGCTTCTTCGGCTGCTTCAAATTGGCCCATCAACTCCGCCAACGCATCATTCAAGAAAGCGGGCTCAACATCTCCATGGGGCTTTCCCAAAACAAAACCGTCTCCAAAATCGCCACTGGGGAAGCCAAACCCAACAATGAAAAGCAAATTCCCCTAGGCGAAGAAAAATCCTTTCTCTCCCCCCTATCCGTACGAAAAATCCCCATGATCGGTGAGAAAACCTCCCAAACACTCTACAACATGGGGGTCAAAAAGGTACATACGCTGCAGCAAATGCCTGCCCAACTCCTCGAAGCCACCTTTGGAAAAAACGGAAAAATGATTTGGGAAAAGGCAAACGGCATCGACCTCAGCCCAGTCGTACCCTACTCCGAAGCCAAATCCATTTCCTCCGAAAATACCTTTGAAGAGGATACCATCGACACCCGCCTACTCGAAGCAACCCTCATCGCAATGACCGAGCAGCTCAGCACCAAACTCCGGCAAAAAGGGCAGCTCACTGCCTGCGTCACCGTAAAAATCCGCTACTCCGACTTTGAAACCCATAGCATACAGCAACGCATTCCCTACACGGCCGCAGACCATAGCCTACTCCCCATCGTCAAGGAACTCTTTCGCAAGCTCTACACCCGTCGCCTACTCATCCGCCTCGTGGGAGTACGCTTCAGCAACCTGGTCTATGGCAACTACCAGATCCAACTCTTTGAAGATAGCCAACAGCAAATACAGCTCTACCAAGCCTTGGATAAGTTGAACGTCAAATACGGGGACAAAACCGTCTGCCGGGCCATGACCATGGGGATAGGAAGACGAAGGTTTAATCCATTTAATGGAATGGAGGCGTGAGACAGCAAAAAAGGTTACCTCTAATTCCGAGGCAACCCTTACAACCCTAAAATCTTAAAATAAAAACAATAAAGATCAGGATATTTAGCACATACTGAATAATGATTTTCGATTTGAAACTGGTATCCAATTCAAAAAAGGAAGACGGACTTATGGATCGCCTAAACTGAATTGTAATGAAAACCAAATTAAATCCAATCAATAGGCCAAGCGCCAGTTCAGCGTATTTAAACTCAGGAAATATCCTGAAAAGGATTCCCGATATCACGTACCCAATTACAGTCAAAACAGAGACTCTAACTAAGGCTTTTTTTAACTTATTTACATCCATGTTTCCTAATTTAAACAATCATAAAAGTCCCAAACCATCAAACCTAAAGCCACCCATCCCAATGTCCGCTTACCGACTAAAATCAATATTTCTGCCGCTACCTCAGCCGAGGCTAAAGCAGCAGTATTTTTGATCAATTCGTTTATTACGCCTACACCTAACACCCCAGAAGCACAACTTCGAATTCGATCCCAATCTACATCTTCACTGATTCTGTGATTTGAATTACTAAACACACCTGCACTTTTATCAGTAGTTTGTTGCATAATTGAAATCATAAGGGATAGCTCCACTAATTCTTGGTCCGATAAATTAGTAATTGTTTCCCTTTCTTCTTTAGAAAGAGTTTTAGCAACCGATGAAGAGAAAATCTGGGTTAATAATTGCCGATGAATACTTCTACCATTTTCAACTAAAGGATTTAAGATCCGTTCAATTTCCGGATCGTTGTAATCTAGGCTTAAAAATGATCCATCTAGGTTTTGATTCTTGCCCAAAACCAAATTTAGTTCTTCCCCTATTTTATTGATTGCATTTAAATCTAGGCCTTTAGGAAACTTTAGTTCATCGGAGATTTGAAGTCCATCATCATTCAATGGAATGTTTTGTTCCATTAATGAACACCCAGAGAAACTGATAAAAATAATAAGTGCTGAAATTTTAAATATTCTAGACATATTGAAAAATGTTTTAGGAGTTCTTAACTACTCTATCCCTTTTCGTTTTACGGGGCTACTCTTGAATTTTTTAAGTCGTTTTTCGCTTGCACATGTCCGACTTTAAAGGGCCGCTAACCCTTAATTAGCATTTTTTTGAACTAGAATGAGGTGTAGTAGGTATATTAAAAAGACAAGTGACTTGAAGCCATTACGGGCCCGACTTTGAGCGAAGTCTTTCTTTTGTATTTGCTGCACTCAAAACCTTACTCGTATTAAACCTATCTGTATCTCACCAGATTAGCAAATAAAAACATATAAATTTATTTTATTTGGATATAATCTGCTATAAATCAAGTTATTTATTTATGTTTTTTATTGAAATATAACAATTTTTTGTCAATTTTTAAATTATAACCAAATAGTACTAAATAGCCCTCTCCAATTCAATTTTTCTAAGAATAAACGAAAAATCACTAGCGGTTTACCGAGGATTGAGTACAATTTCAGCAGGAATTAATCCGTAAAGGTTAGTAGAAACAATTCGACCTCTACCAAGCCCTGAATAAATTGAACGTCAAGTATGGCGACAAAACAGTCTGCCGAGCCATGACCATGGGGATAGGAAGACGAAGGTTTAATCCATTTAAAGGAATTGAAAATTAAATTCAATCGCATCGCCCAAGATCGAATCAGAAAAGCACAATTTTCAAAAAACCTCCTTAATTTAAGTTTTCCATTCCATTCCCTAGCTTTCATGTCTACCTCCTACTTATTTACCACCCCACGACTAGGATTTCGCCGCTGGCAAACGACTGACTTGGAGGCATTTACCGCCATCAACACAGACGCAGAGGTCATGCGCTTTTTTCAAAAGCCTCTTTTGCGAGAAGACACCCTCGCCATGATGGAGCGCATGGAGCGACTTTATGAGGACAAAGGCTTCTGCTATTTTGCAGTAGATATCCTAGAGAGCAAAGCACTTTTAGGCACTATTGGGCTCGGATGGAAAACCTTTGAGGCCGATTTTACCCCCACCGTAGATATCGGCTACCGAATCGGAAAAAACTGGTGGAACCAAGGCTTTAGCACCGAAGGAGCCGCTGCCTGCCTAGACTATGCACGGCAACTCCAAATCCCGAAAGTGGTGGCCATAGCCTCGGTCGGAAATTCTGCCTCTATTCAAGTCATGAAAAAAATAGGGATGCAGTATTGGAAAGAATTTGATCATCCTGACCTACAAGATTCCCCCAGCATCCAACGCTGCACCTTGTACCAACTCTCTCTCTAAAACCTCCTCAAAAACCCAAAATAAGCCTAAAAGATGTCCTATTTTAGCGAACAGCATTTTCAAAATCTCAGCCCCTCGGATGTCCTTGTAGGAGAATACGATGCCTGTACCTTTTCAAACTGTAACTTTGCTACCGCTTCCTTTCAACAAGCAAGTTTTGAAAATTGCCACTTTAAAGACTGCGACCTAAGCAACATCAAGGTCCTCAAGGTAAATTTTCAGAATGTCCGCTTTTCCCGTTGCAAAATGCTGGGAATAGCCTTCGCTTCTGCAAATCCTTTTCTGCTCGAACTCCAGCTGGAAAACTGCGTCCTCGACTACTGCAATTTTTACAAACTACCCCTCAAAAATTCGAAATTTCTGCAGTCTCGACTGCGGGAAGTAGACTTTTCCCAGGCCAACCTGTGTGAGGCAAGTTTTCAGGGGTCTGACCTCCTCGGAGCAGTATTCGACCAAACCAACCTTGAAAAAGCCGACTTTCGGGAAGCTATTCACTACCGAATCGTACCCGAACTCAATGTCCTCAAAGGTGCGCGATTTGATCTCGCCGGATTGCCCGGCCTACTCGAATCCTATGGAATCAAAGTAGATTAAAACTAGAAGGCCTTATTTTTTAAAGTAGCTGTCTCGGATGGCCTTGAATTCGGAACCTTCCTTCCATCCTGGCCAGCGGGTAGAATTGGCAAGATTGCGACCTACTTGATACAACAACTGCACATCGTCCACCGCACCCTCTAGGTTCCATCGCTTTGGGTCGTAAGCATCGGCTGGTTTGTGGTAGTACTGGGCCACATATTCTTCCTGAAGCTGCTTTCCATACTCCTTCCCTTTCTCCACATGGTCGATTCCTGTTCCAATATACAGGGCTGGAATTCCTATTTTGGCAAAATTGAAATGGTCAGATCGAAAATAGTAACCCACTACAGGATTGGGTTCAGGAGCAGCATACCGTCCCAATTTTTTGAGTTCCTCGTCCAATAAGTCCTCCATTTCGGATTGCCCTACTCCAATGACAGAAACATCTTTCATTTTTCCATAAGGATTGACACCGTCCATGTTGATGTTGGCTACCGTTTTTTCTTTGGGATAGATCGGCTGCTTCGCATAATAGGCCGAACCCCACAATCCCTGTTCCTCTGCCGTGACCGCCAAAAATACCACGGTTCGGTCGGGTTGCTCGTCTGTCTTAAACGCTTTCGCTAAAGCCAACAAAGCAGCTGTCCCAGAGGCATTATCCAATGCCCCATTGTAGATCGTATCGCCCGTTTCATCAGGCTTGCCTATGCCAATATGATCCCAATGAGCCGAATAAATAATCACTTCCTCGGGTGCTGTTTTCCCAGTGATTTTGGCAATTACGTTTTTGGAGACATTGTAGGTAGACTCCACAGCAAGACTGGTGCTGAGTCTCATCCCGGTTGAAAAGCCTTGAAAATCGGGAGTTCTGGCATTTTGCAATAGTTCAGACTCATTCTTCCCCATTTTTTCAAACAACTGCTTCGCAAAGGGTAGGGTAATCCATCCTTCAAATCCCAATTTGTACTTGTCCTGACCTCGGTCGTCGAGGTAGAGTTTGGACGCTTTCCAGCTATTCTGAATGTTATTGAATCCATAGCCAGCTGGAATCGTATTGTGCACAATCAAGCAACCTAAGGCTCCTTGACGTACCGCCTCCTCGTATTTGTAAGTCCATCGACCATAATAGGTCATCGTATTCCCTTTAAAAAATGTGGAGTCTTCTGATCCAAAACCAGGATCATTGATGAGCACGACCACTATTTTGCCTTTTACATCCAGATTTTTGTAATCGTCCCAGCCATATTCGGGGGCCACAATTCCGAAGCCCGCAAAAACCACTTCAGCATCTTGAATGCGAACTAGGGAATCCGTACGCTGTGTCCAAATCACAAAGTCTTTCAATCCTTCCCCGACTACGGACCCTTGTGCGCTCTTAAACTCCATGGATTGTTCGGGATAAGTGATGATAGAGACCATGGGCACCTCTTGAAAATAAGAATCTCCATTGCCTGGCTCAAGCCCCATTTCCTTGAATTTACTTTCCAAAAAAGCGGTTGTAAGTTGCTCCCCTTCGGTAAAAGGCATACGACCCATAAATTCATCCGAAGAAAGGGTGATCAAATTGGGTTCTAAATCTGCTACCTGGAATTGGTAGATTTTAGATTGATCGCTACAGCTGATCAAAAAGCCAGCAAGTAGTGCAAGAGAAAGAAGATTTTTCATAGTCGAAATCAAGATTTAGCCTGGAATCAAACTCTAAGGTAAAACATTTACCGCTTGATTTTCGCTTCGCTACAGCCAATTTACAGCTGTCCTATTGCATTGCCTGAATTTTGGCTTACCTTTGTTCCCGGCGGCACGACCAGCTCCTGCTGAATCCCCCAGGTCCGGAAGGAAGCAAGGGTAGGCGGTCGTAGCGGTGCGATGCCGCCTCTTTTTTTTCAGGTAGTTCAAATTCCACCCCCCTTTCGCTACCTTATCCTAATTTATCTTCTAACTTTGTCCATTGACCTTAGCCCATATTGCGCTTAGGCAAACTGCTTTTTATAACCAAAACCCATTGACATGAAATTCTTTATCGATACCGCCAATCTTGATGAAATCAGAGAAGCGCATGACCTAGGTGTATTGGATGGCGTGACCACCAATCCCTCCCTAATGGCCAAAGAAGGAATCACAGGAGAGGCAAATATCAAGGCGCATTACAAAGCAATTTGCGCTATCGTAGAGGACAAAGTAAGTGCCGAAGTGATTGCTACGGACTACGAAGGAATGGTGCGCGAAGGAAAAGAATTGGCCAAGCTGGATGACAAAATCGTGGTGAAGATCCCCATGATTCGAGATGGAGTAAAGGCCATTCGCTATTTCCACAGTGAGGGAATTCGTACCAATTGTACGCTAATCTTTTCTTCAGGACAAGCCTTATTGGCTGCCAAAGCAGGAGCAACTTACGTTTCCCCTTTCATTGGCAGACTGGATGATATTTCCTTCGATGGCTTAGACTTGATTGGTCAAATCGTACACATCTACCAAAACTACGGCTACGAGACCGAAGTACTCGCTGCATCAGTTCGTCACACCATGCACCTCATCAAATGTGCTGAACTTGGAGCGGATGTAGTCACTTGCCCACTCAAAGTGATTACCGGCTTGTTGAAGCATCCACTTACTGATTCAGGCTTGGCCCAATTCCTAGCCGATCACGCCAAAGCAGCGGGAAAGTAAGCCTATCAAACTAACCCAGTCTTCACCACTATCCACAGGGGACATGTACATCATCAAGGTTAAAGGAAAAGCAAAAATTCCCGACTACATCCAGGTCCGGGACGAGAATTTTGTGCTTATAGCCTACTTCAGAGCAGATCGACCCATGAAAAGTGTGGAGAAATTTGGTTTGGAAGGCAAGGAAGAACAACTCGAAGAATTAATCAAATCCCTCCCTTTCGGGAAACTTCAAAAACTAGAACTCTAAATCCATGGATTTCAGTACGCTCCCTGTGTTGTCCATGACACAGGCCACCATCTTCCAAGGAGAAAATCCCGTCCTCAGCGAGGTTAATTTTTCTGTGGAACAGCATGAATTCGTTTTTCTAATCGGTAGAACAGGAAGTGGAAAAAGTTCCTTGTTGAAAACCCTATATGCCGACCTTCCGCTTAAGTCTGGTCTTGCCGAGGTAGTAGGTTACTCCCTTTCTGAAATCAAAAACAAAGAAGTTCCCTTTCTCAGAAGAAAAATCGGAATCATCTTTCAGGATTTTCAACTATTTACCGACCGATCTGTTTTTGAAAACCTTGCTTTTGTATTGAAAGCAACTGGGTGGACGGATCCCATCTTAATCAAGGAGAGGATTGGGGAGGTATTGATTCAAGTAGGCCTAGTAGAGGCACTCAATAAAATGCCGCATCAACTTTCTGGTGGAGAGCAGCAACGTGTGGTCATTGCGAGATCCCTACTCAACAATCCTTCAATTCTCCTAGCAGATGAGCCTACGGGAAACTTAGATCCAGATGTAGCAGATGGCATTTTTAAGCTTTTCCAAGACATCAACAAAAAAGGCACTGCCATCCTGATGGCTACGCACAACCACGACCTACTTCGTAAGTATCCTTACCGTGTGCTGAAATGCGAAAAAGGAAAATTACTGGATAGTACAGTGGACGAAGTGTCTTTTGGTTCTGCTCAGTAAAGAACCCTAGAGGACCTCTTTTCGTAAAGTAATTTTTCAACTTTCGGATGTATGAAATTCGCTCGTTATCAAATAGCCATCCTATTCAGCTTCTTGTTTATTGCGCTTAGTGGCTGCAAGGAGGAGGAAGAGACGCAACCAAAAGTAAAGGAGGAACCTAATCCAAATATTGCCGTCAACAATTGGATTTTGAAGGTAATGAAAGAGGTATACCTCTGGCTCCCAGAAATGCGCAGCCCTATTGCAAATACCGCCGATCCCTCAGCCTACTTTGAAGCTTTACTTAACCGACCGACAGATCGTTTTTCGGTGATTTATCCAGATTACAAAGCCTTAATAAATTCCTTGAGTGGCATTAGTTTGGAAGCTGGCTATGAATTTACGCTTTACCGTGAAAACTCTTCCAATAACAATGTAGTAGCTGAAATTACTTATGTCAAAAAGAATAGCCCTGCCGCCACTAACGGAATGCAGCGCGGGGACTATATCACCCGAATCAACGGAACTCAACTTACATTAGACAACTACAAAGCTCAGCTGGGTCTAATTAGCAAACCACATACCTTGATCACACTTCGTGTTAACAGTACAAGTGGAGCGCTCGAAGCTCGCCCTGAAATTTCTTTGGCCCCTGTGGAACTTGCAGAGAATCCCAACTTTCTAGATTCTGTCTATACGATCAACGGAGAAAAAATTGGCTATGTCGTCTACCATTTCTTTGCCCCAGGCCCAGGCAACAATAGTACTGCTTACGATCAGGAAATGGATGCCATTTTTGCAGACTTCAAAACCAAGGGAATCCAGCATTTGGTTCTTGATTTTAGGTACAACGGCGGAGGCTATGTCTCTTCTGCAGTCAATTTGGCCAGCCTCATTGGACCGGGTGTCACGACGACAAACATCTTTTCCAAAACCAAATACAACAGCTACTTGATGCAGTTTGACAACCTAAAAAATGTACAAACTCCCTTCAAGGCAAAGGCTGAAAATTTGGGTAAAGTATTGAAGAATAATCGGGTCTACATACTAACCTCCACCCGAACAGCCTCAGCTTCCGAATTGATCATCAATGGACTGAAGCCCTACATGGATGTTTTTCTGATTGGAGACAAGACTACCGGTAAAAATGTGGGTTCTGTGCCTTTTGAAGATGAGGAAAATCCCAAAAATCCGTATGGTATCCTACCCATCATCTCCAGGAGCTTCAATAGCCTTGACCAGTCTGAATACACCAATGGATTTTTACCCAATATCGAGGCGAAGGAGAGCTCTGAACGACTGAAGCCTCTTGGCGATGTAAAAGAATTGCTGTTGCGAAAGGCGATCGAACAGATTACAGGAATTCCCTCTGGAGGCAGATTTCAGCAACTGAATCGTCTAGATGTAGGTAGTTCACTGGATGCCAAGTTGAGAACTGGATTACAAATTGAATCAATCCCGGAGCATTAAAAACCTGACTGGGTAAGGATTTTTCTTGTCCCATCCCAAAGGAAAGTCCAGAACTTCATCCCACAAAAAATGCCGACACTTCTTTAGAGGTGTCGGCATTTTTTGTCAGCAAACTCAAGCCTTAGTTGGTCTTAGCAATATTTTCTTTTGCTTGGTTGAAGTTAGGTTCTAAGGCAAGTGCCTCTGTGAAAGCAGCCTTGGCCTCTGTTTTTGAATTTTGATCCAAAAACACCAAGCCTTTTAGGTTCAATGCAGCAGCCTTTATGTCAACTTGTTGGGTCTCCGTTTCGGAAATCGCAAATCCAATTTTCTCATCTGCCTTCGCTACCTTCATCAGCATAGTCAAGGAATTCATCGCTTCAGCGTAGCGCTTCATCGAATACTGCAAGTAGGCAGACTTGTACAAACTAAAATTATCTCCAGTCAACAAGTGTAAACTCTCGTAATACGGCAATGCACGATCAAAGGCACCCAGCTGCTCCAAAGCATAGGAAGCAATTTCCAAAGCCCCCACATTTTTATCGTTGATTTTCAAAATATCCATGGCTACCAATGCCGAAGACGTGTATTGACCAGACTCAAAGTACAAACTACCCAATGCCTCCATAAAGCGTAGGTCTTCTGGATTTCGGACAATCAAACTGTAGAGTTTATCCTTTGCTACCTCCAAATCGTTGTAGCGAAGCGCTGCTTGATAGGCCATTTGATCTACCATATTGAGTGCGCTTTTTACTTTAGGGTCAAACTTGGGAATGGAATCAGTGGCTGTTTGTGCCAGACTAGTGCCAATGCTTAGGATAAATAAGGAAACGAAAGCAGTAAGTTTCAACATAATTAATTGACTAGTTAAGGTTTTTGAATGGGGTAAAGTCCTTTTTCTTGGGCGATTTGAAGCATCAACAATCGAGCCTCTTCCGGATTATTTTGGATTCGCCCCTCCAATATAGCTTCTTTGATTTCTTCTTTTATATCTCCAATGATTTTTGAAGGGGAAATCCCGAAGGTCTCCATGATTTCTTCTCCACTCACAGGAGGCTGAAAGTTGCGTACTTGGTCCTTTTCTTCAACTTGCTTCAGTTTCTGTTCGACTCGGTCAAAATTTTCCAAGTATTTCTGAACCTTCTTGTTGTTTTTAGAAGTAATGTCCGCCCGACAGAGTGCCATCAGGTCATCGACATCATCACCTGCATCGAAAAGTAACCTCCGCAAGGCTGAGTCTGTCACCTCATCCTTGACCAAGGCAATCGGACGGAGGTGAAGACGCACTAGTTTCTGTACATACTTCATCCGCTCATCCATGGGAAGTTTTAAACGCTTAAAAATCCCTGGCGTCATGCGTGCGCCCTTGTCCTCGTGCCCATGGAAGGTCCAGCCTACCTTGGGATGAAAGCGCTTGGTAGCCGGCTTAGCGATATCGTGGAGAATCGCTGCCCAGCGAAGCCATAAGTTTTCAGTAGCCAAACAAAGATTGTCTAGCACTTGGAGGGTATGGTAAAAATTGTCTTTGTGGGATTTATCATCCACCGAATCTACCCCTTGGAGTTCCACCATTTCAGGAAAAAACTCATGCAAGAGTTTGGAAGCAAAAAGCAACTTAAATCCGTAGGAAGGCTTAGGGGTCAAGATGATTTTATTGAGTTCATCAATAATTCGCTCTGCTGAGATTATTTGAAGGCGAGCTGCATGGGTGGATAAGGCAAAAAAGGTTTCAGACTCAATGTCAAAATCCAATTGTGCAGCAAAGCGCACCCCACGCATCATCCGTAGCGGATCATCCGAAAAGGTAATTCCAGGTTCAAGAGGAGTTTTTATTCGCTTGGCCTTGATGTCCTTGATCCCGTCAAATGGATCCATCAATTCCCCATAATTTTCTGGATTTAGGGAAATGGCCATTGCGTTGATCGTGAAATCTCTGCGTTCCAAATCCTCCAGTAGTGTCCCATCCTCAACCAGCGGCTTTCTCGAATCTTGGCGGTAGGATTCCTTTCGTGCACCCACAAACTCGAGTTCCCAGTCATCCAATTTCAGCATGGCCGTACCGAAATTCTTAAATACAGAAAGGGGAACATGGAAATCAAAGGTCTTTGCGACTTCCTGCGCTAAGTGGATCCCAGAACCCACGCACGTAAAGTCGATGTCCTTGCTAGGTCGACCCAAGATCAAATCCCTCACATATCCACCCACTACATAGGTTTCCAAGCCTTCTTTCGCTGCCACCTGAGCAACCCTTGCAAAAATAGGATGAGCAGCTAGCTTTTCCTTCAGATTCATCCTTTCCTAATTTTTACTTCACCTTCAGGACCCAAAAACAATTCTTTTGTCCCTAAATGGAATAGCGGAAAGAGAAGATTGGTCTTTACCTCAGCCTCCACCCCCTGCTCCTCAGTAAATACCACAGGATGGGCGATTTGAAACAAGAGTTTATTCCAGTTGGGCTCTCGGATTAAGGAAAAGCGAACGAGTCCATCCACCACTGCGCCTTTGGGCAAAAGCGGATTCACTGGACTTTGATAAATGGTAGGCTTGGAAGCGAAATCAACAATATCCAAGGAAACTTCGGAAAAGGAAACGCAAAGCGTACGAATTTGGAATAAATCAAAAAGTAGGTAAATGCCTTTTTGGATAACTTCTTTTTCAGCAAGTGCTCCCTTTCGCAAACAAAAAGTCTTTCCACTTCCCTCTTGCAGGTATACTTTCCCATTTTCTTTGAGGGAGGATAGGATGGTAGCATGATCTAACATGCAACAAAAATAAACAGATTATCTGGCTAGACTACCAATTTGAAAAATGATTCCCCATCAATAGGAATATAAGAGGTTTTTGAGCGTATTCCTCCTCCCCCAAAAACGATAATGAAAACAAAAAAGGATAGCGTTTGCTATCCTTTTTTCTATTGTAAGGTAGTATAAATTACCCTCTCAACCAGTTGATGAAAGTTTGGTATCCTACCCCGATTTCACGGGCAAAAGCGGCTTTGGTCTTTTTTCCAGCGGCTTCAACTTTTTTCCATTCTTCCATGATTTTTACTTTTTCAACATCTGAAAAAGATCTACGCTTTCCTTCAGACTTGCCAGTAGATCCGCCATTTAAGGAAGCAATCAACTCGTTTAGGTCAGCCAGGAATTTGCTGTCTGTTAAAAACAAGCCAGCAGCCTCCAATTTTTTAATTACTCCATCCTTAGGATTTACAGGAGTCACGGCAATACCTCTGGATGCAGCTTCGTGAAGGTCAATTTTCTTGCCATCAGCAGTTACATACACAAACCCATCAGATTTCTTTAAATCAACGATGGACTCTTTAATCAGTTCTCTCATGTTTTTTGTTTGTTTTATAGTTTAAAAATGATTCGCAATATAGTGTGGAAAATAGTTGTCACCAAAAATAAAAATAGAATTTTTAACAATAAATAAGATATACGGCTTCGAAAGAATAAGAGTGGGTTAAAAATGGTTTAAAAAAATCGTTTTTAACTGGTTGAATGGAGTTTTCATCCAGTTTTTAACTATTTCCTGAAAAGGGGTAATTATAAATTTGTAATTTGATTTTGGAGCAACTAAGCGTTGCTGGATTTGGTAAAATACATCCATTGGAAAAAAGGATGGCTGAAATTTCTTAAGAAAATTGAAATTCTAACTAAAGTACAATGAAAAGAAATGTATCCTAAATACAACTAATTTAAGTGATATATTTAGAATACTTATTGTCTCTATTTAAGTAAAAAATACAAAAGAATACGAAGTGAAAAACTAAAACTGCTTATAAAAAATCATATAAGAACGAAAAACCGAGTTGAATGGTTTTGAGAAAAAATAATTTTTAATTGTATCTATATTTTATACAAAAACTGAATTAAAAAAGTACAAGCAAGTTTAATTTTTTAGGCTGTAAAAGCCAGCTCAAAATTTCTTCCTATTTTTTTAGATCAAAAGTTAACCCCTTCATCCCATCGTGCTTATTTTTTCCTCAAAAATTCCAATGCCCTTTTTAAGGGCAATTCACGAAAATTTTCTACCTTTATACCCCATAAGAATTCAACTTATTTCAACCCCTCCACCTCTTCTTATGGCTTCACAGACGAAATACATTTTTATCACCGGAGGAGTTACTTCTTCCTTAGGAAAAGGAATCATTGCCGCATCTCTTGGCAAATTACTTCAATCCAGAGGATTAAGTGTGACCATTCAGAAATTTGATCCTTACCTCAACATCGATCCAGGAACCTTGAATCCATACGAGCATGGAGAATGCTATGTGACTGAGGATGGCGCAGAAACAGACTTGGATTTAGGTCATTACGAACGCTTTTTGAACGTAGAAACCTCTCAAAGCAACAACATTACTACCGGAAGGATTTACAATAATGTGATCACGAAGGAGCGAAAAGGCGAATTTCTTGGCAAAACTGTTCAGGTAATCCCGCACATCACGGATGAAATAAAAAGTAATTTCTACAAGTTAGGTCAAGATGGGAAATACGATGTGGTCATTACCGAAATCGGAGGCTGTGTCGGAGATATTGAATCGCTTCCCTTTATCGAGGCTGTACGTCAAGCACGTTGGGACCTTGGCCCAGGAAATTTTCTGGTGGTCCACCTGACCTTGATTCCCTACCTAAAGGCAGCCAAGGAGTTAAAAACAAAGCCTACTCAACACTCGGTTAAGCAACTCTTAGAAGCAGGTATCCAACCTGATATTCTAGTTTGCCGTACCGAACACCCGCTCCCGCAAGATGTCAAACGCAAGTTGGCACTCTTTTGCAATGTGCAGTTAGATAGCGTCATCGAAGCCATGGATGCTGAATCCATCTACGATGTCCCACTACTTATGAAAAAAGAGAAGTTAGATGAACGGGTCCTTTCCAAACTCAATCTGAAGCCCAAGTCCAAAATTGATTTAAAAGACTGGAAAGAATTCCTGGGTAAATTAAAGAACCCAACAGCCGAAGTCACCATCGGATTGATCGGAAAATATGTTTCCCTGCCCGATGCCTACAAGTCCATCATTGAATCTTTCACCCACGCGAGTGCCGCGGCGGAATGCAAGGTCAAACTAGTCCTCCTATCTTCCGAAGAGATTAATAACGACAACTATACTTCCAAATTAAAGTTGCTAGATGGAATTCTTGTGGCTCCAGGGTTTGGAGAACGAGGATTTGAAGGGAAGGTAGCGACAGTCAAATATGCTCGTGAAAACAAAATTCCTTTCTTTGGGATTTGCCTTGGGATGCAAGTGGCTGTGATCGAGTTTGCAAGAAATGTACTTGGTCTTGGACACGCCAACTCCACAGAAATGGACCCTGCTACCCCGCATCCCGTGATTGCACTCATGGAGGAACAAAAGAAAATTGACCAAATGGGAGGAACTATGCGCCTAGGTTCGTATGCTTGTGATCTCAAAAAAGGCAGCAAAGCGGCCTTGGCCTATGGGAAAACAAAAATCCAAGAGCGCCACAGGCATCGCTATGAATTTAACAATGCCTACCTAGAGCAACTTGAAGCAAAAGGGATGCTTGATTCGGGGAAAAACCCAAAAACGGGATTGGTAGAAATTATAGAAATCAAAAATCACCCTTGGTTTGTAGGAGTCCAATTTCATCCCGAATACAAAAGCACCGTATTGAAACCACAACCATTATTTGTGGATTTCATACAAGCAGCCCTCGATAAAAAAAATAACAAATAACTGGGCCAAACCCAGTCTTAGCTAACTACCATGGATAAAAATCAAGCAACAGGTTTGATCCTTTTTGCAGCAGTCATTCTCACCTACTCGCTTTTTTTTGCGAATAGCCCAGAGACTCCCCCTGCAGAAACCAGCTCCGCTTCTACAGAGGCAAGCGTAGATACGCCTCAAACAACTTCAACTGCAGCAACTGCAGCACTTCCAGATAGCGTACTCAACCTGGAGCGCCAAGCAAAATTTGGGGAACTCGCGACTTGGACAGTGGGTGAAGAAACCTCGATTCTCCTAGAAAATGATGTCGTAAAAATCACCCTCTCTAACAAAGGCGGAAGTATCCAAGAAGTACTACTCAAAAACTACGTTAGTTGGAAGAGTGAACCCCTGTTCTTATTGGACAGCGCTCAAACGAGCCTCAACTATTCCCTAGATACGCGGCTTGGCCCCATCAACTTGAATGAACTTTATTTCGTGCCTACGGTAAGTTCTGAAGAAGTAGAAGGTGTCAAACAGCAAACGGTCACCTTCACTGCAAGTAGCCCATCTGGGCAGTTGGTTCAAAAATACACCTTGAAAGATGGTGCATATACCTTAGAAAAGAGTTTTGAAATTCAAGGACTTCAAGGTATCGTCACTGCGAAAGCGCTCAAAATTGACTGGAAAGACGAAATCAAATCCCAAGAAAAAGACCTAGCAGAATCCAGAAGAAAAACACAGATAAATTATTACCTCGCCGAGGGTAGTTATGAAAATCTTGGACTTAGCGATGATCCAGAGGAAGCTAAAGTGGCTGAACCTGTAAAGTGGGTTGGCTTTTCCCAACGATTCTTTACTGCAGGAATTATTGCAGATTCGGTATTCCAAGAGGTAAATCTGAACCAAAGTACTCCAGCCGATTCCTCCTTGGTGCGGTCGATGAGTGCAAGCCTTTCCTTACCTATTCATCAAGGTAAGGCTAACCTTACCTATTATTTTGGTCCTGATCAATACAAAACACTGAAAGCCATAACGCCTGGTTTTGAGGAAAATGTGGACATGGGCTACTTTTTCGTCAGCTGGGTAAACAAATACATTGTGGTCCACCTATTCGAATTCCTAGAAAAATACTTCGATAGTTACGGAATCATCATCATCCTGATCGTGCTTTTGATCAAACTTGCCCTATCTCCCTTGACTTACAAATCCTACATTGGGATGGCAAAGATGCGCGTGATCAAGCCAGAGATTGATGAACTGAAAGAAAAATACGGAGATGATCCAACCAAGATGCAGCAGGAGCAAATGAAACTCTTCTCTCAACTTGGGGTGAGCCCACTTTCGGGTTGCCTCCCCTTGGTGTTGCAGATGCCTTTCTTATTTGCCATGTTCTTCTTCTTTCCCAATGCCATTGAACTGAGACAGGAATCTTTCTGGTGGGCAGAGGACCTATCAACCTACGATGAATTCATCAAACTTCCCTTCACCATCCCTTTTTATGGAGCACACGTGAGTTTGTTTACCTTACTGATGACCATTTCCCAGATAGTCTACACACATTTCAACAACCAACTGACTACAGCAACTGGACCCATGAAGAATCTAGGATACATCATGCCAGTCATGTTCATGTTTGTCCTGAACTCTTACCCAGCAGGACTTAGTTTCTATTATTTCGTCTCAAATATTTTCACATTTGGTCAGCAGGCCTTGATCAAACTCTTTGTAGATGATTCAAAAATCCGCGAAAAAGTGGAAGAGAATAAGTTGAAAAATGTAGATAAAAAGAAATCTAAGTTCCAACAACGCCTAGAAGATGCCATGAAAATGGCTGAGGCCAACAAAAAGAAGTAAGTAAAATGGAGCTTAAACAAGCTCCATTTTTTTTAGTTCACTATTTCCAGGAAACTTCCAAACCAGTTGTAGGAAGTCTGGAGGATTGCTTATACTTTTTTAACAAAAGTCCTTGCCAAAAAAAGAAGATTCCTGCCAAAATTGGACCTGATTTTGCTTAATATTGACTTCTAAATTCTGGTCATACACACCATGGGAAAAATTATTGCCGTTGCGAACCAAAAAGGTGGGGTTGGAAAAACTACCACAGCAATGAATTTGGCTGCTAGTCTTGCCGTTTTGGAATTCAAAACACTTGTGATCGATGCAGACCCGCAAGCCAATACCACTTCAGGTCTTGGCCAAGATCCAAAAGCTGTGGAAACCAGCATTTACGAATGCATGGTGGATGGAATTGCTATCGAATCCATTGTCGTGAAGACAAATTTGGAGCATTTATTCCTTGTGCCTTCCCACATAGATCTGGTGGGCGCTGAGGTAGAAATGATCAACATGGACAACCGGGAAGAGAAAATGAAAGAAGTAATTGCTTCTGTTAAGGATCAATACGATTTCATCATCATTGATTGCTCCCCGTCTTTAGGTTTGATTACCATCAATGCACTTACTGCTGCCAATTCTGTGATCATTCCAGTTCAATGTGAGTATTTTGCCTTGGAAGGATTGGGTAAACTGTTAAATACCATTAAAATCATTCAAACCCGTCTTAATCCAGATTTAGGGATCGAAGGGATTCTATTGACCATGTATGACGTTCGTCTTCGCCTATCCAATCAGGTGGTAGAAGAGGTTCGGGTACACTTTAAAAGCATGGTATTTGATACCATCATCCCACGAAATGTCCGCCTTTCTGAGTCTCCTAGTTTTGGTCTCCCTGTAATTTCATTTGATGCAGACGGAAAAGGAGCCATTGCCTACTTGAATTTGGCAGGAGAAATCGTACAACGAAATGGACTTCAAAAAGCAACGAATTGATCATGTCTGATTCAAAATCACCCAAGAAAAACGCTTTAGGAAGAGGCTTAGGGGCCCTTTTGGAAGATAGCCCTGCCAAAGGCAAGGGTCAAGAAATTTTACCTGAAGGTCAAAAAGCAGGGATTTTTGAAATCTCGCTTACTGAAATTCAAGTAAACCCCTTTCAGCCACGAATCCATTTTGATAAGGAAGCCCTGAAAGACCTTTCGGATTCAATCAAGGTGCAAGGCATCATTCAGCCCATTACGGTACGTAAATTGGCTCCAAATGAGTACCAATTGATCTCGGGTGAACGAAGATTTCAAGCCTCCAAACTAGCAGGGCTTACCCGAATTCCGGCTTATGTTCGCACCGCCAATGACCAGCAAATGTTGGAAATGGCTCTGATCGAAAACATTCAGCGAGAAAATCTCAATGCCTTAGAAATTGCACAATCCTACCAAAGGCTACTGGTAGAGTGCAACCTCAAACAAGAGGAATTGGGTGATCGCGTAGGGAAAAATAGAACTACGGTCAACAATTACCTCCGTTTACTCAAACTCCCTCCTAGCATTCAAGCCGCCATACGAGACAACAAGTTGTCCATGGGGCATGCACGAGCATTGATCAATATTGAGGACGTGGATAAGCAACTTGCGCTCTTCAAAAAAATCGTTGATGAAGAATTGAGCGTTCGCCAGGTAGAAGCCTTAGTTAAAGCATTAAATGACGGCAAACCCGAAAAGCAGAAAGCCAATTCTGGATTAAACCCCGTTCGAAAGTACGAATTGACAAAAATTCAACAGCGGCTTGCAAGTCATTTTGGAACCAAAGTTGCCCTCAAGGCAGACCAAAAAAACAAAGGGGAAATTAAAATTCCTTTTTCCTCTGCCTCCGACCTCAACCGAATCCTTGAAATTTTAGAAATCATCTAATGATGAGGACTTATTCCTACGGAACTCCCTCAGCCAATGGGCTTCTCTGGAGCCTTTTGCTGGCAGTATGCTGGTTAGGAATAGCAACAAGTACCGTCCACGGGCAAACGGATTCCCTAGGACGCGTTAAAAAAGTACAAGAAACGAAAGAAGGGGAAGCATTCTCTCTACTCCAGAAAGATCCCAAAAAGGCAACACTTCTCTCGGCAATCTTGCCAGGTGCTGGCCAAGTGTACAATGGCAAAAGTTGGAAAGTACCCATCCTCTATGCAGGGATACTCACCGACCTCTACTTCGTCAATTACAATCACCGGAGATACGAAAGCTTCCGCGACGCACTTTTTGCATTGGATAAGAAAGAACCCAACCAATTCCCTTCCTTAAACCGTGCGGCCTTAGTACGAAATGTGGACTATTGGAGGCAAAATAGAGACCTAACCGTACTCCTTTTGCTTGGAATCTACGCGCTCAACTTGGTGGATGCCAACGTAGACGCACACCTTTCCGGATTTGACATTTCTGAGGATTTGGCCTTACAAGTAGCCCCACAGCTTGGCACAGTTTCTGCATCCAATTCCATGGGCGTATCACTAACCCTTCGATTTAAGTAATGAAGATAGCACTACTCGGCTACGGCAAAATGGGAAAATTAATCGGGGAATTAGCCCTCGAAAGAGGACACCAACTAGTAGCCAAGATTGACCAGGACAACCAGGAATTGCGCAATGCGCTTGATCCCAAAACCATTGATGTGGCCATCGAATTTAGCCAGCCCGAAGCGGCAATTGATAACATTCGATGGGCGATTTCCCAAGGCATCCCGGTCATTTCAGGAACTACAGGCTGGCTAGCACGCCTGCCCGAAATCGAAGCGCTAACTCATGAGCGCCAAGGCACCTTCTTTTATGCCTCTAATTTCAGTATCGGTGTGAATGTGTTTTTTAAAGTCAATGAGTTGCTCGCCCAATTGATGAATGAAACGAATGGCTACCAAGTGGCTGTTGAAGAAATTCACCATACTGCAAAAAAGGATGCCCCTTCCGGCACAGCCATCACCTTAGCCGAAGGGATTCTCAAGTATTCCAACAAACTCAAAACTTGGAATTTGGTAGGCGAAACCCCCAACCAACCAAGTTCAATACCGATTACCTCCAAACGCCTCGATCCTGCACCTGGAACGCACCACATTCGCTATACCTCTGGGATCGACGACCTAGAAATAATTCACACAGCACACAGTCGTCACGGGTTTGCGCTTGGGGCTATCCAAGTGGCCGAATGGATTTTGGGGAAAAAAGGAGTACTTTCGATGGACGATTACCTATCTTTTTAAGACAATTGTTACCTAATGAGCAAAACTAAACCAAAAAAGTCAGCCTTTCGAGAGTGGATCGATGCGCTGGTATTTGCTGTAGTAGCAGCCTCACTTATCCGATGGCTCCTACTCGAACCCTTTACCATCCCTACCGCATCGATGGAAAAAACCCTGCTTGTGGGGGACTTCTTATTTGTAAGTAAAATGCATTACGGGACCAGAATTCCAAAAACACCCTTGCAGGTTCCTCTTACCCATCAAAAAATCTGGGGCACGGAAATTTCTTCCTATTCAGACTTGATTCAACTTCCCTACTACCGATTGCCTGGATTTACCTCCGTACAGCGGAATGACGTAGTCGTGTTCAACTATCCAGTGGAATTCAATTTTCCTAACGATTTAAAAACGAATTACATCAAACGAGCGGTTGCTGTCCCAGGAGATGAGATTGAGGTTCGAGAAGGAGAACTTTTTGTCAACCAACAAGCCTCCCCAAAGCCTGAGGAAATGCAGTATTCCTACGAGATCACAACCAACAGAAGCCTAACTGCAGATTTTCTGAAAGATTTTGGGATCAACCAGGAGAGTTACTATGCTGCCCCAGATGGGAGTCGCTACCTGATTTGGACTACTGATGCGAACATCGAAAAACTTAAATCCTCTCCAGTGATTACTTCGGTTACCAAATCTTTGCAACCAAAAGGACAAGCGGAGTCTGGAATATTTCCAAACGGTTCCAACTTGACTTGGAATAGAGATAATTACGGGCCGTTATTGGTTCCTGGTGAAGATCAGACCCTAGAAATGACTCCTGACAACGTGATGAAGTATGCCTTTACTATTGAAAAATACGAGGGGCATGAAAAGGTAGAGGTGAAAGATGGTGCCTTATACATCGATGGAAAAAAGGTCGATCGCTATACCTTCAAGCAAAATTACTACTTCATGATGGGTGACAACAGACATGATTCACTGGATTCGCGTTATTGGGGTTTCGTGCCCGAAGATCACGTAGTTGGCAAAGCTTGGTTTTTGTGGCTATCCTTAGACAAGTTTGAATCGATGTTCTCCAAAATCCGCTGGAATAGGTTCTTCAAAGGAATCTCCTAAACAAAAGGCCCCGCAATGCGGGGCCTTTTGTTTTTACCACGAAATGGGAATTTGGCCAGAAGCAAGCAAGTAATCGTTGGCCTTGGAAAAATGCTTGCATCCCCAAAAACCCCGATGAGCAGCAAGGGGACTTGGATGAGGTGCCTTCAGAATGCAATGCCTCTTGGAATCAATTAGTTCCTCTTTTTTTTGTGCATAAGCGCCCCAGAGGAGAAATACCACTCCTTCTCGTTCACGGCTAATGGTCTGAATGACTGCATCCGTTACGGATTCCCAACCTTGATTTTGGTGAGATCCTGCTGAATTTGCCCGAACAGTGAGGGTGGCATTCAACAGAAATACTCCTTGAGCTGCCCAACGACTGAGATCCCCGTTGGGAGGCATGGGAATCCCCAGATCTGCTTTCAACTCTTTGAAAATATTCAATAAACTTGGTGGAAAAGGTAGGCCCGGAGCCACCGAGAAAGCAAGCCCATTGGCTTGGCCTTCTCCATGGTACGGATCTTGCCCCAAAATAACCACCTTCACTGAGGGCAAGGGACATTGCCAAAATGCAGAAAAAATCTGCTTCCCAGGAGGAAAAACCTGGTGCTGCTGGTACTCTTGCCTGACAAAATCAGTGAGTTTGGTAAAGGAATCGCTTTGGAAAATTGGATTTAGGGCAGTTTTCCAGGTGGGTTCGAGTGCAACATCCATCGCGTCAGGGTTGATTTGAGTAGTAGAAATCCTAACTTAGTAGTTCAATCGTCAATACCATGGTCTCTGCGATTACCAAAGGAATTCAAGTGAGTGTTGAAACTACCTATCAGCCGGATTTTTCGAATCCGCAGCAGCACCATTATGTATTCACCTACAAGGTACGGATAGATAATAAAAGCAACCACACCGTACAATTGTTGCGTAGACGCTGGGAAATTTTTGATGCGGCTGAAATCCGAAAAATCGTAGAAGGAGAGGGAGTAGTCGGTCAGCAACCAATTTTGGAACCGGGAGAATCTCACACCTATGTATCGGGGTGCAACTTGAAATCTGGAATTGGAAAAATGCGTGGGTCCTTTACCCTTGAAAAGCTCAGGGACGGACAATTGTGGGAGGTAGTAATTCCAGAATTTCAATTGATTGCAACGCTCTTTCAAAATTAATGCGCCGAAATGTACTGCACTTTGCCTTTGCATATTTGAAGCATTGGCTTCTAAAAGAGGATAGGTATAGCCAACAATCCCCCTTTATTTTTTCAGTATACCAAGGGGCACTCGATTGCCTATCAAAAGAAACCCCTTCTTCCAAATTCGAAAAAGTAGCCTTACTCATTGCCTATTTTTGCCAACTAACCGCCGCCAATCAGGTACTAGAATTGGGGAAAGGAAATGAAACTAGCGCTAAGTACTTCAATCAAATTCCCAACAAAAAAGTATACCGCATTCCGTCAACGGAATCAATAATTCAAGGAATTGAAACGATTCCATTGGCAAATCTGGAACTCCAAACACTCGACTTTGCCCTCATCCATTCCCAATTTAACCCATCCGATTTGCAAGGGATCTTCTCACATGTATTGCCTCGGATACATTCTCAGGGTATTCTTTTTTTAGAAGACATTCATCAAGACAAGGTGATGAATACCGGTTGGAAAAAAATTAAAGCGGATACACGGATCCGTCTAACCCTAGATTTTTTTGACTTTGGAGTTGCTTTTTTATCCTATTCTGGACCAAAGACCAATCTAATCCTATCCTATTGATCCAAACAAGCCAAGTAAGTGTTCCTAACTTTAATGGGGATAGGTACTGAATGAAGAAACTGGCTTTGTAAAGTTTATCCCCACTAGGAGAGAATTGGCAAAGATATTGATAAAGAAAGGGTAAGGGTTTTTGTGGGCCAGTATTTAATCGATGTAAATCGAGTTGGAACCAGCAAACAAGAAATCCCTAAACTTTCATTTGTACTATGGACCAAGCGACCAAAAATCAATCCACTCAAAAATCCGAACAGGGCAAAAACCTGATTTTGGTAGTATTGGTACTGCTGGTACTCATCAGCGGGACAAAATTGTATTTAGACCACCTTGAAAAAAACAAGCAGACCGAAGAAATTACTGGATTGACTGCTGAAAACAAGGAACTCAGTACGAGGCTAGATTCGGTAGAAACTCAACTTGAAATCCGCATCCAGGAATTGGAAAAATTGGGGGCCAATGTCACCGAACTACGTTTCCTCCAGGATCAATTGATCCAAGAGAAAAAATCCAATACCCAGCGGAGCGCTCGGGAAATAGCCTCCTTAAATCAACGAATCAAGGATCTTTCTACACTGCTCGTACAAAAAGACAAGGAGATTAATGAACTCCAAGCAAGGTACCAGGCGCTAAACACCGAAAATGAAGCCTTAAAAAGTAACCAAACCGAAATGCAGAAAGAGGTGGCTACTATCAATCAGCAAAAGCAAGAATTGGCTACCAAGGTAGCGGAAGCGTCCAAGCTAAAACTGACGGCTATACGAATCTCTGGCATAAATGCACGTGGTAAAGAATTGGCGGCCGGAAAAGCATTTAAAACTAAACAACTCAAAGGAGTTCAAGTAGTAGTCAAACTAGCGGAGAATACAGTTGCGGAAAAGGGTAGCCGCACTGCTTACCTACAAATAATCGGCCCCAACAAGTTGCCTATATTTGATTTAGCAAAGGGTTCAGGCACCTTCAATTGGACTGGAGAAGAGGAGTTTTATACCTCCAAACAGGAGTTTTGGTTTGATACCAATGAACAAACCCTTGTATTTTTTTATGAGAAAGGAAGCCCTTTCCCGGCAGGAAACTATGAAATCAAGTTGTACGTTGACAAGCATTCCCTAGGGAATAGTTCTTTTGTAGTGGACTAAAAAAGAACAGTACACGTATTTTTTTTGATTTACCTCGGTAGAATTTACCTAATCGTTTGGATGGAAGGCAGTTTTCCACTACTTTTGCGGTCTATTTATTCAAATTCCAACAAACACATTTAAAAATGTTCCAAAGAAGTTACGAGACGGTATTCATTTTAACTCCCGTTTTGTCTGATGTTCAGATGAAGGATACTGTCGACAAGTTTGTGAACTTGTTAAAAGAAGAGGGGGCAGATGTTATCAAT
>JACCDO012140668.1_pt1 | contig 68264 bp, 55 predicted proteins | sample 7446101 | NCBI WGS metagenome assembly JACCDO01 (sample SAMN15323440, study PRJNA562643) | freshwater metagenome | isolation source: river surface water | place: USA:Blue River Watershed | collected 2017-08-16 | reverse complement strand
GGAGCCGCAGTTCAATGGCTAAGAGATAATTTGAAATGCATTAAACAATCATCAGAAGTTGAGAATTTGGCCAAGGAAGTAACAGATCTAAGTAAAGTAGAGAATGTTTTATTTATGCCTTTTTTTACAGGTATTGGTACCCCTTACTGGAATTCAGAGGCAAAAGCAGCAATTATAGGACTTACAAGAGATACCCACAATGGACATATCGCAAGAGCTTGTTTGGAAGGAATTACACTGTCAGTGGATGATTCTGTATCAAGCTTTAAATCTGACTTTTCAAAATTAAATGATATCAAAGTTGATGGTGGTGCCTCTGCTAATGATTTACTGATGCAGCTTCAAGCTAATTTTTCACAAAAAGAAATATTAAGGCCTTCTTGTATAGACACGACCGCCCTTGGGGTTGCTTTTGGTTGCCTAGTAGCACAAGAAAAAATCAAAATAAATGATCTAAAAAAATTTTGGTCATTGGATAAAAAATTCACTCCTGAATCCAATTCATATTATGGTAAGAAGAAGCTTCTTTGGTCGGAGACAATCAAAAAACTTTTTTGCTAAATGAGGAACACTTGATTAGTCGATATAATATTAAAGAAATTGAGCAAATATGGTCTGACGAATATCGTTTTAAAACTTTTCTTGATGTTGAGCTTGCTCTGATTGAGGCGCTCGAGGAATTTTCAGTTATCCCTTCAGGAACAAAAACTAAGTTTGATTCTGTGAAGATTAATCCCACAAGAATCCTGGAAATCGAACAGGTCACTCGTCATGACATAATTGCTTTTTGTTCAAGTGTTACTGAACAAGTAGATGCCAGTGCTGCTAGATTTTTTCATTATGGTGTGACCTCATCAGATATCATTGACACAGCTCTCTCTCTTCAAATTAAAAAGTCTCTAAAACTTATTATTTCTGAACTCCAAGAACTTTTAAATTCATTAAGAAATAAAATTCACGAAACAAAAGAGATTTTATGCATCGGAAGATCTCATGGAATGTCCGCTGAACCGATGATTTTTGCCGCGAAATTCGCCTCATTTTTTACTGAATTTTCAAGAAGACTCCAAGACTATGAGAATGCAATTGATAAAGAACTTAATGGTCAAATCTCTGGCGCAGTTGGAAATTATACGATTTTGACTTTAGAGATTGAAAAAGCAACCTTATCAAAGCTTGGTCTCAAGAGAGAACCACTCTCTACCCAGGTTATTCCAAGAGATCATATTGCAAAAATAATTGGAATTGGATCCCTTTTGGCATCCGGACTAGAGCGAATGGCAACAGAAGTAAGATTACTTCATCATTCAGATATATCTGAAGTAAGTGAAGGGTTTAAAAAGGGCCAGAAGGGATCCTCTACTATGCCCCATAAAAAAAACCCAATCAGTTCTGAAAACATTAGTGGTCTTTCAAGAATCATTAAGTCTCATTTTAATATTGCTCTTGAAAATTGTGTCTTATGGCATGAAAGAGATATATCCCACTCTAGTTCTGAACGTATGATGCTTCCAGATCATTTTGGAATCATTGCTTACCTACTTAAAAGATCTCGAAATATGATTGAAAATCTTGAGATTCATGAAAAAAATATGACCCAGAAAGTTGAAAAACAATTCTCATATCTTTCAAGCTATCTCCTTCATAAATTAATCTTAATAAACAAATGCCCTAGAGAATCAATTTATGAAATCGTTCAAAAAGCCTCTTTTCAGGCAACTAATAGGGATAATTTTTTGAATCTCATTAGATCATACTGTGATGAAGCCAAATTAGTTTTCCCTTCTGAAGTTTCTTTTGATTTTATTGAAGAAAAGTACAAGAATGAATTTTCCAAGATAATTAAGGAAATAAGCATTAATTAAATAAAAGATTTTTTAATTCATTTGCCTTATTAATACCTATTATTTTTATATTAAATTTATCTCGAAACTCTTCTGCTGTACGTTTACTTGTAATGACTCTTTTAAAGCTTAATTGTGTTATTTCTTTTAACCTTAATTCCATCATAGGAATAGCTCGTACTTCTCCAGTTAATCCTACCTCTCCAAGAAAAACGGTAGAAGAATCAATTTCTATAGAATAATAAGAACTAAGCAAAGAGGCGATAATTGATAAATCAGTCTCCCTGGAAGTAAGCTTCATCCCGCCAACAACATTTACATATATATCATGATAAGAAAGTGGAATTGAAAAATACTTATCAATTACAGCAACCAGTAAGGCAACTCTATTAGAATCCAGCCCTTGAGTTGTTCTTCTTCCTACTGCAAATTTATTTTCGACAACCAAAGCTTGAATTTCTACAAACAAGGATCTGCTTCCCTCTAAAATACAAGAAATTGATCGACCAAATGACCCAGATAAAGATTGTTCTAAGAAATACTGGCCAGGATTTCTTATCTCTCTTAATCCTGATTCATGCATTTCAAAAATTCCTATTTCATTAGTATTACCAAACCTGTTTTTTATCACTCTCAGAATTCGATACTGACCAACCTGATCTCCCTCAAAATAAATCACCGTGTCCACCATATGTTCTAAAACTTTTGGACCTGCTATTTGCCCCTCTTTGGTTACATGTCCTATAACAAAACATGTTAAATTATAACTTTTTGCATAGTTCATAAGTTCGTATGTAATTTCTCTAATTTGAGAAAGAGTGCCCGGTGCAGAATCTATAGAAGATGAATGAGTTGTTTGAATCGAATCCAGAACTAAAAATCTAGGTTTTAAATTTTTGATCAGCTCTAAAATATTTTCCCAGTTATTCTCATTAATTATTAGAAAATTTTTAGATAAAATACCAAGTCTTTTAGATCTTTGGGCCACTTGAGATTCAGACTCCTCTCCTGAAACATATAAGATTTTATCATCAGGGTTTAAATTAGACAGTTTTCCACAAACCTCCATGAGGAGTGTTGATTTACCAATTCCAGGCTCTCCTCCTATTAAGGTAAGTGAAGCAGATGTAATGCCACCACCCATTACTCTATCAAATTCTTGAATACCTGTATCGAATCTTGAAACAATTTGAAGCTCTATCTCATTAATAGACTTGGCTTTTACATCATTCATTCCATTTTTTTTAAAAACTTTTGATGTTTTAACCGTTTCCTCTTCTTGAAATGAATTCCATTGATGACATTCGGGACACTTTCCAACCCATTTGGGTGACTGATATCCGCACTCAGAACAGAAATAAATTGTTTTTGTCTTAGTCATATTTCACCTAGTATTGAAATTAATTCTTGCTCAGATATTATTTCAACACCAAGTGACTTTGCTTTTAAAAACTTAGAAGAACCGCTATCTGTTTCATTTGTAAGAAGATAATCCGTATTTTTTGAAACAGACCCTGTGATAACTCCCCCGTGAGATTTTATAATTTCCTCAAATTCAGATCTGGGTCTACTTAATTCTCCCGTGATACAAATTTTTTTTAACTCCAACTTATTTGAATGTTTCTTTTTACTTAACTCCTCAATTCTTACTCCTGCATCCAAAAGGTCTGAAATTAGCTTATTTTTCGAATTAAGGGACTTAACGATATCCCTTGAGGATTTTTCCGCAAACCCTTCAATGTTTTTTAAGTTTTCTTCCGATAAGTTCAAAAATTTTTCAAGTGTATTAAAACCATGATCAATAATTTTTTCTGTTTTAGTTTTAGATAATCCCTCGATACCAATTGAAACAATAAAATTTAAAATATTCTGATTTTTGCTTTTTTGAATATTGTTAAACATTTTTTCAGCAAGCTTCTCCTTAACCTTTTCCAACCTAAAAAAATCTTCCTTTGTTAAAGAGTAAATATCAGAAATTTTTGTTATTAATTTCTTTTCTAGCATCTCCTCGATTCTTTTATCAGAAATATCTTCTATTCCAGAACGATGAAAATAATTTAAAATTTCAGCCTTAACTTTCTCCGGACAATTTTCATTTCTACAAATCAACCAAATCTCATCCTCTAATAATGGTCCATGGCAACTTGGACATTGATTTGGTATAAAAATGTTTTGATGACTACTTTTTACTACAGACAAAAACTTTGGAATGACTTCCCCTGATCTTATTATCTCTATTTCATCATCTATTTTAAGATTAAAACTTTTTACTAACCCCATATTATGCAAAGTGACTCGACTTATTAAGGCTCCAGATAATTCAACCGGCTCAACAATCGCAACAGGTGTTAGAACTCCATTTCTAGAAACACCCCACTCAATTTTTACAATTTTTGTTTTCTTTGATTCTCCTGCAAATTTAAAGGCTAATTTATATCTTGGATGATGCGAGGTCTCGCCTAGCTCTTCATGCATTTTGACATCATTATAAACCCAAACCAGCCCATCAATTAAGTAGTCACCTGAGGATGAAAATGATTTTGCTTCTTCAATTCTTTCTTTTATTCCTGTGTTTTTTTTATGTAAAACGAATTCCGGAACGTCGAATCCTAAATTCTTAAGTAAATCAAATTTTTCGGATTCTGTTTTTATCTTTTCATTCGAAATGATGTCAAATGCCTTGAAATTTAAAAACCTAGCTAATTGTATGTTTTCTTTTCGACCCAAGATTCCAGCAACAATATTTCTTTGTGATGATGGTAACTCTAAATTAAGTCTTCTCATTTCATTTGTTAATTCAAAGAATTCATTTTCTTTACAAAAAACCTCTCCCCTAATTTCAATCCTTGAATCTTTGTTTATATTTTTGGGAACATTTCCCATAAATATGAGCTTTGATGTTATGTTTTCGCCAAATGATCCATCTCCTCTTGTTTTTGCTACTTTCAAGTGATGATTTTCATAAATCAGGGAACAGCTTGAGCCGTCTATTTTAAATATGCTGACTACATCTTTGTTATCGATCCATTTAATTAAATCATCCTCCGAATAAGTTTTCTCTAAAGAAAGCATCTTCTTATCGTGAGAAACTTTTGTCTCTATTTCTTTTGGAGTGGACCCAACAATTTGTAATACAGGATTTTGCGGATCGAGTGATCTTAGATTTTCTTCAAGTTTATCAAATGCTTCATCTGAAATTTCTGCATGCCCAGAATAATATTTTTCTTTATGATATAAAATTTCTTGTTCAAGTTCCTGTATTTTTGATTTTTTCATATTCACTAATCTTTCTTTTATATTTAATGAGTTCATCCCGAACTTTTTTCCCAAGATATATCGTTGCAAAAATATTAGGAATCGTCATTAATGCGTAAGCAATATCCATTAAGTTTATGACATTAACAAGAGGCCACACTGCACCCAATATAATTGTTCCACTATAAAAAACATTAAATACTTTATCATTTAAAAAATATCTTCCTTTAAATAAATAATCCCAACATTTTTGGTTATAATTAGCCATTCCGATCATTGTCGAAAACGCAAAAAGTAATATAGTTATACCCAGAAAATGCTGACCCCAAGATCCTAGATTTTTTACAAATGCAAAACTCGTAATCTCTACACCCGTTAAATTTTTTGGGATTTTCGTTTCAAAAGAAACCAATATGATTATTGCAGTTATCGTACATATCACAATTGTATCCAAAAATGGACCAAGCATTGCCACATACCCCTCTGATATTGGCTCAGATGTTTTTGAATTACTATGTGCCATGGGAGCAGTTCCAATTCCTGCTTCATTTGAAAAAGTAGCTCTCTTGAGACCAGTCGTCATGACATGCAAGAAACCATATCCAGCAACTCCTCCCCAAGCACTTTTTAAAGAAAAGGCTTCGCTAATTATCATGCTAAATAAACTTGGGATTTTTTGATAATTAATCAAAACTACGAGAAGTCCAACAATAAAATAAGAAAGACTCATTATTGGAACAACCCAAGAACAAAACTTTGATATTGATCTTAACCCGCCTGACAAAATTATTGCTGTAAGAATTGAAAAAATTATTCCCATCCAAATTCTATCTATGAAATAATAAGTTTCCCCATAATGCGCCAGTTGATTTATTTGAAATAAAGATAGAGTTCCGATTAATCCGCAAATAGCGAACATTTTACTTAAAAAGTGAAACTTTTTCGGCAATGCATTCTCAATTGTATACATGGCGCCACCCTGAATTTCTCCTTTGTAGTCTTTCCCTCTATGTAACTGAGCGACTGAACATTCAAAAAATTTTGTATTCATTCCAAAAAAAGCAGCTATCCACATCCAAAACACTGCCCCTGGGCCACCAGTCATTATTGCTATCGCCACTCCGGAGATATTTCCTAAACCTACTGTTGCAGCGATCGCATTACAAAACGATTCGAAATGAGATATTTGTCCCTGAACTTCTGTACCATTTTCTTTTTTTTCTACCAGTAATTTAAGAGCATGCTTAAAGCCGAAAAGGGGAATGAATTTTGTGTAATAGGCAAGAATTAAATTTGCCGCAAAAATAAATATCAATAATGGCAGACCCCAAATTGTATCTGCTAAAAACTGAAGAAATTGGGACATTGTTTTTCCTAGAATGTAAAAGTTGATCCTAATTTTATTAGAGTATCTTTATATGAAACCTCTTGATATCCACCACTAAACCTAGATTTTCTTGAAGATGTTTCAAGTGATGCATCAAAAGTTATGTTCGTTGATATTGTATAATTTAATCCAAATTCCAAATTGAGTGAGGTCACATTTTTTGCACTTCCATATACGGAATCCTCATCTTTAAAACTTGGAAATGGTAAAAACTCTGCATTGGCAAAAACTCTATATTCGCGACTAATTGGAACACTTCCTTTGACTCCGATAAATAAACCTGAAAACGAATGTGTTCCAAAGCCATCTTCTGCTGACAAGGTAGAGTCATAGGTAAATTTAGTTATTCCACCAAAAAGATCTACTCTCGGTCCGTAAAAAAATCCTATAGGTAAATAACGATATCCTCCCATAAACTTGTAACCACTTATTGTTGTTGAAACTTTGTCTTTCTGTGAATTTCCAGATTTTAGATCAAGACTTCCAACTCCTCTGATTAATTCTATTCCGCCAATATAATTTCTGGTTATCCAGGCTTCTGCTCTCAAATCAACACCAAATATATTGCCACTCATTCTCGGATCTTCATTGGGAGTATTCGTATTTAAAGAAGTATTACTAACAAAAAACTTTAAAGACAATTCACCCAAACTTCCTGGAACTACTTTTTCTAATTCCTCTTCGATGTTCTTTTCTTTTGTTACTGGTTTATTATGTTCTACCCTTATCCAATCTCCATTCAGTATTTTTTTTTCAGAGTATGCTCTAGTTATTCTTACAAGGCTTTGATTATCTGAAATATTAGTAACAACCCCTTCAGCAAGAACTTCGGTTTCCCAATCAACTATCTTTTTAAGAAGAGGATGTTGTTTTTTTGATTTTTGTCTTTTTACAATTACTGTTTGCCCTTCTCTAACAAAATGTGATTTTCCTGAATTTATAGTTAGTTGATCACCTAACACTCCTTCAACTTGGGCATCATAAGGAATTGTTTTGGAATAAATATCTAACCAATTCTTTATCACGTTAACTATAGAATCTATTTCTTTGTCTTTTTGAGAAAATTTTTCGTGAAAATAGATATCTGTGCCATTAGATCCATAAATCGTTACAGTTATCTCAATGCCAGAAATTTCATTTTTCATTTCTGTTTTAATAATAGAGCCCACTCCAAGCTTTACGCCTACAGTTTCAATGACCTTGGGTGACTTCAAATGTTCTGAAAGATTGTCTCTATACTTTACAAATATCGACATTAATCCAGAATTCGAAATATATTCACACCAATTATTTTCTTTTAGATATTCCTCTATTTGTATGTGTACCTTAGTTCCTATTGCTCCAGATACATCATCAATGACTGGAAGAAGAGTACACCGCCTCATTGAGCTGGCCCAAGAGAAATGTGGTAAACATAAAATAATTAATGAAATAATCAATAATCTCATGGTGATTCTGGTAGTTCAGGAACAATTTCTAAATCATGTTGAAGATTGTTTTTTATTGATTGATTTTCATATAATGCTACTAGCATCTTAAGTTCATTGTTTTCTTCTCTTAGGTTTTTCAATTCATTCTTAATTTCTTCTAATTCAAGTCTAAACTTTAAAACTTCAGAATCTTCTTTAATTTTAATTTTTTCTGAAGAGGGCACATAAATAAAATACTTTCCGTTTTCTTCTTTATACTTAAGAATATTATTTTTTATATGTCTTCTAATTGTAGATATAGATGTATTTCTATATTGTGAGTAATCAATAATGGATAACCATATACCTTCTAAATTTGTCATTTCTCCCCCAAGATTAATAATTATTTTAATTAAACCGATTAACATGTGTAAAAGGTTTAATTTAAGGAAGAAAAGTTGATCAATGAACTCAATTGATTTAAATGATATCAAAAACAAAAAAATCGCCCTTGTTCTTTCTGGTGGGGTAATTAAAGCAGCGGCCTGGCATCTTGGAGTTTCTCTTGCTTTAGAAGAGCTCGGATTTTCCTTTAAAAATAACCAGGAATCAACCTCATCAAATATCATAAATAAGAGATCATTAGAAATTGGCACCTATGTAGGCTCAAGTGCTGGAGCGATGATTTGTATTTATCTGGCTGCTGGATTTACCCCGCAAGATGTTATCCAAGCAACTCTTGGAGTGAAAGGCTCCAAATTAAAAGGTATTACTTATAAAGATATGTTTCATCTTGGAAGGCCTTCTTTGAGAGCACCCAAAAGTGGTCTTTATCATCCCCTGGAGGGGCTTCCAAAAATTTTGACTAATGTGATTTCACCTTTAATTTCTCTTCCTGGTTTTTTTACAACAGAGGGAGTTCGTAAGTATTTATTAAAAAATGTTTTAACAACTGATAAGTTCGAAGATTTTAAAGCAGATCTTTTCATTGTTGCTACTCAACTTGATCACTCAAGAAAAGTTATCTTTTCAAAATATAATTATCCTAATCCTGGCCATGATTCGACCTCTGCGTATTATACAGGAACAAACATTTCTTTTGCTGCAGCTGCAAGCATGAGTGTTCCACCTTTTTATTGTCCATATCCCATTAAAAATCGCTATACCAATAACATTGATTACTACATTGATGGTGAGATTAGAGAAACTTTATCAACTCATGTTGCTGAAGATAATCAATGTGATGTTATCATTAGTTCATGGACACATACTCCATATCATTTTCATGATGAGGTGGGCTCACTAGTTAATTACGGCCTTCCACCTATTGCTATTCAATCTATTTATTTAATGATTCAAAAAAAGATCATTTCTTCAAGAGCAGAACGAGCTAAAGCGATAGATATAATCGATACCGTCAATGATTATATGAAGTCTCAAAATTTTGAAAATTCTCAAAGAAGGGATTTGCTTTCTATTTTGGAAAGAAAATTAAATACAAACCCACGAGTCAAACTGATTGATATTTACCCAAGTCATCATGATTATAAACTATTTTTTGCAAATTCATTTTCACTTAACAAAGAAATTTCTTCACATGCAGTCGAATCTGGGTACAAAAGAACAATGCAAATTCTTGGTCAAAAATGAAACGCTACAATTTGCTTATATATTTTTTCACTCTTTTTCTTGTAACCTCCTCTGATCCTTTTTTTGGAGCTATAAAATTATTTAATTTTAAAACTAAAATTTCAAATGATTCAATTCAAGAATATAATTTTAATAATTTTCGATCTCTTGATAAATATCTTTTAGATCATGACGATCGAGTTGATTCTAATTTTAAGGTTAATGATTTTTATCTTGATTCGGTTCGCTTTTGGTTTTTGATCTACACTCAGTTTTCTTCCAGCCAAGTTTTACTTCATGATAAAGATAAGCTTTCATTAATTTATTCTGTGATCGATTTTTCTTCATTTGAAGAAAAAAAACTTGGGAAAAACACCTCGTATATTCTTCAACAAAAAGTCATTGAAGACAAAAAATCTTTTTTAAGAAAAAAACTTCTTGAAATGGGTTCAAAACCAGATCATTTTGATGAAAGTTCCAAGAAAATTTTTCAGTCTCTTTCTAACTCAGGATTAATTATTCCCGTAATAAAATCAGAAAGATTAAGTTTTTTCACCAAGCTTGCTAATAATTTAAGATCTCAAACAGGACAAAAAAATTTCATTTTCGAAGGTATTCACACTTCACTTCCATTCGAGCCTTTTTTAGTACAATATTTTACAAAAAGGAATTTACCCCTTGAAATTCTTTCTATTCCATTCCTTGAATCAAGCTTTAACCCAAATGCACAATCAAAAGTTAATGCTTTAGGTGCTTGGCAATTTATGCCTTTTATCGCTCAATATTTTTTGCCTAAAAGAAAAGATGGCATTGATTATAGAAGAAACGTGGGTCTTTCTTCAGTTTCAGCTGCTTTTCTCATGGAACAAAATTTTAAAATTTTAAAAAGTTGGGATCTTGCAATTACTGCTTATAATTCTGGAACGAAACATTTGGTCAATTTACGCAAAAAAATATCAAAAGATAAATTTAATTTAATCGAGGTTATTCAAAATTCAAATTCAAAAACCTTTGGTTTTGCTTCCAAAAATTTTTATAGTGAGTTTCTAGCTTTGGTTCATACGATGGCGTATCGTAAAGAGCTTTTTAATATTCCAAACATTAACAAAACACCAGATGATTCTAGTCTTCATTTTTTTGTATCTAAATGTGATCTCGTTTTGTCAAAAATATTAAAACCTTACGAGCTCAATGAGATTGATTCTTATAATCATCATTTTTTTGATTTCAATAAAAAATTTCATAGAGGATTAATTTTAAACTCTTCTCTTGAATTACCAAAAAGTCATTTCTTTAAGATCCCAGATAATTTTTTAATCTCAAAAAAACCAATTGATTGGCTAAATTTATTGAAAAATCAAAGTTGTTCAACCAAATAACTATTTGGAGAGCAATATGTGCTTAAAAATTCTGAAGCTCCATCTACATACTTTATTTTAAGATTTATCTTTGAGTCTTGATTTATTTTTTCAGACCCCATGTTCTCCCCTAGAAGAAACATCTTCTCTGTATTAGGACCTGGGGAATCATAAAATTTTCCATCTTTATCAAGATACTGAGCTTGAATATTTAAAAAATTAAGTACAGACTCAGACAAAAATAAAGCTTCTTCAACTTTTGTTCTTAAATTTATCTGAATAACACAGCTATTTGAAATTGAATTACCTTTTATATTTCCAATTACTTGTCTCATGAAATTTTCAGATGGCACAACTATTCGCTGATCATGTTGATATCCAACGAAAACTGGTTCCTCAAGATGATTTAATTCTAAATAATTTCTTGAGCCCAGTATTTTTTTTGTTTTACTAATTTTATACGTATTTGAATTAATCTTTTGAGAGAATTGTTTTTTGGCAAATACTTTTAACTGTTCACCTTGAATATTCAAGGGTGATAGCTCTTTTGATAATAAGTCTTCTTCAAATAGTTTTATAAAATCTGTTTTTACTTCTTCATAAAAATTTGAATCAAATGTTGTAGCTGACTCATGAATATGAACTATTTTACTTACAAGCTCACCACCTAATGTTTCATAACTTAAAAGTGTATTTCCAGCTTGTACACCAATAAATATTTTATAAACTGCCCCATTTTCCTTAGTTACATTGAAATTTTCATCAAAATTAATTACTTCACCATATGGAACATCAATAGATGCATTTTTTGTTTCTTCATCAAGTTCTACTAATAAAATTCCAACTGGACCTTGAGATTCGTACTTTTGAATTAGTTCATCGAATTTATCTTTCTCTATTAATGGAACAGCTGCTTCTGTCCAACCCTCTTCCATAGTTATTTCTGCATGAGTACTCACATATCCAAGCTTATTGATAACAATTGATCTATTATTTTTTTTACTTCTTAAAGTATCCTCTAGTTTGACTAACCCTTGATTATAATCCATGAAGCTCTCTTCATTTTCAGAGGTCATTACTTCAAAACCAGATAATGAATGAATTTTTGATAAATCAGTTCCAATAGCCTTCAAATATGAAATTGATGAATATTCATTTTTTTCAGCCTGTTTTGTCTTCTTTTGAATTGCATTTTGTTTCTTTGAATCATTTTTATTTTTCTTAGAGTACTCAAATGCAATGAGATCATGATTATTTCTTGAATTATTTATTTTAAACTCATCCACATCCTTGGCCTTGTTATCAACGGCCTCCACAAACTGGGCCTCGTTATCAACGGCCTCCACAAACTGGGCCTTGTTATCAACGGCCTCCACAAACCGGGCCTTGTTATCAACGGCCTCCACAAACTGGGCTTTGTTATCAACGGCCTCTTCAATTTTTTTATCATTAAATTTGTTTTCGCTATTTCCTGAATTGATATCTATCGATTCAACAATTTCATAATAATTTTCAACGGCCTCCACAGCTTGAGCTTTGTTATCCACGGCCTCCACAGCTTGAGCTTTGTTATCCACGGCCTCCACTGCTTGAGCTTTATTATCCACGGCCTCCACAACTTGGGCCTTGTTATCCACGGCCTCCACAACTTGTGCCTTGTTATCCACGGCCTCCACAGCTTTGGCCTTGTTATTCACGGCCTCCACAACTTGGTCCTTGTTATCCACGGCCTCCACAGCTTGGGCCTTGTTATCCACGGCCTTGCTAAATTTAGTTTTAACATTTTTTATTTTTGCTTTTTTATTAACTAAAGAATTACTTTCAACTTGTGATGAATAGTCATAGAACAATGGCTCTTCTTCTTTTCCAATTGCAGATTGTGCAAGTTTAATTTCATCTTTTATAAGGTCTAGTTCTCTATAATAACTTGTTAAATTTTTTGGTAATTCAATCTCTACATTTAAAGCATTTAATTTTATGATTTCTTTATTCAAATCAACTTGATCATATTTAACTATTTTCCATTCAAATTTTTCTCTTAAATGAACTGAATGGATTGCTTTAGGTAACTCTTTATTTTCTTTTTTCGCTATAGTTTTCTCTTGTAATTCCATTTTAGGAATTAATATTTTAAAATTCTCATTATTCGGTTTTTTATTTTTAAAATTTATAAAATTGCTAACTTCATTCAATCTTAAATTTATTTGATTCGATCTTTGGGTGTTATAAATAGCAGTGCCTATTGCAAAATATGCAGCAATAATAAACAAATACATTAATCTATGACTGACAGATAACATGAGTCTATTTTAATAGACATTCAAATTTTTATCGCTAGACAATTTCTTCCACTTCAATTTTTTAAATAACCAGAATGTTTTTGTGAATACTCAAATGAAAACAATATTCCCCCTAAGTGAGTACTCACGGGGGAACAATGTTATTTTAGGTTTGCTAATCTAATTCTTAGTTCAGCTCGTTCTAATTTTCTTCTAAACTTAATTAGATCAACATCAGAAAGAGATTCCTTACCTGAAAGCCTATCCATTGCTTTAGATTTAGCAGATTTTGCTCTTTCTAAGTCAATCTCTTCAGCTCTTTCAGATGTAAATGAAAGTATAGTAACAGTATCTTTAAGGACACGACATAAACCAGCAGTTATTGAAAAATGCCTTACACCCATAGATGTTTTAGCACTTAACACTCCTGTTGATAACTCAGTTAAAATATGAGTATGTTCAGGGAGAACATTAATTTCTCCCCTTACAGTTGGTATTACTATATCGTTACACTCAAGTTCCTTTATGACGACACCTTTTGGAGTAAAAAGATTTAGCTTAAAGGCTGATGCCATAATTACTTCCCTTCAGATAGTTTTTTAGCTTTTTCAAAAACCATATCTAAACCACCAACAAGGTAGAAAGCTTGTTCTGGAAGGTGATCAACTTCACCAGCTAGCACAGCCTTAAATCCCTTAATTGTGTCTTCGATCTTAACAAATTGACCAGGAATCCCAGTAAATTGCTCTGCCACGAAGAATGGTTGAGATAAAAACTTTTGAATCTTTCTTGCTCTTGCAACTAACTTCTTATCATCCTCAGACAATTCATCCATACCAAGAATTGCGATAATATCTTGCAACTCTTTATACTTTTGAAGAACTGACTGTACTTGTCTTGCAATTGCATAGTGCTCTTCACCAACAACGTCTGGAGTTAAAATCGTAGACGAAGATGAAAGAGGATCAACCGCTGGATAAATACCAAGCTCAGCAATTTGTCTTGAAAGTTCAGTTGTAGCATCCAAGTGAGCAAATGTTGTAGCTGGAGCTGGATCGGTATAGTCATCCGCTGGAACATATACTGCTTGAATTGATGTAATTGAACCATCTTTTGTAGAGGTGATTCGCTCTTGCATCGCTCCCATTTCTGTAGAAAGAGTTGGCTGATATCCCACTGCAGACGGAATACGGCCTAAAAGAGCCGACACTTCAGAACCTGCTTGAGTAAATCTGAAAATGTTATCTACGAAAAACAGAACGTCTTGCTTCTCCTCATCTCTGAAATACTCAGCGAGAGAAAGACCTGTAAGAGCAACTCTTGCACGCGCTCCTGGTGGCTCGTTCATCTGACCGTAAACCAGAGCTGTTTTATCAATAACTCCAGAGTCTTTCATTTCATGGTAAAGATCGTTACCCTCTCTGGTTCTTTCACCAACACCTGCAAACACCGAGAAACCTCCGTGTTGAGTCGCGATGTTGTTGATAAGTTCCATAATTAGAACGGTCTTACCCACACCGGCACCACCAAACAGACCAATCTTACCACCCTTAAGATAAGGAGCTAGAAGGTCAATTACTTTGATCCCAGTAAAAAAAGCTTCTTTCTTTGTCGACTGGTTAGCAAATTTTGGTGCTTCTCTGTGAATTGGATAACTTTTCTTCGTTGCCAATGGACCAGCTTCATCAACCGGCTCACCAATAACGTTAATAATACGACCAAGACATTCACGACCAACAGGTGCTTGAATAGCTGCACCAGTGTCTTTTACAGTCTGACCACGAGATAAACCTTCAGTTGCATCCATCGCAATACAACGAACCATGTTATTACCAAGGTGTTGTGCTACTTCAACAGTGAGGTTCCAATCTCCGCCAGGCAATGTCTTGTTCGTGATTTTGAGAGCATTGTAAAGCGCCGGTAGTTTACCATTAGCAAACTCAACGTCGATTACAGGTCCCATCACTTGACGAATGACTCCTGTGTTTTCCATTTGATTGGCTCCTTAACCATTAAGAGACTCAGCTCCAGACACAACTTCAATTAATTCAGTTGTAATTCTGGCCTGTCTCAACTTATTCATTTTTAAAGTTAATTTCTTAACCATTTCTTTACAGTTTTTAGATGCATTTTCCATCGCATTCATTCGAGATCCGTGCTCTGAAGCAATTGCATCTAACACACAAGTATAAATTGTTGTTAAATAAACTTCAGGAACTAAAGTATCAAGAATTTCGTTAGCACCAGGTTCATATTTGAAGTCATATGGATATTTTGTTTTAATATCTTCAACTTCCTCATTTGATACCTGCATTGGAAGTAATTGCCTTACTTTTGAGTCAAATGCAATTGCTGAAATAAAAGAATTATAAGCAACATAAAGTTTTCCAACTTCACCTGTTACAAATAACTGTCCAAGTTCTTCAGCGACTTTTCTTACTTCTTCATATGTAGGCTCTACTTTTGCAAAAGTAAAATGCTTCGCCGAATTCACTTCTTTTTGTAATAAATCTTTTACTTTTTTTCCAATCCAATAAAATTTTAAATCTTCATCTGAGTGTTCTTGAACAAACTTTCTTACCGTTTTAGCCAATGTCGAGTTATAACCACCACAAAGACCCTTATCGGATGAGATAACCAAAACAACCGACTTATTATTTTCTTTTTGAGTAAAATAAATATTCGAATAGTTTTGAGCTAAAGCTGAAACTGTTTTTACAGTTCCTTCAAGCTCACTTGAATATGGACGAAGACCTAAAATTCTAACCTGAGCTCTGTTCAACTTTGAAGCAGAAACAAGCTTCATGGCCTTAGTGATCTTTAAAGTACCTTTGGTACTTTTGATCTTCTTTTTTAGATCTTTAATATTTGCCATTGTTTATTTTCCTTCAATTAAGCCTTATAACTTGCAACGAAAGCCTTAATAATTTCTACTACCTTAGCTTCGTTTTCCGGAGACATTTGTTTCTCCGCTCTCATTGCATTCATAAGATCTGTATGTCTTGAATTCAAGTGGGCAAGTAAATCGGTTTCAACATTACGAATTTTCGCTACAGATACAGAGTCAAAAAACCCTTTAGTCGCTGCAAATATTGAAATCACCTGATCAATAACATCCATTGGTGAGTACTGGCCTTGCTTTAATAATTCAACAAGTCTTGCACCTCTATTTAGCTGCTTTTGAGTTGCTTCATCTAAGTCAGATCCAAACTGAGCAAACGCTGCTAACTCTCTGTACTGAGCAAGATCAAGTCTTAATGTACCAGCAACTTTTTTCATAGCCTTAATTTGTGCAGATCCACCAACCCTTGATACAGATAACCCTACGTTTACAGCAGGTCTGATACCCGAGTTGAAAAGATCTGATTCAAGATAAATTTGTCCATCAGTAATTGAAATCACGTTAGTTGGGATATAAGCAGAAACGTCACCTTCTTGAGTTTCAATAACTGGTAGAGCTGTAAGTGATCCTGCCCCAAGTTCATCAGATAGCTTTGCAGCTCTTTCTAAGAGTCTTGAGTGAATATAAAATACGTCTCCAGGGAAAGCTTCTCTTCCAGGAGGTCTTCTAAGAAGAAGAGAGAGCTGACGATATGCTTGTGATTGCTTCGTTAAATCATCATAAATAATTAAAGCATGTTTTCCATTATCTCTATAGTACTCACCCATTGTACAGCCAGTATAAGGAGCTAAGTACTGAAGAGGTGCTGAGTGAGATGCTGTTGCAGACACGATAATTGTGTACTCAAGAGCTCCTGCTTCAAGAAGCTTTTGATAAACTTGTCTTACTGTAGATTGTTTTTGTCCAATTGCTACGTAGATACAAACAACGCCTTTACCTTTTTGGTTTATGATCGTATCAACAGCGACAGCAGTCTTACCTGTTTTTCTGTCTCCAATGATAAGCTCACGCTGACCTCTACCAATTGGAATCATCGCATCGATTGCCTTGATACCAGTTTGAAGTGGCTCATGGACAGATTTTCTAGCAATAATCCCTGGTGCTTTGATTTCAACATTTCTGAAGTCTTTCGTATTGATTTCGCCTTGACCATCAATTGGCTCTCCAATTGCGTTCACAACTCTTCCAAGTAATGCATCACCTACAGGAACAGAAACAATTTTTTCTGTTCTTTTCACTGTAGAACCTTCATAAATTGATGAATCATCCCCCAAAACCACAACACCCACGTTGTTAGCTTCAAGGTTTAGAACCATTCCTTTTACGCCTTTATCAAATTCTACAAGCTCTCCGGCCAAAACATTTTTTAAACCAAATACGCGTGCAACTCCATCCCCAATTGTGAGAACTGTTCCAATTTCATTCATTTGCAATCTTGATTCAAAGTTTGCAATTCGGTCTTTAATAATTCCTGTGATTTCTTCAGGTCTAATTGATGTACTCATCTAAAATCCCTTCCCTTTTTGGGTTTATTATTCGCTTAAAACAGATTGTTTAAAAATTTCAAGTTGATTATCAAGTGAAGCATCTAGTTGCAAATCTTCGATTGTAACTTTATACCCAGCTGTCACACTTGGGCTTGTTCTATAATCTAGAACTGGTTTTTTTCCCAGCTTCGACAATAAAAAGTTCTCTATTTTGTTTTTTACTTCTGGATTGAATTCTGCAGAAGAACCTTCTACAACACCTTTAATAAAACCTTTTCTATCATCGTCTAGTACGATGATCTCTTTTACTATTAATGGTAGTAATCCAATTCTTTTTTCATCTATTAAGTATTCAACGCTATTTTTTACTAGCGATGAAAGACTAATTTTTTTTGCTACTTCTTGAAACACCGCTTTTTTTTCATCAAGTGTGAAAAGATCAAGGAACAAAACATTTTCCAAATTATTTGATGAATTTATTACTTCAGTTAACGTTGTTAACTCTTTTGCAACATCAACTTGAGTTTTGTCTCCAAGCTCAAGAATTGATTTGGCATATACTTTTGATACCGCCTGCTCTTTCATATTAATGCAATCCCTTTAAAAGCTTATTAGAAGTTTTTTCTTGAAAATTTTTGTTTGCCTGAATTGTTTGTTTTGCCTTGGCTATCACTTGATCTAAAAGCTGATTGTTCAATTCAGAAACAAGCTGCTTCTTATCTGCAACAATTTTTTGATTTGCATCGTTTTTAAGTTTTCTAGTTTTCTCTTCAACTTCTTTAACAAAATTCTTTTCAAACAAAGTAAGATCACTTTCTGCTTGCTGTTGAATAACCTTGATTTCGTTATTCAAATTATTAAGTTTTCTAACTTCATTTTCATACATCATTTGAGCTTCTTTAGATTTTAATGAGGCTCTCTCTAGAGTGTTTGAAATTTCGTCTGATTTTTTTTCAAAAGATTCTTTTAATGGTTTTCTTAGTTTCCAGACCAGAAAACTTACTAACACAAATACATTAAATGCAGGTGCAATCAAGTCTGACACCGAACCATGACCGCCATTACCGCCTGCTATTGCTAAATTACTTGTTAAAAAACTTGTTATTGAAAAAATTAAACTTAATCTCATATATACCTTTACTGAACTATTTTCTGTACTAGGGACTCTGAAAGTTGATTAGCAGCTGACAAATATTGCTCTTTATTTTTTTCAAGCTCTTGAACAAATTCATTTCTTGATTGATCAACAAATTGTGAAACTTCTTTTTCAGTAGCTTTAAATTGATCTGTGTACTTATTTGTGATTTGTTGTCTCTTGTCTGAGGTCGTTTTAAACACCTCTCTGTGAGTCTGCTCTATTTTTGTTTTATATTCTAACTGCATTTTTTGAACATTAGAGATTGTTTCATCAGCAGAGTTTTCTAGCTTTATAGTCTTTTCTTCCCTTGTTTCAAGAACTTCTTGTAATTTCTTTAAAAACAAAAGTTGAGCGAGGATAAAGACAACAAGAACTATTACAAATTGCGGTAACAAAGAGGAGTTCACACCTAACTGTGTGAAAATTGCTTGAACTGTTTCCATTGAGCAAAACCTTACTAAAAATTTAATAATCTATTAGACGTATTTTTTTAAGCCTGCTCCAGGGATTCGTCAAGAAATTAGAGTCTATTTTTTATCTTTCATTCGTGTGACACCGTGGAATATAACACCTTCTTCTACAATCAAGCTCGGACTTGTTACTGTTCCCTCAAAACGCGCGGGGCGTCTTATCTCAACTCGTGACGAAGCTTTTATTGTTCCTTTTACAGAACCCGATATCACAACAATGTTTGCATTGATGTCAGCATTGATCACGGCACCTTCAGAGATAATAAGTGTGTCATTGGAGAATATACTTCCGTTTACATATCCAGAAATTCTTACCGTACCATTGAATGATAGATTTCCTTCGAATTTGCAGCCCTCTTCAATAATGGCACAAATTTCATTTTTTTTGCTCAGGGTGTCTCTCCTGTTATTTCATTAGATATGTAAATATATCATTAAATTCAGCTTCGTTGCTAAATTTAATAACGATTTCACCTGCTCCATTTTTTTTAGGTTTTACATCAAAATGATAGCCTGTTTTTGATTCTAATTTGTTTTTTAGCTGCTTAAACTGATCGGCCAGAAACTTATTGTTCTCTTCTTTTTTTGGAGATTTTTTTGATTTCTTTGCAAGCTCTTCAAGCTCTCTTACAGATAAGTTTTGAGAAATAACTTCATTTGCTAGTCTTTTTACCTGCTCATCTTCTCCAATTGCTACAAGAACTTTAGCATGGCCAAAAGTTAATTGCTCCTTTTGTAGTTGGACAATAACTTCTTTTGGCAGTTTTAAAAGTCTTAAGAAGTTTGCAATTGTTGATCTTTCTTTTCCGATTTTTTTTGCAACCTCTTCTTGAGTTAATTCAAACTCATTCATTAGTTGGAAGTAAGCCAAAGCTTCTTCTACACAGTTCAAATCTGATCTTTGAACATTTTCGATAATGGACATGACTAAAATATCTTTTTTAGTTGCCTTTTTTATAATGACCGGAATCTTGTTCAGGCCTGCTAATTTCGAAGCCCTGAATCTTCTTTCTCCTGCCACTATTTCAAACATTCCCTCTTTTTCTACGACGATGATGGGTTGAATTACACCATTTTCCTTAATCGACTCAGAAAGTTCTAACAGGTCCTTTTCTTTGAATATTTTTCTTGGCTGAGATTTGTTTGCTACTATTTTTTCCACATCCACAAGCATTGGCATGGTTTCGCTTGTTAATATTTTATTTTCATTTGTTGGTTCTATAGGGGCATTAACTTCAGCCGAATGACTTGGTGCGCCACCAAGCAGTGCCGCCATTCCTTTTCCTAGTTGAATCTTTTGTTTTTGCATAATTAACTCCGGGAATTAAACTTGATAGTCTTCAAATTTTGGAATTTGCTGACCCGCTATATTTTGAATTAAATTAGTATTTTCTGGTTTTTTTTCTGACTTCAATATGATCTCTCTCGCTAGAGACAAGTACGCCTCACTTCCCTTTGAAGTTATGTCATAAAGTATGATTGGCTTCCCAAAACTAGTACATTCTGACAATTTAACATTTCTTGGAATTATTGATTTTAAAATATCATCTTTGAAGTGTGCCATCAGGTCATTAGCAACCAGTTTGCATAAATTATTTCTAGAGTCATACATAGTTAAAAGTATTCCCTCTAAAACTAGCTTGGAGTTAAGTGAAGCACGAATTAATTTAACAGTGTTAATTAACTGAGAAAGACCTTCCATTGCCAAATACTCAGTTTGCATTGGCACTAAGTAACTATGTGCAGCTGTAAATGCGTTCACCGTTAAGAGATTTAAAGATGGTGCACAGTCAATAATGATATAATCATATTTATCATTTAATGCTTCTAGGGCGACTTTTAGCTTCGATTCTCTAGCAAACATATGAACGAGTTCAAGCTCAGCCCCGACTAAATCATTATTGGATGGACAAACATCTAATAGAGGCAATTCTGTTTTATAAATGCAATTTTCAAAATTCTCTTCGTTTATTAGTGCGTGATAAACATTTGATTTAGAAAACGTTTCCTTATCTATACCAAGACATGAACTTGCATTGCCTTGTGGATCTAAATCAATTAACAATGTTCGCCTTTCTGCTGCGGCGAGACAGGCGCTTAAGTTGACCGAAGTGGTCGTCTTTCCTACGCCACCTTTTTGGTTTGCAACAGCAATAATTTTAGCCATTTAGCCCCTCAATTTTTTTAATTATTTGAAACATTTATTTTTAAAGAAACTCTGATAGTTTGACAAGTGATTTAGATGTTCCACGTGGAACATTTTTATTTTTAAAGCTTACAATGACTCTTTTCTCCGTACCCGGAACGATTAATTCCCTTGGATCCTGTATAATCCAATCATTTTGCAAAATCTTGTGAGACTCCCCTTCGAGTTCTAAGTAACTTGGGCCTTTATAAAAAAACACGTTTACGCTGGAGCTATAGTTCATTATTGGCAAAAAATTTAAAGTAGTCCCAACAGCTTTGAGTGTTACCGAGCAAGGAATATCAAAGAGAAAATCCTCTAATCTTGAATGGACACAAATTACATTTTTTAAACCTAATTCATGAGCGATTTTAGAAACCACATCAACTTTCTTTTTTCTTGTCTCAACGCCAACAAATTTAAATTCTGGCAACAATTTGGCAAGTGGCAGTAGCGGAAAACCTCCTCCGAATCCAACATCGACAAGGATTTTTCTTGATGCCAGCGACTCCTTAAAAATTGCATCTTGCTCATAGGGAACTATAGAATCTATGATTTGTTTGTTATAAAAGTCATCGGGGTCAAGAATCTTGGTGAGATTAATGCCTTGATAGGTCGTTTTAAGTAAATTTAGATAGTCATCAGAAAATTTTCTCATCATACAGATCTCGAGGCAACTACTGCAAGAGTTGCGGGCCTGATTCCATCAATTAGTCTCAATTGGCCAAATGTTTGTGGTTTTATTTTTGCTATTCTTTGTTTGCACTCAAAAGAAATATTCGAAGAAGAAGTAAGGTCTTCCCAATTGATCTTCATTAGGTCTAGTTTTTTTATTTTGTTATTATGGACTTCAGATCTTTTTATGTAGCCTTCGTATTTAATATCAATTGCCACAGACTTTGTGACATCAAAACTAATAGAAATTTTGAAAATATCTAAAATATGAGTCAGCGCCCTAACGGGATCTATGTCTGCTTGTCTAAGAACTTCTGGGATACTAATTCTATCTGGAGGATTAATAAATTTAGAAGAAGAAATAATGTTATTTTGATTTAAATATCCAAACGATAAGGTGTTTTCCCGGACAAATTCAGAAAGTATTGAGTATTCACTTAAGTATTTTGACAGAAATCTATCAATCCCAAGATCAAGTTCAAGGGATTTTCTATAATCTAACATTCTTAAGAGGGTATTATCCTCCCTTAGATATAGCCTATTTTCAGATCTAGCGGTAAATAGACGATAGGGCTCATCACGCAGATTTGAAACTAAATCTTCAATCATTACTCCTATGTAACTATCATGCCTACTCAAAATAAAGGGCCCCTTGCTTAAAACAGAAAGTGCGGCATTAACACCTGCAACGAATCCTTGTCCAGCCGCTTCCTCGTAGCCGGAGGTCCCATTAACCTGACCAGCAAAATACAAACCTTTAACATCTCGACATTCGAGAGTTAGGTCTAACATAGTGGTATCAATAACATCGTATTCAACAGCATATCCAAAAACTTCAATTTCGGCGGTTTCCAGGCCTTCAATTGAGTTAACATAGTCCTTTTGAACATGCTTTGGGAGTGAAGAAGATATACCGGAAGGATACATTGTCTCAGAAGTTAGACTTTCGGGCTCGATAAATACATGATGTACGTTTTTATCAGGGTAACGATAAGCTTTATCTTCTATAGAGGGGCAATACCTTGCGCCAACTCCAGAAATTTGCCCATTATACATTGGACTAGATTCTTTGTTGTCCCTAATTATGGACATTGTTTTTTCGTTAGTATGGGCCAGATAGCATGAAACCTGAGGAGAGCTCCTGTTAAATGGATTGCTTAAACAATGAAAATTTCTAACTGAATCATCTGAAGGTTGCTCTTCTAATTTTGACAAATTTATTGAAGATCTTTTAAGCCTAGGAGGTGTGCCTGTCTTAAATCTTAGTTTTCTAGATTTGAATGCAGAAAATAGTTCAGAGAGTCCATTACTTGAGGCGCAACCCACTCTACCACCCAATGTTTGCTCAGGACCAACATGCATTTTTCCATTAAGAAAAGTACCAACTGTCATTATTAATTTCTTGGTCCTATAGGACCGTGTATCAGAATTAACTACAAAGATGCCATCTAGGGACTCACACGATGAGACTACGTCTCTGATTATGGTAAGATTTTTTATTCCACTCAACAGTGCTTCTGCATTAGAAGCATATAGGTCTTTATCAATTTGAACCCTGGTCGACTGGACGGCATATCCCTTAGACTCATTGAGTGTTCGATACTGAATCCCAGATTTATCTGCAAGTATGCCCATTATTCCGCCAAGGGCATCTATCTCTCTTACAACTTGTCCTTTACCAACTCCACCAACCGATGGATTGCAGGGCGCAGATCCAAGCGGAATCCCCGGAATTGAGATTAATCCAACGGATAAATTAAATTGACTTGCTATTTGGGCGGCTTCAATTCCTGCATGACCACCACCAATGATTAAAACATCAAACATGAAATCCTCAAACATGTTCTACGTGGAACAAATTATTTACCAATACAAAAGTTTTCAAAAATATCATTAAGCACAGTATCGGGAGAAATTATACCGATGAGTTCTGAAATACAATGCCCCAAGGTATTTAATTCAGATGATATAATTGCAACATCAGTCTCTTTAGAAACAGCCTGCTGATAGTGCTCAAAGGAGCTGCAAGCATTTGAAATTACATGTCGGTGACGAGATATAAGTATCGGCTGATTTGAAATAACATATAAATACTTTTTATTTACAACGGAATTGAGATCTATAACAGAATTCTTTATTGAGAAATCCATTGTTGGTCCTATGGGGGCAAACAAAGAGACAAATCTAGACTTTGCATCACTAAAATCAGGCAAGTCAGAGTGCGAGAAAAGAATTAAATCATATTGCAAAGAAAGTAACTTGATATCGAATTGTTCAAAATCAAAAGGATTGATAACTAGAATCTTATAAAAACTATTATCAACAACCTGTTTTGATCTCTTTACACCTTCTGACTCAATCAAGTCTGATGAATCTCTAATACCAGCAGTATCTATTAGTTTATAATTGACTCCACAAATGGAAATAATTTCTGTTACATAGTCTCGAGTAGTGCCAGGTATGCTTGAAACGATTGCCCTATCTTCTCCAAGCAAATTGTTAAAGAGGCTGCTCTTCCCAGCATTAGGAATCCCATACAGAACGATTGAAGGCTGTATTAAACTATAAGGCAAGGTGCCACATCTGGAGTGAAGTTTTTTTAAAATAGATTCCAATAGCTCCAGAGACCTATTAAAATTATTTTTGGCAGACTTTTCATCAATATCTTCAGAGAAATCTATCATTAATTCTAAAGAAGACTTATGTGCTAAAAAGCTATTAAACAACTGCTCGTAGGCTGAATATAGATCACCATGAAGGAGTGAATTACCTTGATCTAAAGCAAAAAAAGAGTTCGCGTTTAAAGCAAGATCAAGTCCTTCAACTTGTGAGAGAGTTAATTTTTTGTTTCTGAGTGCCCTATAGGTGAACTCACCCGGACTTGCTTCACGGCAAACCCCATTAGAACAAAATAAATTAATTATTCTCTCAATATTTAAAAGATTACCATGGACTGAAAGTTCAAGAATATTTTCCCCATTATAAGAATTGGGTCCTTCAAAATATGTAAGGCAGATTTTGTCATAAACTTGAGAGTTAAATTTTAAATCAGTTAGATAAATTTTTCTTGGCTGAATAGATTCTAGATTAATTGAGAAAAAATCACTGAAGGTAGATATTTTTTTAAATCCCGAAATTCGAATTATTGCAATGGCAGCATTAGAAGATGTACTAGTGCTGCAAGCAATAATTGAATCATCGGAATTTAAATAAATCATACCACTACAGGTTTATTATTTTTTACATTAAAAACGAGTAACTGCTGCAAGATACCCATTAGAGTTGAGACGAAGATATAAAGAGAAAGTCCTGATGGCATATCTTTCATAATGAATCCAAAAACTAAGGGCATAAACATCATAACTTTTTTCTGAACAGGATCTGTAATTGTGTTAGGAGTAAGTTTCTGCTGGAGAAACATAGCACCTGTCATTAAAACGGGTAGGACATAGAACGGATCTTTGTTACTTAAATCATTTATCCAAAAATAAAAACGAGCATCTACTAGTTCTACCGCAGAATAAAGAACTTTATAGAAAGCAAAGAAAACTGGCATCTGAAGAAGAAGCGGTAAACAACCACCTAATGGATTAGCTCCCGATCTTTTAAACAGATCCATACTCTCTTTTTGGAGTCTTTGTGGATCGTCTTTGAATTTTTCTCTTATTTTGGTTAACTCTGGTTGGATCAATTGAAGTTTTTTCATACTTACAAATGACTTATATTGTAATGGGAATGTGAGTAAACGAATAAGCAAAGTTAGAATGATAATAGAAATTCCGTAATTAGGAATGAATTTATAAAAAAACTGAAGACCTCTTAAGATCCATTCAGCGAAAATTCCCCACATGCCGAAATTAACTGCTTGCTTTAGATTATTTCCTAGCGTTGAAAGATAGTCATATTCCTTTTTTACAAAAAGAACCGTATAGGAAATTGTATTTACCGGGGAAGATGAAGAAAAAGAAAGGTCTCCGCTTGAGGTATTTTTAAAAATTAAATTTGTCTCTTTATTGAGATAAAAAGCAAACAAGTGATAATTAAAATCAATTCCGGCCCACTTAACCAATTTATCGCCAGTTTCTTCATCACCAACATCAAGTTGGTTTAACTCTGAATTAAAGAAACTAAAGAAACGTTGCTGACCATTCTCTAATTTTTTTGCCTCTGATTTAAGTAAAACTTTATATTTAAAAGGACTAGGAGAACTAAAAACAAAAGGGACTGTCGAATCCTTTGAAAATTTGACTGTTAGCTTAAGATTTTTATCTGTATTCAAGAAAGTATCTTCAGATAATTTCTGGAAAAATAATTTTTCGAAACCATTCCCAAAATCAAACTCGAAAGAAAGCGGCTCTGCTACACCAGTAATTTCATCAAACTTGAAAGCTGCCTGCTTGTTAGTAAACGATTTAATCTTTAAGTCACTTGTGAAGGTAACTGAAGAATTTTCAGAATTAACAAGAAAAACTTCTTGTTTCACTAATTGAACTGGTTCTATAGGACCAGTCGGTTGCATTTGAGCAGGAACGGTCTTGGAAACTGGTTCTATAGGACCAACCTCTGCATTTTGAGTTTTAGGCGCAAAATAATATTGCCAACCAAATAGTATTAAACCCGATAATATTACTGCTAATAACGCATTCTTCTGCTCAGAACCCATATAACTCCTAATTTAACTTTTCCACTGGATCATACCCCCCTGGATTAAAAGGGTGACACTTAGAAATTCGCACGATTGAATACCACAAAGCCTTTTGGAAAGAAAACCTATGAAAACACTCTTTTGAGTAATGAGAACAACTTGGGTGAAATCGACAGTTCTGACCCAACAAAGGCGAAATAAAATATTGATAAAAACTTATGAGCAATAGACCGACTTTTTTCATAAAGAATTTATAATCTCGCGATATGCTTGTGTAAGTTTTTGTTCAGACTCAGGTCTTCTTGATACAACAAGAAGGAAATCAAATTTTTTTGATAAGGCCAACTCATCTTTTCTAAAAGACTCCCTCAAGAGTCTCTTGTAACGATTTCTTAGGTTTGCCTTGCCTATTTTCTTAGAAATACTAAACGCTATTCTAGAAACGCCATGTTCAGATATTGTGGGCTTAAAAAAACAAACAATAGGATATCGTATGACTTTTGAAGAGTCTTTTCTTAAGTTCTCAAAATCTTTCTTGCTTAATATCCTGAGGGATTTTGGGAATCCCTGCAGGCGATAAGAAATCATCTAAGTATTATTTAGTACCAGTAGTAACAGTAAGCTGTTTACGGCCCTTAGCTCTGCGGCGATTAATAACTTTTTTTCCACCAGCTGTTGCCATTCTTGCTAAAAAGCCATGCCCACGAAGTCTTTTAAGCTTTTTAGGTTGCCAAGTTCTTTTTTGCATACTCATATGGAGTTCCTTATTTAAAAATACATTGAGAACGCTTTTATTACAGTAAATTATTTGGCGGGTCAATGAGATTTCTTTGGCGTGATACCCCAGTAAGTTGTTGTAAGAGCTAGAGTATTGATTAGCGTATATTTAAATGCTAGTTGTACCAGACTTAAAAATTTTAATATTTTAGAAGAAGATGACACATAATTTTCCTATTAATCATTTTTTAAAAGTTGATAGCTTTTCTAATCCAAGTAACGAATTTGGTTCAAATAATGTTGCGCTTGAAAATCTTAATGAGGAACATAAATCCCCTATTCAACAACCACAAAATGAAGCAAGCGAATTCTCAACTGAGGAATTAACGAGTGTTACTGAGGCAATTTTAGAATTTATTAAAAATTCTATAAATCCAAATAAGTTTAATGCCTACTTTTCTCATAATCTGACAGTGTCCTCTATTGAAGACGACCATGTAGAATTTGTCGTTACGACACCATTTATCAAGAAAATAATAGAGTCTCATTACTCAGATATAATAAAAGAGGCACTTAAAGATGTTTTAGGTAAAAATTTTAACTATACATTTATAATACTGGGAAATAATAAAACAAAAGAAGATGAGTTTATAAATTCATCAGATAGATCCAACGACGAAGTGACAAAATCACCTACGTTTTTTCTAGAAAATTTAGAACCTACAAAAGATGATTTGATTAAGGCTATAGATTCTCAAGTAATTGAACACCATGATAGCAATACTAACGGACAAATAGACCCACAGAAAAATTTTAATAATTTCATCATTGGACCATCTAATAATATAGCACATGCTTTTTCACTGGCCGTAGCTAAGGATCCAGGGAGAGCTTATCCCGCTCTCTATATATATGGGAATTCGGGCTTAGGAAAAACTCATCTTACTCATGCAATTGCTAATTTTATCCAGCATAAAAATCCAAGTGCACGAATTTGTATGACTTCTGCTAATCGTTTTATGAATGAAATGGTTGAATCAATTAAAACAAACAAGTCATTTGATTTTAGAAAAAAATATAGTCAAAACACGGATGTTTTAATTATTGATGATATTCATGAATTAAAAAATAAAAATACTACCCAAGAAATGTTTTTCCATATTTTTAATGAACTTATTGAAAAAGGAAAACAACTCATATTTACATCAGATAAAGTTCCAAAAGAAATAGATGGGCTTGAGGATAGAATACGAACAAGACTGTCGTCTGCCCTACCCGTAGAAATTCAACAACCAGATCTTGAAACGAGAATTGCAATTTTGAAAAAGAAGGCAATTGAAAGAGATGTATATCTAAGTGATGACGTCGTTACTCTTATTGCAAAATGTATTAAAAGTAATATTAGAGAGCTTGAAGGATGCCTCATAAAACTTGGGGCTGTTACTTCAATATTAAAGGTCGATATAGACCTCGAGGTTGCAAAAGAACATCTCAAATTAAACGAAGAACTTGAAAATCAAAAAAATTTAACTATTGAAAGTTTAGCTAGACATGTTGCACATTTCTATAAAATCCCCTTGGGTGATCTAAGAGGAAAAACTAGAACAAAAGAAGTAGCCCACGCACGTCAAATTGCGATCTATCTCATTTCAAAACTCATAAAACCAACACTGAAAGAAAATGGCCAATTTTTTTCAGGTCGAGATCATTCTACAGTATTGCATGCAATTAAAACTGTTGCGGACAGATTAAAATTTGATACCCAGCTAGCACAACAGTTGCTAGATATTGAAAAACAGCTCTAATTCAAAAAAACCCATAATCATTCAAATTAATCCACATCAAATAGTGAATATTCATTTATATTGTTTAAAGGTATCAACATATTAACATTTTCAAATGTGGAATGATGTTTATCCACAACTTATTCATCAACAATGTGGAAAAAAATGTGGATAAAACTTGAATAGAAAATAAAAAAAATGATCCTCTATGAAGAAGGTTCTATTTTTCAACATAGGCCGTTGATGGGCCGTGGATAAAAAACAAGTTATCCACAAATTTTAAGCAATATACGAATTTAAAAAGAAAAATTTAGATTATGTTATGTTGACAACTTTGGAAAATAATCAATCTAGGTGCCTGAAATTACAGAAAAATCAATATCCTATCCACACTATCCCATATACTATTATATTTATTAATAAATATATATATATGTATATTGAACTTGAAAAAACAAAGCACTCTTGATTATCCGTCTAGCAAAAGCTACAACTTTTAGACCTTAAAGGATTAATAATGAAATTTAAAATTCAATCTCTTGTACTAAGAGAAGCTATTAATAAAATACTATCAGTCGTAGATAAAAAAAATTCAAGGCCAATCTTAACTAATTGTTTAATTAAGTCTGTTGGAAATAAATTAGAGCTAATAGCGACTGACTTAGAAGTTTCTGTAAAAATAATTTTGAATTGTGAAATATTATCCCAAGGTAGTTTTTGTATTAATTCTAAAAGTATTGGAGAAATATTAAAAGAATTACCAAACGATGAGATTTATCTAAGCATTGAAAAAGATAATTTACTTAATTTAAGTTGTAAAAATATTGATTATTCTTTGATGGTCATTAGTCCAGATGAATTTCCTACATTATCTTTTCAGAATCAAAATTCGGAATTTAAACTTAAATCTAAACAAATTCTTAAAATTATAAATAAAACTTCACATGCAATTTCAACTGATGAAACAAGACTTTATTTAAACGGTATATTTATCCAACAAATTGATTCAAAATTAAGAGCTGTGGCCATAGATGGACATAGATTAGCTTTGTTAGATACATATGAATTTCTAGGTCAAAATAAGAGTCTTCAAGAGGGAGTCATTATTCCAAGAAAAGGCATAAGTGAACTTAAAAAAATTGCAGAAAATTATTTAGAAGGTGATATTTCAATATCTGTTGATGAGTCTTTTATGTTTGTTAATTCAGGAAATGAATATTTTTTATCTATAAGATTAATTGCAAGAGAATATCCAAAGTATCAAACAGTAATTCCAAGTAAAACGACTAACAAGTTTAATGTGGATAGAAATGCACTCTTAAATGCGATTAAACGAATCAAAATTTTATCAAATGAAAAAACTAATGGTGTTAAGTTAAATATTCAAAATAATGAATTAATGATAACAGCTAATCATCCGGCCCTTGGTCACGCATGTGAGAGACTTTCAATCGATTACGTTGGAAAACCTACTGAAATTGGTTTTAATGCGAAATATTTGATAGAAAATTTATCTGTTTTAAATGAATCCGAAATGACTCTAGAATTTAATAATGAATTAAGTCCTGTGGTCATAAAAGCAGACGATTTACCTGAGTTTTTGGGAATCATCATGCCATTAAAATTATAAATATTGATGGAATGTTGGAAACTTAAAAAAATAAATTGTCAGAACTTCCGCAATTTAAGTCATGACATTTTTGAATTTGTACCAGGAATAAATTGTATTTTGGGCGAAAATGGTAATGGTAAAACGAATCTACTAGAAGCTATTTATTATTTAACTAATAAAAAATCCTTTCGTAAAAATGTCTCTTTTCCACAATTAATCAACATCGAGGGTGAAAGGCCTGAGTTTATCATTCAGTCTTTATTGGAAAATGAAGAAAAAAAAATTTCTTATAGTGTAAGATCAAACGTTGATTTAGAGGAAAGATTTAGAAATGGAATTGTTGATAAGTCAAAATGTTTAGTGACTTCTGTATTTCTTAACCCTTTTGATTCCTTTCACTTTCACACAATTCCTAGTTTTAGGCGTGGATGGTTAGATTCACATTTGTCCATTTTGAGTAGTGATTATAAAAAAATTCTCTCTCGTTATAATAAAGCTTTAAAATTTCGAAATTCACTACTGGCACAAAGATTAACAAATTTAAAAAATCAAATAATAGCTATCGATATACAAATTTCTAGTTACTCAAAAGAATTAACTTCGAAGAGGGAAAACTTTTGTTATGAACTAAATGAATATTTATCTGATACATACAAAAAAATATTTTCAGCTGATATTGATTTGAAGTTATCCCTTGAATCAAAGTTCATAGGTCAATCAGAGGAAAGGATAGCTAATTACTTTGAAAAAAATCTTGATTTAGATATTCAAGCAGGAATAACACGTTATGGCATTCATAGAGATGATATGCTCTTTGAATTTAATGGACTCAACGCGTTTGAGTTTTGTTCCTTGGGGCAACAGAAAATGGCATTTTTAAGCTTAATATTTGCCTATATTGAGCTTTTTAGGTACAAATTTAGCTCCTACCCTTTGTTGCTTATTGATGATGTTTCTGGCGAATTGGATAGCCAGAGGTGGAAAAATTTGATCCAATATTTGGAACAAAAAGATTTCCAGGTTGTGATAACAACAGCAAATGAGAGCTTTGGGATTGAGCTAGGATTAATTCCTAACTCAAGGAAATTTTATATTAATCATGGAAAGTTAAGCTTTAACCACGGATAGGAGCATCTGGATGAATCAATCTCCTGATTCTATTTCAAAAGTAAGTACAGAATACACGGCAGATAAAATTAAAATCCTTGAAGGATTGGAAGCCGTAAGAAAAAGACCAGGTATGTACATAGGTGATACTGGTTTTAGAGGGTTTCATCATTGTGTTTATGAAATTGTGGATAACGCAGTTGATGAAGCACTTGCGGGATATTGTTCGGAAATAAAAGTTTTTATTCATGTGGATAATTCTTTAACGGTTGTTGATAACGGGAGAGGAATTCCTGTCGATATCCATCCAACTGAAAAGATTTCAGCTGCAGAAATTGTTTATACAAAATTGCATGCGGGTGGGAAATTCAACGAAGATGGTGGTGCTTATAAAGTTTCTGGTGGTCTTCATGGAGTGGGTGCTTCTGTCGTAAACGCTCTTTCAAAATGGGTAAGATTAGAAATTAAAAAAAGTGGTAAAGTACATCGACTAGAGTTCAACCATGGTGAAGCCAAGGAACCATTAAAAGTTATTGGTGACTGTGATATAAAAGATACGGGGACTACGGTTACATTTAAGTCAGATAACGAAATTTTCGAAGTACATGAATATAACTATGATACTTTAGCAAACAGATTTAGAGAAATGGCCTTTTTAAATAAGGGTCTAAAGATTTCAATTTTTGATGAGAGAACTGAAAAAGGCGAAACATTTCATTATGAGGGTGGATTAGGTGAATTTGTTCAATACTTAAATAGAGCAAAGGCTCCAATTCACAAAGATCCAATATATTTCTTTCAATCAAGAGATAATTACGAAGTTGAAGTCGCCATGCAGTGGACAGATGGTTATTCAGAAACTTTAACTTCTTATGCGAACAATATTAATACTCCCGAGGGTGGAGTTCATGTTTCTGGATTTAAAACTGCACTTACAAGAGTTTTAAATAACTACGCTAAAGATAATAATCTTCTTAAAAACGTAAAAATTGCTCTTACTGGTGATGACATGAGAGAAGGTTTAACAGCAATTATTTCTGTTAAACTCACTAATCCTCAGTTTGAAGGACAAACTAAATCAAAGCTTGGAAATTCTGAGGTTGAAGGAATTGTTAATTCACTAATTGGGGATAGATTAAAAATTTACCTTGAAGAAAATCCTAATGTAGGTAAAACGATTTTAAAAAAATCAGTGGACGCAGCGGCGGCAAGAGAAGCAGCAAGAAAAGCCAGAGAATTAACAAGAAGAAAAACTGCCCTTGATTTCTCTGGTCTACCGGGGAAAATGGCTGATTGCCAGGAAAAAAATCCAGAACTTTGTGAAATTTATATCGTTGAGGGAGATTCCGCGGGTGGATCTGCAAAACAAGGAAGAGATAGAAGAACTCAAGCAGTTTTACCTCTTAAAGGTAAAATCTTAAACGTTGAAAAAGCACGTTATGATAAAATGTTATCAAATGATGAAATTAAAATGCTTGTTCAAGCAATTGGAACAAGTATTGGTAAAGATTCTTTCGATATATCAAAACTTCGTTATTATAAAATCGTGATTATGACAGATGCGGACGTAGATGGATCCCATATTCGTACTCTTTTATTAACACTTTTTTATAGGCAGTTTCCAGAAATTGTCGAGAGAGGACATCTCTACATTGCTCAGCCTCCGCTTTTTAAATACAAAAAAGGTAAAACAGAAAGGTATTTAAAAGATGGTACTGAATTAGAATCATTTTTAGTGTCTACATCAATAGATGATGCTGAAGTTGAAATAGATGGAACTTCTCAAAATGTGGAAAACATTAAATCCCTTGTTAATAAGTTCAGAAATTATCATGAAAGTTTAGAATCTTATGACAGACACTATGATGCTCAATTTTTAAGAACTATTGTTGAAGATGGCTCTTTGAAATCTACGCATATGAAAGATAAAAATCAACTTCAAGAATTTATTCAACAATTGGGTAAAAAATTAAATGACCAATATTTAACGACTCTTAAAAAATATACTTTAAATGTAGAAGAGGATTTAAAAAATCTTGGATATCAAATCAGAGTTCAGGTCACTTCCCCACTTAAAACAAAAAATTTCAGAATAGGAATTGGTTTTACTGATTCTCATGAGTTTAGTGATTTAATTAATCAATACGATGGAATTAAACGTTATCTTAAATCTGGTTTTAAAATGAAGAAAAATGGAACAGCTTCAACACATACAGGACTAAGCGATTTTTCTAACTTTGTAACAAACGAAGGAAGACAAGGTGCTTATATCCAGCGATATAAGGGTCTTGGAGAGATGAACCCAGAGCAGTTGTGGGAAACTACAATGAATCCAAAAAATAGAACTCTTCTGCAAGTAAAGATCGAAGACACCATAGATGCAGATCAAGTTTTCTCAGTACTAATGGGGGATCAAGTTGATCCTAGAAGAGAATTTGTGGAAACAAATGCTCTTAATGTGAGAAACTTGGATATTTAATTTAAGGAAGAAAAAATATGAGTGATGAAATCAATAACTCAAATCATGATCATGGAAATATAGCCCCCCTACTCATTCAAGACGAAATGAGAAATTGTTATCTGGACTACGCAATGTCTGTCATCGTGGGCCGAGCTCTTCCCGATGTTAGAGATGGATTAAAACCAGTGCACAGAAGAATTCTCTTCGCCATGCATATGCTTAATAACTACAGTAATCGACCTTACTTAAAATCGGCACGTGTGGTTGGGGACGTCATTGGTAAATATCACCCACACGGTGATTCAGCTGTCTATGGAGCAATGGTAAGACTAGCTCAGGATTTTTCAATGAGATATCCTATCATTGATGGCCAAGGAAACTTTGGTTCAATTGACGGAGATAATGCAGCGGCTATGCGATATACCGAAGTTCGTATGCAGAAGATGGCAGACGATGTTCTTGGGGATATCGAAAAAGAAACCGTTGATTGGCAAGATAACTACGATGGATCTCTTCAAGAACCTACTGTTCTACCGACAAAAATTCCAAATTTATTAATTAATGGATCTGCTGGTATTGCTGTTGGTATGGCCACTAACATTCCTCCTCATAACTTAACAGAAGTGATGAATGGATTGATCTCATTAATAGATGACTCTAGTTTAACTGTGCATGATTTAATAAAAATCATTCCTGGGCCAGATTTTCCTACAGCTGGAGCAATTCATGGAACAGCAGGAATTCAGCAGGCCTATCACACGGGTAAAGGAGTTATCCAAATTCGTGCGAAAGCAGATATAGAAGTTGGAAAAAATGACAGAGAAAAAATTGTCATTACAGAAATCCCTTATCAAGTTAACAAATCTAAACTTATTGAAAAAATTGCAGATCTTGTAAGAGAAAAAGCAATTGAGGGAATTTCAGATATTAGAGATGAGTCTTCAAGAGAAGGCATAAGAGTTGTCATCGACGTAAAACGTGGTGAACAAGCTAGCGTACTTTTAAACAGACTTTATAAGCAAACTCAAATGCAGGTCTCGTTTGGTATCATTTTCCTTTCAATTTATAATGGCCAACCGAAGGTCATGGATCTTAAGGAACAACTTCTTTGTTTCATAGAGCATAGAAGAGAAATTGTTATCAGAAGAACAACTTATGAATTGAAAAAAGCTAAAGAAAAAGCCCACATTTTAGAGGGCTTAAAAATTGCAGTTGAAAATATTGATGCAATTGTTGAGCTAGTTAAAAAAGCTGAAGGTCCTGCTCAGGCAAAAGATCAATTAATGCAGAGATTTGAATTGTCTGCAATTCAAGCTCAAGCAGTTCTAGACATGAGACTTCAGCGTCTAACAGGTCTCGAGAGAGATAAAATAATTGCTGATTATGAAGCTATTATGAAAGAGATTGCTAGACTTGAAGGAATTTTATCTTCTGAAGAACAAATCAGAGGTATTATTAGAACTGAATTTGAAGAAATTAAAAATAATTATGGAGATTCCAGAAAAACAGAAATCATCGCTCAAGCAGATGAAATTCACATGGAAGATCTTATAAAAAATGAAGAAGTAATCGTAACAATAACTCAGAAAGGTTACCTGAAGAGAATGGCGATCGATACTTACCGCTCTCAAAAAAGAGGTGGTAAGGGTGTTAAAGGTGCCGACCTAGATGAAGATTTTTATACTTCAATCTTTACTGCAGATACACATGATTCATTAATGATTTTCACTGATAAGGGAACAGTATTTTCTGTTAAGGTTTATCAGATTCCTGAGGGACTAAGAACTTCTAAGGGAAGAAATGTTGTCAACATCATCAACGTTCCTAACGGTGAGAAAGTAAAAGAAATTATTACTGTACCTAAAGAGCAAGAAGGTTTCTTTATTGTTTTTGCAACTAAACATGGAATTGTTAAAAAGTCTGAGCTCTCTGAATATAAAAATATGAGACAAAATGGACTAAAGGCCATCAAAGTTGTTGATGGAGATGAAATTGTAAGTGTGAGAATTACAGATGGTAAAAAAGATGTTCTTCTTGCTTCTTCTTCGGGTAAATCTATAAGATTTCATGAAGACGAATGTCGAGCTCAAGGTCGAGTTTCTCAAGGTGTAAAAGGTATTAGCCTTGAAGAAAAAGAAGAAGTAATTGGAATGGAAGTTATTGATGATAAGTCTGAAATCCTAACTGTAACAGCAAGAGGTTATGGCAAGAGATCAAGTGCTGAAGAATATAGAAGTCAATCTCGTGGCGGAAAAGGAATTCTTGCTATGAAATTAACTGAGAAGACTGGAAATATCATGGGCATTCTGCCTGTTAGTGATAAAGATGATCTAATGATTATCACAGACAAGGGTCAGGTCATTAGAACAAAAATTTCTGGAATTTCACTTCTTGGACGGAATACTCAGGGAGTAAGACTAATTAATGTTAAGCCTGATGAGCAAGTTGTAGCAGTAGAAAAAATTATTGATCCAGAGGAAGAAAGCCAGACGGATGTAGATAATAGTGAAACACCTGTACAATAAAATACTTCTATTATTTTTAGTATTTTTAAGTTCATCTTGTGATTTTACCTCTGGTGTTAACAGAGATATCTTGTTGGCCCAGGGGTACGTTGACAGTCAGGAGTTTCAAAAGGCTGTTGAGTTATACGAGAGAATTTTAAAAAAGAATCCCTCAAAAATTATTAAAACGAAAATTAATTTTCAACTTGCTGAGATTTACTATCTTTATTTAGATCAGCAGGTAAATGCATTAAAATATTATGAATTTATTGTTGAAAATGTTGATGATCCACTCTGGCAGGTTAAATCTCTAGAAAAAATTGCAGATATTAATTTTAGTTTTTCAAAAAATTATCCAGAAGCCATCAAAGCTTATCAAACCTTAATGAGTTTTAAGCCAAAATTAAAAAATTTTGATTATTATTTATTTAGATTGGGGGAATCGTACTTTGAAGTTGGTAATTACAAAAAATCTAAAGAAATTTTTAATCAAATTTTATCTGAACAGAATGGAGAATATTATACTCTAGCCTATTACCAAATGGGCTTAGTTGAATTTTACAATAAAAAATGGGACGAAGCTGTTGAATATTGGATGGAGTATCTAAAAAGAGAAAAAAGAAAGGATTTAATAACTAAAGTTAAATTTTTAATAGCGAATGCTTATGAATCAAATGAAAAGCTCAAGGAAGCCTATAACATCTACTATTCCTTACTTCCCACTTATCCTAACCCAGAAGTTTTAAAATCAAGATTAAAATCTCTATACTCTCGAAGAGTGGCCAGAAAAAGATGAAATCAGAAAATTCAAATAAAAGAAAATTTCTCATCGTCATGGGTCTTGCACTTGGCTTACCATCCACGATTGTAGGTGTTTTTTTTCTTTTATATAATTTGGTGATAAAAGGTTATGTTAGTTGGAATTTTCTTTTAATAGTTTTAGTTATTCTGGTAACTTATATACTTGTTTTAATGGTGAAAAATGGCCTGGGCAAAAAAAATTAATACAAATTATTATTTCTTGGGAACAGCTTTTAATGCTGGTTTTGCAGTTTATGCAGGACTTCCGAGCATAAAAAATGTTGCTTGCTTGGTTTTTGTCGTCACTTCTGCATTATTAAACCACTATTTTACTATTAAAGCCTTAAGTGGATTGATTGAAGACGGACCTTCTACTGGAAGGCGCGGGGCGAAAATTGTTTTCTATATGATCTTTAAAATGACTTTTTTAATATCTGGATTTGCATTTTTAATGATTTACGCGCAAGAAAAAATTTTACAAGGATTACTGGTCTATATTTTTCAATTGATAATCCTTGGCTTAAGTATTAAAAACATTGGGAAGTTTTTCAAAAAAGGTTCTTCATCATGATCAGCAATCTTCTGATAGCTTTAATAGCTTTGTTGCCAAATCTTGTTTTCGCAAGTGGATACACTTTTCTATCACATTTAGAGCATAGTCTTCATGTAAAACAACATGTTATTACGTTTGCTTTGGTAGGATTACTTTTTGTACTTATGGGCGTGCTATATCGTGCGAAAGTTTCTGGAGTTAAAAATCCAATTATACCAGATAGAGGGATAACCTTTAGAAATATTTTTGAAGCTCTCGGACAGTTTATTTATAATCTTTGTCGAAATATTATGGGAGAAGAAGAAGCTAAAAAATATTACACAGTGATTATGCTTCTTTTTACTTTTGTTTTTACAAATAATCTTATTGGTTTAATCCCTGGTTTTTTACCTCCAACGGATAACTTCAATACAACTTTAGCCTTGGGTATATTTGTATTCTTGTATTACAACTATCAGGGAATTCGAGCTCAGGGTCTTGTGGGTCACATTAAGCATTTCATGGGTCCCGTTTGGTATCTGGCTGTTTTGATTTTTCCTATTGAAATCATCTCACATACAGTTAGACCACTTTCTTTAGGGTTAAGGCTTAAAGGAAATATGGAAGGAGACCACTTGGTGCTTTCTATCTTCTCTGGGTTAATTCCCTACCTAGTTCCAATTCCGTTTTACGTAATTGGTCTTTTTGTTTGTTTTATGCAGGCTTTTGTATTTACTCTGTTAACTATGGTTTATATTAGTTTGGCTACTGCTCATCACGATCATGATGAGGAGCACGCACATCACTAATAGAACTGTTTTTAACAATTATTATTAACAACCTTTATAAGGAAGGACATTTTATGGAAACTACTGCTTGGTTAGGTCTTGCTGCTGCATTTACAATTTCAACTGCTGCTATCGGTGGAGCTATTGCTCAAGGCCGTGCTGCTTCTGTTGCTCTTGAAGGGATTGCTAGAAATCCAGCTGCTGCTGATAAACTTTTTACTCCAATGATTATTGCTCTAGCTCTAATTGAATCACTAGTAATTTACGCTTTCGTTATCGCGTTCCTAATTAAACCAACTGTTGGTTAATTTTTTGGGCCCTCTTTGAGGGCCTTTTTTATTTTCAAGATTTTTACTTTTTTATCCGTTTTTTCATCTTCTTCTGATTGATTATAAGCAGGAGCTGCAGTTTTAAGAATTGGCCTAGTAAGTGATAAAGATTGCTCAACTTCTCCCTCTGTCATAATTGCCCCTTCAAGAATTTCTACTCTCTCAGGTTTTGCAAATTTTTCTTTAACAATTTCCAGCCTCGATCCATCCTGGCCTACATGAGTCTCAAAAGAGTTTAATAACTTGGTTCTTCTCTCTCCTTCTGGAAGAAAGAGTATTTGTTCATATAATTCTTTTTCTGCGGTCATTATTTTTTCTTTCCCAACAACTCTGGCGAGTTCCCCGTATTTTAATTCAGGATAGAGATTTTCAATTAAATCAGAAAAATTAAGGTCATCTGCCATGAAAGATTCTTTGAGTATTGATTTTCTAATAGGTGTCATTTTTTCGAGTAAATCAAGTTCGAGGTAATAAAGTTTTGATTTTGATGGTTCAAGTTTTAAGTATTCAACCCGCATTTGGGCTAAAATGCTTTCAACTGAGGCATCTTTTGCAATTATATTATTAATGATTGTAGTTTTATCAGCAAGCTTTGGGGCTCCAAGACGAAGAAGTTTGTCTAAACTTCTTTGACCTTCTTTATAGGCAAATGTCACCATTGGATTATCTATGGGATACAAAACAGCTTTAGCACTACCCTTTAAGGCTTTCTTGGAGAATACAATAACCTTACCCGTATTAGAGGTTTGTAGATAAATTTTAGATTTTTTAGTTAGTTCGGCTAAGTAATTATAACTCTTTTTACTAATCTCTCTGGTGGGAGAAATTAGATAACTTTTTATAAGTCCAAGAGATTTTTCAACAATGTTTTTAGCGTTATTGAGAACTTTTAGTGAAGAAATTTTTTGAGAAAGTAAGTTAGTGGAGTCCGAAACTTTACCTAAAGATGAACTTTTTAAAGCTTTTTCTGCTTCTGGTGAAAATCTAAACAACCTTGAAACTTTTGAAGCGCCCTGTGCTCCATGTTTTGCAATCGTAACAAGTCCGCCTGTTATATAGGCCGGTACAACTTCAGCAACGATGTATCCACTGATTGAGCAAATACCATTTAGAATCGCCTTGCATGAGATGCAATCAAAATCATCAACAGGAGATAAGCATTTACTAAAGTGTGGTGCTCCAGACCAGCTACTACAAAAGATATCAGTTTTCATCCAATCCTTAATGGCATGAATTAAACCATTCCAAAGTTTAGAAATAGTACCTGGAAAATCATTTAGAAGTGTTTGAAAAAATGACTCATCCTCTGAAGCTTTTGCCATCCCCAGCTGATAGGTTGAGGAGTGGTCTTCACTTGATGAAACCCAGTTCCAAAAATCTGATAATTTATTAGTTACGTAACCACCAGCTGATTTTAATAAATTCCAACTGCCTTTAAAAAAGAGCATGACTGATTTTAAAAAACTGGATGCTATTTGGTTTAAGCAACCATCATTTCCATAGTGGCAATTTGGAATTTGATATTTTTCAGGGACAAGTAATTCTGCAGCGTAGCCGCCTAAGGATAAGGCTCCAGAGATGAGAGAACATTTTAAATCACTTGTGCAATTTTTAGAAACATTTACTTTTTTTTCTGAAGAACATTCCATTTCTTTTTTAGCTTTTTCCATTTCATATATTTGATTATAAAGAGAGAAATTTTCATTGGTCATTTCACAGTTTGGACTATTGCATCCGAGTTTAGTCTCTAGTTGAGATTGAATTTCAGATAATTTTTTCTCTTGATAAGAAATTCGAGTTAAGATCTTCCAACAATTTTCAGAAAGACCATTTTTTTCGAAATAGACATTTATGTCGCTAGTTTCTGCACTTTTAGGGGAGCAGTTTTTATTAAAAAATGCATGGAGATCATTTAATTCTTCAATCAAATTTTCAACGCATTCGCCATTTTCACAATTAGAAGCAAATGAGGGTTGGAGTAAAAAAAATAAACAAATATTTAGCAATAAATACACGAATGTCTTTTCGGTATTAGGGAAAAAAACCTTAGTGATTTAATATGATTTAGTAAGAGTTTTTGATAAATAAATTCCTGTGTAGGATCCTTTGATTTTAGCTACTTGCTCTGGAGTACCCTCTGCAATAATTTCACCGCCATCATGACCACCCTCTGGGCCCAAATCGATAATCCAATCAGCGGTTTTAATAACGTCTAAGTTGTGTTCAATTACTAAGAGCGAGTGACCATTGTCTATGAGTTTATTTAGAGCAGTTAGGAGAATATTGATATCTTCAAAATGAAGACCAGTTGTTGGTTCATCTAGAACATAGAGAGTTTTATCCTTGGTGGATTTTGAGAGTTCCCTGGACAGTTTAAGTCTCTGGGCTTCGCCTCCGGAAAGAGTCGTTGCTGGTTGACCTAATTTTATGTATCCAAGACCAACTGCATTTAAAACCGAAAGAGCTCTCTTTACTTTGGGGTGATTTTCAAAAAATATCTCAGCCTCTTCTATGCTCATATTTAAAACATCGGAAATGTTTTTTCCTCGATAAAGAATGCTAAGAGTTTCATTGTTGAATCGAGTCCCTTTGCAGTCACTACATGTAATGTAGACATCGGGAAGAAAATGCATTTCGATTTTTAAACTTCCATTACCTTCACAGCTTTCACATCTCCCTCCCTTTACATTAAAAGAAAATCTTCCTGGTTTATATCCTCTAACTTTTGATTCATTGGTTTGTGAAAAGATATTTCTTATATCATCAAATAAACCAGTATAGGTCGCAGGATTAGAGTGAGGAGTTCTACCAATAGGACTTTGATCGAGTTCAATAATGTTTTTAATATTATCTACTCCAGCAATAGATTGGTAATTGGTCTGATTTATTATTTTATTATTTAATCTATTTTTGATCGCAGGAATTAGAACTTTATGAACAAGAGTTGATTTTCCAGATCCAGAAACACCAGTAAGACATACAAATGAATTTAGGGGTAATCTAAAATTAATATTTTTTAGATTATTTTCAGAAGCTTTCTTTAAATCGATAAAAGAATCAGCTTTTCTCCTAGGAGATGTTTTATTTATTTGGAATTTTCCCGAAAGGTAAAGTCCGGTAATTGATTTCTTATTAGATTTAATTTCATTCGGAGTTCCTTCTGCAACAACTTCTCCTCCGTGAACTCCTGCCTTTGGCCCCATGTCTACGATATGATCAGCGGCATTCATCGTATCTTCATCATGCTCAACGACAATAACTGTGTTTCCAATATTTTTAAGATCAATTAATGTTTGAATCAGTTTTTCGTTATCTCTTTGATGTAATCCTATGCTTGGTTCATCTAAAACATAGAGAACGCCAGACAGGGCTGAGCCAATTTGAGTAGCCAGTCTTATCCTCTGCGATTCTCCTCCAGACAAGCTCATTGCATCACGGTTGAGGGTTAAATAATTCAATCCGACATTAAGTAAGAATCTCAGCCGGTCATTTATTTCTTTAAGAATTTTCTGGGCAATAATTTTTTCATTACCAGAGAATTCAAGCTTTTGAAGATAGTCAAAAGCTTCTTTGATGCTTAAATCACAAATGTCCATTATAGACTTGTCTTTGATTTTTACCGCCAAAGAAAATGCATTAAGCTTTTTACCATTACAGCTAGAGCATTTTTTAATGACCATATGGGATTCTAGTTCTGATCTTGTACGTTCAGATTCAGATTCGAGATATTTTTTTTCAAGCCAATTAAGTATTCCTGGAAAACTTTTTTTAAAATTCCAACTAGAATTTTCGGATTCAAATTTATAAGAATAGACCTTATCTGTTCCATAATAGAGAGTATTTAAAAAATCGGTCTCTAATTTATTAAGAGGAGTTTTGAAGTTGATTTTTTCAGTATGAAAAATGGTTTTTACCATCTGTAGAAGAAAACTGTTTTTTGAGAGAATGGGAATAGCGCCATCTTCAACAGAGAAACTTGGATCAAAAACAAGATTTTCTAATTCGAATTTTTTTGAAATTCCTAGTCCATTACACGTCGAACAAGCACCTAGTGGTGAATTAAATGAGAAAAGTCTTGGCTCTAAATCCGGATAACTTTTACCTGTCTTGAAGGAAAAGTTTTTTTCCGAAAAAAAATGCTCATCATCATTTACAAGAGCAACAAGGTAACCATCTGAAAATTTTAGTGCTTGTTCTACTGAGTCTGCAATACGGGAGCGATCTCCTGATTTTAATACAACTCTATCAATGACTAGTTCTATGTTGTTAAATTTAGTTTTGTTGATTTTAATATTTTCATCTAAATTTACTATCTCGCCGTTAAGTCTAATTCGACTAAATCCCATAGCAATAAATTTAGCCAGATCTTCTTTGTGTTCACCTTTTTTGCTTCGTACGATTGGGGAAAGAATTTGTAACTTACTTCCTTCTTTAAATTTGAGTATTTGATCAACAATCTGTTGTGAAGTTTGTTTCGAAATTCTCTCTCCCGTCTCCGGACAAAAAGAAACACCAATTCTTGCATAAAGAATTCTTAAATAATCATAAATTTCAGTAATAGTTCCAACAGTTGATCTGGGGTTTTTAGTAGTAGATTTTTGATCAATAGCAATTGCCGGAGATAAACCGGTTATGCTTTCAACATCTGGGGGTTCTATTTGACCAATAAATTGTCTGGCATAATTTGAAAGTGACTCAATATATCGTCTTTGCCCTTCAGCATAAATTGTATCAAAGGCCAGTGAAGATTTTCCGGAGCCTGATGGTCCTGTTATGACGACTAGTTTGTTTCTTGGAATAGAGAGACTTACGTCTTTTAAATTATGAACTCTTGCCTTAACAATTTGAATTTTATCCATGCTCTAAAACCTTTAAAAACTGTAGAGACTCTTTAAGTGCATAGGCACATCCTCTGTAGTCTGCAAGATTTTTACCAAAAAGAGCAAAAGAAGTCCCATGATCAGGACTTAGACGAAGAAAAGGTAGTCCTAAACTAATATTAGAGCCAATAAGTCCTTGTGTAGCTTTGAAGGGTGCTAATCCTTGGTCATGATAAATGTAGACAAAAAGATCTTTAGGAGACTGGGATAGATGGAATAATGAATCTCCCGATAATGGGCCGAAAAACTTCTCAGAATGTAGACCACTTAGTTTATTTATTGCCAGATTGATCCTGGAATCTTCTTCTCCAATAAGGCCACCCTCCCCAGCATGTGGATTAATTCCCGCAATAAACACATTTTTAAATTGGATATTCCATTTTTTTAGATATGTTAAAGCTTGAGAAATACGTGAGAAGATCAAGTCTTTTGTGATTGTCTCTGAAACAGAAGAAAGTCGAATATGATCGGTGATTAATAATATTTTTTTTTGGCTACATGAAAAAAACATTCCGATGTCATTTTTTTGGAAATGATACCTAAAAAATTCCGTGTGCCCATTAATACCAGAGGGAAACTGATCTTTTGAAGTAGGAAGAGTAAAGAGTATATTTTGGGGATCAGATTCAAGTCTTTTGATTGCTTCTTCAAGGCACATAAAGCTTTGGGATAAATTTTTATCTTTAACCCAAGTGACACCAATTTCAATACCAGAAATGACAATGTTTTTAGAATTTAACTCAAATGGGAAATGGAGTGTTTTTAAAGTTTTGTAGACAGAATTTTTATAGGCAAATAAATGAAACCGTTTAATAGCAGAATCAGGAAGTGAAATACAAGATTTAAAAAAGACTTCAAGACCAATACCTTTTTCATGCCCTTGTGTAATAAAAATGTTCATTATTTTTAATTTAAAACTTTTATAAAGTAATTGGCATATTCTCGTTCAAACCAATTCTTTGTAACGGACTGACTTTTGCTGTTCATCAAATCATTTTGAATTTTTTCTTTAGCTTTTAAAAACTCTTGTGACTCAACTAAATCCTTTTTTTGAACATAGAAAATGTGAAAATATCCATTGATTTCTAATGGAGGGGTGAATCCGCCCTCATCAGTTTTCTTAAGAGAGCTAGATAACTCTTTAGAAAGAGAGTCTTCACTTAAATTATCTAAAGCATTCGTTTCAGTTGTTTCATATTCTGCAGGTAGCTTTCCTGTTAACTGGAGATCTTTAACAGCAGAAATGAAGTTATTAGGCGTAAAAGAGACAACATTGTTTTTATTTACATAAAAATCAACTAAGTTGTAACGAAAGGAGAGAGCTTTATTGTTTGAATTTAATTTATAAAATTCATTTTTAATTTCTTGTTCTGTAACAGATATCAATGGAGCAATAATTCTTGAGGTGAAAATATTGTATTCCATAGATTCTCTGATGAGCTCGAAGTATTCCTCATAAGTGATTTTTTTAGTTTTTAAAAACTGTAGAAGATCTGACCGTTTTAAGCCTAATCTTTCTTCTGTCATTTTAATTCGAGAATCAACGGCTTCATCATTTATGACATAACCCAGACCACTAATTTTTTCTCTGACAATTGTAGATTTAATTAAAATTTGAACAATTTCAGCTGAAGTAAGTTTTTTCTTATTATAGATAAAAGGAGAGATTTCCATTCTCGCATCAATTGTTTCCTCAATTCTTTTGACTTCTGATAAAGAAATGATTTTTGAATTGATAACGGCAACAATTTTGTCTAATAAAACTTCCTCTGCATTAGCTAAGGCCATGCAGAGGAAAAAAGATAGGATTAAGTTCACTTAAATTTTTCTTAAATTTTGTTGTTAATTTTTATATCCGCCCCTTTTGCGAGATCACTAAAGTATCCCTCAATTATGGCGTCTCTTTTTTTATCGTAAATAATTTTCTTGTACAAGTTTTTATCTATTTGATCAAAAGATTTAACGGCAACAACTTTTATTATGTGATAGCCCATTTGAGTTCTAATTGGTTGAGAAACAAATCCTACAGACTTTCCCTTTATCGCTTCAAAATACTCAGGGGCAAGTCTTGTAGGAGGTTGAAAGCCTAGGTCGCCTCCAACTTGAGCAGCTGTAGTTTGGGAAAACTTGTTTGCGTATTTAGAAAAATCATCAGGATTTTTTTGAATTTCGTTATAGAGCTCCATGCTTTGGGCATAGGCTGCCTTGACTTCGTCAGCAGTTGGTTCTGCTCGTAGTCTATAAAGTATATGCGCAGTTCTATATTCTTTGTTTTCGTCGTAATAACTTTTTAGTTCAGCATCAGAAACAGTTATTTTTAAAAGCTCTTTCTCAAGATCTTTAGAGATCTGAGCGTGATAGAGAATATCTTCTTGTTTAGCAATAACCTTAGGATCCTTGTCGAGTCCTGTTTTTTTTGCTTTTTGAATACTCAATTCTCTCTTGATTAAGTCTTGAAGAGAAATTTCTTTAGTAATTTTTCTTTGGCCAACAAACTTCAAGTTATCTAGATGATATTCTTCGAATTGTTTTTTGGTTATGGGCCTACCATTTACGGTAGCAACAATATCTTTTTGAGCAAAAGCAGTCGCAGTCATCATGACTGCAATTAATGAAAACGAGAGTTTTTTCATACACATCCCTGGTTGTAATTCTAACTAATAAAAACGCTAACATACTCCTATTTGCCCTGCAATATGTTTTCCAAATTCAAAAAGTGTTTCATGCGAAATGTTATCTTTAAAATAGCAGATCACAGAGTTATCAGGATTTATTTTGTACAATTTGGGTTTATTAATAAAATATTTGAAAATATTTTCTCTAAGTTGAGTATTTGAGTTCAGTACTTGATCGTCGAAATAAACATAGATTTGGGTCCCACTAATTTTTAATAATTTAATTCCCGTATTTTTCAAAATTAACCTTGTTTTTAAGATTGAAAAAAGTGCTTCTAATTCCTTTGGAGCAATTCCGAAGATATCAGAAATTTCAGCAATAATTTCTTCCAGTTTAAACATCTCACTGGAGTTAGATAACCTCTTATAGTACTTAAGCCTTAGTGCGTTGTCTGAGATGTATTTATTTGGAATAAAGGCGGAGAATGGTGCTTGAATTTCGATGTTTTTAACAAAGAATTGTGGTTTTCCTTTTAGTTCTTGAACTGCATCTTGAAGTAAATCCATATAGAGTTCGAGCCCAATAGCTTCAATGTGTCCAGACTGTTCGGCTCCTAAAATATCTCCAGCACCTCTAATTTCCATATCAGATGAGGCTAAAGCAAAACCTGAACCCATTTCTGCATAAGTTTGAAGTGCGTGTAATCTTTTTTGAGCAGTCTCAGATAGGATCTTGTTCTCTGGAACAATAAAATATGCATAAGCTTTTCTATCAGATCTTCCAATTCTGCCTCGCAATTGATGAAGCTGGGCAAGACCATAAGTATCAGCCCTGTCAATGATCATGGTATTTGCATTTGGGATATCAATCCCAGATTCAATTATGGTAGTGGCAAGCAAGATATCAGATTTGTGTGCATAAAAGTCATTGATTTTTTGCTCCAACTCTCTTTCTGGCATTTGACCATGTGTAACACTTATCCGGGCCTGGGGAACTAGTTTTTTGATATAAAGTTCATATTCTTCAATATCGTGAACTCTGTTGTGAACAAAATAAACCTGTCCTCCTCTAGAGAGTTCTTTATCAATAGCAGATTTGATAGTTTGATCTTCTTCTTTAATAATATAAGTTTTTATTGCCTGTCGTCTTGGTGGAGCCGTTTGAATTAAAGATAAATCCCTTATTCCTAGAAAAGAAAGTTGTAGAGTTCTTGGAATTGGAGTCGCCGTCATTGTAAGGACATCAATGTTTGATTTAAGTGTTTTAAGTTTTTCCTTATGTGCAACTCCGAAACGATGTTCTTCGTCAATTATCATAAGCCCCAAATCATAAAACTCTAATTTGTCTGAGAGAACAGAATGAGTTCCGATAAGAACATCTACAAGCCCTTCTTTAACTTTTTTAATGACCTCACTTTTTTCTTTTGGGGTTTTAAATCTTGAAATGAAGTCAATGTTAACAGGAAATTTTTCAAATCTTTTTTTGAATGAATGATAGTGTTGGAGGGCCAAGACTGTTGTCGGAACTAAGACAACAACTTGTTTTTTATCTAAAACAGCCTTCATTGCCGCCCTCATTGCAACTTCAGTTTTTCCAAAGCCCACATCTCCACAAATTAATCGATCCATGGATTCTTGTTTTTGCATATCATCTAGTACATCAAAAATAGCTTTTTCTTGATCCTCAGTAGCTTCAAAAGGAAAGGAAAGTTCAAATTCTTTGTATAAATGGTCTGGTGGTGAAAAAGGAAATCCTCCCCTTATTTTTCTTTCAGCTTGAAGTTTTATGAGGTCGATTGCTAGTGCTTTGACAGAATTACGAGCCTTTTGTTTTAACTCTGTAAATTTTTTGGATTTTAACGAGGCGACTTTTAGGCCAGCCGATGAGTCAGCATGCTTTTGAATGAGATTTAATTTATAAACAGGAAGATAAACTTTATCATTACCTTCAAAAAGAAGAACGAGGTAATCATTACTTTGATCTCCAATAGAAATAGTTTCGAGACCTTTGTAAATTCCAATCCCGTGATCTCTATGAATGACATAGTCATTTATTTTGAGTGTCGCTAATTGTTCTGCAAACAAATCTTTACTGGTTTGGCGGTTAGATTTTGTTTTTTTGATTTTAGACGAAAAAAAATCTGCTTCACTTAAAACAAAAATGTTTTCATTTTTGTAATAAAAACCTTCTTTTAAGTTCCCTTTTTCAAAAGAAATTTGACCGGAAATTTCCTTGAAATCATTTTCTTGCAAAAGATAATTAAGCTCATCTCTACCGCTTTCAGAACGATAAATCAGAATGAGATGCCCGCTATTTTTTAAAAATTTTTTAATAATTTTTAGTGAATTCTTTATGAAATCAAATTTACTTTCAGGCACACCTCCTTCTTCCATCATTTTTACTTTTAAAAAATTTGAAATCGGAGAAAAATTAAGATGTATTTCGTTTTCGAAAGATGCATCAAAATTTAGGTCTAGTGTTTCTACTACAAGTTCTTTGAAATGATGTTTTGTGGAGATAGGGGCATAAATATCTTGTGGCGCCGGGAGAACATTTGAATTTTCTAAATCTTGTGAAATGTTAGAAAAATCATCCTCTTGTTTAGAGAGATAGAGCTCAAAGTTTTTTAAACCAGACTCAAAATTGATAAAATTTAAAATTGAATTCTTTGGTAAATAATCCCAAAGAGTGAAAAATTCTTTAAAAAATAACGGACTAAAAATAGGATAATTATCAAAAAGTTGGCCTCTAGAAAGTTCAGAAAAAATTCTTTTTCTTTCCTCATATTTTTCTTTAAAAGAGGGTTGGGGTTGGGAAATATTTGATCTCAATTCAGTAACGAATTGATCCTTAAGGAAGATTGCACTTGAGGGAGAAATAACAAGAGAACTATGCTCTTTCTCTTTTATTGTTTTTTGAGATGAAGGATCTATGTCATAAATGAATTCAATTAAATCATCAAAGTAATGTATTCTCTTTGGAGAAGAGTTCGTGGGGAAGATATCAAATATCTCCCCTCTTCTAGAAAAAGTTCCAGGTTCTTCAACGGTGCTAGTATTTGTATAGCCTAAATCAACTAATTTTTTTGAAAGATCAAAGGGCGATATAATGTCATCTTTTTTAATTTCAAAAGAATTTTCTTTAAAAAAAGAATTTGGAGGAACTCTTAAATAGAGTGCATCCCATGTTGTAATTAAAATAAAGTTTTTTAGATTTTGAATTTGAGATAATGCAGACCATCTTGAAAAAAGGCTAATTTCTGAGGAAATAATTGAGGTGTAAAGATCCTGATTTAGGCCGGGATAAAATAAAACATTTTCCAGATGCTTCATGTTGTCAAAGGCTGCTTCAGCTTCTTCAAGGTCTGAGCATATGACGATAAATGGTTGGTTAAATAAAAACTGCTTAAAATGACTTTGTGCAAGTAGGCACCACTGCGCATTTGAAATGCCCTTCACTGCCAATTTAGGCCCTTCGCTTTTGATCCAGTATGCTATTTTTGAATCTAGTGCTTTAAAAATGGACATATTTAATACCTGATAAAAATGTTTTTATATAAATGATGTTGTGCGGAGTAATATCCCTAATGAAGAGTTATACAATCAAAATAACATCTTTCCTATTTTCAACATCTTTTGTATCTTAAAATTACTTTTTTAGATACTAAGCAGTGGAGATTCTGATGACACCAGCTACGATTGATGGCTTAATGCCAATTATTATCCTTATGGGAATAGCTGTAGCGCTTTTCTTAGGAGGACATTTCGTTTCAGTCCTACTCTCACCCAAAAAACCTTCAGTCTTAAAATCCACTCCCTACGAGTGTGGTGAGCAACCGATTGGTTCGGCTTGGTCGATGTTCAACGTTAGATTCTATGTAGTTGGATTAATTTTTATCATCTTTGATGTTGAATCGGTTCTTATGTTTCCCGTCGCTGCAATCTTTAGAGAAGTCAATGAAGCCGGAAATGGACTTTATGTTCTTCTTGTCTTTATAAGTTTTATTTCTGTGCTTATTGAGGGGATTGCTTACTGCTGGAAGAAGGGTGACCTTGACTGGGTGAAATCCTTTCAAGTCTCAATTAAAAACAAACAAGGTTAATCCATATGAATCAAACTATCGTTTCTTATCTCGCTCAATATGAGTTTTTTGATCATGTTCTGAATCTTTTTAAAGGACACGAAACTCTAATGTCTTTTCTCATTTATCTTGTTGTTGCACTTATTATCGTAGGGATGTGTGCGACTATTGGTGGGCTTGGGACTTATGCTGAAAGAAAGATTTCAGCAGATATTCAGCTCAGGATGGGACCCAATAGAGTTGGTCCTTATGGAATACTTCAGTTTTTAGCTGATGGCGTGAAGATGATAACGAAAGAAGATGTCATGCCACAAAGTGCAGATAAATTTCTTTTTTATTTAGCGCCAGTTCTTTGTCTTGTAGGTGTGTTCGCAACTCTTGCGGTTCTTCCATTCTCTGCAGGGTTTGAGATGACGGATTTAAATGTAGGTGTTTTTTATCTTATTGCAATCTCATCTCTCGTTGGTCTAGGTGTATTTCTTGGTGGATACGCATCCAATTCAAAATGGTCAATGCTTGGTGGAATGAGGGGTGCATCTCAGATCATTTCTTACGAAATACCTGTAACAATTTCAATCCTAGCAATTACGACATTGGCCGGAGGAATGAGCTTCGGAACAATTGTTGGTATGCAGAAAGGTCTTCCAACAAATTGGTTTATTCTACATAATCCTTTTTCGTTCATAGCTTTTTTTGTCTTTTTTACTGGTGCTCTTGCAGAAACCAATAGGGCCCCTTTTGATTTACCTGAAGCTGAGTCCGAGCTCGTTTCCGGGTACCACACAGAATATACAGGAATGAGGTTTGGTTTTTTTGCTCTTGCTGAGTATATTGAAGTTTTTGTTGTATGCGGTGTTGCCGTTGCATTGTTTTTAGGGGGGGCTAACCTTCCTTTTAAAATTGATTTAGATAATATTCCCCTCCAGTTATTTCAGTTTTTAATTTTTATGACTAAAACACTGGCCCTTTACTACATCGTTATTTGGATTAGATGGACTTTTCCAAGATTAAGAGTTGATCAGTTGATGTCTATTTGTTGGAAATATCTGACGCCAATAGCGATTTTTAATCTCGTTGGGTGTGCAGTTTGGTTAGTTGTATTTAATGGTAAATCAATGACAGATCTATTGTTTGGTAGTCATTAATAAGGATATTTTATGTTCCTTCAGGTTTTATTTTTATTATCAGCCTCTTTAACTTTAATTAGTGCGGCTGCAGTTTTAGTAACAAAAAACATTATGCACTCCTGTATTTTTCTTCTGGGAACATTAATTGGAGTTGCCGGTCTTTATGCAACGCTAGGAGCAGATTTCGTAGCAGCTTCTCAGATTATGATTTATGTCGGAGGGATTGTTATTTTAATGCTTTTTGCTGTGATGCTAACAGGTGGAAAAGATTTTGTTTCAAAAGCACAAACATTGCTAGGTCTTGCTCCGGCAATGGGAAATGTTTGGACCTATACTTTAGGTGGACTTGTTGCTTTGGTTTTTTTGTTAACAAATTTTAAGCTCATTAAGTCTGTAGTCGAAGTAACAACTCAAAATCCAGTTTCATCTGATTTTAATTCAACAGTTAATCAGATTGGACACTTATTAATTAAAGAACATGTACTAGCTTTTGAAATATCATCTGTTCTCTTGTTGGGTGCTCTTGTCGGTGCGGCGATCATTGCAAGACCTAAAAAGAATTAAGGATTATCATGATAAGTTTGGCTTCTTATTTATTTATTTCAGTTGTACTTTTTATGGTTGGCCTTGCTGTTATGATAGCAAGAAAGAATATAGTAGCTATCCTTTTGGGTATAGAGCTTATTCTTAATTCTGCTGCCCTAAATTTTGTCGCCTATTCAAAATTCGTAACAAATAATTTAGACGGACATATTTTTAGCTTATTCATCATCGTTGTTGCAGCTGCCGAGGCTGCAGTTGGATTGGCAATTGTGATTAGATTTTTTCAGATTAAAGAAACTATTCACATTGATGAAGCAACTCAGTTAAGAAATTAAAGGTAATTATATGGAATATACTATTGGATCTGTAGCACCTATTTTTTTATCTCCAGTTTTGGCTTTTGTAATTAATGCTTTCTTTGGAAGGAAATTGCCAAGGAATGGAGACTGGTTGGCCGTACTGAGTGTATTTATTTCTTTTGTTTTTTCGGCAAGAATATTTGGTGATTTTGTATTTGGTCAATTTGCGACTGACTTCTATATTCATAAAACATTTAATTGGTTTGACTTAAGTGCAGGCTCTCAGATCTTTAAAATAGATATGGGTATCTATATAGATAACATGGCTGCGATTATGTTGCTTATGGTTTCTGGTGTGGCAACTTTGATTCATCTTTTTTCTACTTGGTATATGGATCATGATGTTAGACATGGAAGATTCTTTACTTTCCTTCCACTCTTTACATCTGCAATGTTAGGGCTGGTTTTGTCTGATAATTTATTTTCCCTTTTTATCTTTTGGGAAATTATGGGCTTTTGTTCTTATTCTCTGATTGGAATTTATTACGAAAAAGAAAAAGCTGGGGATGCTTCACTCAAGGCATTCATGACGACAAGAGTTGGTGATGTATTCTTGCTTTTAGGAATTGTTGCCATTTGGATGGTTATTGGAAGTGTGAATTATGTAGATATTTATGCTGCCATTGCCGAAGGGAAATTTGCTGGGCAATACGTTTTAGGTGTTTCTCTTGCAACATTTGCGGGAGTTTGTATTTTCTTGGGTGGTATGGGTAAATCGGCTCAATTTCCACTACATGTATGGTTACCTGATGCAATGATGGGACCTACTCCGGGATCAGCATTAATTCACGCTGCGACTATGGTGGCTGCTGGGGTTTATCTTGCCCTAAGAATGTATCCACTTATGGTGCTTGGTGATGTGACTTGGTTTATAGCAGTTATTGGAGCATTAACTGCATTTATTGCAGCTACTATTGCACTGGTTCAAACAGACATTAAGGCCGTACTCGCTTTTTCAACAATCTCTCAATTAGGTTACATGATGATTGGTGTGGGAGTTGGTTCATATAATGCTGCTTTCATGCATTTAATTACTCATGCAGTTTTTAAAGCATGCCTATTTTTGTCTGCAGGATCAGTCATTCACTCGGTTCACGAGCAAGAAATGCCAAAGCTTGGTGGTTTAAGAAAATATTTACCATACACTTTTACGGCCATGATGGCGTGTACACTTGCAATTGCAGGCATTCCGTTCTTTTCTGGATTTGTATCAAAGGACAGAATTCTTGGAGACGCCCTTTATTATGGATTCATGTCGGGACAAAACCCTTTATTGGCCATTGTTCCTATTTTAGGTTTTGCAGGAGCAGGTTTAACAGCATTCTATATGTTTAGAATGATGTTCCTAACTTTTTTCGGAGAGAATAGAACTCACTCCCACGACCACAAAGACCATGGTCACGGTCATGGACATGGACATGATGACCATGGACACCACGAAATTCATCATGAACATTTAGATTTTAGATCAAATGTTCCGTTACTAATTTTAACTGTATTTACTTTGGGATTTTGGTACGCAGGAACTCTAACCGGACAAAGCTTTGGTAAGGTATTTGGTGCCAAAACAGAATGGTTTAAAATTTTAGTTGAGGCACCAAAGGTAGAAAAGTTTGTTGGAAAAACTAAAGAGCCATTTTCTTCTGTAGATTCTAGAGAGAAAACGGAGCTTTCTAAGGCTGTATATGAACATCAAACAGGCTATGCTGGTCCAAATCCTGATGATCATAAAATACACACAGCTCATACCATAGGCGCAATACTTTCAATTATTATTGCTTTCTCAGGAGTATTCCTTGCGTTCTTAATGTACATAAAAAAATCAATAAAACCTTGGGCCGATACGTTTAGTGGATATACTACGACCCTGAAAAACAAATATTATTTTGATAATCTTTACGTCGATATCATTATTCAAAAGGGTCTTTTGGGATTAAATAGGTTTCTTGCTTGGATTGATATGGGTCTTTACGATCGATATGCAGTTGATGGTTGGGCTGCTGTAAACAGAACTTTATTTAAAACATCGAAATGGATTGATAATGTCATTATCGATGCTGTAGGAGTTGATGGAACGGGAGTCGCCGTAAATTTATTTAACTTAGTTTTAAGAATAATTCAAAGCGGTAAGATTCAGTTTTACTTTTTCGTGCTAATAACTGTTCTTGCTAGTTATATTTGGTCAATTAATATTTAGTTTTAGTTTTTTAATAGAGCGAGGTTCATCGTGAGCGGAATATTGAATTGGATTTTGTGGTTACCTATCATTGGAATGGTAGCTGTGTTGGTTACCCCTAAAGCTAAACAAGGGGTTATTCGATTGGTAACTCTTGTTACTACATCTTTGACACTTTTATTGTCAGTCCTTCTTTATACAAAGTTTGAAAATTCTAATCCTGGAATGCAGTTTGTTGTAAAAATTCCATGGATTGAAATGTTTCACATAAATTATTTTTTGGGCATTGATGGAATTACGATGTTAATGACATTTTTAAATGCACTACTTTTCTTTATTTGTACTCTTTCTTCGTGGACAATTGAGAAAAACGTTAAAGCTTATTTTGCTTTATTGTTGATGTTGCAATCAACTGTCTTTGGAGTTTTCTTTTCTCTAGATTTCTTCCTCTTTTATGTTTACTGGGAAGTTATGCTTCTTCCGATGTTTTTTCTTATCGGAATTTGGGGCGGTGAAAATAGAGAGTATGCAGCCATTAAATTTTTCCTATATACCTTCTTTGGTTCAATCTTCATGCTTGTTGGTATCATTGCTCTATACTATGCAACTGGAAAAGGGCCTGAATCATTTAATATTTTAGCTCTTCAGGGTGGACAGTTTACTGACCTAACGGTTGAGATTTTTGGCAGAAGCTTTTCTTTTGAAAAATTATTCTTTTGGTTTATGTTTCTTGGTTTTGCTATCAAAGTACCAGTTTTCCCTTTCCATACTTGGCTTCCGCATGCTCACGTGCAAGCACCAACTGCAGTATCAGTAATTCTTGCAGGTGTACTATTAAAAATGGGAACTTATGGGTTCTTAAGAATTGCTTTCCCTATTTTTCCAAAAGCGGCTGTTGAGTACTCAACTATAATCGCGGTTCTTGGATTGATATCTGTTATATATGGAGCTTTCTGTGCTATGGCACAGGATGATGTGAAGAAACTAGTGGCCTACTCTTCAGTTTCTCACATGGGATTTGTCATGCTTGGCCTTTCTGCTATGACAACACAAGGTATGAATGGTGCCGTTCTTCAAATGTTTAACCACGGTACCTCTACTGCGATGATGTTCTTACTTATAGGTATTCTTTATGAAAGATCTCACCACAGATGGATTGTTAAGCCTGATGGGTCAAAAGGTTATGGTGGCCTTTATACCAAGCTTCCTAAATATTCAGTAGTTTTCATCATTGGTATGTTTGCTTCATTAGGTCTTCCTGGGTTATCAGGGTTTATTTCTGAAGCATTAATCTTTTTGGGAATCTATCAGAAATTTACAACGATAACTGTTCTCGCGGTAATTGGACTACTTATAGGTGCAGCTTATCTTCTATGGATGTTTAAGAGAATGTTCTTTGGTGAAGTAAATCCAGAGTGTGAAGAATATGATGACATGAATGCTAGAGAAGTTTTTTATATGATTCCACTATGTATTTGTGTAATTGTGTTTGGAATTTTTCCAAGCCCACTATTAAATGTTATGAAAGCTTCCGTTGGTCAACTAGTTGACCTTTTAGCGAAGTTTTAAGAGAGGTCCTTCGTGTTACAAGAACTCTTCGGTTTTTTAAAATTTTATATTCCGGAGATCATATGCATTGTGCTTATGACCACTCTTCTTTTAGCTGAATCAACTGTTAAAGAAGAACATTCAACCAGAGACAAGATTTATCTTTATACACTTTCTTTGTTAACTCTGGTTTTGGTTTTTCTTTTTCAAAACTTATCAAAGCCATCCACGAGAATATTTTATAACGCTTTGACGATTGATTCCTTTAGCACTCTTGTAAAAATCATTATGACAATTGGCACAATGGGTGCAATTTACCTTTCCAAGTTCTCGAAGGATATTTACACCAATTTAAAGTCTGAGTTTTGCGTGATGGCCGTTGGGGTATTGATTGGGGGTATGTTACTAGCTTCTGCTAATAATATGCTAACTCTTTATCTTGGGATTGAAACACTTTCGATTTTGGCCTACGTCATGAGTTCTTTCAAAAGAGATGACAGTGCTTCAACCGAAGCAGGTATGAAATACGCCTTATATGGTGGGCTTTCGGCCGGAGTTGCTCTCTTTGGTATGAGTCACCTTTATGGAATTCTTGGATCAATTCAATTTGTTGATATGATCACAAAACTTCCTACTCTTTCTGGAATGGCATTGGGTGGAGTAATTGTATCGTTCATTTTATTTTTTGTTGGAATTGGTTATAAAATATCTTTATTTCCTTTTCACATGTGGACTCCGGATGTTTATCAAGGATCCCCTATTCCGGTTACAACGTTCTTTGCAGTAGTACCTAAAATGGCAGGTATCGCAGCCCTAATTAGAGTTACAGCGACATTTTTTGAAGCAGGAACTGTTTTATCAGTTGCCTGGGTCGGTTTAGTTCTCGTCATCGCAGCAATGACAATGTCTGTAGGAAACATTACGGCGATTGGACAGAGCTCAGTTAAAAGACTTCTAGCTTTCTCTTCAATTGGCCATGTCGGAGTGATGATTTTAGGAGTTGTTGTTTTAAATGATGCTGGTGTACGCGCAATTCTTTTTTACGGAATTGTTTACATGTTTATGACCCTAATTGCCTTTTATATAACTTCTTTTGTCTCTGATAGTTATGGTTCAGATACTCAAGATGTATTTAAAGGCTTGGTCCATAAGAATCCATTAGTAGCAATAATTATGGCATCAGTTCTGTTTTCTTTAGCTGGAATGCCTCCATTTGCTGGATTTGTAGCTAAATACCATATATTTGCGGTGATTATTGAACAAAAACACTACGGCATAGCTTTAGTTGCGGCAATCAACTCTGTCATTGCCCTCTATTACTACATGAAATTGGCAGTAGTGATGATTTTTGGTCAACCAGAAAATAATGATAAAATACAGGGCCTCGACTCTTTAAATCAGGCTGTAATTGTTGCCCTATTCTTACCAGTGCTATTTCTTGGAGTTTTCTGGGAAAGGATTATAAATCTTGCTGGAAACGCCTCAATTTTTATTAAATAGTCATTTATGTTCGGAGGGAGAATTACTCCTTCCGAATTTTCACTCGATCTAAAAAATTCGATTATAATTAAAGAATGGAAAAATATAGGATTCGTTTAACTAATGGACGAATTATAGGCCCATTTTCTGAAAATCAACTTCTTGAGTTGCAAGAAAAGAGTTACTTTTCTGGCAAAGAAGAAGCACAGGTATATCCCACTGGAGAATGGGGATCTATCAAGAAGATTCAATTTTTAAACAAAGCCTTTTCAAATAAAAATCAAAATATACCAATCGGCGAAGAAACATTTGTTTTGGATTTATCAAAGCTTAAGAATAAGCAATTAAAATCGGAAGAAGCACCAAAGCCTGAAATACCAGAAATACAAAAAACAGAAATAATAATTCATCAAGAACCCACGATCTTGATGGAAGATGAGAAAGTAGATGAAAATAAAATAGAGGAAGAAAGGGAAAGTTCAAAACCGATAGAGCTTGAATTAAATATTGAAGAAGAGAAAGAGGAAAAACCAAAAGATAAACTAGAAATAGTTGAAGAAAGTAACTCGGATAAAACAGTCATAAATCCACAGGCGCAAAAAGAATTACAGAATCTCAAAAAAAAATTAGAACAAGAAGAAGAGAAAAAGAAAAAAGAGAAACAAATTAAAGAGGAAGAAGATAGAAGAAGAGAAATTGAAAAAGAAATAGCTAGAAAAGAGCAAGACTTTGATGGTGCTACACAATTTATAAAAATTGATCAAATCACTGGCGACTTAATTGCTAAGGCTACTGTTGAAGAGAAAGAAATCATAGAGATTGAAAAAAAGCATAAAAAATTAAAAGAAGAAAAAGAGAGAAAAGAAAAAGAAGAATCAGAAGAGAATGAAAATGATGAAGAGAACGAAGAGGAAGAAGAAAAAGCTAAAAAGAAAAAATTGTTGGTTTTGGTCTTAAGTGGTTTCATCTTGTATGCAGTGCTTTTTCCTGAAAAAAAAGAAGAAGCCCCTCCTTTCAAATTTATTCCTCCACAAATTGAATTTCCTATTCCTTTTGACAAGGCAGATGTCAATGCAGCGAAAGTAAACCTTGAAAAGGGCAAGGAGCTATTTACTAAGGGAAATTATCCTGATTTAGTTAAAAGTGGAGGATTTTTAAAAAATAGTTTTGAAAATAATTTAGAAAACTTTGAAGCACTAAATCTTCTTTTGAGAAACTACGGCGAACAACTAAAATATTCAAAAAGTTTAAGATCTGATGGCCAAGTAGTATTTAATTTAATTCAAAGTAAAAGACCTTATTTTTTAAAAGATCCCAACGGAGCGATAGGACTAAATTTGTTTTACTCTGCCATTGGTAAACATCAAGCAGCCGTAGATATTACCGCAAGGTATTTAAAACTAAATCCTAAAAATATCACCCAAGACCTATTCGCAGTTTATCTAAAGAGTTTAATTAAAGTGGGAAAACTTGAGCTTGCAAGACAAATTTTTACTGCTCTTGATAAGTCTCCTGATAAAAATAAATATTCTTATGAGGCATTAATTGAATATTTAAATTTAAATCAAGAAATAGAGAAAGCTAATTCATACCTTGATGATGCTTTAAAGAAAAATCCAAACAATGTCATGTTTCAGTTAATGAAAGCGGAAGTCTTAATTAAAGAGAGAAAGTTTAAAGAAACAACGGAACTTTTAAAAAGGGCCGAGAAATTGGCCTTGGACAACAATGATGTAAACAGGGCCAAGTTTTTAGAATTAACAGGAGTTCTTTTAGCGGCTCAAGGAAAAGTTAAAGAAGCTACCATATTTTTAGAATCAGCCTTGAAAATCGGTGATTCTCAAGAATTAAGGGAAAGATTAGCAGAGCTTAATGATACGGGTGGTGCAAATAAATCAACGGATAAACTGATTGCTGAAAGTAAGGCAATAAAACTATTAAACCAAGCGAAAGAATTTTTTGAAAAAAATAATCTTGAATTGGCATTAAGTTATGTCGCCAAAGCAACAGATGCTTTTGAAGGACATATTCCTTCTGAACTCTTTCTTGCAAAAGTTCAATTAAAACTAGGTCAGGCAGAACTTGCAATAAAAACGATTGAAGCTTTATTAAAAAAACATCCTGAAAATAAAGATGTTAATTTTGCAATGATCGAAGCTTATATTGATACCTATAAGTTTAATGATGCAAAAAATAGAATCGCAATTGTGTCTTCTATGGAGATGAAGAATTCTTGGGAGTTTGCTTCTTTAAACGCAAAAATGTATCGAAGGATGGGAAACTCTCTACAGGCGGTGCAATGGTTAAAAACGTCAATAAACATGAATCCATTAAATGATCAGGATATCTATAACCTTGCAGAAGTTTTTATCAAGAGAAACAATTTTGAATCAGCTCAATTATTATTAACCAAGTGTATAGAGCTCGATCCTACAAATCCAGATTATCGAATTGCATATTCAAAAATAATTTACGAAAAACAAGATGACCAAGCAGCCGTTGGATATCTACTTGAATTGCTTAATGAGTTTGGAGAGAATCCAAGAATTCTAGGTGAAATCGCCATATTTTATTTTAGATCAGGTAAAGTGAAGGATTTTGAAGCCTTTAAAGAGAGAATTTCAAAGCTTCCACAAAAAGATAAATTTCTGTATGAGTTTTTAATTAGAGCAGCACTTCTTGATGAAAGATTTTCAGAAATTCCTAAGCTAGTTGAAGATCTACTCAAAATTGAGCCTGGTGATCTTGAGAGTATGATGACAGCAGGAAGGGTTTTATTTGAAGAGGGAAAATTAAAAGAATCAGCATTTTGGTTTAAAAGAGTTCAGGATAGGTTATCCACTTATCCCAAGGTGCAATATTATGTCGCAAAAATAAAAATGTTGGCCGGAGAAATTGATGATGCTGTGGATGAAAGTAAAAATCCGATCAAAGATGTTCATGGCAATCCAATTTTAGGAGCCTTAAATTTAATTAAAAAGGATATTAAGGAAAACGGCGAAAATGATATTACACTTGTATTGCTTGGGGAAATTTATGTTCAAAAAGGTGAATTAATTGAAGCAGAGAATACATTTAAAAGAGCTCAAAAGATAAACCCAAAATCTTACGAAGCCCTTGTTGGGCTTGCTGATATTAGCACCAAGCGAAACAATTATGATCTAGCATTGGATCTTTATCAAAAAGCAATGTTACAAAAAAGTGATGAACCCGTTTTACATAAAAAAATTGGCGACGTGTATCGCTTATTAGGTCAGGGTGCTCTGGCCATAGAATCATATAAAATGTATCTTGAAATGGATCCAGATGCTACTGACAAAGCCCAAATTGAATCTTTTATAAATTTAATGAAATAGGTGAACTATGCTAGATATTAAAAGGATTGAGACTGAATTTGATACAGTGAAAACAAATCTTGAAACGAGAGGATTTGATACCAGAGTTCTTACAGAGATTTTAGAATTAAATAAAACAAGAAAATCCTTAACCACATTATCAGAAACCAAAAAAGCAGAAATTAATAAATTGTCTCGAGAAATCGGCGAGCTCAAAAAAACGAAGCAAGATGCCTCTCATTTGATGAACAAGGTTTCAGAATTAAAAGCTGAAATGGAGAAAGAGGCTTTAGAATTAGATTCAGTTCAGAATAAACAAACTAATCTTCTTTTAATGATTCCTAACTTATTAGATTCATCAACACCTGTTGGAAAATCAGAGGAAGAGAATAAAGAAGTGAAAAAATGGGGGACTCCCAAAGAGATGAATTTCGTTCCTCTTGATCATGCGGATTTGGGCGAAAAATTGGGAATGCTTGATTTTGAAAGTGCGGCAAAAATGACAGGCGCAAGATTTGTCGTTTATAAGGCAGGGCTTGCGAGGCTTGAGAGAGCGCTAATTAATTTCATGCTTGATCACCAAGCAACGAAGGGATTTACAGAGATGATGACCCCTTTTATTGCTCATGAAAGATCACTTGTTGGAACTGGAAATCTTCCTAAGTTCAGAGACCAATTATTTAAACTTGAAGAAACAGAATGGTACCTAATACCTACTTCGGAAGTGACTTTAACGAATATGAAGAGGGAGCAAATAATTGATGAGGCAGAGTTTCCTTTTCTTTATGCCGCTTATTCTCCTTGTTTTAGATCTGAGGCAGGTTCTCATGGAAAAGATGTTAAAGGCCTAATTAGAATGCACCAATTCAACAAGGTTGAAATGGTTGGAATTTGCTCCCCTGATCAATCTCCACTAATTCACCAAAAAATGGTGGATAGTGCTTGTGAAATTTTAGAAAAGCTTCAACTCCCCTACCGCATGATTGCTCTTTGTTCTGGAGATATTGGTTTTGCTTCGCAAAAAACTTTCGATCTTGAAGTTTGGGTACCAAGCCAGAAAAAATATCGTGAAATTTCTTCGATTTCTAATTGTGGAGATTTCCAAGCAAGAAGGGCCAATATTCGTTATAGGGGCAAAGATGGAAAAGTTGGATTTGCTCACACATTAAACGGATCTGGACTTGCCGTTGGAAGAACAGTGGTCGCTATCATGGAAAATTATCAGCAAGAAGATGGAAGTATTAAAGTTCCAGAAGTTCTTTGGCCATATATGGGTGGATTGAAAGAGATTCGTAAATAGGCCATTGTCTTTTGGGCCTAATTTCACTATAGTAGTAGCTCGATTGTTTTGGAGGACTGGCCGAGTGGTTTAAGGCAACAGTTTTGAAAACTGTCGTGGGTTAACGCCTACCTGGGGTTCGAATCCCTAGTCCTCCGCCACTTTTTAGTATCAATAGTAAGCCAAATATACGGAGACGTGGGTGAGTTGGCTTAAACCACACCCTTGCTAAGGGTGCGTAGGGTAATTCCTACCATGAGTTCGAATCTCATCGTCTCCGCCACTTTTAATAAATCCTTCTATATGTAATCTTCTATTAGCGAAAACAGCTATGTTTTTATAGTGCTTAAGTTCAAGTCTCTTTTTCGAAAAAAAAGAATATCAATAATAAATAAAGAAAATTTTTAATTAGATTTATAATAATTAAAAATTAAATTATTGAGATAAAGATGAAATTAGTTTTTATATTATTTTTTTCTTTGAATTTATGGGCAAATCAAAATTTTATTCCACTCCCAATTCTAAAGCGTGGGGATAAGCTTTTAGAGATATCAAAACGAGATATTGAAATCAAAAATCAAGATCCATTATTAAGAGTAGATATCATTAGGGAAGTGAGTTGGGAAAGGACGCCACAGAATTTATTAATTCCATTTGTAAAGATTAGCATTACTGATTTAAATCAAGACCATCAAAAATTTCATTTCTCTTACAAGGGTAAGAGTTATTTTCCACATCACGTAAGCCAAAGAGATGTTGCCATCATTGATTATTCGTTGTTTGAACTTGATAAAATTGAAATATTTAAAAATGGAATCTCCAGCGGGTCTTTAAGTTTAAAAATTAAGGCAGACCAAAGGGCCAGTAAAACAGTTCTAGAGGATTACTCCTGCAGTGGTTATGATGTTGAGGTTTATGGATTTGAAGGAGAATATTTAAGTCTTGGGTGTGAAATCATTAGAGAAACAATTGATGGAGAGGTCATACCCTCTTTAAAACTTCATTGGATAACGAGTGATTTTAGAACAATCGACAAAGAAACGGGCCCACATTTTATTAATTTTCTTTCAGGTAGAAAGGCACTCATTACAGTTGAAAACGAAGAAGGGCTAAAAAAAGAGATTCTCTTCAAAGTCAATTTTCCTGAAAGAATCCATAAATTAAATACAGCTTTGGGACTTGGCCCATATGTTTATAAAAACGATTATGGTGAATTATCTAGTGAGAAAAAAACTTTTCCTTCTTTCATGTTTTATGGAAATTATTATCTAAATAACATTCACTCCTTTAAATTTTTTAATGCTCTAGTCATGAGAGAATCCGTTTTCAATCATGCTGGACTTTATATTGGTTCAGAAATAGGAAAGTTCTACGATGATAGACTTGTTTTTAACACTCTCTTAGGTCTTCAGGCCCTTTCCTACCGATTTGATAATCAAGAAGATGGATTATTTTCACAAATTATTTATCCACAAGGTCTTGAAATTGTGATGCATCATCCATGGGATTTAGAAAATTACAAATTTTCAATTGGAGGCTTCTTAAGCCCCCAGCCTGATATAACCTATCAAAATTTTTGGTTTAGATTTGGTGGTAAAGTCTTTTTGGAATTCAATTATATTAACTGGCAATACGAGAAGAGAGCTGCTTCAATGTACGGCCTATCCATTGGATTTCCTTTCTTCAAGGCGTTCTAAGAAAATTCATTAATTAGTTGCTTTCTTGTAGATTCTTGATTAAAAGAATATCGCTCAGCGCAGTCGTAGCTTAGTTGGATAGAGCACCTGACTACGAATCAGGAGGTCGCACGTTCGAATCGTGCCGATTGCGCCATTTAAGTCTACAAATCACCTCAATTAGTAAAGAAATCTTAACTCGAAAAAATTTAAAATAGTGATTGAATATTCGTTATGTAGTATAAATATTCGGATTGTCGAATATATTTGGAATGAAGATTATGGATGAAATTCTGATCTTAGAAGACAACCAAGACTGTATTGAAATTTATCAAAACATGCTTGGTGAAAAATATAAAATTGATTTCGCTCTTAAACTTTCAGAGCTTAAGAGTAAACTTAGCGATCCAAAAAATTACAAATGTCTCATTGCTGATCTTCATTTGCCAGACGGTCATTTTTTAAATTGGTTTTCATCTTTAGATAATTGGACCAAGAATTTTCCGATATTTGTTGTTTCGTCAGAAGAGGATATTGAAATTTTAAGACATGCCTTCGAATTAGGTATTGAGGACTATTTTACCAAGCCTTTTAAAAAAAATGAGCTTCTAGTAAAGCTAGAAAGAGTTTTGAAAAAAAATCGTAATCTCCAGGAAACAAAGGATCTCGATCCGTTCTTTGATGGTTTGACTTTAATTGAAAACAAAATTTTTTCAGTTCTTTTAAATAATCTAGAAAAAACAATTTCGAGAGATGATTTACAACAAACTGTCTGGAAAAAAGTTCAAGTTTCTCCGAAAACACTAGATGTGCATCTCTCAAATTTAAGAAAAAAAATTATAGGCTCTAAATGGTTAATTGAATCAGATGATAATGGGTGGAAAGCTAGAACAAATAAATAGTTATTAAAAAAAGTATTATTACGATTTGAAAGGATTTTAAACGTGATAAAAGAACAAACAAATTTCTCTAAGAATTTGTATGGCATAAATTGGATGATTGAATTGCCTCAAAGTCTTGGTGAATATCAGCTAGAGATTTCAAATCTACAAGAGTTTTTACAACTTAAAAATCAAGAAGATAGTTTTATCACAACCAGTGATACGAGTTCGGATTTCTTTTTCAAGGAAAGAGAAAACTCTAAAAAATTAAATTACCTTCAACAAGTAGCAGATTTTTTTGTCATTAAATTTAACACAACGCCAGTGGGTGTAGTTATTTGTGAGTTTTCAGATTGGTGCACCTATTATTTAAGATTTATTTTTATCGATAAAAATCACAGGGGAAAAAACTTAACAATTGAATTTGTTAAGGTGATTGAAAATTGTTTAAGAAAATATGATGTAGATAAAATTTGCTGTGAGGTCTCGTCTGGGAATTTTGATCAAATCGCAAGGATGAGCTACCTCGGTTTTTTTTGTTCAGGAACTCGCTTGAGTGAAAGATTTGGTTCATTGATCTATATGACAAAGTATTTAAAAGAAGATCAAGAAATCATATTTCAACGTCAATTTAATCAAAGTTTTAGGCAAGTAAACAAAAGGAAGAGGCTAAATTATCTTCCCAAAATAAAGGAGGCTGTATGAGAAAGAAATTTGCACTAGGCTGTTTTTAAAGTTTTTGTAACTAAAACTCCTTTCCTCTTGGCGAAAGGGGAAAGGAGAAAAAATGGAATTAAAAAATGAAATAAAAAGAAAAGTTGAATGCTTTTGTGATGATTTTGCTTCTTCCTCGATATTGTTTGAAAAAGCAAAAGCCAATAGCTTGAATATTGGAGTCGTGACAAGGTATTTTGCTGCACTTGAAGTGCTTTTTAAAAAAAATTATGAAATATTAGAAAGTCTTGTTGAAAACAAGAGTCTTAGTGAAGAACTAAGACAGTATTTTTTAATCAAATTAAAAGAAGAAAAAAATCATGACGATTGGGCAAAAAATGACCAAGTAAAAATTCATAAGATTAGGCATGAAAAAGTTTCGAAACCACAGGAAGATGTTTTTAGGTTTATTAAATTTCTTGACGAGTATTCTAAAAAAAATCCAGAGTATTTTCTCGTCTATATTTATGTAGCTGAATATTCGGTGACTATTTTAGGCCCAAAGTGGATGAGTTTTCTTGAGCAGTTGTTTGAAATGAAAAAATCAGATGCAACTTCGCTTTCAAACCACATAACTCTTGATGAGAATCATCATGGGGAGGCTTTAGAAATGATAGAAAAAATAAAATTAGAAGCAAGTAAAAAAGATCTTCTGAGTTTTTTGGATAAACTTTTAAGGGAGTATTATGGATTTTTTGATGGATTCGCTTTCGATAGATCAATCTAAAAATCAGATTGAATCATATTTAAGAAATTATATTTCCGATGTTGAGAATATTGAATTTATGCATGAAAAATTGAATATTTTGGATCAATCTTTTGAAATATCGGGTATTTCGTTAACAACAAATGACTCCAGTCATATTTATGCTTCAGCTTCATCCCTTCAAAAGGATTCACTTAAAATAGCTGTTTTTGAGTGTCTTGAGAGATATGTAGCCTTGAAGGCTGAAGTGAGTCAAAAAAACATTAACGGTTGTAAGTTTTCTATTTCAAATGGAGTTGCTATTCATGAAAACTCTTCGTGTGCATTTATTAATGCGAAGAATGAATTTATTGAGCGAAATGAAATTTTAAAATCTTGGTACTTCAATACAAAAATAAAAGAATTAAAAGATATAGAAAAAGATTGGTTCACCTCAGCTTTCAGAGAAAAATTTGACATTAAAGTCTTTAATTTTTCTACGCTGGATAAATTTTTTGTTCTTGGTATTTTTGCTTTTCCTAAAACTAGTCAGCACAACCTTATATATGGTTTCGGGGCTAGTGATTTATTTGAGACTGCACTTAAAAAAGCAAATAACGAGTTTAATACTAGACTTGGATTTTTGTGGAATGAAAAACCTGATCTAGATGGAATAGATCCCTCCTCCCCGCTTTATCATCAAGATTTTTATTTAATTGAAGATAACTTTAAATATATTCATGAATGGCTTTTTGGGAGAAATAAAATAGGAAGAGCAGTTAATATGTATGATTGTAAAAAGTTAATTAAAACGGACCTAACTCCTAAATATTGGAAACCCAAATTAAATGTTATAAAAGTATTCTTTAACGATGGAATTCCACTTTTTTTTGGCAAAGCCCCTGAGAATGAATTTGGCTTTATGCATAGATGTGATATACCACACCCTATGATTTAAAGGGTGGAATGTATGGATCCAATTTGGCAAATCTTCCCCAAGAAGGGGATTTTATTTGTATATTTGTATGCTTTTTCGATGACGTTTATTGTTTTTGATTTAGAGTGGTACCATTTTTTTGTAATTGGTTTAATTGAGATCTTGGCCTTTTCACTCATATTTCCTTGTATTGAGTTTGGTTTTATAAAATGCTTCTCAAATTACAAACCCTTAAAAGTTGAAAATATTGTTGGCGCATATAAAGAAAAAAAGGATAACCAGCAAAATTTTTATGATTTAATTTCTAGCTTCCCTCTTCATCGCTCTATTTATACCCTGATTGTAAGTGTCATCAAAGTATTGCCCGTTGGTTTATATATAGGCTACTTCTCTCCTGTTGATATGTCATTTCTGGAAAAGATGGTTTTGTTTTACGTTCTTGATATTTTTGTCATTATCTTTTGCTCAGGCCACCTATTCATTCAACTACATGAGATGTGCTCAAGTTATATGGATCAGTTAATGGTTAAAGATAGCTGGAAGGAAAATTATTTTAAATTAAAGCCACAAAGCATAAGTGATGATTTTGTGTCTTTTCAAAATTTTGTTTATTTAACCATGGTTGGATTTCTTTTGTTGGGTACTTATAT
>JACCDO012316269.1_pt1 | contig 68375 bp, 44 predicted proteins | sample 7446101 | NCBI WGS metagenome assembly JACCDO01 (sample SAMN15323440, study PRJNA562643) | freshwater metagenome | isolation source: river surface water | place: USA:Blue River Watershed | collected 2017-08-16 | reverse complement strand
TTGTTTTTGGTGTAATCTTACTTCTAATATTGGGTGTTTTGGCGTTTAATGGGGCCTTTCAATCCACTACAGTAGTTTCGGGTAAAGAGGGTGGTTATCGATTGATGGGGGTCTATCATCGTGGACCGTATGAGAAAATAGGAGAGGCATTTGGCAGAGTTGGTGAGGCGGCCAGGAAATTGGGTTGGAAAGACAGCACAACCCGAGAAATGTTGGCAACAGACAGGATTACAGTAGGTGTTTATTTTGATGATCCTAGCAGTAAACCTAAAGATTCGTTGTTAAGTTTTGCTGCGGTTCAAATTTTCAATTCGGCCGATAGCATTGCATTTGTAAATACGGTAAAGGGTGCAAAATATCTTGAAATACCGAAAGGAGATGCAATAATTTGCGACCAAAAAACTTCGGGCATGATATCCATGATAATTGCAGCAATGCGTGCTTATCCGGCTTTGGGTAGTTTTGCAGAGAAAAATCCTCCCAAGGAACCCATTACCCATGTTTTTGAAGTATATCATCCGGGAAGGACTCGGTTTGTAATGTTATCTGAATCTATCGATTAATTGCTTCGGTACCTAATTTTAGAGAACAAAGCGAACTTGGTTGTTTCCCAAAAAACAAGGCTACTTCTTGTAAAAGGGGGGACCTTATGAAAAAATAAGGTATTCTTCCAAAGAATAGGGTATCCCCCAAAGAAAAAGGCTACCTCTTTATCGGAGATAGCCTATTTTATTACTTTAGAAAGTAGATTATAGGTGGATACACTCACCGTAAGCTTGTGCAACGGCTTCCATTACCGCTTCGCTCATGGTTGGGTGCGGGTGCACACTCTTTAATATTTCGTGTCCAGTGGTTTCTAAGTTTCGGGCAACTACGGCTTCGATAATCATATCGGTTACGCCTTCGCCCACCATATGACAACCTAACCATTCTCCGTACTTTTTATCAAAAATCACTTTTACAAATCCGTCTTTATGTCCACCTGCAGAAGCTTTTCCGCTGGCGCTGAATGGGAATTTCCCTACAACGATATCATAACCTTTTTCTTTGGCTTGTGTTTCGGTGTAACCAACACTTGCCACCTCAGGGTGGGTGTAAGTACAACCGGGGATGTTACCGTAGTTCAAAGGCTCAGGGTGGTGTCCACAAATTGCCTCTACGCAAATGATACCTTCGGCGCTTGCAACGTGTGCTAAAGCTGGACCCGGTACGATATCACCGATGGCATAAACACCAGGAGCAGAAGTTTGATAGAATTCGTCTACCATAACTTTGCCTTTATCGGTTTTGATGCCCATTTCTTCCAAACCTAAGTTTTCCAAATTGGTTTGAACACCGGCTGCGCTTAATACGATATCGGTTTCGAACTGTTGTTCGCCTGATTTTGTTTTTACCGTTACATGGCAACGATCGCCCTTAACTTCTACTTTTTCAACCGCACTTTCGGTTAAAATATCGATTCCGCGTTTCTTGTAATTCAAAGCCATGGCCTTGCTTACTTCCTCGTCTTCGATGGGAAGAATGCGGTTCATGAATTCCACAATGGTTACTTTTGTTCCGATGCTGCTGTAGAAATAAGCGAACTCCATTCCGATAGCACCCGAACCGATAATCAACATTTCTTTAGGCTGTTTTGGCAATACCATGGCCTCGCGGTATCCAATTACGTGTTTACCATCAATTTTTATGTTTGGTAATTCACGACTTCTAGCACCGGTAGCAAGGATGATATGATCGGCTTCAACGGTAGAAGCTCCAGCATCTCCAGTAACCGCAATTTTGCCTTTACCCGCTAATTTTGCGGTACCCTTGATAACTTCAATCTTGTTTTTCTTCATCAAAAAGGCAATGCCTTTGCTCATTCCGTCGGCTACACCGCGAGAACGCTTTACCATCCCATCAAAATCGGCTTTGAATTCGCCAACTTGAATTCCGTAATCTGCAGCGTGGTTGATGTAGTCGAAAACCTGAGCGCTTTTCAATAACGCTTTGGTTGGTATACAGCCCCAATTTAAGCAAACACCGCCTAAATCAGCTTTTTCAATGATGGCAACTTTTTTGCCCAATTGAGAGGCACGGATAGCGGCAACATAGCCACCAGGTCCACTGCCAATTACAACGATATCGAATTTCATGTTTTTTTGTTCAATAATTGTGATGCGAAGATAGGAAGTTTCTATGGAATTATACCTTAAACTCGGAGGTTGTATGGAAGGTAATATCGGGGTATTTATCTTCGGCCATTTTTAATATGAAACCCGTTTCCGCTAGAAAGACGGGATTTTTATCTTTGTCGAAGGCGATGTTGTTCTGACGATATTTCATAAAGTCCTTTAAATCGGCCTCAGAGCCACTGATCCAACAAGCTTTATGTATGGAACGGGGTTCAAATCGACATTTTGCTCCGTATTCGTGCTCTAAACGATATTGGAGTACTTCAAATTGCAGTTCTCCCACGGTACCCACGAATTTCCGATTACCTAGCTCCTGTACAAACAGACTAGCCAAACCTTCGTCGGTTAATTGCTCAATTCCCTTTTCTAATTGCTTGCTTTTCATCGGGTCTGTATTGATCAGTTCCTTGAAAATTTCTGGGGAAAACGATGGGATACCTTTGAACATGAAAGCTTCTCCTTCGGTAAGGGTATCGCCAATTTTGAAGTTGCCAGTATCGTATAAACCCACAACATCACCAGGGTAGGCATCGTCCATTACCTCTTTCGATTGAGCCATGAACATGTAAGGGTTGGCAAATTTGAATTGTTTCTCTAATCGAATATGTTTGAAATTTTTATTTCGTTCAAATTTCCCGCTGCATACCCGCAAAAAGGCGATTCGGTCTCGATGACGTGGATCCAAGTTTGCGTGAATTTTGAAAATAAATCCACTGAATTTCGTTTCGGTGGGTTCAACCATGCGAGTACTAGTAGCTCTGGGCTTTGGATTTGGGGCAATTTCAATGAATGTATCGAGCATCTCTTGAATTCCAAAATTGTTTAAAGCAGAGCCAAAGAAAACCGGAGCTATATTACCCGATAGGTAGTCGGCTTTATCCAACTCCCCGTATACCCCGTCAATTAATTCAACATCTTCCCGAAGTTTGGAAACATCCTTTGGAGGCAACAGGGTATCTAGTTGATTATCCGAAAGGCCTTCAATCTTGATAACATCATCGGCGAGTTTTGTTTTGGTAGATTCAAATAAATTCAACGATTGGGTAGGCAATAAATAAACTCCCTTAAAATCTCTACCTCCATTAATTGGCCAACTCATGGGATGAACGCCTATGTTTAGTTTGCCTTCTAATTCTTCTAGTAAGTCGAAGGGGTCTTTACCATCCCGATCCATTTTATTCACAAAAATAATTACGGGGGTATCGCGCATTCTGCACACTTCCATGAGTTTTTCCGTTTGTTCCTCAACCCCTTTAACGCAATCTACTACCAAAATAACGCTATCTACGGCCGTTAACGTTCTGTAGGTGTCTTCTGCGAAATCTTTGTGACCGGGAGTATCCAAAATGTTTACCATTTTATCTCGGTATCCAAATGTCATCACCGAGGTAGCCACCGAAATACCTCGTTGCTTTTCGATTTCCATAAAATCGGAGGTAGTGGCTTTATTGATTTTATTGCTTTTAACCGCACCGGCAGTTTGAATTTGTCCTCCAAACAGAAGGAATTTCTCTGTTAGGGTTGTTTTTCCCGCATCTGGGTGAGCGATAATTGCGAAAGTTTTACGTTTTGAAATTTCGATTTCGTAGGCCATAAAGTAGCATTGCAAAGGTACGGTTTAATCCTAGATGGTTTTCGAGAACTAAAATTTGGAAATGGATGGTTTAATAATTAATTATAAAAACGCATTGTTAGGAAATATTAAATTATTTCTTCTCAATTTCTATTTCACAGGGCGAAATTCACATAAAATAAATATTCTAACAAAATCAAACAATCACGTGGATATTCAATTGGATTGGTCTGCATATCGATTTTAAATGAAAAAAATCTTTAATTTTGTACTTATGGGAAAGAAAATACGTTCAATTATAATTTTATGCGTTGTTTTAACCATTAATGGAGTGAAAGGCCAAACCTGGACTTCCTGGTACGGAAATGGATCAACAGCAATTACTTCTTCGGCGGCGGATTCATCTGGTAACTTTTGGTTTGGGACTATGGGGGATGGGCTTTTAATGAAGTCGGGTTCTACATGGACTAATTTTAACCGATATAATTCCCAATTGGCGTCTAATAATGTTAAATCGGTGGCTGTAGCTCCGGATGGTAGCATTTGGGCCGCAACGGATTCCGGCCTATGTCATACTAAAGGAAGTGGCTGGGAAGTATTCACCGATAAAAATAGCAGTTTTGAAGATATCGCTGTTGAAAAAGTATCCATTGGGAAAAACGGAGAAATCTGGGCCATTCAATGGCCTGGTGTACATCGTTATAAAAATGGAACTTGGACCAAATACACAGAATCCACTCACCCCGGATATTACAATGATTATCCTATTACATTAGGTGTTGATAATAATGGTGTGTGTTGGGCCGCAGGATATGGATATGAGATGTGGAGTTTTGATGGGAATGCTTGGACTACCCGCAAGAATTTAGGATTAGATACGGTTGAATATGTAGAGATTTATTCAATTGTTTTCGATAAAAATAATGTTCAGTACGTAGGAACTCAAAATCATGGTATTTATCAAATAAAATCGGATACCACCTTGCAATATTTGGGCGGAGATATGGGCTTCTATCTAAATCAAGTAAATGATTTAATGATTGCTCGCGATGGAAAGTTATGGATTGCAGGAGAGGGTGGAGGTATTGCAATTTATGATGGAGTAAGCTTTAGTAATCAAACTCCCAATGAAGGGTTGGGATCAGACAGAGTTGCTTGTCTTACCGGTAATGCCACAGCAATTGCAGCAGTGAATTCAGAAGAAGGAGTTTCCTTTTATACTTCCGGTAGTTGGGAGTTTTTCAATGCAAATAAAATTGGATTATTTTCCACTTCAGGGATTTATTCCTTATCAAAAGATAAAAACAATGCCGTTTGGGTAGGTGGTAACGCGGAAATCGGAAAGTACGATGGTACTAATTGGACGGTATATCGTTCAAACGGTACGGGCATACCCAATGAAGTGATTACAGCTATCAAATTTGATTCGAAAAATAAGGTTTGGGTTTCTTCCTACCGCGGTTTGGCAGAATTTGACCAGTCGGCGAATACTTGGAATAATTACGATGTTTCAACCAGCGGATTCCCATCGGACTATGTATACGACATGGATATTGATTCTAAAGATATTTTGTGGTTGGCAACGGATAGTGGGTTGGTGAAGTTTGATGGAATGACGGCTACTAATTACAATAAGGCATCTGGAAAGTTAATTGTAGATGAAGTTTCTACCGTTTATGTAGATAAAAACGATAAAGTTTGGGCTGGTACTTGGGGCGGCGGATTGGTTACTTTTGATGGTACTACTTGGACTAAAATCATGAAATCAACAGCGGGATGGGCTTCGGATTATATAACTTCTATTTCGGCCGATAACAATGGGAATGTATGGGTAGGAACCTATGGTGGGTATGCGAAATTTGATGGTACTAGTTGGACTGCTGTAGCTTCGTCGAGTTTGCCAAACAAAGCAGAATATATTGTAGATATTAGTTTTGATATCAATAATGATCCATGGATCTCTACGGATTTGGGGGTTATACATGGATTACCTACAGGGGATGTACTCTACGTTTCTCCTAGTAAGCCCTTGGCGGATAATTTCACCTATCAAACATTGAATGTTGGAAAAGATATCTGGTTCGCTTGCAATATGGTTCTGAGCAGATTGGCCGATGCGGTGACATTACGTCCTTCAGCAATTGCGGATTTGGAATCAGTAAAAGTAGCAGTGAGCCCAAACCCAATTAAACAAGGCGATAATTTGGTGATTGGTTTGGAGGGGTTGATAAACGCCGCAAATGCGGAAATTCAAATTGTAGATGTTCATGGTAAAATCACGAGAAATGTAAAAATCCAAGGCAACGATTCTTTCCAGAGAGAGTCTATTGCAATAAATACAAATACCCTTTCTCCAGGAATGTATACCGTTTCAATTGATGGAATTCCTGTAGGAACAAAGTTTTTAGTTATTCGTTAAACTTAATTTAAATGTGTAACAAAAAGGCTGCTTTAGGCAGCCTTTTTGTTTTTTATAACCATATTATTTACATGTATTTAATGTATAAGTAGGCGAAATATGGGAATTTATCACGAAATTTGCGGACTTTTTAGCCCCAACATGTCATTAGCACTTAAAAACATTGCCATTATCGCTCACGTTGACCACGGAAAAACAACCTTGGTAGACAAAATGCTCTATCAGTCTCGTTTATTCCGTGAAAATCAGGAAATGGGAGAACTAATTCTGGATAACAACGATTTGGAACGAGAGCGCGGAATTACCATTTTAGCAAAGAATGTAAGTGTTCAGTGGAAGGGTGTTAAAATTAATATCATCGATACTCCTGGCCACGCAGATTTTGGTGGAGAAGTAGAGCGTGTTTTAAATATGGCCGATGGTGTAATCCTTTTGGTGGATGCCTTTGAAGGTCCTATGCCTCAAACTCGATTTGTATTGCAAAAAGCATTGTCTTTAGGGAAAAAGCCCATCGTTGTTATCAATAAAGTAGATAAGCCCAACTGTGATCCTGATAAGACCCATGATGAGATTTTTGACTTGTTCTTTAATTTAGGTGCCAACGAAGAGCAGTTAGATTTTACTACCGTTTACGGTTCTGGTAAGCAGGGATGGTTTGGTCCTGAATGGAATAAACCAACGGAAGACATTACTTTCTTGATGGATACCATTGTGGATGTAATTCCTTCGCCGATTATAGAAGAGGGTACCGTTCAAATGCAGGTTACAAGTTTGGATTATTCATCCTATACGGGTCGTATTGCTATCGGTAGATTAAAGCGCGGACATATTCGTGAAAATATGCAGGTGAGTTTGGTTAAGCGCGATGGAAAAATCGAAAAGCATAAAATAAAAGAATTGTATGTATTCAGTGGATTGGGTAAAATCAAAGTTACCGAAGTTCATGCTGGGGATATTTGTGCAGTAACCGGTTTAGAGAATTTTGAAATTGGGGATACCGTTGCCGATATCGAAAATCCAGAAGCATTGCCCGCATTGAAAATTGATGAGCCAACCATGAGCATGTTGTTTGCCATTAATAATTCTCCATTTTTCGGTAAAGAAGGGAAATTTGTTACCTCTCAGAAAGTGCGTGAGCGTTTGATGAAAGAGATGGAGAAAAATTTAGCCTTGCGAGTGGAAGAAACAGGAAGTGCGGATCAATTTTTGGTTTATGGAAGAGGCGTAATGCACTTGGGTGTATTGGTTGAGACGATGAGACGTGAAGGATATGAGCTGCAAGTAGGTCAGCCCCGTGTTATTCTCAAGGAAATCAATGGACAGAAATGCGAACCGATTGAAGTTTTAACCGTGGATGTACCAGAACATCACAGTGGAAAAGTTATTGAACAAGTGAGTCAGAGAAAAGGAGAGATGCTTTCAATGATGCCAAAAGGCGATATGGTGCGTTTGGAGTTTGAAGTACCATCTCGTGGGTTGATTGGATTAAGAAATAATCTATTAACGGCAACCCAAGGTGAGGCAATTATGGCCCATCGTTTTAAAGATTACGAACCTTGGAAAGGTACTATGCCCACGCGTATCAACGGGGTGTTAATCTCTAAAGATAAAGGAAGTGCAACCGGATATTCTATGGATAAATTGCAGGATCGAGGCGGGTTCTTTATTCATCCTGGTGCCGAAGTGTATACCGGTCAAATTATCGGAGAACATATTAAACCGGGCGACTTAGTCGTGAATTTGTGTACCGCTAAACAATTAACCAACTTCCGTGCTGCGGGTAAAGATGATAACTCAATGCTTGCGCCACCAAGAGAATTTACGTTGGAAGAGGCTATGGAGTATATCCAAGAGGATGAATACGTTGAAGTTACGCCGGTTAATATCCGTTTGCGTAAAATACTATTGGATGAAAACGAACGTAAGCGGGCGTCCAATAAATCGGCTACGGCTTAATTAAAGAATTGAAATGTCCAAGGGTTGTATTATGGAGTATACACCCTTGGATGTTTATAAATCGCAACTGAAATTTTCAACGGATATTTGCACCAATATTGAGTTGATGCCTAAACGTTGTTTATCATATGGCAGTCTGTTGGGTCTGTGTGTAAGGCTCGTGGTTTTTGGATTTTACTCATTTTTTAATGTTACACTCTTGATGGGCGTTGGGACTGTGAATTCCAATGTTCCTCTTACCAGTATTCCTGGAAAGAGTCCGTACCATCGAGACTCTAATGCCAGGAGAATTATTACGTACGGTGCAGATTTTGGTGCAAACTTTTCCGTTGCACAAGCTTCCCCCAATTGGAGTTCCGGGGCATCTAACAACTATAATGGCAATGGATTTTTGTCGGCCTTTGCTCAAGTGAAGCGAACCCATACCAGTTTTGATAATGTGTTTAAAATTAACGTGGGTGGAATTCGGTCTCGTCAAATTGATAACAATCAAATACGGTATTACATAACGAAGAAGAACTTAGATAATATTTTCTTGGATAGTAAATTTGGACACGTATTCCCCCAAAACAACCAATTATCGGCCTACGGTGGTTTGAACTTTCAAACCCAATTATTGAATGGATATAAATATGTTAGAAATGCTCAAGGTAGGGAAGTTGGGGTGCTAAATTCGTCTTTTCTAAGTCAAGGGGTTACCCAATTGGCTGTTGGACTTGAATTTAAGCCCAGTACACGTTTTTTCGTCCGTATGGGGTATTTCACATTAAAACAGACCTACGTGTTGAATCAAGATTTATATGCTACCAGAAACGAAGAGGTTATAGCTCGTGTTGCCAAGGGGGACTTTATTAATAATCAGTTGGGTGTTCAAACTCAGTTGGGTTTGGTGAAGGAGTTTGGGCCATCCAATATTTACAAAATGAAATTTAACTATTTGGGTTTTGCCCCCTATTACGCCACCGAAGCCGTATTGGATAGTCGGATTGATTTCAATTTTGTGGCTAAATTGAGTAAATATGTAAATATTAACTACACACTAATTTCCATTTTCGATAAGGATTTAGTGAAGCCAGGTGCTAGCGCTTGGCAAAATAGCTGGGTTTTTGGTTTAGGTTATTTATACCAGTTATAGCAAGAATTTAGAAATTTATCGATTCATTAATCACCGGATATTCACTGGTATCCATCGGTAATGTTGGGTTGATAATTTATGGATTTTTCGCGATTACTGTCAATTTACGTTCTTGCTATTGTAGATCTTAAGTTGTTGTTGCACTTATGCCAAATGCATTAATCGCTCCAATGTCTTGGTTAATTATTAAGTACTTGTAAGATTTTTGTAGCACTGGATTCGTTATTGAAATTGTTTTCTAAAATGGATGAACGATTTTGAATATCTTGATTAGTAAATGGCTGCTCAAATAGTTGATTGATAATTGTAGCCATTTCTTTAGGGTTATCGGTTACCGAACACAAAGTATCCAAACCCGTTTCTTCCACCATGGGGCCATTGGCTACAATATGTCTGCCTCGGTACAATGAATTGAGCAACTTTAATTTAATACCGGTGGATTGAAATGTAACTAAAACATTTACCTGGGCATTTTGCACCAGCGTGAAAATTTCATCGGCCGATAAATTGGCTTTTAAACTTCCGTGTTTTAGAGAACTCATGGCTTTTTGTAAGGCCTGAGATGGTTGACTTCCAGCGATGATGCAAGGTATTTGTAACAACGGAAATACTTCCGTAGCTAAAAACTTGGCAGCACGATCATTTTCGGGGATTCCCAAATTGCCATGATATAAAATGTAATTGCCTTTTCCAGTTATAGAAACAACCTGTGTATTGCTATGAAATGCAGGGACATAGGTTGTTTTGCCGTATTTATTTAGGAAATAGGCATTTTCCATGGGTGAAATGGATAGAATGGAGCTAGCCTCGGATAATATCGATTCGTATTTTTCTAATCGCTTGGCTTCTAAATAGAAGAATGATTTTTTCCAACTTCTTAATTCCGCATCGCCCAGTGCCTTGTAGTAGTTATGTTCAACATTGTGGGCTCGAACTAATTTAATTCTGTTTTTTAGTTTGGGATGATTCAAGTATGCCGTGGTATGTAAACCCTCAAATAATATTGGGTAATCATCTTGCAATAGACGATGAAGTAAGGCTTTACTTTGTCTCGTTACCACCACATAGGGCTCTTTCCCCCAAAATGGATTAACCATTCTTCGTCGGAAATAGTAATGAGTCTCCACGGTAATTTCGTTAAGCTGAGGAGCGGGTTTTTTACCCTTATAAAGAAATACATGCAAAATTACTTTTACTCCCAATGCATGCAATGATCTGATTTTATGATAGATATCAGTAGCGCCACCGTAGTCTGGAGGGTAGGGGAGATCAAAGGCGATGAGATGTAAATGCGGACTCAAAATTATATCGATTGAAGTACGAAAATAGAGATTAATTAACAGGATAGATGGGTTTGATATAGGTTAATTAATTGTTGTTTCTCAAACTGCCAATTCCAGATTTTTCCGGCTTCGATGCAATTATTTTTCATCCGATCATACAACCCTGAATTTTCTTGTATTTGGGTAATTGTATCGATGATTTGTTGCGAATTTGCCTCGCAAGTTATTCCCACTTGGAATTCCGTTAACAAGTGCAAATATTCAGGAAAAGGATTGATGATGGAAGGCAGCTGGTCCTGTACATAGTCGAAGAATTTATTATTCAACGATAAATAATAACTCAAACCTACATTCTCTGATACATTGATACCCAACCATGCAAATTGGGTGATCGCTGGCAGATGATGTGGTAAAACGTATCCGGCGAAATAGACGGATTTGAGTTTTAAATCCAAGCACCGTTGTTTTAGCGATTTGGCGATATCTCCGTTCCCAACCAATACCAAGGGAATGGAAATCTGAGGCATCGCGTTAATAAGTACTTCCAATCCTCGGCCTTCGTTTAATGCACCTTGATACAATAGAAATGGTTGACTTTTTAGCGATGTTGGCAAGGTTTCTGGCCAATAATCTATGTGGTTTTGGCGGGGCAAGGGCATGTTGCGAATTACTGCAACTTGTTTGTTATAGGTTTTTTGGAAGTAATCAGCCAGTGCATTCCCTACGGTGTAAGCAACATGCGTTTTTGCAAACACCCATTTTTCAACAATTTTCCATACTTTTTGAACTCCGGGTCGCCTTTCAACTTCGGGAACATGAGGAAATAACTCATGGGCATCAAAAAAATGGGTCTTGCCCCGCCATTTACAAACCAAAATTCCTGGAACGGCAGTATCCAAATCGATACTGCAAATAGCATCAAATCGCTGAAAAAATAGGTAAAAAAGAAGTCTCAGATTGTATTCGATATAGAATAATTTGCCCGATTCAAACAGCAGCGTCATCCTAATTTGCTGAAATGATTGCACGGAAATAGCAGCAGATTTTCTTTGTTTCCTACCCACCAACTGGACGGTATATCCTGATTCTGTCAACGTAGAGCAAATACGAATCATGCGTTGGTCATGCACCAAATCATTGGTTACTGTGAAAATAATTTTTTTGGACTTGCTCATTTCACATTGCTTGGGTTGACCGATAGTACCATGTTCTTTTGTTGGCTAATTTTACCTTCGTCCATCAAATTTCTAACAATACTCGTACAATTATTTTGAAGTTCTGTAGGAATTATGCTCAGCAGGTCCGTCAGAGATTGCGGCTTGTTTTGAATTTGTTGTAAAATCCAGTTTTCGGAATAGGAGGGTTTATTTATTTTTCTTTTGCAAACATCGCATTTTCCGCACGAACTATAATTTCCATCACCCGAAAAATAGCGTTGCCAGAATACGGACCTGCATTGCTCCAAGGATGCATATTCTTTTAATCGCTCCAACGACTTAAGTCGTAACTGCAACAGCTGTTTTAGGGGATTATCATTGATGCTGGGATACATAGATCGGCCACCACGAAATACAATTTTGGGTAAATCTGTTTGCGGCCAATAATTGATAATTCTTAGCTTCTGTAGATGGGTGAGTTGTCTACGAATTTCTATTTCTGGGAGATGCAATCGTTTTGCTAATGCACTTTCGTTGATTACTGTTGGGAATTCAAATATACCTCCGTGTTGACGCAACAAAATATCCACGGTATTAGCTAAAACATTGGATTGAATTCGTAGGTCATATACTTCTTGGTATGGCGCAATAAACTGAATTCTCGAGGGCATATAGCCCGATTCTAGTAATTGAATTTGATCGCAAACCTCCAAGGCCTTAAGACCTATGCTCACAGTCCTGAGGGAAAGCGAATACTTGGTTGCAACCAAATCAGGTGAGAAAGGAATTGGTTCTATATGGCCTTGACCTGGACTTAGTTGCAATGTGTTGGCGGTTGCATGATAAATTCGTTCTAAATCTATTTTGCTGGGATGTTGCTCACGAAGTTGTTGTTCTATTTCTACCCAGTCTGAAGCCTGATGTAATAAAATGCAATAGCTATCTCCTCCATCTCTTCCGGCTCTTCCGGCCTCTTGGTAATAATCTTCGGGATTTTTGGGTGGCCGTGTATGGATCACCAATCGAACATCGGATTTATCAACTCCCATTCCGAAGGCATTGGTACAACACATTACCGGATATTTCCCCTGCATCCACTGTGTTTGTCTATCGGATCGGTCTTTTGCCGATAGTCCAGCATGATAGAATGTCGCACGAATACCTTGAGACTGCAGAAATCGGGCATTTTCTTCTGTTTCTTTTCGTGACGATGAAAAAATCAGCACACACCCGTTGGTTCTTTTCAATAATCGCAAGATGTAGCCGCTTTTATTTTCTGTATTAACAGCATAAAAATTCAAGTTAGGCCGATGAAATTCTCCACTAAATACATAGGGGTCTTTCAGTTCTAACTGTTGGATGATGTCTTCTTGGATCCATTGAGGAGCACTTGCTGTGAATGCTGCAACTATAGCATTGGGGATGAATGTTTTTACTTCTTTAATTTGCCGATAGGAGGGCCTAAAATCTTGGCCCCACATCGAGATACAATGTGCTTCATCAATTACCAAAAGTTTGATATTGAGGTTGGGCAGATATTCACGAAAATTGGTTGTTTCCAAGCGTTCTGGGGATACATATAACAGTTGGTAATGGCCCTGCAATGCATTCTCCATCATTTGTTTAACCTCTTGGCTGTTATATCCAGAATGAATAGCGGCAGCTCGTATTCCGCGTCGTTTTAGCCCTTCAACTTGGTCTTTCATCAATGCAATCAAAGGGGAAATAACAAGTGTTACGCCTCCAATTACTAACGCCGGAACTTGGAAGCAAATACTTTTACCTCCTCCAGTAGGAAGGAGTGCTAATGTTGATTTACCATTTAGAATTTGCTGGATTACTGGTTTTTGATCGGGTCTAAAATCGGAATACCCCCAATATTTTTTCAGTATTTCGATAGCATTTTCCAAAGGTTGAGTTAGCTGAGATTAATAAATTAACGTAAATTCTTCTGTGTAAATTGTCTGGAAGTTTTTCAATTCAATGTTCAATTTGAATTAGGAACGGGTGTACAGGAATTTATGAATTGTTAACCTCGTCACGAAAATTCTGAATGGTTTGGTGTATGGATTTGAAGAATTGATTTCGTTGTTTTTCTGCAACTTTACTTAAAAGAGTGCTTTTCGACATAATAATGTTTAGCCAGGATTCCGTAGTTTCATTAAAAAAGCGGTTATTGCTTCGAGCAAAATTGAAGGTATTATAGCTAATGTAGCTTGCTTGGTGACTATCGGAACGTAAGAAAACGGTATTGTTTCCAATCATTAAATCGCTAGCATACAAATCGTACGGGGTTTCCATTATTTGATTAGTCACGGGGTTGAATTTTTTCCCTTCTTCGGCTTGTTTGGCCGCCATCTTTAAAATCCCATCGCAATCGGCAAGGATTTCTAATACCGTTTCTTTTTCTTCAAAAAATCCGGCTTCCCAATAGAATCGAATTTGTTGTAACGTACTTTTTAATGTGTCTTCGTTCCAAATTTCGGTGGTAGGAACGCTCATGAACATTTCACGGACTTTGGGCACGGCTTCCATCCATGCATCGGGTAACTGCGTTTCTTCTACTTTTCTGCCTTGTAGGGCAACGGAATTTAGCAAACTTTTATTCCAATAAACCATTTTGAAACGCGCAAGTTTGGCAAAGAAAAAGTGGTAGAATACCGGTAAATCTTCTGCTGCATAAATGAGTTTGTGGTTTGGAAATTTCATCATCCACAGCAAATCCCCTGATAGTACCCGTAAATAATTGGAGAAGCTTTCTGGGTCTGGGGTTAATTTATTAATCCGGAAAGCCACCATATCAGAGTTAATCTCAGCTAAGGCTTCTAACGGGATATTATAATGCATGCAAATGGCATACGTTTCTGCCAAAGTAAGATCGGTCTCTCCTCGCAGTCTTCGATATATACTATCTAGGCTAACCTTCAACAGTTCACTCAATTCTTCCGCCAGATTGATATGCGCCGGTGCTGTGCGTTTTAACAGCTCAATAAAATGGGTTTGAACTTGCTTTGACATTTTGCGATTTTCCGTAAAGCTAAAAAAAATCTTTTGCAAAAATCACAAAAGCATCAATTTTTTTCATTTTTAAGTGAATTCTATTAGTACAAATTGCAATTGACAATAAAATAGTTGCGATTAATACTAGGAGAGGGATTCAATCCACCCATTGCCCGTAATGGCGTTGGAGTAATTGAAATAATCTTTGTAGTGTTCTAACAGATTGGAGCCTGTTAGAATAAGTTTTAAACCTTTAAAATTAGCAAATACCGCTTCTTGTTATCAGGAGGCGGTTATTTTTTTATAATTGACCATCTTTCATGGTATATATATGATCTGCCATATCGGCCATCGCTTGATTGTGCGTAACAATAATGAAGGTCTGGTTCAAGTCTTTCCTGAGTTTCTCAAATAATTGTTGTACTTGGTTGGCGTTTTGCGAATCCAAATTACCGGTGGGTTCATCTGCAAAAACAACCTTGGGATTGTGGAACAGCGCGCGTGCGATGGATACGCGTTGTTGCTCTCCACCCGATAGTTTGTTGGGAGAATGATTTATTCTATCGGATAAGCCCATGTAATCCAATAATTCTAATCCCCTTTTTTCTGCTTTTTTTTTGTCTATTCCAGATATTAAACCCGGTAGGATGGTGTTTTCTAGGGCGGAAAATTCTGGCAATAATTGATGGGACTGAAAAACGAAACCGATTTGTTTGTTTCTAAACTCGGACAGATCTTTCTTGCTTAATGCAAAAATATCGGTTTGGTTAATTTTTACCGATCCAGAATCGGGAGAATCAAGTGATCCTAATATTTGAAGTAGGGTGCTTTTCCCTGCGCCGCTAGCACCAATAATTGCAGCAATTTCACCTGGTTTTACAGACAGACTAACCCCCTTTAATACTTGAATGTCGCCGTAACGTTTCTTTATATTGTCGCAGAAAACCATGATGAAATCAATTAATTAACGCTGAAATTGGCTCAAAGTTAGTTATTTTCGCAGCGCAATAAGCATTTGTATCCAACAATAACATGAATATTCACGAGTACCAAGCCAAAGAAATCCTAAAGAAATACGGTGTAGCCGTGCAGGGAGGATTCGTAGCCGAAACCCAAGAACAAGCCATTGAAGCCGCTCAAAAAGTTAAGGAAGAATTTCAAAGTGACTGGTGTGTTGTAAAAGCACAGATTCACGCCGGTGGTAGAGGTAAAGGTAAAATTCAAGGTACAGAGCAACGAGGTGTTCAAGTAGCAAAGAGCCCTGAAATGGCTGGTGATATCGCCAAAAACATGTTGGGTGGAACATTGGTTACCATTCAAACAGGAGCTGCTGGTAAAGTGGTGAATAAAGTTTTGGTTGCTCAAGATGTATTTTATCCAGGTGCATCAGAACCTAAAGAATATTACATGAGCGTATTATTGGATAGAACAAAAAAGCAAAATGTAATTATCTACACTACCGAAGGTGGGATGGACATCGAGGAAGTTGCAGAAACTCATCCAGAGAAAATTCACAGAGAATGGGTAAGTCCAACTACCGGCTTGCAACCTTTCCAAGCGCGTAAAATTGCTTTTAATTTAGGGTTAGAAGGTAAGGCTTTTAAAGAAATGGTGGCATTTGTATCTGCATTGTATCGCGCCTACGAAGAAACAGACAGTGCCATGTTTGAAATTAATCCTGTGTTAAAAACTTCCGATGATAGAATTATCGCAGTTGATGCCAAAGTTAATTTGGATGATAATGCTTTATATCGTCATAAAGATTTCTTGGAATTGCGTGATTTAGCTGAAGAAGATCCAACCGAAGTTGAAGCGGGTAAATACAATCTTAACTATGTTAAATTAGACGGTAATGTAGGTTGTATGGTGAATGGTGCTGGTTTGGCAATGGCTACAATGGATATTATTAAGTTAAGCGGCGGTGAGCCAGCGAACTTCTTAGATGTAGGAGGTACTGCCAATGCTGAAACCGTGGAAGCGGGTTTCCGTATCATTATGAGTGACCCCAATGTTAAGGCCATTTTAATCAATATTTTTGGTGGTATTGTGCGTTGCGATCGTGTTGCCAATGGAGTAGTAGAGGCATACAAGAAAATTGGAGATGTTAAAATTCCAATTATCGTCCGACTTCAAGGTACCAATGCGGAAGAAGCAAAACGTATCATTGACGAAAGCGGTTTAAAAGTGTACTCAGCCATTGCATTAGCCGAAGCTGCTTCCTTGGTGGAGCAAGTGTTAAAAGGTTAATCGCTCAACACTGCACAATTCTTCGTACACCCGCGCTAGCGGTGTATAAGCATACAATATTCAGGTCTCCAATCCGTTTACCTTTGAAGTATGAGATTGGTGATTTGTGCCTTGTTGGCAGCGCTCGTGTCTTCTTTATCGGCCCAAGACGGTCCGGTTAATAGTCACCCTGATGTGTATTTTCAACGGGGATCGGAATTGTATCGTGAAGGTAGATTTAATGCTGCCGCAGTACAGTTTAAGTCGTACCTTGATGCCGTTGGTAGGTCATCCAGCAATTTAGAAGAGGCTAGCTATTTCTATAGCATGAGCAAACTAATGGCCATGCATTCGGATGGCGTTTTGATGGTTCAAGAATTTTTAGAAAACCATCCGGGGTCATTGCGTTCGGATGAAGCTAATTTAGCCATGGGCGATTTCTATTACAAGAAAGCCAAGCATTCATTGGCCTTGCGGTACTATAGAAATATTGAGGTAAAATCGTTGGATGCAGCCCAACGCAATCAATTCAATTATCGTAAAGGTAGTTGCGAGGTGATTTTGAAGCGTTATAAGGATGCAATGCAAACGTTAGAAAGTGTTGCTAATACGCCGGGTGAATACCGAAATCCAGCCTGTTATTATCATGGCTATTCTGCATTGATGATGGGCGATATGGATGCAGCGGTGAAATCCTTTGAACGAATCAAAGACCAAGGATTTGACAACGTTCGATTTTATTTGGCTCAGGTATACTACAAGCAAGGTAATTATGATTATGCAATTGCCGAATTAGAAAAAACCAATAAGAAAGTGCCTAAAAATCAGGTAGAATGGTTACGAGGTAAATGTTATTATCAGAAAACGAATTACGAAAAAGCGGCCGAGGCTTTTCGATTAGCCAATCTTACACCCGATACGTTGCAGCTGTCTGAACAGTATGAAATTGGATATTCCTTCTATAAGACAGGCGATTTTACGGGATGTTTGCCTTGGTTGAAATCGGTAGCTGCTACCAATGATTCCATCGCTCAAATTGCGAGTTTTCAATTGGGGAATGCCCAATTTCGATTGAAAAATAATCGCGAGGCAATGAATGCTTACGCGGAGGCTTTTCGATCTGGGTACAACATGGAAATTGCCGAATTGGCATTGTTCAATCAAGCGAAAATAGCCATAAGCAATGGCGATGGCAATGCAATTGCGTTGCTGGATAAGTTTGTGAAACTCTTCCCGAAATCAATCAATGCGAAAGAGGCTACTAAGCTGAAGGCCAGAATGTTAATCAATACCGATAGCTATCGAGAAGCAGTTGCTTTATTGGATGGGTTGGACGAGTTGGATCCACAAACAGAAGAGGTCTACCAAAAGGTTACCTTGGCTCGCGGAATGGAGTTGTATAAAAACAGAAACTTCAACGGAGCCATTGACTTGTTTCGTAAATGCCAATCGAAAAAAATAAAACCCGAACTTTCTGCGGAGGCTATTTTCTGGGAAGCAGAAGCATTGATGCAGTTATCGATGGTAGCGGATGCTGAGAAAAAATACCAGCAATTTATCGATGCCCCTGGCGCGTCTAAAACCGAGGAACTGCCTTATGCATACTACGGACTTGGCTACATTCAGTTTAATAGAAAATCGTATGGAGATGCGTCGATATATTTCAATAAGTTCACTGGACAAGCGGCAAACAATGGTAGATACGAAGAACGATTAGTTCATGATGCCTATTTGCGCAATGGCGATTGTAATTTCATGACAAAACAATTAAATGAAGCCGTAAAATCGTATGCGTATGTATCGGGTAAAAAAGGAGCTGATGCCGATTATGCCTTGTATCAAAGTGGTTTGATTTATGGGTTGTTGGAAAAATCCGAAGATAAAATTGCAGCCATGAAGCGACTCATCGGAGATTATCCCAATTCACGGTTTATTTTAGATGCGTACGACGAATGCGCGTCAGTGTTGATGATTTTAGGCAGAAATACTGAAGCGATTACCTATTACAACGGTATTTTGTCGAATTTCCCTAATAGTCCTAAGGCAACAAAGGCCTATTCTGCGATGGGTAGATTGTATTATAATGAAAAGAAATACGATCAATCCATCGACATGTACACCCAATTATATGATCGTTTTGTAGGCACTACAGAAGCGCAAGTGGCCAATGATATGGTTCGCAGGATATACAGTGAAATTGGAAGAGCTAGCGATTATGTTAAATGGGCGAAACCAAGAGGTGGAATTACCGATAATGCACAAGATAGTTTGTACTACGAGGCTGCTTATAGTGCGTATGAAAAAGATGACTTCAAATTGGCCAGTGGAGCATTTGATGTGTATCTTCAAAATTATCCGAAAGGGGTATTCTTTATACCTGCCAATTACTATAAAGCTCAAGTATGCGAAGAATTGAAGCAAACTGCTGAGGCTATTAAGTTTTATGGCATAGTTGCATTAGCTAATAGCGGAGATATGAAAGAGGATGCCGCATTAGCTGTATTGCGATTGAGTGGTAAAGATGCTTCTTGCGATCAAATTTTGCCTTACGTAGAAGTTCTGGAAGGATTAACCAAAAGCAAGGAAATGCGACATAATTGCTGGAAATCCATGATGTACTGTTATGTAAAGGGCAAACAGCAAGATAAATTAGTAGCCGTTGCCGCTAAGGTTATGTCTGATCCTACAACACCTGCCGAAATGCGCACAGAATCGCAATTAATTTTAGTAAAATCGAACATTCAATCGGGTAAAACCGATTCTTCTCTAGCTCAATTGAAGACTATTTATTCTAAAGACAACAACCGCTTTGCGGCGGAAGCTAAATATCTAGAAGCAGAGTTGTTGTATAGAACGGATAGTTTGGAGGCCTGCAAGAATTCTTGTTATGCAATTTTAGATGAATTTAATGGATATGATTTGTGGGTTGGAAAGGCTTTGTTGTTATTGGGAGATGCATTTAAGAAGGAAGGCGATTTGTTAAATGCAAAAGCTACATGGAACGGGGTGATTGAGAATTTTGATATGCCCGAATTGGTAACAGAAGCGAAAGCAAAATTGAAGGAATTAGAGAGTGCCAATACGGGGGGAGCAAGTAAGGATATCCCTCCAACTCCGGAACGTAATAAATAGATTTAAATTTCGGGGTTAATGGGAATTTCTATCAACCAGTTAACCCCGTTTCCTAGCGTTGAAGAAATGGAAATTCTTCCCTGTAGTAATTGAATCCTGTTTTCTACGGAAACACTTCCAAGTCCCCCGGAAAACTGGTTTCTTTCGTATCCAATGCCATTATCTTCTAGTTCGATGAAGAAATAATGTTCCCTTTCAAAAAAATGCATATCGATCCGTTTTGCGGAACTATGTTTTATCGTGTTTTGAATAAATTCTTGAATAATTCTAATTAAATGTAGTTTTTGGATATCGGTTGGTTCCGTTTTCCAATCATAAAATTGATATTGCAAATTCAATGTAGAAGTTTGCAGTGTATGTTCAATTTCACGTTGAATTACCTCCTTGAAACCGATATTGTCACTCAACCAAGGAGAATATAAGGAATAGGCGGTAGCTCTTATTTCTTCGCCAATTTCCGCAATTTCGGTCCCTGCTTTTTGGGGTTCAATACGGTTTGATGTGAGCAACATGGATAAAATTGAAATTCTATTTAACGAAGTATCGTGTAAATCCATGGCAATTCTTTTTCTTTCTTCTTCCACAGTATTGGCATGGATCTCTTGAGAACGGACCCGAAGTTGTATATTTTCCTTCAATAATTTATTGTTGGCAGAAATGGTTTGATTCATTCGCCAAGCTATCAGGATACCAAAGGTTATTAATTCTAAAATGGGTAAAAATCCAGTGTACGTGTAAATTTCAATAAAATCGAAAGCAAATGGTTCTGATTCAAACCATATTAGCAAAAGGGTTATTGCAAATTGAAGTATAAAAGAAATTCCAACGAGGAGTGGTTTCTTCCAGGATTTCAACGCATATTGAATAATTACTGCAGCGGAAATAATGGTTCCAGAAATGCTTATAACGGAAACGAATATTATCCAAGGAGTTACATTTTTCCAGAAATATTCAGTGTAAATTCTTTCGAAAAAGAAAAGGCCTACACATGTGAAAATAAGTGTAAATAGAACGGTTTTTATTTTTTTGGATAATCGATTTTCATCCAGATACTCTATTGTAAGTAATGCGAAAATTAACGGTATTATTGCTGAAATAAATGCCCTTAACGTACTATTAACTATGATATTTTCTGGATAAAACCAATAACGGAGATATCCCAAACTAATTGAAAAATACAGTAATTGCAATAGCGTCCAAATCGCATAATAAAAGAAAATTGGACGTTTCATGTAAAATCCCAACACCAAAGAAAGTAAAAGTAAGAAACTGCAAAAACCTGCAAATACACCGTTTATGAGCAGTTGTTTTGTTTTTTTATTTTGAAACTGAACGATGGGGTATAGGTGTAATAATCGATGTTGGTATCTACCTTTTTGAATATATTTTATTAAAAAATTATGGGATCCTGCTTTCAAAGTTTGATGTACGAATGGACTTTGAAGTCCTGCAATTTGTTTAGAAACTGGAATGTGATCGCCACCCAAGAGAATTCGTTTAAGCCTTCCATTCGGTTCAATTTTAAAGATCTCAATGGTATCGATACTGGCATTGGGTATTTCCAACGTATATGTACCTGACTCGTTCAAAAATATTGTTGCATAAATCCATACTTCTCCTGTTATAATGCCATCAAACTGTGTCTTTGAGCTTTTTAAATTTGGTAATACCTTTTCCGGTGATTGGGAGGTTGTAAAATGTTGTGAACTCACCAATTGTAATTGATGAGTATGTTTGGATGAAACGTTGGCCATGGAAGGCACAAATCTTCCAATTGAAAACAGTAATAGACTTATTATTTTGAATAGATTAATCAAACTCTTTCGCTGTACTTAATGATAAAATATCCTTGTTTGCGTAATACCAGGCCAATAATTCGGTAGCACTATTGAATTTTAGCTTTCTGTAAATATTCTTTTTATGTGTTTCTACGGTGTAGATGGATATACACAATATTTCAGCAATTTTTTTCGAACTATGTCCATATGAAATCAAATGAATTATATCTCTTTCCCGTTGGGTTAACAGTTCAATTCCCGTTTGTTTTGATTCAGATTCTTTGGATTTTTGTTCTGTAGAATATGTTGTCGAAACTACTTTTGGGTACTTAATTGCTTGAATAAAATCATCTCCAGATATTGATTTAGAAATACATCCTGTGGCTCCATTCTGCAATGCTTTTGAAACCATATATTCATCCATGTACGATGTAATTATGAAAATGTTGGGATTATTATCTGAGGTGCATATCGACTTTATTTTATGGATCAAATCAAACCCTATTTCATTTTTTAAATGTGCATCTATGAGTATAATATCGGGATTATATTTTGAAACTGCTTGTAGTAGTTCTTCCCCAGTTTGGGTTATTTTTTGAATATGAAATCCTTTTTCTGAGGAAAGTATCGCAGAAAGTCCTTCAAGAACTATGGGATGATCGTCACAAATGATCGTATTCAATAAGCCCTGAGTGGTATTCATAAAGATGGTGGTAAAGTAAAAACAAGTTGTATATAGGTCCCTTTAAGCGGGGATGAAGTTAATAATAATTGAGCATCTATGTATTGGGCTCTAACTTGCATGTGTTTAAGCCCTAAGCCGGAGTAATTTTCTGTTGGTGAAAATCCAATTCCATCATCTTCGATACTAATAAAGAATTTATCTTCCAACTCGGAAAATTGAATAAATACGTTGTTGGCTTTACCGTGTTTGATTGCATTTCCTACTGCTTCCTGAATAATTCTGAAAATATGCAGCAACATGTTTTTTTTGATTTTACCCAAGGTAGAGGAACTATCAACATGGATTTTAATTCCAGTTTTATTTTGTAGATGTAATGCCCATTCTCGGAGGGTGTCTTCGAAATTCTCACTCTCATTCAATGGAGATAATGCGTGAGATAGATATCGAACATCTTGGGTGATTTCATTTAATTCTTGAGAAATTTCTGTTTCACTGATTTTTTTATTTCGAACTTGTTGAAGCAATATTGCTAATTTATTGGCTACGTGATCATGCAGTTCCAAGGAAATTCTGCTACGCTCACTGCTAACCGTTTTTTTCTCAATGTCAAATAATTCGGCCTGCATTTGTTGAATTTTAAGAATTGCTTGGTTATGTGCAACTACGGTATCTCTAATATTGAAAGCAATAGAAACAGTAAAGAGGAATATTTCGGCCGAACTCCCTCCGTAAAGTATCATCACTAAATATTTACGTTCTATTTGGATTAGCCCTAAACTATTTCCAATAAATGATAAAATACTACTAAAAAGTATAATAAATACTAGGATAAAAACTGCCGATTTTTGGGGATGTCTTTTAAAGGAGGCTATGGCATAAATGAGTAAACTGATGATGGCCGAAATCCAAATAAAATTTAATAGAATTACGATATGCCCACGGTATTTTAATGAAAAATCTATAAATGTTAATCCAATTATTGTTAAACCAATTATAGTTCCAACGGCTGCATTTAATAGGGTATTTAATAAAATTAAATTCTTATTTGTATCTAGAAATCTTTTGGTAAATAATATCAACATTATTATGGATAATACTTCTGATTCAACCATGTAAATTCCATTGATAGCAGGGGTTTCCGGATGAATAAAATGAAAGGTAAATCCCGCACCTGAGGCTAGAACATTAGCGAATCCTAATAACCATCCTGTGTAATACAAGTACTGTAGGTCTTTCATCATAACGAATAGCAACAAGGCAAAAATCATGTAAATAATTACGCTGCCGAAGTACATTCCATGAATCAAAGAATTACTGTCGTTGTATTCAATAAATGTATTCTTTTCCCATAAGCGTAATCCAATATTCATATAGGAACCGTGCCGATCTAATTGAAGTAAATAGGTAGCGGTGGAGTCTAATTTGATGGAAATAGGCAATAAGAAATCTCGATGAAGTATAGGGCGCTTAAAGAATGAAAAAGTGTCGCCTGTTTCGTAATTTAACTGAATTCCTTTCGGAGTAATTTCGTAGAGCCTTATAATATCCCAACTAGGATTGTCTATTTCTAAAAGTATAGGATCGTCTGAGTTGTTGTTTTTTACTTTAAATTTTACCCAGGCTAACGGTTGCTTGTAGCCAATGTGTAAATTGGTTGAATTATCTAATCTAATGGTACCCCTTTGATTTAAGATAGTATCGGCGTATTGTGGATCGTTCGTGTTGTGTGTGATCCAGCGAAAACTAGAAATTGCAATTTGTTTTTCGCCAAATTGTTTATTCAAAATAATCGGTGATTGGCACCAGGTAATACCTGAAAATGCTGAAAATAATAACAACAGAATTAACTTATACCAAGTCGTGTTCTTGAGCATAATGTAATAATTGTAATACTGTTTGAATATTGAGTTTTTTGAAAATGTTCTTTTTGTGGGTTTCTAAAGTGTAATAACTTGTGCTTAGTGTTTTAGCAATTTCAATACTTGGTTTTCCAGAAATCAGATGCGGTATTAATTCAATTTCGCGGGGTGTTAATGGTAGTAGGGAAATTTTATTATTGTCGTAATCATTGAGTAAGCATTCTAAATCGTTACTAACAAAAAAACGGTTAGGGGGGGATGTGGCTTTTTTGATTGCTTGTTCAAATTCCAAGGAAGTGATGAATTTAGTGACAAATCCTGCAATTCCTAGATTACGTGCTTTTAATATATTGTTGAGTTTGCCAGTTGCACTGATTACCAAGACAGGAACTTTTGTTATTGACCGTATATTTTGTTGATATATATCAAATCCATTCAGGTTTCCCAAGTGAATATCTAGGATGATGATATCATATCGATGTTCTTTTAGTTTGAATTCCAAGTCGTCGCCCCCGTTACTGTTACCGGACCACATCAGCAATTCGCTTTGGTCTATAAACGATTTATAACCCTCCGTAATTATCGGTTGATCTTCAATACAAAAAATGCGGATTGCCATATTGGGATGATCTCCAAATAAACAACATTTCTACGGGTATTTCTCTACCAAAACTTTGGTATAATTGGATGATTTGCTCAAAAAGAAAGCCCCGTTTCCGGGGCTTTGCATCGTGTGAAAGTAATGTGTTATTTGAATTATTTCAAATCCAAAATAGCTGAGCCCATTTTGTAACCTTCGGCGTAAATCTCAATGGAATATTTACCAGGTTTTAGGCTATTGTTTGGTTTCCAAATACTAGGTTCTACTGATTTAGTTTCTTTTTCAAAAACAGTTACAACCTTGTAGGTGTACTTTGAAGATTTACCTTCATAATCAAATGTGCTTTCGCCTGCAGGTCCAGGATAGGTAGTGCCTTCTGGACCAGTAATTTTCACATAAATCGTTTTCTGTCCTGCATCGGCAACATTGTTTTCATTGATATTAAAGCTAATTCTAAAAGCTTCAACATCTTTAGCACGTAAAGTTCCTGTTTCTTTTCCAGACAACCATTTTTTCTTTAAGGTTTCAACTTTCAATGCACTTGCTTGCAATCGGCTTGCTAAACTCTTCAATTTCGATTTCTCATTACTCAAGGTTTGAACTTCCTTGTTTAATTCGGAATTACTACTCTTTAGGGTAGTGTTTTCGCGTGTAAGTTCTTCGTTTTTAATTTCTAACTCGGCCAATTTTGTGGTTAGTTCCGCTAATTTCTTATTTAAGTCGGAAATGGTGGATTCACTACTCGCTTTATTGGATTTTATCTGCGCAACTAATTTTGCAATTTCTTGTTTGCGTAGAATCAAGTCTTCGCTCATGGATTTGTTTTGTCCCGCTAAAGCTACTGAATCGCGATGGTATTGTTCGATTAGCAGATTTGCTTGACTTAGTGCTTCTTCTTTTCCTTTTAGTTGATTTTCTACTTCTGTTTTTGCTGCCACTGTTGTTGACAGCTCACCTTTGGTGTTTCGAAGCATAAAAAACATTACCACTACAATTAGTAATAAAATGGCAATTAATGTGTACAACAGCGGTTTGTTGTTTTTTTCCTCTCGGTTTTGCATGGGATGTTAATTATTTGGTTGCAATTAAAGTAATTATTCCTTGTCTAACACAAATTTATATGTGTGTTTTGTGTTTAGTTATGCAAATAACGGAATTATTGCCTAATTTATTGCTCATTCAACCCAAGGTGTTCGAGGATCACCGAGGTCATTTTTTTGAGAGTTACAGACAAGATGCGCTTCATGATTTTGGGGTTGATCCACATTTTGTTCAGGATAATCAGAGCTTATCCAACAAGGGTATATTACGTGGTTTGCATTATCAAGTTAAGCCCTACGATCAAGGAAAATTAGTGCGAGTAATCACGGGTTCGGTATTGGATGTTGCGGTTGATATCCGTAAACAATCCCCCACCTATGGACAGCATGTTGCCCGATTATTAAGCGCTGAGAACAAGGAGATGATGTATATCCCACCGGGTTTTGCCCATGGTTTTGTTACGTTGCAAGACCATACAATCTTTCTGTATAAATGCACAAATTATTACCATCCACAATCCGAAGGAGGTATCAAGTGGGATTCCAAATCGCTCAATATAAAGTGGAATCTCTCTCAATATGGGATCGATAATCCCATTCTCAGTGCGAAAGATTTGGTGTTGCCTGATTTCGATGGATTTGATTCTCCATTCGATTAAATTTTCGATATTTGATACCATGGAAGATAACATCGCTCCTTCGGCCGTGAATTTGGATGATTTAACATTGGATGATGCACAACGTAAAGTAGATGTTTGGATTCAAACCATCGGGGTGCGATACTTTTCCGAGTTAACCAATTTGGCGATTTTAACGGAAGAGGTGGGCGAATTAGCGCGTATCATGAGTCGGAAATTTGGCGATCAATCCTTTAAAGCTGGGGAAAATCCCGATGCGTTATCGGAAGAAATGGCCGATGTACTTTGGGTGTTAATTTGCTTAGCGAATCAAACCGGTGTTAACCTCACAGAGGCCTTCTACAAGAATTTGGAGAAAAAAACCTCCAGAGATAAAGATCGACATAAAAACAATCCCAAGTTATCGTTGTAATTTTATGGTAACTTTGAACCTAGATTGAGTAACCAAGATTCCAGTTCCAGAAAATTAGACCATATACAATTGGCCTTCGAATCGCAGATAATTCACAGCGATTCTCGTTTTTATTACGAACCATTATTGAGTCCGCATCCACATGCTAATTTACCCTCTGTGGAAATTGCTGGAAGGGTCATGAATGCACCTATTTGGATTAGCAGTATGACCGGTGGTGCTGAGAAAGCGGCTACGATCAACCAATTATTAGCCGAAGTAGCGGCCGAATATGGTTTGGGTATGGGATTAGGGTCTTGTAGACCTGTATTGGAAGGAACCCCATTTGCTGCCGATTTTAAAGTTAGAAAGTACATTAAAAATCAACCCCTGTTTGCCAATTTAGGGATTGCACAGATTGAGGAGCTTATTGCACTTGGTAAATTAGACTTACTCAATAAAATGGTTGGGGATTTGGAAGCCGATGGGCTAATTATTCATGTGAATCCATTACAGGAATGGTGTCAGCCCGAAGGCGATCGATTTAAATTTTCTTCCTTAGATACGATTAAACGGGTTCTAGAAGTTTTGAATTCTGCGGTAATTGTGAAGGAAGTTGGACAAGGTTTTGGGCCGGCATCTATTTCTGCTTTGGCGGCATTACCACTAGAAGCATTGGATTATGGAGCATTTGGGGGAACTAATTTCTCAAAACTCGAGAATTTGCGTAGGACGGAGTTGGAACAAGAGTGGTTGGCACCCATGCAATTTGTTGGGCACTCTGCGGAGGAAATGACGGGATGGGTAAATGGAATTGTAGAAAAAAATCCGGAGAATTTTCATTGCAAACATATTATTGTATCGGGTGGGATATCTAATTACTTGGATGGTTATTATCACTTAAGTAAATTAAAAAGATCATCGGTATATGCTCAGGCATCTCCATTCTTGAAAATGGCTTTGTTGGGCGAGGAAAAATTAAACAACTTTGTAAAACATCAAGTAGAAGGTCTAAAAATGGCTTATGCTTTTTTAACGGTTAAATAACTATGAAAAACCCAGTAAAAGGTTTCAGTAAATTGAGTAAATCGGCCAAAATCGAATGGTTGCTGGCAAATTATACCAATGATTCTAATGCATCCTACGAGATGTTGTCCGGATATTGGCATAATCAACCCGAAGTTCAAAAACTCCACGACGAATTCATTGAAAATACGTTGAGTAATTATTTTATGCCTTTTGGTGTTGCTCCCAATTTCTTGATAAATAATGAAATGTACGCAATTCCCATGGCAATTGAGGAGAGTAGCGTAGTGGCTGCGGCATCCAAAGCAGCAAATTTCTGGTTGGATAGAGGTGGATTTCATGCGCAAGTTATTAGCACGGTTAAAATTGGCCACGTCCATTTTATTTGGGAGGGGAATGATGTAAGTTTATTAACGAAAGTCTTTGAAGCCAATAAATCAAAATTTGTTGAAAATGCTGCCGGTATAACTAAAAATATGGTAGCACGTGGCGGCGGAATTTTGGATGTTACGTTAAAAGATAAGAGTGATCTAGAGCCGGGATATTTTCAATTGGAAGCCCGATTTGAAACGTGCGATTCGATGGGGGCTAACTTTATTAATTCATGTTTGGAATCGTTTGCTCATACATGGCAAGTGATTGTATCGGAAAATGAAGAAATTCTAGGAGATTCATCGCTCCAAATCGTGATGAGTATTTTGAGTAATTTCACTCCAGAGTGTTTGGTTAGGGCGGAGGTTCGTTGTAAAATTGATCAGATTAACGAAGGTGGTGGTATTGGAAATTATGAATTTGCAGAAAAATTTTGCCGAGCCATCCGGATCGCAACCGTAGAACCGTATAGAGCGGTTACACACAATAAGGGTATCATGAACGGAATTGATGCCGTGGTAATTGCTACCGGAAATGATTTTAGAGCTACCGAAGCTTGTGCGCATGCGTATGCTGCAAAAAATGGTAGATATAGCAGTTTAACCCATGCCGCCATTGAGGGGGATGAGTTTGTGTTTTGGATTGAGTTGCCACTAAGTTTGGGTACAGTAGGAGGAATTACTAGCCTTCATCCCATGGTGAAGTTTGCCCACGAATTATTGGGATATCCATCGGCGCAACAACTGATGTTGATCACTGCTGTTGCCGGCTTGGCTCAGAATTTTAGTGCTGTTCGATCATTGATTACTTCAGGTATTCAAAAAGGGCATATGAAAATGCATTTACTGAATATTTTGAATCAATTGGAAGCTACCGATTTGGAAAAAGCCACTATCGTTGAATACTTTAAAGACAAAGTAGTTAGCCACAGTGCCGCTGTGGAAATATTTACAAAAATTCGAGGAGGTTGGAATCCCGCAAGCAGTGCTGGATCCGCTAATTTGGATACGTTAGCCGGTAATTAGTACGTTGTGAAATCGTTCTTTGCTCCAGGTAAAATTTTGTTGTGTGGCGAGTATTTCGTCACCATAGGAATTGAGTCTTTGGCCTTTCCAACTAAACTAGGTCAACTACTGCGTGTTTGGGAATTCGAATCCAAGAACGATTGGCAATTGGTTTGGCAAAGTAAGCGTTACGATGGCTCCATTTGGTTTGAAATGACCTTGTCTATGGAGCAATTATTGTTAACACCAGAGGAATTGGATGAGGAATTTGCAAATAATCCGGTTGCACAGAGACTGATAGAAATGATATTAGCACTTCCTGCAACTATTTGGAAGCGAGGAATTAGTGTTCGATTTGAAACGGAACTTGAATTTGATAGTTCCTGGGGATTGGGAAGTTCGAGTTCCTTGGTAGTTGCCATGGCCCGTTGGGCAAACATGGATCCCATGGTTTTGCAGAAGAAAGTGTTTGGTGGTAGTGGTTACGATGCCGCTGTTGCTCATAGTGGTAAACCAATAATCTATAAATTAGTTAACAACGAACCCCATTGGATGAGTTGGTCTTTGCCACGAGAATTTACGAAGGATTGGTACGTGGTGATGGTTGGGAAGAAGCAAAATAGCCGACATTCATTAGCTGCCGTAAAGGAGAAAGTGGAGTCGTTTGTAGACGAACCGTTTTTGTATCATCAAATGATTCAATTGATGAAACGATTGAAGGAAGCAACCGATTTGGCAACGGTGGAAGCAGGATTAGAGCTATACCAAGCAATCACGGCCGCGATGTTGGGCCTAAAAAATCCCTATCAAACCTATAATTGGGAACCAATAAAAGGGGGATTATGCAAATGGTTGGGCGCTTGGGGCGGGGATATGATGCTAATGAATGAAGTGTTTTATAAAAAACATACAGTCGATCTCGAAGAAATGGACGTGTATCGTTGGAACGATTTGGTGGTGAATAAATAAAGAGTATTGCAACAGTTATAAGTTTGAATATTAACAAATCAATCATTGGATAATTTAACGCGTTTTTCGGAATTTTCGGTAACACCTTTGGTGGGATCAACTACAAAATGGTCTTGCCCCAGTAATATTGCGTTGGTAAAATATTGGGGTAAAAAATCAGGAGGGACGCAAATTCCAGCGAATCCAAGTATCAGTTGGTCTTTATCGGATTTGAAATCAACAACCAACGTTTCAATACTTTCCCAAGGCGATTTTGGATTTGAATTTTGGTTGGATGGAAAGCCGAAGCCTAGTTTCGAACCCAAGTTAACAGAGTTTTTTCAGCGAATAATGGAATTTTGTCCGTGGTTAAAATCTGTTAAATTAAAAATCGAATCAACCAATAATTTTCCGCACGGAACGGGTATCGCAAGTTCTGCAGCGGGATTGGGCGCATTGTCAACGTGTTTGGTGGATTTAGAGACTGCCGAAGGGCAGGAAATAAATTGGGAGAAAGTGAGTTTTTTGTCTCGTTTAGGGTCCGGAAGTGCTTGCCGAAGCATGTTTTCTAAACCGGCAATTTGGGGAGAATCAAGCACAATTGAAGGTAGTTCGGATTTGTTTGCAGTAGAAATACCATCTACGGTTCATTCCAATTTTTTAAATTGGGAAGATTGCGTGTTGATTGTAGACGCTGGAGAGAAATCGGTAAGTAGTACACAGGGACATTCCTTATTGAGTAATCACCCATATGCCTCCGCGCGCTTTGAGATGGCTTCAAGAAATTTGACATCAATGGTTGGCGTTTTGGAAAACGGAGATACAAAAGCATTTATTGAAATTGTGGAGTCCGAAGCTTTGCAATTGCACGCGATGATGCAGACCTCCGTGCCCTATTATTTGCTAATGAGACCGAATACGTTGGCCATTATTGAAGCAATTTGGAAATTTAGAGAATCCACCGGTTTACCCTTGTGTTTTACCTTGGATGCCGGTGCAAATGTTCATTTATTGTACAATTGTGAGAAAAAATTAGACATAATGAACTTTGTGGAGGAGCAATTGTTACCTTATTGCGAATCTGGACGTTATCTTTGCAGTAGCATTGGTGGAGCTCCAAAAAGAATCGCCAATGAATAAAAAATAGCATGATCAAAGAATCCCTTCACTACGCAAAAATTCTCTTGTTCGGTGAGTATGGAATAATTGAAGATTCCATGGGGTTAAGCATCCCTTATACATTCTATAAAGGAAATTTTGATTTTTCCGATTCTCCAAACGAATTTCAAGTCAACTCCAATCGGAGTTTACAAGATTATCGTTCTCATTTACTGAAACTGCAACAAGATGGTGAATTGCCATGCCAATTGGATTTGGATTCGATGATGCAGGATTTGAGAAATGGAATGTATTTCGATTCTACTATTCCTCAAGGATTCGGAGTTGGAAGTTCGGGTGCATTGGTAGCTGCGGTTTATTTTAAATATGCTACGTCCCGAATAGCAGTGGAGGCTATCATGGATCAAGACAATCTATCGGTGTTGAAATCGATTTTAGCGAAGTTAGAATCCTATTTTCACGGAAAGAGTTCTGGCTTAGATCCATTGATTTGCTATTTGAATCTGCCAATTTTAATCAAAGGACAAGGTGATTTGGATGCTGTGGGCTTGCCGGTAGAAAATACCGAAGGTAAAGGTGCCATTTTCCTAATGAACTCAGGGTCGCCTGGTAAAACACAAAATATGGTTAGCATATTTTTGAATCGTTTGAAAGAAGAAGGATTTAGAAATATGGTTCGTACCGAACTTAAAAAGCAAAACGATGCCTGCGTGCAGTCTTTCCTAAAAGGCGAGCCCAAGCAGCTATTGCAAAATGTTAAAGGATTATCCAAGTTGTTGCTCGAGAACTTCAAACCCATGATTCCAGATCATTTTCAGGAATTGTGGCAAAAAGGATTGGATACCAATGCCTATTACTTAAAGTTGTGTGGCAGCGGTGGGGGTGGTTTTGTGTTAGGTTTTACCAAAGATATCGAAGTAGCGAAATCAATGCTTCCCAATCATACATTGCAAGTAATATACAAGATATAACGATCTTCAATTGCAAATTCTCTGGTAGTGCTTATTTCATGATTCAGCCCTACATTTTTTGGTTTATCACACGAACATTCGTAAAATAGTTTATCAATCACATGCATTTCGTTTGGATTGTATGCTGATATTGCCTCTGATTTAATTTAAATTGCCTTAATAAATTTTGAAGGACAGACAAAAATATCTACTGAAATTCATATTACTTCTCGGAGCAATTCGTTGGTATAATTTGGCATTAATTGCTATTTCTCAATACTTGATTTACTGGTTAACCTTTTCTGAACAGGGATTATCGGGTGTTTTGTACGATGGAACGTTGCATTTAATTGTTCTATCCAGTGTTTGTACCGTGGCCGCGGCATTCATCATTAATGCATTTTATGATCAAAGTAAAGATTTGGTTAATGTGCCTAAGACGGTGATTTTCGGTAGATTATTGGGTGAAACACGATTGTTGAATTTGTATTTTGTATTGAATTCATTAGCGCTATTTTTTGCAATGATGGTTTCACTCAAAGCGCTCGCTTTCTTTTTTATTTATGCGCTGTTTTGTTGGTTTTATTCTCACAAATTACAGAAAAGGCCCATTGTTCGTGAACTTTCGGGAACTATACTTACCCTTGTTCCTTTGTTTTCGGTTTGGGTACATCATGGGAATTGGCATTGGGGAATGTTTTATTATATGGGTTCTTTAGCGGTATTGTTATTTACTCGTTCTGTATTAAAAGATTTGATGGGTCATAAAGGGAATTTGGTTTTTGGATATCAAACTGTAGTTGTAGTTACCGGAGTAAAATGGGCAAAGCGAGGGTTGATGCTACTGAATCTGGGAATGATTCTTTTATATTCTTTATTGTTCGTTGTGCAAAAAGTCAAACCTATTTTACCCGATTGGAATCCAAATTATTATTTATCTATTTCCGGAATAACTTTAGGTATGAGTACGTGGGTTTCTATAGCAATTTGGATGGCCAACGATCAAAAAATCTGGAAGATTTTGGATTTATTTCTAAAAATTGCGGTAGTAATTCATTTGTTAAGTATCGTAGTTAAGGTAAATTCGCCCAACGCAATTCACTGGTAATAGCATTTTTATAAATACCTTAAAAAAGGTAAATGGAATGCGGTTATTTGTATATAGATATTGGTCCGATGGGGGAAAAAATTACCATATTTGTTGAGGTTTTAGTGCCGGTACCGGTACCCAAAACGTATACCTATCGGGTTCCATCGGATTGGAATGAATTTATTATTCCTGGGATTCGTGTAGCGGTACAATTTGGATATCGGAAAGTGTATGCTGGTATCGTTTTGTCATTGTCTGAAGAACCTCCCGTAGGATATCAAGCACAGTACATACTAGAGATTTTGGATGATAAATACATCGTAACTACCAAACAATTAAAATTTTGGCAGTGGGTTGCGGAGTATTATATGTCGTATCCCGGCGACGTTATGGCAACGGCATTGCCTTCGGGTTTCCGGTTACAAAGCGAAACCAAAATCGCATTGCACCCCGATGCGGATAACCAAATGTATTCCATCACAGATTTGGATCCAAAAGAGTGGGATGTGTTACAGTTTTTGATTTCGAAAGGTATTGCCTCGTTGGATGAAGTTCGATCCAAATTAGAACAAAAAAATGTACTAAAAACTATTAAATCGCTGTACATGCGTGGGTTGATATTGATGGAAGAGGAGTTGAAAGAGAATTATCGACCCAAATTCGAGGAAATAGTGGAACTGAATCCAGAGGTTTGGGAGAATGAGGTATCGGCCAATGCGGCAATCAACAAATTGGAAAGCAGGTCGATGAAACAATTCAATCAGATGATTTTGCTGTTAGGATGGCCCAATAAACCCATAGTTTTGGCCGAGTTTTTACGACATCCATCGGCGGATCGACCCTCAATCAAGCAATTAGAGAAGAAGGATTTATTGTGTATTCGGAAAGTTCCTAGGGATCATTTGAAATTAAGACGTGGGGATAACCGGAGTTATGAACTTACAGAAGAACAATTTCAGGCGGTAATTGAGATACGAGGGCTTTTTAATTTAGGGAAACCTGCATTATTGGAGGGCGTAACTGGATCCGGAAAAACGCTTGTTTATTTAGAGTTTATTCGAGAGGTTTTGCAGGAAGGCCGACAGGTATTGTATTTATTGCCGGAAGTGGCGTTAACGGAGCATGTAGTAGATAGAATTAGCAAATGGTTAGGGGTTGAGGTGGGCGTTTGGCATCATTATTACAGCAGTCATGAGCGCACTGAGTTGTACGAACGGGTATTGTCTGGCGATATAAAATTTGTGGTTGGCACTCGTAGTGCTTTGTTTGCACCTTTTGTTGATTTAGGCTTGGTAGTGGTGGATGAAGAACACGAAACATCGTTTAAACAATTTGAGAAAAGACCCTACTTCCATGCGCGTGATGCCGCTTTTTATTTGGTACAATTGCATGGTAGTAAATTGTTATTAGGTTCTGCCACACCCTCTTATGAAATTCAACAATTAGTAATACAAGAAAAGGTTGGAAAGGTACGATTACTAAAATCCTACCACAATATTCCTTCACCCGAAATCGACTTGCTGAATTTATCTGATTTAAAAAAACAGGGTGCTTGGGATGGTTTTCTGAGTGACCCTGCGAAGCAGGCAATTACCGAGGCATTAACCAAGCAACAACGCGTGGTAGTTTACCATAACAGAAAGGGTTATGTACCTTACGTGCAATGCGATTTGTGTGGAGTATCGGTAGAGTGTGCGCATTGCGATATCGCATTAACCTATTATAAATCATCGTCAAATTTGCGTTGTGGATATTGCGGATTTCAGCAGGCCATACCGGAAAAATGCACTGCTTGTGGATCTCACAGTTTAACATTAAAAGGCACAGGAACGGAGAAAATTGCCGAGGAATTAGGTATCATGTTCCCCACCGCTAGAATTGCGCGATTTGATCAACAGAGTATAAAGAAAAGAGATGATTTTCAGAAGATATTATTGGCATTTGAACGAGGTGAAATCGATATTTTGGTAGGAACACAATTATTAGCCAAAGGAATCGATATTGCCAATATTGGATTAATTGTTGTCCCCGATGCCGATATGCTTTTGCACATTCCTGATTACCGAAGCCATGAACGTGCATTTCAGCAATTTCAGCAGTTAATGGGAAGAATAGGTAGAGATGGGAAATCAGGTAAGTTTATGTTGCAAACACATCAACCCAAACATCCAGTGTTGCAGGCTTTGATACTTCAGCAGTACAATGAATTGATGGAGGAAGAGATGCAACAACGAAATCAATTTGATTACCCTCCGTTTCGGCGACTGATCCGCGTGGAAATAAGGCACGTAGATGCAGAGACATCGTACAATGCAGCTAGGTTTTTTACAGAAATATTGCGAAAGCAAATCAACGAATCCGTATTAGGCCCACAAGTACCTCCCGTTGCCCGAGTTAAGAATAAATTTATACAACAAATACTCATTAAAGTACCTCGCAATTCCAAGGCTATTGGCGCTTACAAACAGCTATTATGGTACGCTAAAGATACGTTGCATGCGCAGTCTTTATGGAAATCGGCCATTGTTGATTTTCTTGTTGATCCGTATCAATAGCCGCGTGTCCTTGTGGACTTACGTAAACTTTCGTAATTTTGAAATGAATTATGGAAACAGCATTGGTTAACGAGACCGAGACATCGGTAGATTTTTTACCTTTAAATGGTACTGATCACGTTGAATTTTACGTGGGGAATGCCAAACAAAGTGCTTATTACTACCAAATGGCTTGGGGATATAAGTTAATAGCCTATTCTGGACCCGAAACCGGTGTTCGTGATAAGGCTAGTTATGTGTTAGAGCAAAACAAAGTGAGATTGGTGTTGACAACCGCTATTGATGTTAACTCGGAGATTGCTCAACATCATTTAAAACATGGGGATGGAGTAAAGTTTTTAAGTATTTGGGTAGATGATGCCACCAAAAGTTTTGAAGAAACGGTTAAACGCGGTGCTGTTCCATACATGGAACCTACTCGATTTGAAGATGAAAACGGATATGTAATCATCAGCGGTATTAGAACCTATGGCGATACCGTTCACAAATTTGTAGAAAGATCTAACTACACCGGTCCATTTTTACCAGGATTTAAAGCGGTAGAAAATGGGCTAGACGTAAAGCCTGTTGGTTTAAAATATATTGATCATTGTGTTGGCAATGTGGAGTTGGGTAGAATGGATGAGTGGGTGAAGTTTTACGAAGATGTAATGGGATTTAAGTTGTTGTTAACCTTCGACGATAAAGATATTTCCACCGAGTACAGTGCTTTGATGAGCAAGGTGGTTAGCAACGGCAATGGATATATTAAATTCCCAATTAACGAACCGGCCGAAGGAAAGAAAAAATCGCAAATTGAAGAATATTTAGATTTCTATCATGGTGCTGGGGTACAGCATATAGCGATTGAAGTTCACGATATTTTGGAAACAGTAGCGGAACTTAGACGAAGAGGTATAGAGTTCTTATATGTACCTGAAACTTACTACGATGACGTTTTGGATCGAGTTGGCCAAATTGACGAAAATATTGAAGATCTAAAGAAATTAAATATTTTGGTAGACCGAGATGAATCTGGTTATTTATTGCAAATCTTTACCAAACCGGTTGAAGATAGACCCACATTGTTCTACGAGATAATACAACGCAGAGGTGCTCAAAGTTTCGGTAAAGGGAACTTTAAGGCCTTGTTTGAAAGTATTGAAAGAGAACAGGCTATTCGCGGTAATTTATAATCAGAAGATGTATTGCCTCGATTAAACTGAGGTAAACGTACCAAAAAGAGATTGAGTCATCTGTTAGTGTTTTCAAGCGAAAATAGAATCAACTCTTTTTTGCACAGAAATATTTTATTGGAAACTATCAGAAGACACAAAAAAAGCGGTAATTGAAAATTACCGCTTTTTTTATACTTGTTTAATTACTTGTAATTTTAAGCTCTGCAGTCACTTGGCATTATGCATCTAGAGTAATGAAATACCTTTCGATCAATAATTTATCTTGCAGGTGCACAAAATCTTGCGTTTTGGGGCTATCAATTACATGCCAGAAGGCGTTTTGAATTTGTTTGTATCGATTTGGAAATGGGTTGTATGAACTCTGTTTTGTTTGAATAAATCAATCATTTCATTTGCCTCTTTGCGTAATTTTTCCGCGTCTTTAACGTCGTATTCGTTTTTCTCCAATCCATCGGCTTCTGCCAATGCTAATTCAGGTTTATCCAACATAAAGCAAATTTGAGCAATGTTGTAATAAGCGGCATAACGCAATTTTACATTGGCTTTATCGTCCCCGCTGTACTTAGTCTTTAACTCGTTAAAATACGTAATACACTCTTCCAAGCCACTAACAGCGGAAGCCGGCATCTCATGCGAATACATGGTTTTGCCGATTTCCTTAATCTTGGTGATTGTTTGATTAAATGCAGCGTTTTCTGGATGTTTTTTGCTGTCAGTATTCCAGAATAATGCATTTTCAGTAAGGGTAGGGAACCCATAATCGCGGTTAACACTAAGGTTTACCGAATTTGTCCATTCGTCTAAGTGCTTTCTAACCAGGTTGTTAGAAATGGCCATGCGGTTGTTGTTAAAGTAATTCTGACATTCGTACTGCGAGGTATATTCAGAACTTGTCCAAGACGCTGAACGATCTGTGTTTAATTCAATTTGATTGGCAATAGTGTTACCATTGAAATCTCGGATGGAATAATATCCGCGTAAACGGTATTTTACTGTTAAGCTATAATAGTTTGTTCTGGCTGTTACAACACCCTCTTTGTTTTTGGTTTCAGAAACGCGAGTGCTCATGTTTTGGCCTTCGAAAATTAAATCGTCAAACGCCATATTGATTTGAATATGACCTTTACCGTATTCCACTTTTCTCCAACCTTGAAGAATTATTCTATCGGCAATACTTTCCGAACTCATAGCACTAGAAATAGTGGATGGGGCTTCTACTCGTACATTAAAAGTACGGTAGGTTGTGTCCAGTGTTTTGTGAGGTAATCCTCGGTACTGATACGCAACAAAATTTTTGTCGAGGTCGATTTTCTGTGCCACAGCAAAATTCGTTGCAGCAGCAGCCAAAATTAGGATTAAACGTTGTTTCATAAAGATTCAAAGATAACACCTTGAAACTCAGAGAATCGTCATGAATTTGTTATTTATTTTTCTAATTCCAATAAAACAGCGCCCATTAAGCTTTCTATGTATTCTTTATTGAAATCAAAATTCACTCCGGCAGCTTGATATATTTCTGGAATACTCACTTGATACCCTAAACGTAAAAAGGCTTCATATTTATCCAAGGCCTTTTCTGCATTTTCTAAATAGTTTTTCCAGATTCCTATAGAACCTAATTGAGCGATGCCATATTCAATATAGTAGAAAGGTAATTCGAAAATATGCAATTGCTTGTGCCAACTGCTTTCTAGTACACCTGGGAATTGACTGTAATCCACCATTCCGGTCCCAAATTTTCGATTTAAATTCATCCATTCTTGTTGTCTTTCCTTTATAGAATGGTTGGGATTTTCGTAAATCCAATGTTGAAATGCATCCACTTGAGCAATCCATGGTAAGGTCCCAATAATGCCTTCCAATTGTTCTTCTTTCGCTCGTTTTAATTCATTTTCGTCTTGGAAATAATGGTGCCATCCATCCATCGACAACAACTCCATGCTCATACTCGCTAATTCGGCTACTTCGCTTGGGGTATTTTTAAATGCATTTAGTTCAAGTGGGGCCATGCGGAAACTGTGTATAGCGTGACCTGCTTCATGAACTAAAGTCTCTACATCACGTAAATTTCCGGAAGCATTCATGAAAATAAACGGCATATTGGTTTTGGCCAACGGGTAATTGTACCCTCCGGGCGCTTTTCCTAATCTACTTTCTAAGTCTAATAAACCATGCGTTTTCATCGTTTCTAGACACTGAGCGAAGAAGGGCCGAATTTCGCTTAAACAATCTAATCCTCGTTGCAGAAGTTCGTTGCCGTCGGAAAAGGGTTTTAATGGCTTTCTACCTAAAGGATCCACCGCCATATCCCACGGCATTAACGCCTCCAACTGCATGGATTCTTTTCTCCTTTGAGTGATTTTTCTAAGCATCGGTACCACAACTTGTTCAACACTTTTATGGAATTGTTTGCAATGGTCAACGCTGTAGTCGTACCTGCCTAGAGATTTAAAAGTATAATCTCGGTAATTAGAAAATCCTGCATTGGTTGCAATTTGATGTCTAAGTGTAACCTGTTTGGAAAATAGTTCTTCTAATTCTGCTGCTCGAGATAAGCGCGCTGTAGTAATTTTTTCCCAAACTTGCTGTCGAATGGAACGATCCGTTTCGAGTAATAAGTTCGATGCTTGTTGCAGGGTAATCTGCTTGCCATTCCATTCAATTTGCAGAGAACCCTGAATAGCTGAATATTCTTGCGCCAGGGTTTGGACTTCGGTCTGCAAGGCAATATTTTCTTCTCGAAATAACTCTACAGCACCCCGAAGGCTTCGGAAATAAATTTTATAGGCGTCGTTTTGGTTTTCTAATTCTGACACAAATGGGCATTGGATGATTTTCTTGTTGAGTGCATCTTCCAATGGCGCAAGCAGGGGTTGAATTTCTTGGACAAACAATAGATACGCTTGTTCATGATCTTTGTTGGCGGTATCGCAGGTCATACGAATATATCGCCATGCCATATCTTCCGAAACAGCACTTTCCAAGTCGGAAACATTAAGAAGAAATTCCTTGAACTCATTTTCGGATGGAATTTCTGCATCCAATAATTTTTGGTAAAAGGGGAGGATGTCTTCCGGTTTTTGGATGATCAAAGAAGCTGGTAAAAATGTTTGTCTCATGGAATTAGCTTCCCATTTTACGAGGCGTAGTAGTTTTTGTTTTTGCTCCAGTTGCAGGTTTTTTGGGAGCTGTGTTTTTTGGTGCTGCCGATGATTTTTTTACTTTTGCGTCTGATTTTGTTGTTGAATCGGATGCATTTTCGGAATTGTTTTCTTCATCGGTACTTTCGTTCAAAATAGTAGAAAAGTCTAAATCTGAATTTTTGAGGCTTCCGTACCAAGCAAACAATTTTTTCATGTCCGAAACGTAAACCCGCTCGCGGTCATAGCTGGGAAGTACCTTGGCCATAAAAGCAGTAACTTCGGCATTATCCGCTTTGGATGTGGGCACTGTCTCACCGGCTTCTTCAAGATTTTTAAGATTTAACAATACTTGGGCTAATCGTACCTCACCTTCGTCTGTAAACATGGCGATATCGCTCAATATACTAATTCTCTGTCTTGGGGTAGTGGAGAACTTCTTTTTATCGGAAAGTGATTCAAGGATCAGTCCGTTTTTGTTTCTACCGATGATTTTGTGCAAACCGGGCATTCCGGTTACCGATACTACGTCTTTCAATTCCATTCAGCGAATTTCCACAAATAGCGTATATCTTCCAAATTTAAAGCGGTATTGTGGGTAAAATCAGCCGCTTATTTCATCATTTTACGCGTGTAAACTTTTTGTGCTTCCCGCAAAAGAACACCTTTGGCTAAATTGGCCGATGTTTCTCCCTGCAATCCCTTGGCAAAACGATATTGTTTTTCGGTTAAATCAACCCGATAAACAATTTTCATCCATAAACTGGGCTGAGTAGTTCTAATGGATTCTATTGCTTCTTCCACTTCTGCAATCATTGATTCTAAGGAATTGTATGGCTTATATTTAAACTCAAAGCCTATCATACCAAAGTCCTTTTCTATTTGAAAAGCAACATCCTGAAGAAACTCTAAATTTTTGCTGAGTTCAGTTAAGTCTATGATTTCTCCCATTTATCTATGGCCGAAATTGCTAATCCATTACCTAAAACGTTGGTCATACTTCTTCCCATGTCGCAAAAATGGTCAATGGGTAAAATTAATGCGATGCCCTCAATGGGAATATTAAACATGGAGCAGGTGGCCGCAACTACTACCAAAGAAGCTCTGGGAACACCGGCAATTCCCTTGGATGTTAACATCAAAACCAATAACATAGTTAGTTGTGTTCCTAGGGTTAAAGGCACATTGTACGCTTGTGCAATAAAAATACTAGCGAAAGTCATGTACATCATCGAACCATCGAGATTAAAACTATACCCTAAAGGTAATACAAAACTTACCACCTTTTTTTTGCATCCGAAACTTTCTAATTCTTGCGTTAATTTTGGATAAACAGCTTCGCTACTGGTAGTACTAAAGGCTACCATCAATGGATTTTTTAAATGTCCTAACAGTTTCCACAGCCTATTTCTTAATATTAAATAACCAACCAACAAAAGTATAATCCACAGCAAAGCGATACCGGTGTAGAAATTAAGTAAATACACTTTGTATAACTTCAATATAACCAGTCCTTTAACGGAAATAATAGCCGTGATTCCGCCAAAAACACCCAGCGGAGCCAACCACATCACGTACCCAACAATTTTTAAAATAGCTTTACCCATGGTGTCCAATGCATCAATGATGGGCTTGGCCTTTTCACCGGTCTGATTTAATGCAACAGCAAACAACACGGAGAATAAAACAATTTGCAGGATTTCGTTGTGACCCAAGGCCTCAAAAATGCTAATGGGGAATACATGTTCTAGGAAATTCTGCAAACTAAATCCTTTGGTTTTGCCAACAATTTCACCAACGGAACTTGCATCGGGTGTTCCAAAATTTGCATTTACCCCCGGTTGGAAATAGTTCACCAAAAACATACCCAGTAACAAGGAAACCAACGAAGCGGTAATAAACCAAATCATACTTCTGCCACCAACTCGACCCACTGTCTTGATGTCATCCATTTTTGCAATTCCTGCAATTAATGTGGTTAAAACTAGGGGTGCAATGGTCATCTGAACCGGTCTAAGGAAAATATGCGTGGTGAGTAATTTGAAATAAGCAGCAATTTCCTTTGCTTTTTCTAACTCTTTGTCTAGTAGTTGATTGTTGTTGTCTATGTCGAAATATGAAAATAATAACTGCCCGGTTATAATCCCCACTACCATAGAGCCCAAAATAATCCAAGTTAATTTATGCCCCGATTGTTTCATTGCAATTACAATATTAAAGGCAAAATATCGATTTAAGTTCCGCCTTCAAAAATTCCCTGTCTCAAAAAAAACGTGTAGGTTTGTGTAAATGATTGTTATCACCGGTGCAGCTGGTTTTATTGGGTCGGCGTTGATTGGCGAATTGTTATTTCGCGGATACGGCGATATAATTGCTGTGGATGATTTTAGTTTTCCAGAGAAACAGAAGAATTTATTGGATAAAACAATTCGAAGTTTTGTTCATCGAAATGAATTTCATTCGTGGTTACAAAAACATCATCGGGATGTTCAATTTGTATTTCATATCGGTGCAAGAACCAATACGGCTGAGAGTGATTGGGATGTATTAAATCGATTAAATGTAGATTATACCGAATCGCTATTTGATCTTTGCACTCAATATTCGATTCCATTAATTTACGCTTCTTCGGCCGCTACGTATGGGAATGGGCAACACGGTTTTCAGGATGGACTTGATACCATTGAGCAGTTACAGCCTCTAAATCCCTACGGAAGTAGCAAGCAATTGGTGGATTTGTGGGTGAAGGAAAAGTACCAAACACAAAATCATTCACTTCCTCCTTTTTGGGCTGGGTTCAAGTTTTTTAACGTCTACGGGCCCAACGAATATCATAAAGGCAGAATGGCATCCGTTGTTTTTCATGCATTTCATCAAATTAAATCAGAAGCGAGTATGCGTTTGTTTAAAAGTTACAAAGCCGGAATAAATCATGGTTGGCAGAAACGCGATTTTATTTGGATAAAGGATGTTTTGGATGTGCTAATTCACTTTATGGAAAACCGCAAACATTGTGGATTGTATAATCTGGGAACTGGTCAGGCAAGAACCTTTTTAGACTTAGGTAATTCGGTATTTAATGCACTGAATTTGGAGCCATCCATTCAGTTTGTGGAGATGCCCGAAGATATTCGTGAAAATTATCAGTATTTTACTCAAGCCGAAATGGGTGCCGTACGACATGCGGGCTATATTAAATCGTTTACTTCCTTGGAAGATGCGGTATCCCAATATGTTAATCAGTATTTGATTCCCCAGCAATACCTGTAAAATGGAATTTAAAAGAACCAATATTATTTGGATAATTGTTTCGGTGTTCGCGTTAACAATTACTCAGTTAATGATGGTACGTACTGCAAATTTAGGGGGAGAAATATTGTTGCAGAAAGAGGCGAACTCAATAAAGGATAAAACGCTAGAAGCAACAGAAATTATTAAAAACAGCAAAGCGGAATTATTTCGAATTGCTTCGCTAAAATCGGATTCAGCCAATCGATTTGGTCGGTTTTTAAAGTTGCAATTATTCCTAAAACCCCTGGAAGTTTTTGTTTATCATGATCAAAAACCCATTTTTTGGACCTCTTCCGATTATTCTATCAAACCCGGATCTAATGACTCAATTACTGTTGAATCCATTGGCGATAAAAGTGTTGGAATATGGCGATACAAACAAGGCCCCATTGAATTGGTCTATGTATTACTAATTACCAAAGAATCAACAATTCCGTTATCATCGAATGCAAATGATTCCAGCGTCCACAAGGAAACAATATTCAAGGTTAGTCCAAATCCAATCGATCGAAGTGTCCCTGTAATTACGCAGTCATTACCCTTATTTCATTTGATTTCAATCCATCAGAAACCATTCTGGCTTTGGGATTTGCTTTTTATTGGATCCCTGTTTTTTTTAATACGAGGCCTAAACCGTTGTATTCAAAGCAGGTGGAGTTTTGTGGTAGTTAAATTGATTGTTTTAACGATCTATCTACTTATCATTAATGCATTTAAACAAGGTTTAATTTTAACATCGATTAGTGATTGGGACATATTTAATCAGAATGTCTTTAATGGGGTTGAATTTTGGAATAATAGTTTAGGAATACTATTGCTTTCCGCATTTGTGGTGTTGTTTATTGCGCTCAATTCTAAAGCCGCTTTTGAACAATTTGGATTTAAGAGTGATAAATATTATTTGAAATTACTAGCCATCACTCTGTCAGCCCAAGCTGCTTATTGGATACTATTTAAAGTATTAATTATTACTCAAAATGTAGTTGTAAATGGCGATATTAATTTTCAATTTCATCAGTTTCATCGACTAAATCAATATACAGCTTTTGGTATTTTGATATTAGCGATTCTGTTCATTGCTAAATTCCAATTTTTAGATATCGCTTGGGCCTATTTAAAGACATTAAAACCTTGGATGCTGCGTAATTTTTCCCTGTTACAAATTGTATTAGCTGCAGCATGGTTGTTTCAAGGGACAGTTACAGAATCCGTGATCATCCCATGGATTGTTTTTTCGTTGGTTTGGTTACTTGCTGAATGGTTTTTATTTACAAGAAAAGCATGGGTTTCAATCGCTTTTAAAGTGCTGATTCCCTGTTTGATGATGAGCGTTTTATTGCAATTTTATTCCAATGAAAAAGAGCAGAAAACACGTAAAATGTTGGCCAATGAAATTTTACTCGGGGGGGATTACGATGCTTTGTCTCAAATGGCCAGATTGGAGTGGTTGCTTACTACCGATAAGGGAATTGTTGACTATTACACCTGCTTTGATGAAACCAAAGACCAATTTGAAAAGCGCTTGCGGGAATTGTATTTTACCCAGTTGAGTGGAGCGTTTGATATACAAATTCTTGATTACAATGCTCTTGGTAGAAATTATCGAAGTCAAAACGCATACGATTATCCATTATTAAATACGCTTTATCAGAGTAATAACTGTGTGCCGGTTACTGCTCGATTTTCAAGAGTAAATGACTTAAAACTGAAAGGAAGTTATTTGGGGCGATTTGAAGTTACGGATGCAGAGAGTTTCTTGGGGGTGTATTTTGTTATTTTAACACCTCGGATATCTTCAGCGGAAGGTAGATTGGCTCAAATTCTTGGTAATGGTAATTTGCAGAAGTTGTACAACGATAACCAATATAGTTTTGGTATTTATGTAGATATAAAGTTAAGCAGAAACTACGGTAATTTCGATTACCCTGTATTGCTTCAGTTTAAAGATTCAGGATTTTTTGACGATGACCAGGAGAGCATTAATCACTATGTTCTATTCGATTCTAACAAGAACGCTATCGTACTATCTAGGAAGTATACCGGTTGGCTCGCATCGATGTCGGGCTTTACCCTAATGGCATTAGCAGGGATTGTTTTGGTGTTGATTTATTATTTATTGCTTTGGCTGCAACATGAATTTTTACGCATCACTGGCACTGGACATCGGCAGTTAAGGATATTGCAAGGATTGAGATCTAGATTCCCCATACCTAATAGTAAAGATTTGTACATTAGTTCCCGGTTACAACTGTATGTAACATGGATTGTGTTTGCAACATTTGTAGTTGTATTGCTGGTTACAGTAAATTATTTTGTTCAGAGTTATACCCGAGATCAGGTGAGCGCATTACGCGATAAAACATCGAAAATAGCTCAAATGTTAACCACAAAGGTTAATATTAATGCAGTTTTTGAACGCAATTATACCGCCTTAATGTATGATTTAGGAGATTACTATAATACGGATATTAACTTGTACACCGCAGATGGTCAATTGTTTGCATCAACCAACGATCAATTGATTGAATCGAATATAAAAGGTCCATTAATGAACCCTGAAGTCTATTCGATACTACAAGCCCGAGGCTCTTCTGCGGCGGTAGTCAATGAACAACTGGGTGAGTTGAATTATTTATCCTCCTACACAGCATTGTTTGATAAAGATTTAAATATCAAAGGCTACTTGAATTTGCCGTATTTTTCCAATCGAAGAGATTTATTTCGAGAGATATCGGATTATACAGTTACCATATTGAATTTATTTGCGGTAGTATTTGCAATTGCTATTTTGGTGGCTTATTTATTGGCACAGCGAATTGCATTGCCGTTAAATATTATCCGGAAACAGATGTCTTTGGTGAAAATTGGTGAACGGAACCAAGCTTTGCAATGGGATAGAAACGATGAAATTGGTTTGCTAGTGCGAGAGTATAACAAAATGCTGGATGAATTGGATGCAAGTTTGAATCGATTGGCGGAAAGCGAACGACAAGGGGCATGGCGTGAAATGGCAAAGCAGGTGGCTCATGAGATTAAAAACCCATTAACCCCAATGCGATTGTCCTTGCAACATTTGCAATATTCCATCCAACGTAATGACGATAACCTGAAAGAGAAAATTCAAAAAACATCGGATTTGTTGATTCGACAAATTGATGCATTGAGCGAAATGGCCGAAGAGTTTTCCTCATTTGCAAAAATGCCCGATCCCCAATTAGGTTTAGTGGATTTATCGCAAACTTTACGAGATTCTGTTGTTTTAATGGGCCGTGAAAACTCAGTTAAACCCCAAATAATTGGGGAATTAGGAGATTATTCCGTTTGGGCCGATGCGAATATGTTGGTGAGGATTTTTAATAATATCCTGAAAAATGCTGTGCAAGCGATTCCCGAAGATAGGGAAGGGGCAATCACCGTATGGATAGAAGAACAATTTAATCCAATGTCCTCAGACAAACCATACGTTGCAGTGTATATCAAAGACAATGGAAAAGGGATACCGGAGTCATTGCGTGATAGGATTTTCTCCCCAAATTTTTCTACTAAGAACAGCGGAATGGGATTAGGACTGGCGATGGTAAAGAAAATGGTGGAACAATTTGGTGGTGAAATTAATTATACAACACAGTTGGAAACAGGGACAACGTTTGTTGTTACATTTCCGATTAAGTCAGTTGATACGATTGCGTAAACTAGATATTGTTTGATTGTGGAACTATGGTTCTACCTCGGGAAAAATGTAAATCTATCTTGGTTTTCTCACGGGTTATTCCTCCGCATTTACAGTATTACTGTTCTTGGGGAAGTGGGTTAAAAATCGCTGGGCTTCAGCCAATATTTTTGCATGCCCTGTGCGTTCAGCCGCGGTAGATTTTAGTTGTTTTTTTAATGAGGAGGGATCTTCGATCCACTGTTTCCATTGATGTAAATCGGCATGTGCATAGGATCTGGCTTCAAATCGAGGTTCTGTTGATGGTTCGGAAAAACGATTCCATGGGCAAACATCCTGACAAATATCGCACCCATAAATCCAACCTTGTTGTTGTTCAATCGGTAAATCAGATGTTGCTTTTTTTTCGATTGTTTGGTAAGAAATACAAAGGTTACTATTAACAACTTGCGGTTGAACAATGGCTTGCGTAGGACAGGCATCCATACAAGCGGTACAGGTTCCGCAGTGATCTGTAGAGGTAGGGGAGTCTACGGGTAGTTCTAGATTGCATATAATTTCCGCTAAAAAGAAATAGCTACCAACACCTTTACGAAGCAATAAACTGTTTTTTCCAATCCATCCTAATCCGGCGCGCTCTGCTAGCTGTCGTTCCATAATGGGAGCGGAATCGGTGAAGCCTCTTCCTTGGAAGTCAGGGTTAATGTCGGCGATTTTTTGCATCAATTGGAAAACCTTCTCCTTAACAACTCGATGATAGTCCTCTCCCCAGGCGTATTTGGCAATCTTTAGGCTGTTTTCTGCTGTTTTGGAACTAGCGTTTGGGAAATAATTATAGGCTAAGCAAATTACGGATTGCGCACCTTCCACCAATTCGGCGGGATGAATACGTTTTTCCCGATGATTTTCCATGTATTTCATTTCGCCATGGAAACCGGCTGTTAACCATTGATCTAATCTTACTTGGTCATCTTGATTAATGGGTTTAGCCGAGGTTATCCCACACGCCAAAAACCCTAAATCTTCCGCCCATTGCTTAATTTTGATTGTTATATCGGCCATGGGGTTCATCGATGATTCTGTTTGAGGGCTGCTCCTTTTGCGGAGACCAAAGGGTTAAGGGTATTTAAAACAAAGTATTGGGATTTTTTCTATCCAATTTCCCTAAGTGTTTGTATGCGTGTGCAGTAGCTTCTCTACCTCGGGCGGTTCGTTGTAGATATCCTTCTTGTATTAGGAAGGGTTCGTAAACTTCTTCGATGGTTCCGGCATCTTCACCTACGGCGGTGGCAATGGTATTTAACCCTACCGGCCCGCCTTTGAATTTATCAATGATGGTTGATAGAATTTTGTTATCCATTTCGTCCAAGCCATTGGCATCTACATTCAATGCAGTAAGTGCCATTTTGGCAATGTCGATGGTAATTCTTCCATCCCCCTTAATTTGCGCAAAATCGCGCGTTCTTCTTAACAAGGCATTAGCAATTCTTGGGGTTCCTCGGGATCTGCGTGCAATTTCGAATGCAGCTTCTTCGGTAATGGGTGTATTTAAAATAAATGCGCTACGCATTACGATACCGCTGAGGGTTTCTGCATCGTAGTATTCTAATCTGCAGGTAATTCCAAATCGTGCTCGTAAGGGCGCAGTTAGCATGCCTGAACGTGTAGTTGCACCCACCAAGGTAAACGGTTGCAGCGCAATTTGTACCGATCTTGCATTGGGCCCTGTATCGATCATAATATCAATTCGGTAATCTTCCATTGCCGAGTACAGATATTCTTCGATAACGGGACTTAAACGGTGTATTTCATCGATAAATAAAACGTCGCCTTTTTGCAGATTGGTTAATAACCCTGCCAAATCACCGGGTTTTTCAAGCACGGGACCGGAGGTGATTTTCATGCTGCTGCCCATCGCGTTGGCCACAATATGGGATAGGGTGGTTTTCCCTAATCCTGGAGGGCCATGCAATAATAAATGGTCCAAGGCTTCACCGCGCTGAATGGCAGCCTGAACAAAAACACGGAGGTTTTCTACAATGGCTGGCTGACCCGAAAAATCACCAAAATCTGCCGGACGTAAAACACGTTCGATTTCCTTTTCGGTGGAATTCAATGGTTCTGAATTGGGATTTAAATTCGGGTTCATGGTAAATTTATAATCCTAAGGATGCCAACCGACGTAAATTTGATTCTACGGCAGAGTTTACGGCCCACAAAGGCGGTCTTACAGTAGTTTCGCATAATCCCATTTCGTTGAGCATCGTTTTAATCCCTCCTGGACTACCATCGGCAAAAATGGCTATACTTCCTTCTACCGTTTTATTATGCAATGATCGTGCGGTATGTAAATCGCCTTGCAATGCCGCTTGCACCATAGCAGTGAACGTTTTTGGGTATGCATGATTGATAACCGATATTACGCCACTACCTCCGCAGGCTGTTATGGGAAAGGTGAGGGCATCATCGCCACTAATTACGAGAAAATCATCCGGTTTTTTGGACAAGATCGTCATGACTTGTTCCATGTTCCCCGAGGCTTCTTTGGTGGCCACAATATTGGGAAGTTCGGCCAATCGTAGTTGGGTTTCGGCCGACATATTCGATCCTGTTCTACCGGGTACATTGTAAATGATAATAGGCAGTTTTGCTACCGCATTTAACGTTTTATAATGCTGGTAAATACCTTCTTGGTTGGGTTTGTTGTAGTATGGACTTACCGATAATATCGCACAGAAACCAGAAAGGTCTGAAGTGCTGTAGGATTCTTCCATTGCGGAGGTGTTATTTCCTCCAATTCCCAATACCAACGGCAATCGATTTGCATTGGCTTCTTTGATGCAGGCAATCACTGATTGTTGTTCATCTTTGGACAGCGTTGCACTTTCACCGGTGGTTCCAAGTACCACCAAGTAGTTGGTGCCATTGGCAATCTGATGCTCAACTATCTTTCCCAATGCCTCGAAATCAATGCTGAAATCTTTCTTGAAAGGGGTGATTAATGCGGTTCCGGTTCCAATTAACTCTCTCATCCTAATTTTGCTAAGGTATCTTTAATTCCACAAAGGTACTGATTCAAATTGGGCTTCTCCGAATTTTGACGAAGGAGGATGTCATAAACACTTAAGTGCTGCGGCTGATAATATCCTATTTTGCAGGCTGCTTTTCCTACGGCTGCCATGCCCACATAATGCCAATCGCCCGATAAATCAAAGGATATCAAAAAATCGTAATCCCTTCGTAATACATTTTTAATAGAATCGCTTTTGGGAAATCGCGTTTTATCAAAGTCCCATTTTCCTAAATAAAACATATTTGCTTCGGGGACCAAGGGGATTTCTTCTTTCTTTTTTACATCGAAATAAACCAATCGAGTTACCTGTTTTCCATCGGCTAGTAATTCCTTGATGAATTCTTGAATTTGAATTTTTTCGGCGGTAGTTGTTTGTCCATCCCACATCAGGGCAAATGATTTTGAACGCTGGTAATTGGGTGCAAAGTTGAGTTTGCCGAATTGCTTCGCTTTTCTTTTGTGTAATTTTCCGATAATGGTAGAAACAATTCCGGTTTTACTCATGGCTGATTAGGGTTAGAAGTTGTTGTTCGTCGATAATGGTTACCTTTAAATCTTGTGCCTTTTGAAGTTTCGATGGGCCAATGCCGTCTCCGGCAACTAAGTAATTGGTTTTTCCTGTTACACCTGAACCCACTTTGCCGCCATGGGATTCGATCAAAGCTTTGATTTCATCGCGTTCGAAGTTGGCGAAAACGCCAGAAATAACAAAGGTTTTTCCCTGCAACGAGTTGCCTAAACTCTCTTTCGCATGTGTGGCGAAAATGAGACCCTGTTCTATGAGCAATTGAATGTCTTCCACGTTTTTTTCTTCATGGAAATAGGCAACAACAGATTCAGCGATCCTTTGTCCAATCTCATCGATTTGAACTAGTTGTTCCACGCTAGCATTCTGTATTGTTTGGATGTTTAGCAACGCTTGGGATAATTTTTTAGCTACGGTTTCGCCTACATATCGAATTCCAAGTCCAAATAATACGCGTTCAAAGGGTTGCATCTTGCTGGCTTGAATCCCATCGATAATGTTCTGAGCTGATTTTTGACCCATTCGATCTAGCGCTAGTAATTGCTCCAAGGTGATTTTGTATAAATCGGGGATTCGTTTTACTAATCCATTGCGATACAATGTCTCCGCCATTTCACTGCCGATGCTTTGAATATCCATGGCCTTACGTGCAACGAAATGTTCAATTTTTCCAATTACTTGTGGCGGACATTCTTCAGAATTGGGGCAGTAATGTTGGGCTTCTCCTTCGTTGCGAACCAGTTCCGTATTGCATTCGGGGCAGTGGGTAATGAAATCTACTTCCGTTGTGTTTTCTGCTCTACGTGAAAAATCTACCCCTACTATTTTGGGTATGATTTCTCCGCCTTTCTCAACAAAAACAAAATCCCCCACGGCGATACCCAAACGTTGAATTTCATTGGCATTGTGCAAGCTTGCACGTTTCACGGTTGTTCCTAACAAGGCAACAGGCGTTAATTCAGCTACGGGAGTAATGGCACCGGTTCTACCCACTTGATAGGTTATCCCATTCAGTTGAGTACATGCGGTTTCGGTTTGAAATTTATACGCGATAGCCCATCGGGGAACTTTGGCTGTAAACCCTAATTCTTGCTGGTATCGGAAATGATTCACCTTAATTACTACACCATCGGTATCGTAACTCAAGGATTTTCTTGCTTCATCCCAATAATCCAGGAACTGATAAACCTCTTCTATTCCTTGGCAAAGTTTACTATTTTCCGGAGTTTTTATTCCCCAAGTTTTGGCGGATTCCAAGGAATTCCAATGGGTTTCAAATGGATTCTGGTCGCTTAAAAAGTGATACAACGTAATGTCTAAAGGTCTTTTTGCAACTTCGCTGGGATCTTTAATTTTTAGGGAACCGGAGGCAACGTTTCGTGGGTTGGCATACAATGGTTCTCCTTGCAAAGCGCGTTGTTCGTTGAGTTTTTCAAATCCTTTTCTGTGCATGAAAATCTCACCGCGAATTTCAAACTCTTCGGGAAAATCACCCGATAATGTATGCGCTAGTGATCGTATCGTTTTTACGTTTTCTGTTACATCATCGCCCTGAAATCCATCGCCCCGAGTTACGGCTTGCGCCAATTTTCCATTTTGGTAAAAGATCGAAATGGCCAATCCATCGATTTTTAATTCACACACATATTCCACCTCATTTATCCCCAATGATTCACAAACCCGTTGATTGAAATCGGCAAGTTCTTCCTTGGAATAGGTGTTTCCTAACGACAGCATCCTGCGTTTGTGCGGCACGGTTTTAAATTCCTCCAGCAATCCGCCACCTACCGTTTGGGTTGGACTGTTGCTCCATTTAAATTGCGGAAATTGTACCTCTAAATGTTCTAATTCCTTGAGCAGTAAATCAAATTCTTGATCGGTTATACTGGGCTCAGCTAACACATAGTAGCGATAATTATGGTCGATTAACTGCTGTGTGAGTTGTGAAATCCGTTGCTGTGGATCGAAATTCATGCTACTGCAAAATAGTAAAATCTTCTCCGTGGATGCCAAGTATTATGGGGAATAGTTATTCACAATCAAGAAATGTTGTTGCGCTTTTTTGGTGGGGGAATCAATTGAGATTAACTTGCATCGTTTTTTAACTATGCAACAAATTTCCCCCAATCACGTTGTAGGTGTTACGTATACGCTTACATTGACCAACGGCGAGGTCGCTGATTTTGCCGAAGAAGCCAATCCTTTGATGTTTATCCATGGTATTGGTCAGACCTTGCCCGCTTTTGACGAGAATTTAAATGGATTGACAATCGGCGATAATTTTACTTTTTCCTTAACGGCTGAAGAAGGTTACGGAGAGTACGATAATAATTGGGTTATAAACTTGCCACGCAGCGTATTTGGCGGTGATGATGTTCCCGAAGATCTATTGCAAGTAGGTGCTATGCTGCCGATGCAAGACCAAGAAGGAAACCCGTTAGATGGTAAGGTAGTGTCGTTTGATGAAAATATCGTAACGATGGATTTCAATCATCCATTGGCTGGTCAAACGTTGAACTTTACGGGAAAGGTTATGTCCATTCGTGAAGCAACCGAGGAAGAGTTAGATCACGGTCACGTTCATGGCCAAGGTGGTCATCACCACTAATTTAATTTTGTAATTGAATTTTATCGAAACAGGAACTCTTCAAGTTCCTGTTTTTGTTTACCGATATAGCATTTTTCTGAATAGGGTAATACTTGAGATAGTATAATTGTTTATTGGATAAAATCGGATTGTTATTTTTTTATTTAAACTCTTCCTGAGAATACTAGCTCTTATTCAATTGAAAATTAGTAGTTTAAAATGTATTTTGATTTGACTATTATTGATATTTAGTATATTCGCCGCCTATGAATATAGACCATAGCTTTTCAAAGAAACCAAATTGCACAATGTTCTTATTTGCAGTTGTGCTTTTTACATTATTTAATGTATCGCCGATTAAAGCACAAAGTTGGGATTGGTTTACTATTGGTAAAGGAAAAATTACCGCAACTTATATCAGTCCTCAGAAAGATTTATGGATTTCGGTTAATAATTATGGTATTTTACGTAGAAATGAGTCGGGTACCATAGATTCATGGTATACCAAAGATAAATACACCAATTACGTTTCCTGTTTTTTAGGAGATGTATCGGGTAATATGTATTTCGGAACTAGTGGATTGGGATTGTTTTACATGGACAATATCGGGAATATTAAATCGTACACCACAAAAGACGGATTAATTGGGGATACAATTTTATGTTTAACTAAATCTCCGGATGGCACAATCTTGATAGGAACAACTAAAGGAATGTCCCAATTTACGGGTGCCAAATTTATTAATTTTACGATAAAAAATGGGTTAACTGGAGACCGCGTTAATAGTTTACGTTGGTTTAAAGATGTCTTAATTATTTGCAATTCAATGGGTGTTGAAGTAGCGGATGCCTCATTGAATATTCTTAATGTCTTTAAAAATCCCTCGGGTTTATATACAAATAATCATTCGCCGGTTATGGATACAGCGGGTTTAATTTGGTGGGCAAATTCAAGCAAAGGGTTAATAAATTATAATTTCAAAACGAAGACAATTGGATATTTGGATTCCGCTAAATCTAAATTACAATCAAACAGGGTAACCGGACTTGCTTATTTCCCTGCGGCACACCGATTTTATGTAGGAACTCCAATAGGGTTAATAGTTACAAATATCACTGGTCTTTTTAGTCTAAATCAAAAGGATGTTTATGGCAGTTTACCTACATCCAATATCACATTTTTATATCAAAATGCAGATAAAATTTGGGTTGGTTCAGGGTTAGATTATTATGATTTTGGTGATTTGAATGCGCAGTTAACACGAATTACTCCGTCTACAAACGTATGGACGCGAGAAATTTGTTATCGAAATCGATTGGTTATGCCCGCTCTATGGAATGCGGAGTCTGGTAGAGGGGATACTTGTTATATAGCAGGTTTGCGACCAATGGTTATGCAGGTTACCCCAATGAAATTGCAATCTACCTATGTAAAAACACCCAATTATAAAATTTTTGGAGTGGTGTATGATCAAGAGCGGGCTAGTAATGGTGAGACGTATGCATTGATAGATTCAGGACTGTATAGGTATAAATCTATGGGTGAATTAGAGTTGAAATTGAAGTTCAATATGTCATTGATACCCAAGAAAATATCAGCTGATTCTTGGGGGAACTTGTGGATTAATTACTGGGATACTAACCAAGTTGATAGATATAATGTGATTACCGAAAAAACAGTAAATATTCAATCTGAGTTAACATCATTATCCATTCCCGGTGTATATCGATTATTTTCTGATAGTAGAAAAAACCTTTGGTTAATAGATACCCGAGGTTGGATTTATAAGTATAACGGAACTACCTATGAATACATTGGAGCCTATTCAATTAATACTAAGCCAGAAATTGACATTGAAATGGCCGGTAATGGTGAGATTTATTTGATTTCTAATCGAATGCACGAAGTGTATAAATGGAAAAATCCCAATACCTGGTTGAGAAACATGTTGCCTGATAATATTCAGCCCGATTTATTGTATCGCTTGAGTACCGATGTAAACAATGATCTATGGATTACGGGTTGGGATTCTGCCATGAAAACCCAAGCTGGGATCAAATTCAATCTTGAAACAAAAGAAGTTATTGAGATGGCAACCGCTGTAGATGAATTTGTGCCCAATGCAAGCTTCGATAAGATGTGGGCTTTCGGAGCCTATAAATTGGGAATTACTTCCATCGTTAAAAGATCCAATGCCATTTTTAATGATCCTGGGACTAACAAACAATCGTTTTTGGTGTATCCAAACCCCAGTAATTCAAACGGAATTTATCTTCAATTGCCGTCATCAGCCAATACAGAAACTGTAACATTGGTGGATGCTTTAGGCCGCATGATATCGATTAAAATCCAGCCCAATGGATATATGCCAACCCAACATCTAAGTTCTGGTTTGTATTATATCGCAGTAGCATCCAAAGATTCAAACGTGATTTTCCAATCATCTTTCGTGATCGAGTAGATTTGGCAGTATGCCTAAAATTTATATATTTATAGTTGCCGCTTTCTTTTCTATAAAGGCGTTGCATGCGGAATCGGGGAAAGCTTCTCGGAGATTATTTGTTGAACCAACATCCAATCGGATCCCCGAAATTGGTTTAAATGCTAGGTTGTTGTCATCAGATTCTTCGAAAAAGAAAGTAAAATTTTCAATTTCTGGTAGCATCAATGTTGGGCTATGGTATCAGACCATAAATAGCGCAACCTTGCAGCGTAAGACATTGGAATGGTTTGTTCAAGGTCAACCCACTTTTGCGGTAAATAGTTATACATTCCCCTTTAGCGGTATCTATTCAAACAATGAGTTTAATTATACCCAACCATTTAACCAAATTGGGATAAGTCCGAAATTCAAAAAGTTCACTGCGCATTTAGGGTATCGGAATTTATCTTTTTCCAATTACACCTTGGCGGGAGCAACGTTTTTAGGCGGCGGATTTGAATACAATCCTGGGAAATTGAGATTGATGGGTTTTTATGGTCGATTTAATCGGGCGATAGGTGAAGACACGTTAAATAACTACGGTGTTAACTTTACTGTAATTCCAACATTTGAACGTTGGGGGTATGGTTTAAAGATTGGAGTGGGAACCAAAAGTAATTTTTTGGATTTAATTGTCACGCACATCAAAGATGATACTGCTTCAATCAATCGACCGATTAAATCGGCCATTTTACCCGGCGAGAATTTATCTGTGGGATTGTTAAATAAATTGAGTTTTGGGAAAGTGTTTCGTACCGAAGCTGAAGTTGCCGTTTCAGTTTTAACTGAAAATTTGTACAAACCTGAAATTACCACTGGTATTCCGGAATCGGTGAGTAAATTTATAGAGTTGAATTCTAGTTCTACGGCAAATCCAGCCGCTAAATTTCTTGCAGGGCTAAGTATAAAAAACTTTGATTTAACAGGTCAATTTGAATACATCGGCGCGAATTTTCGATCGTTAGCGATGTATTTTATGCAAAATGATGTAATGCGTTATTCGGTTAGTCCATCACTTCGATTATTTAAAGGAAGATTAACCCTTGCTGGTTCTGTAGGACTGCAGTCTGATAATGTTGCAGAGCAAAAAATTATCACTACAACCAGGTTAATTCAATCGGCGAACGTAGGAATCATGCCATTAAAAAACATGATGTTACAGGTTCAGTATTCCAATTTCGGAACCGATCAGTCCAGCGGTAAAATTCAGTTAAATGATTCCATCAAAATAAGTCAGGTGAATTCGTCCTACGGAGGGACTTGGTCTTATACCTTACCGGGGAAACGGGTGACATCGAACGTAATGCTCTCCACCAATAAGCAAAGTGTAAACGATTTTAATATCGTAACCGCTAGGTTTTCAGCGAGCGATGTGTTGGTAGGAACTGCCAATGGAAGTTTTTCGCTGAATAAAATCAAAACAACGTTTGGTTTGGGCTACATGTACAATGAATATAGCAATTATGCAGGAAATTATCAAACCGCAGGTCCATCCACCTCGATTTCATGGGCTCAAAAGAAAGGTAAGTTTAGGGTAAATGCTAGTTACACCCATCAACAACGATTCAAGGAGCAAGTGTTGGATGGTAAAATTCAATCACTTTCGATAAACGTTAATTATCAAATAAAAAAGAAACACAAATTTGGTATTCGTACCGTTTTTTCAAACAATACAACTTCCTCAACTTCATTTCAAATAGCTACACAACAGCGACTTGGATTTAATTATGGCTACACTTTTTAAACGATTTATTACCATCTCGGTATTATTGATAGGGTTGATTTTGTCCGCATCGGCCCAACAGTTGGTAGTTTACGTAACAACCCAACCTCCTTATGATCCGAAAATTGGAGCATACGATGAATCATCCTTAGATCGGATTTCTGTTCGCGTTCAAAATTTAACCAGCAGTACGTTGCGAGCAAAGTTTCAAGCGAAATTTACGGGAACCAATGGAATCACGATACAAACGGCCTCGGATTATCAGCCGGCGAATCCAATTTTAATACTTCCCAATGAAAATAGGGAGCTAGAACGTTACGAGATGGAGGCAATGTTGGATCGAAATCATGTTTCGTATTCGGGTATAGATCCTGCGGCTCTGTTGGCGTCCGGAACAGTACCCGAAGGTAATTATCAGTTATGTGTTGTTGGTTATAATTTCGATCAGCCAGGGACATCATCTCCGTTGAGTTCTGTAAACGGTGGCTGCAGTCCAATGATTGGTATTCAATATGTGGAAGCTCCAATTATTGTTTCTGTAAATGGACAACAGAACTGCGGATCTACCATCAATGCTTTAAACAGTGCCTTTATCAATATCCAAGTAGGTCAACCCGCAGTTGCTTTAAATCAATCCAGTGGCCCAGGTGATTTACGGTATGAATTACAATTGTATGAGGTAGTTACTGATCGAGCTATTAATGACTTGGTATTCAGTTCTCCGCCGTTTCACGAAGTAGAAACAACAGCGCCCTTGTTTACGTTAATCCCACAAGAATTGGGAATGAGACCCGGTGTGAATTATGTTTTTCGAGTAAAGGCATTCGATATAAATAGCAATTTAGTTTTCAAGAATAATGGGTATTCGCAAATTTGTTGGTTCAATTTAGCGGCCGATGATAATTCGGGTAATAATGGAGGTAGCGCTGTTACTAGTGCTTTTTCGTCCGTAATTGAGTATCCGGGAGAAAATGATACCATTCCATTCCAATATTTCCCAGTGGTAACCGCCATTCGACCTGCAGTTGATAATATAACGAACCTAGAAATTCATGCCACAACCTACCAAGAAGGGGTTCCCAATTCTAATCTCGACGACAATTTTGTTATTCGGAATCCAGCAATTTCTAGCAACAGTTCCAGCATTCGAATTGCTAGTCAACAATACAATCATTGGGGTTGGAGTAGGGGTGTTAATTTCGATCCTAAAACACGAATACGAATCAGTTCTTCTGGGCAATCGAATGTTCAAGAAGTCAATGCCGAGTCGCGGATAACCTATGGAATGGCAGCGGCTAGGTTTATGTCGTCTGCAGCTACAGGGGATTCGGGGAAAGATTACAAAATAACCTTTTTGCCGATGAAGGCACCTTCCCGGATACTTCCGCCTAACCGATCGCAGTTGTTGCGGGGGGATAACAGACCTGCGGTGGGGAATTTTGGAGTGCATGAGAAAATGTTTATCGAAATTGATTCAAACATTGATTTTTTAAATCCTCGAAGGATTGCTTTTAAAGAATTTCGATATACTTGGGATTTTAACGATATATCGGAGGACAGCATACGCAAAGCCATCTTTTCGGCGAAAAATATTGATGTTCATTTACCGGATAATCGATTTTATCATGCAAGAATTGGGTGGTTAACGGATCCAACCAATCAAACTTCGGATGCATATCATTACAGTCAGGCATTTATGTTTAATGATGATGAAACCGATGGTTGTTTGGATGTAAGTCGATATACCGGCATGCATTCAGGGGATACGGTATGTATTGGTACCTTTAAAATGCGGGTTAGGAGTTTAAGTAAAGCAACTGAGCCCTATGACGGTATCGGAGAGATTTTTGTGCCGTTTATGAATCAGAAGTTTGTGGTTGATTTTACGGGGTTAAAGATTTTCGCCAATGGATATGTGCATGAGGGTAGGGCGCAAATGCGTCAATCAGACAGTACAAGGGCTTTAGTACCACAAAACATCACGGTGGCTCAGGCTAGAACGATGTTAAGCAATCCGGCAAATCGCAGAAAATTATTCCAAGACTCACGGTTTAATTATTCGGATTCAGGGGGAAGTACTTTGCCGTATTATACCAATTTGTTTGGTCAAAATGTAGCATTCTTTATTTGGCACCTGCAGTTTAATAACAACAGTTTTACGATGTTTACGGGGGCTCGAGTTATTATTCCGGGGACAACGGAACCTTTAGATTTCGTATCGTTTGGAACGAACTTAACCGCTTCCTGTCAAGGATTTCAATCGGCCTTGAATATGGAATTGGTATCGGAACATACAATTCCGCTTTTAGGAGTTGGTGATTTAACCGTCGGACAAAGCCCACAAGGGAGAAACTCAGTGGTTAATTTTAATTGCAATAATGGATTTAATGGGGGTACATTGTATGGGAAGTTGCGGGTTGAGTCCGGTATTTTGGTGCCATTACCATCAGCCAATACACAATATTTAGAAACGGATATTGAAATTAATTTAAGTAGAAATTTCGAATATGTTTTTACAGCAATTCTTCCAGGATTTCAGTTGGCGGGATTAAATGATTTTAACTTTCAGCCAGACACCCTAGTAGTTGATAAATCGTTTCAAGCAAACTCTCCTGTAATGCAGGGTTTTACTATTCCCAATAACCAAGGGACCAATTGGACGGGGGTCTTTTTATCCGATTTGAAGTGTGCATTGCCTTGGTATTTGTTGGGAGATACCGTGAATACAGGATTAGCTCCGCCAGAAAACCCAGATCCAATACTGTTGCGATTGCCTTATATGTTCATAGACGGTGGCGGTGCCACGTTCGCTATGGAGGGCTCAAATTTAATGCCCTTATCCAGGGGTAGAAAATGGGGTGGATGGGGCTATTCCATCGACTCCGTTCGGATTGCCATGAATCGGGGTAGTTTAACCATAGGAAGACTGAAAGGGATATTAAAAACTCCATTGAAAACGCAATCCGATGTTCAATACACCATCGAAATTGGCTTGGGGGATGGTGGTGAATTAAGTTTATCAGGTTCGGCAGTATTGGGGGAGGGTCCTAAAATTGAAGCCATAGGAGTAACTTTGACTGATTTAAATACATCAGTTTCATTTGGTCTAACCTCCAATAACAAAGTGGCCATCAAGCTGATCATGGATGGAAACATGGATATGATGGTGCCATCTACGGACGATCCCGCATTTGGGTTGAATGCCGCATTTACGGGATTGTATTTATCGAACAATAAAAACGATGTTTTCGGTTGTGAGTCAATTACCCTAAATACCATGAAATTAATGGGGTATTCGTTTGGTAATACCGATGATTTGGCATTTATAACGCAACGTGTAAATCAGAAACAACAGTTTTTATTAAGATTTCGAGGTGGATTGTCGTTGGGTGCTAATTTATTTACTCTTGGCGGCGGTGGAACCGTTGGGTTTGAAGTAGCAAACAATGGTTCGTTTTCTTTGGTAGGTCCTAATTTAGATAGTTTTACCGCATCGGGTAACATTGGACCGTTCGGTATTCGTGGAACCTTAGCGGCTCGAAGGAACCACAGTATATATGGGAATGGATTTTATGGAGATATCAACTGTTCAATGGATATGGGAGTATCGGTTGGAGTTGGTGTTAAATTTATGATAGGAAAAACCACCGGTGTTAAGAAATACGATTATTGGATGTTGGGAGGCTCAACCAAAATACCGGGGGGTATTATTGTGGTGCCTGCCGCATTGAAATTAGACAGTATTGCCGTTGAATTGGGCGAAAAAGTGAAAGTGAATTCAAACGGCGCTATTATTCCCGATGAAAGCACTTCATTTTATGTTAAGGGGGCTATGCAAATGACATCCATGGATGGAGCAATGTATAGAATCCGGGCAGCAATAACTGCACAGTTAAATGGATATGCAATCAATCAAATTTATCTGGATGGCGGATTAGCACTGTTGGGTTCTCCGTATCACAGTAATTCCGTTAAGCCGTCCTATGAGTTCAGTGCGGATATCAGGTTGGCTATGGACTTCGCTAACGTTGTATTCACCGCGGATGCTACTGCCTATTTAAATGGTTACAATTTAATGACCGGCGCTGGGCCGAATAATAGATTAGGAACGATCAATTTGAAATTCTCTAGGAATGAATGGTACTTACATGCGGGTAAACCTTCCAGTAAATTGGGGGTTAGAATTTTGGGGGCATCCTTTCAAACATATTTCATGATAGGCCATGGCATTGAACCCCCTATATATCCACCTGCTGTGGTGAATGCTTTGGGAGATCGTTTGCCAGTTTCAGGTATTTCTCGTACTTCAGAACAAGGTATTTCCCACGGTGCATCTTTTGACTTTAGGCAGGACGATCTATCATTTTTAATTTTCTACGGTAAAATTAATTTCACAGCGGGCTATCATGTCTCCCTCATGAATTATGGAAATGCTACCTGTTCCAATACTTCGGGTAAAATAGGAATGAACGGTTGGTATGCTGAAGGATCTGTATATGCTGCGGTCCAGGCCATTATTGGGATGGACGTTGATGTATGGTGTTACGAAGGTAAAATCGAAATTGCCAATGTTTCAGCTGGGGCAATATTGTCCATGGGAACTCCAAATCCAACATGGATGAAAGGTGCTATTGGAGGGAGATATCGGGTACTTAATGGCTTGGTGAAAGGTAGATTTAATTTTGAATTCAGCATTGGAGATCATTGTAGTCCGGTTCCGGAAACGCCAGAATCGCCAGTAGCATCCATTAAGTTAATCGAAGAAATTAAGCCAACTCATAATACTCGAAACGTGAGCATGGTTGTTTCACCTTTGGTAGTGCATCGATTTAATCACGAGGAGGTGATGAATATCGAAATCATCGAACCTAAAAAGACATACACTCGAACTTTTAGGGTGAAACGAGAAATAAAATTCGCTTACCAAAATCAAGCGAATAATTGGATTTTGGTAAATCATGAAACAGATGTAGACTATGATGGTGATTTTTCATACATTAATTTAATTCCAAGAGGATATCTATTGGCCAATACCAAATACCGAGTGGTTGTTCGGGCCTGGTTTGAAGAACGGATAAATAATCGTTGGGATACTGCAAGAAAAAAAGACAATACTAAAATTACGGAGCGAGCAGTACATGAATTTCGAACTACGGAAATTGGAGTTGTAGAAACGTCCACAATTTTGGCGCAATGGCCAGAACCTGACAGAACCTTCGTTTATAAAAACACGCCAGAAGCCGTCGTTAAATTCAATACTCAAGTAACCAATCTGTTTGCTCCTCGAGTTACGGCTATGTATAATGAATATTTACAGCAGGTAGTTCGATTTGGACAGGGTATTAGCATGCCTGTAAAGTATCTAATGCGGTTTATTAGTTTAGAAGATAACACAGTTGGTTATACATTATTAAGTGTAACTGCAGGCGCTACGGAGATTCAATATAATTTATCAAAAATTCCTTCGGGTAAGTTGTATAAGGTAGAAATTCTGCGGGTTTTATCTTCCAATACCTACTACGATCAGTTTTTAACGCAACAGTGGGAAGCATCCATTCGGATGGTAAATGAACGGAACTCCCATAACCAAATGCTGCGAGAAGTGGGTAATCAGTATTTTAGTCGAGGTACAGCTTACAGCCGAGTAATCGCAAATTTGAATGCGGATAATGTAGTGGAAACAACAGCATATCAAAAGTCGCAAGATGACAGAGCTGCTTCCGATTTTGGAGGTAATATGTTAGAAGTAATGGTAAATAGCTATACGGATGTTTTATATTCAGGATTTTATGGCATAAGTAGATATAATAATTTCCAAAGTAAATGTGAGGCGTTAATCAACAATCCAGGTACGATAAAGCTCGCTAATCAAAATGGGTTGAGTTTAATTGCACCAGTACAAGAGCCAATGAGTTACGAGGATTTATACCGATCAGATAAAACGGGAGAGGCTGCAAAAACAATAAAACTATATCCACAATCCGATAATCAATACATGATAGCCGTTAAACAGTTTTATCAAGATGTAAATGCACTGATTCGGGAGGGATTGGTTCCCAACGAGGCTATTGTAAATAGGGCTTATTACAATCCAACTACAGAGTTGTTTGATATTCCTGAGACCAATGAATTTACTCAGTATTTAGGGCCGTTAACATCTTCAGGATATGCTCAGGGCGATCAATACTCAATTTCAAGTTGGGTTAGCAGTGCGAATGTTCAGGTATCCGTATTAACCACCAATTATGAACAATCCTGTTTAAAGAAATTTAAAGACGAAATGGATGCAATTCAACGTACCATTGGTTCTGTTATGGGAATGCGGTACAATGCTACAACCCTGCGATTACAACAAATTAGTACTACGTACCAAGGTGTTACCCAAACGGCTACGGTAACTACCACCGAAAGATCAGAACGGTATCCATTTTCGTATTCTAGGTATGTTCCCAATTTAAGTAAGATGGGTAGGGTAGTAAATTTAGAATTGAATGCGATGGAAATGTCGGCTAATAATTGGGTTTATTGGATACATCGCGTTGAACCCAATCGGATTCAATTATTTCCAAATCAAGATCCTAATCCAGGTATTCGTTCCAGAAATGAACCTTTAAGAGTGTATGAAGCGTTTAATGTGCCATTTAGATAGTTAGTTGTTATGAGATTTAATTTAGTAATTGTTTTGTTCTTGTTAACTGGAATTGTGAAAGGCCAGGATAATAATTTTGTAGGAGATTTCAATCCCTATTTGCAATTCAAGCAAGTAGAACCGAATAAGGTTCGCGTTCGGGTATTAGCTCGTGATTATTTTGAATTACGAGAAATGGCACGCTTAGGTTTGAAAGTTGAAGTTACTAGTATTGGCAGTAAGAATGGCGATAGTTTTGTTGGTAAAAACAGGCTGTTTGTTTTTGATACAGCGAAGGCCCAAGATTGGTCGATGGCAAAATCAAATCAACATATTGCAACAATTGCTCAGTTAAAATATGGTAAGGCACCCATGTCTGATTCTAGTGAATTAGGGTTATTAAGCGATGTTTACAAATATCAAAATAATATTTATGCTTTGTCTCTATTAGCATGTAGTTATTCTTGGGATGCAGCAAAGATGTCCTTAAGTGGTTTTGAACTATCTTTATCGAAGGACTCTATGTATATTATTACGGTCTCCTTATTGAGATCTTCTACTGTAATTAGGAACCAAGAATTGGATATTTTTTATAGCAATAAACGAGAACATAATCCAAATTCTGTAGGTAAATTATCTTTGTTAGCCAATAAACAAGATCGAAGAATTGAGTTGAAATGGATGGAGGAATCTCATTATATTTCCTACGATATCCTTCGATCCGATAAGAAAAATGGACCTTTTGTTAAGCGAAATAGTTTGCCCTTTTCCAATGGCTTAAGTTCTGATTCCTTGAGAGCTACCCCGATGATTATGTATTTAGATTCTACCGAAAAGAATTATAAGATATATTATTATAAGTTAGTGGGGTATGATTTGTTCGGGGAACGCGAAGAATGTAGTTTGGTATTTTCGTCCTACAGTGTAGACGCTACCCCTCCAACTCCCTTTGATACCATTGGTTCGGTTAGTAAGTCTGAGCGAAATGTTCGATTGTTTTGGCCACCAATTTCAAATCCAGAGGTAGATAAAATTAAGGTTTACTATGGTTACGGAACCTCGGGGCCGTGGAAAGTATTGAAAGTATTAAAACCCAATGCAACCTCGTTTACCCATGATTCTGCCGATAATGTCCAAGAAAATTATTATGTGGTTTCGTTGGTGGATACTGCGGGGAATGAAGGGAAACATCTCCCGAAGAAAGTAATCACGTTTGATACGATAGCCCCAGATTTGGTTAAGGTGGCAACAGGTTCTGTTGATAGTTTGGGTAAAGTATTGGTTCGTTGGGTTCGGAGCAAGAGTAGCGATGTGCGAGGGTATCGTGTTGCTTTTAGTAATCGTAAGGAGGGTCCGTATAGTATAGAAAATGGTACGGTTAGCATGGATACGTTTTATCGGGATTCTGTGAACTTGCGAATACTAAAACGCGGATTTTATTACAAAGTGCAGGCAATTGATTACAAAAACAATAGCAGCGCATTAAGTAGTGCATTTTGGTTGGAAATACCGGATGTTGTTCCGCCAAGTATGGCGCGGATTAGGGAAATCAATGCACTGAATTCTGGATTCTTATCGTTGAATATTGAATTTAGTAAGCAAGAAGATATTGTGGGTTGCTGTATTCAACGGATTAATGTTTCCGCTAAAGACACGGCACCGTGGTGTTTCGTTCCAACTTCTAGTAGCCTAAAAAACCAGCACATTAAAAAGGTGGGTGTTGTTACTCCTTCTCCTAGAAATGGTTTGAAATTTGGTCTGCTTGTTTTGGATAGCAGTGGTAAGAAATCCGAGATTTCGGTGGTGGATTCTGTTATCGTCCCAGCTCAGTTGTATAAGTATCGAGTTTGTTTGGTAGATGCTGCTGGTAATGTTTCTACTGAGAGTATTCCTATGGGTCAGAAATCTGTTGCGCCTCCTATTTCTGTAGCAGGTGTTAATTGGAAAATTGAGGCAGAGAGTAACCAGTTTGCAAAGATTTCTTGGAATAATTTACCAACTTCTGCGTATTTGGTGATGGTGTTTAGACGTTCGTCCTCAGACTCTCCATTTCAATATGTTTCAACGATTAAATCCGATCTTGGGTTCTTTATTGATCGTGGTGTTCAACGTGATTTTTTCTACGAGTATTATTTGATTATTGGTGATAAGTTTGGCTCTAATTCTGATAAATCGATGGTTAAGTCTTTTCAGTTAACCCAGTGATACCTATAATCATTTGTTTTTATTGATTGATGTTTTTAGCATGGTTTTCTCTTTTTATTCAAAACGAGGGTCTGATTGGTAGGGTAGTTTCTGTTGTTTGGCCACTTCTAAATTAAACACGCCAAAATCTTGGGTAATCACACCCCAAATTCGGTAAACACCCCGCCCTCGAAATGGAGATACCGCAATAGATGGTGGAAAATGGATTGTATCAAAATAGTAACCATCAGCATCCAACCAGGTGCCAAAATTCATTTCTTTACCACCCGTTGTTCGGGTAGGTTTTACCGTTACTAAATAGCCCTCTAGGTATATTTTTTTGCCAAGAAGTTGAGGGAAGTGCCTACTTCGAATAGGTGATAAATGGGGGTTGTCTGCGCCAAACGGTGCATTTTCTTTCGTAAACGGAGAGCCTTGGATAAGATGGAAAGGGCTGTACAAGGTGAACCCCAACAACTGAAGTTGGTCGTGAGCAATCTCTAACCAAGAATCTTCCAAGGAGGGTAGTTCGTATTCTTTGGGTATTTCTTCGAATAACTTGGGGGTGGCGATGCTTTTCTTTTTGGGACCATACAGAGCGTGAATTTCCCAAAAGAGCGATTTGCGGGGTAATCCTAAATTTCGAAGAGCCCCTACTTGTACTAGTAGTTTAAACTGTTCAATTCCTGGCTCTATTCTAGACTTAATATTGGCGATGGAGATGAATGGGCCTTCTTGATTTTTAGACTCGATGATACGCTGTATCAATTTTTCCTCCAGTCCATCCACCAATCCCAATCCAAGCCACAAAGTATTTCCCTCAATGCGGGTTAAAAGATGGCTGTTATTGATACACGGAGCTTCAATGATTGCACCGCTTTTTCGGGCAGCATGAATATAAAACTCCGTGCGATAGAATCCCCCAAAATTATTAATAACCGCCGTATAAAATTCAAGAGGGTAGTAGGCCTTTAGAAACAAACTCTGATAACTTTCCACCGCATAACTTGCGCTGTGCCCTTTGGCAAAACTATAGCCCGCAAAACTTTCAATTTGGTGCCATACCTCGGTAATTAACTCTTCCTTGTGACCTTTTTCACGGGCACATAAAAAGAATTTTTCTTGCACTTTTAGAAATTCTTCTCTGCTTCGGAATTTTCCGCTCATCCCCCTGCGTAACACATCGCTTTCGGCCAAGCCCAACCCGGCAAAATGGTGGGCTACTTTAATCACATCTTCTTGGTATACCATGATTCCATATGTATCGGGCATAATTTCCCAAAGCACAGGATGCGCTTCTTTTCTTTTTTCGGGCTGTACATGTCGTTCAATAAATGTTCGCATCATCCCACTTCGGGCTACCCCTGGACGAATTACACTGCTGGCTGCTACCAACGTGAGGTAGTCGCTGCAATTGAGTTTTCTTAGTAGCTGACGCATCGCTGGACTTTCCACATAAAAGCAACCCGTGGTGTGCCCTGTTGCAATCAATCGCTCAATCCGTTTGTCGTTTTTAAAGGCATCAATTTGGTGCGGATCTACATCTTCCCCTCGGTTGGTTTTGATGTAGGTTATAGCGTCTTTAATGTGGCCGAGTCCTCGCTGACTCAAAATATCAAATTTAGCCAGTCCTAGATCTTCGGCTTCCAGCATGCTAAATTGTACAATGGGAAATCCTTTTGGGGGGAGTTCTAGTGCCGAATAATGAAATATATGTTTTTCAGGAATAAGAATTCCTCCTACATGGATACTCAGGTGATTGGGGAGGTTATGAATTCTGT